>ENA-OZGP01000193-OZGP01000193.1-human-gut-metagenome-genome-assembly--contig:-NODE-193-length-18755-cov-6.421123_pt1 | contig 18755 bp, 20 predicted proteins | sample MGYA00245122_ERZ653669 | MGnify/ENA primary metagenome ERZ653669 (study PRJEB26926, sample SAMN06165247) | human gut metagenome | biome: ENVO:00009003; feature: ENVO:2100002; material: ENVO:00002003... | reverse complement strand
TGTATGAGCTGTCCGGAAAATAAAACGTGTGAAGCATATCTTAATGTAAAAATAGATAGGGACTAAAGTCTCTATCTAAAAAGGAAAGGATAAATATGTTAGAATATAAGACAGATATAATAAAAAAACTGGAAGATGCAGGATATACACAATATAGAATACGGAAGGAAAGATTGTTGGGAAGCTCTGCAATGGATAAGATCAGAGACGGGGAGATGGTAGGTATAAATTCACTGGGAAAAATATGCGATCTTCTTGATTGTCAGCCGGGAGATTTGATAAAAAACAAATAAACCCCAAAAATGGGGTTGATTATTCCCCAAAAATGGGGTATAATAAAATCATAGAAAAGAGAAGACACAAAAGGAGAAAAGCCATGACCGTAGAAGAAATCAAAAATATAATTGAAGAAGCAGAATTTGAGTATATTGGCATTCGCGCAGATAGCAGAGATTATAAGGTTGGCGAAGTGATGGATAATTCACACCAGCTTTTCCAGGACGCAGATTGCGGCGGAGAACTGGTGAAGGAAGGACCATATGCAGGATTCTACGACGCAGGAGAACTTGATGGAACATGCGCTTTAAAGGTTTCGGAAGACAATATTGAGGGTGCAATCGCAAAAGCTGAAGCATACGGGAAAAAAATCTATCTGATCGGCGGCGATGCAATGGAATATGGATATGATGATGGAGAAATCATCATAAAGGAAGCAGAGGTAATTGCAGTTTTATAGGAGATCGGATAATGGAGGAGGATTTAACAGGGAAAAAATTTGGAAAACTTACAGTTTTGCAAAAAATAAACAAAAAGAAAAACGGCTCATGGCTTTGGCTGTGTAAATGCGATTGCGGGAACGAAAAAGAGGCAACCACAAGAGACTTGAACGGGAAAAGGGTAAGGAGCTGCGGATGCGGGAAAGGAAGCTCAAAGTCACTTGTCGGGAAAAGGTTTGGAAAACTTGTTGTTATAAAAGATTCTGGAGAAAAGCAAGGGACTGTAAAACTTTGGCTGTGCAAATGCGACTGTGGAAGATTTGTGAAGGTAAGAACCGATTCCCTTACATCTGGAAGAACAGTAAGCTGCAAATGTCGCTTAAAAGAAGATGAGAGTGTAAAAAGATTAAATGACGGTAAGAAATTAGAAGATCATACATCACCTGTGTATTTCCAGGGGACTGTGAGCAAAAATAGCATCACGGGAATAAACGGAGTGACAAAATTAAGAAACGGGGAATACAGGGCGTACATAGGATACAAAAGGAAAACATATGCGCTATACGAAGGGAAAAGCATGAAGAAGGCTGCGGATGCCAGAGCAGAAGCAGAAGAAATGATGAAAAAAGGAGAGTTTGAGGAATGGATAGAAAGATTGTAAGTCTTATGGAAGATGCACTGGAAAAGAAAGATTATAAAGAAAGAATAAATTTTTTGATGGCTGGACTTATGTTCGATGATCCGGGAATGAGTAGAGAGCAGGAAGAAAAGAGAATGGAAATGTTAAGAGAAATGATGGAATTCTGTAAAAGAGGAAATCCAGAAAAGGAAAAAAATGAATATTTAAAAAGGACGGCGCAGCGCATAGAAGAGTGCCTTGTATAAGACCGATATAAAGATATAATGGGAGGCATCCGGATGGAAAGAAAATGTGCAATATGCGGGAAAAAATTTAAGTGCGCGCCATCGGATAAAACGGTAACATGCTCAAAAGAGTGTAGTATTGCAAACAAGAGACGGACACATTTGGGAAAAAGAAACGTCTGGAACGAAGAAAGTAAAAAGCGCCTAAGCCAAAAAGGAAAGACAAAAAACCTCGGATCCGGGACAGAAGCAGCGAAGCAAAGTCCGAAATCTGGTCGATTTGAAACAAATGTAAATGCAATAGAGTGGCATTTGATATCTCCGGAAGGAGAACATTTCTTTTTCCGATCGCTAAACAACTGGTTAAGAGAAAATGGAGAGAAATACTTTGGATGCGAACCAGATAGCGCGCAATATAAAAACGTAAGGAGCGAAAAGGGCGATGCTTGGCGGGAAGTATGGCTGCACAACTTATAAAGGATGGCAGGCACTGCCAGTAGAAGGAGAAAAGAATAAATGCCAAGAATAAGAATATGCACCGTATGCGGCGCTGAATTTACGAGTCGCAACGGAAAAGAGGTCTGCAGTGAAAGTTGCGGGTTGGAAAGAAAAAAGGAACAAAATAGGAAAGGAAACAAACGCAGGTACGCAAAAGAGTCAAACACTCCATTCGATCGCGTGTGTCCGATATGTGGCAGGAAATTTGAATCAGTACGGAGTATATATTATCCGGAAGAATGCGCAAAAATAGCACGAAAGAGGCAGGTAAAAGAAAACAGCGACGAATATTACAAAGAACACAGAGAAGAAATCCTTAAAAAAAGAAGGGATGAAAAGCGGGCAGGCTGACAGCCTTTCCCGCTTTTATGTTTTAATATCCATGATGGATGATATAATTCCTCGGTTCCGATGTCAGTAAGTACACCGGCAATCCGCGGATTTGCAAAAGAAAACCGCTGGGCCAGATAGCGCATGGAAGCTCCCATTTCGCCATCGGGACCACCGTACTGACTTATAATAAAAGATGCCATCTTAGCATTTGGTGTTGAAATGGAAATCGGATATTGCAGTCTTTTTTCATAATTCCACATAGCTTATTTCACTCCTTCCCATGGCATTGGACCGTCATTCCAGTCCCAGTCCTCCAGCGGCTGGCTGCCAAATGCGGACAACGGTTCGAAACGTTCCTCATATGTCTTTTTAGCTGAATTGTATAATTCGTTGCACTGATTGTAATAAGAGAGTGCCTGTGCGTCATCCGGATGGGTGTCCAGATAAAGAAGCATATCATAGGCACAAAAGCCCAGTGCCATAACCCAGCGGTACAATTCCGACCGGTTCATTGGCTGAGAAGATGGTCTTGTCATCGCCGCCGCCCTCCCTGCATCATATTCATATTGCATTTTCCGGTAAATGGTTTATCCAGTTCCGGAAAAATTGTGCCTGCGGCAAGCCCGCGCATGGGATCGTAGGTTTTGCCGAATGTCTGCCAGGGAACGTAGCACATGCCAGGTACCTGATGGCTGCCATTGTCTGTTTCCGGCATAGTATTAATAGTTGCATTCATGGATTTCTTTTTCCTTTCTGATCAGCATATACTGTATGATATGTTTCGTTTGCGTTATGTGTGTATTTGTTATATAATAAAACACATGACAGAATAAGGAGAGAAACGCAATGAGTAAAGTAAGAACAAGATTTGCACCAAGTCCGACAGGAAGAATGCATGTGGGAAATCTTCGTACGGCATTGTATGCTTACCTCGTAGCAAAGCATGAGGGCGGAGATTTCATCTTAAGAATAGAAGATACCGATCAGGAGCGTTATGTGGAAGGCGCTGTAGATATTATTTACCGCACCCTGCAGAAAACAGGCCTGATCCATGACGAGGGACCGGACAAGGATGGCGGCTGTGGACCATATGTACAGAGTGAGCGTCAGGCACAGGGCATTTATTTAAAATACGCCAAAGAGCTGATCGATAAAGGCGAGGCCTATTATTGTTTCTGTGACAAGGAACGCTTAGAGGGACTCAAAAAAGTAGTTGCAGGAAAAGAAATTCATGTATATGACAAGCACTGTCTGCATCTTTCCAAGGAAGAAGTAGAAGAAAAACTTGCCGCAGGCGTACCGTATGTCATCCGCCAGAATAACCCGACGGAGGGAACGACAACGTTCGAGGATGAGATTTACGGGGATATTACCGTTGACAATGCGGAGCTGGACGATATGATTCTGATCAAGTCCGATGGATATCCGACTTACAATTTTGCAAATGTGGTAGACGATCATCTGATGGGAATTACCCATGTTGTCCGTGGAAACGAGTATCTTTCCTCTTCCCCGAAGTACAATCGTCTGTATGAGGCATTTGGCTGGGAAGTACCGGTATATATCCATTGTCCGCTGATTACGGATGAAAATCATCAGAAGCTGTCAAAACGATGCGGACATTCTTCGTTTGAAGATCTGGTAGAGCAGGGATTTCTGACAGAGGCGATCGTGAACTTTGTTGCATTGCTTGGATGGAGCCCGGCAGATAACCAGGAGATCATGACACTCGAAGAACTGGTAGAAAAGTTTGATTACCATCATATGAATAAATCACCGGCAGTTTTTGACTATACCAAGTTAAAATGGATGAACGGGGAATACATCAAAAAAATGGACTTTGACAAGTTCTACGAGATGGCACTTCCGTATATCAAAGAAGTGATCACCAAAGATTATGATCTGAAGAAGATTGCACATATGGTACAGACCCGTATCGAGATCTTCCCGGATATCAGGGATCACATTGATTTCTTTGAGGAACTTCCGGAATATGATGTGGCAATGTACACGCACAAGAAAATGAAGACAAATGCACAGACTTCTCTTGAAGTGTTGCAGGAGATCCTTCCGGTCTTAGAGGCTCAGGAAGATTACAGCAACGATGCATTGTATCAGACACTTCTTAAGTATGTAGAGCAGAAAGGCTGCAAGAACGGATATGTTATGTGGCCGATCCGTACGGCAGTATCCGGCAAGCAGATGACACCGGGCGGTGCCACCGAGCTTATGGAGGTTCTTGGAAAAGAAGAGTCTCTTGCCCGTATCCGTAAAGGAATCGAGCTCCTTTCTCAGGCACAGTAGAACATTCTCACGGGAGAACGAATGAACTATAATAAATCCCAGCAGCAGGCCATCCGCCATAAGGATGGCCCGATGCTTGTTCTGGCAGGTCCCGGTTCCGGGAAAACTGCGGTAATTACCCAAAGAACGAAACAGTTAATTGAATATGAGAACATAGATCCGTCCAATATTCTTGTGATTACATTTACGCGAGCAGCGGCACAGGAGATGAAGCAGCGTTTTCTTGCAGCGACAGGAGAAGAGAGAACGAAAGTGACCTTCGGTACGTTCCACGCCATATTTTTCATGGTGTTGAAGCTGGCGTACCATTTTGATTCCGGAAATATTATATCGGAGGAGCAGCGATATCAGTTTATGCGGGAGATTCTGTCTTATCATCATCTGGAATACCGGGATGAAGGGGAATTTATCGGGGATGTTTTAACGGAGATCAGCCGTGTGAAAAATGAGCAGATTCCGCTGGAACATTTTTATTCTTCCAGCTGTGGGGAGGAGGTTTTCCGGAAGATTTACCGGGAATATGATGAGCGGCTCAAAAGGAACCGCCTGATTGATTTTGATGATATGCTGACATACACATATGAGTTGTTTTCCCAGCGTAAGGATATTCTTTCGGCATGGCAGAAAAAGTACCGTTATATTCTGATCGACGAGTTTCAGGATATCAATCTGATCCAGTGGAAGATCATGTGTATGCTTGCCGCACCGGAAAATAATCTCTTTGTAGTGGGAGATGATGATCAGTCCATCTATCGGTTCCGCGGTTCAAAGCCGGAAATTATGCTGGGATTTCAAAAGATATACCCGCAGGCAAAGATTGTGAATCTTGAAGTAAATTACCGGTGTGAGCCGCCGATTGTGGAGGCAGCTATGCGCCTGATCGCACACAATGAAGAACGTTTTCCGAAAAAGATCCGTGCCGGAAAAGCCGGGAAACAGAAGGTGCGTTTTCAGTACTTTGAGGACTGCTATAAAGAGAATGCATTTTTGGCAGAAGATATCCGGCAGACTGTGCAAAATGGGGTTCCGCTTTCGGAAATCGCAGTACTGTTTCGGACAAACATGCAGCCGCGTGCCCTGATGGAATATATGGTTTCTGCGAATCTGGCATTTCAGACGAAAGACCGGATTCCGGATATCTATGAGCACTGGATTGCCCGTGATTTTTTCACTTATATCCGCATCGCACAGGGAAGTGACAGCAGGGCTGATTTCCTTTCTATTATGAACCGGCCGAAGCGGTATATCGGCAGGGACAGCCTGCCCGATGAAACGGTATGTTTTGATGAGTGGATGAAATTATATGAGGAGCAGCCGTGGATCGCGGAGCGGATCGAAAAGCTGTGGTATGATCTGAAACATTTGTCCCGTCTGAGCCCTTATGCGGCAATCAACTATATCCGGCGGGGAATCGGGTACGATGATTATCTGGCAGAGTATGCCGAATACCGGAATGCGAATAAAGAAGATTTTTATGAAGTGGCAGATGAAATCCTTGCGAGTGCCAAAGGGTACCGTACATTTGAGGAATGGTTTGCACATATAGAAGAATACCGGCAGGAGTTAAAGAGACTGGCGCAGGAAAAGCGCAGGAATCAGAATGCTGTGACATTTGCAACACTGCACAGCGCCAAGGGGCTGGAATTTACAAAAGTGTATCTGATTGACGTCAACGAGGGCGTAATGCCTTATAAGAAAGCAGTATTAAAGCAGGATGTCGAGGAAGAACGGCGTTTGTTTTATGTGGGAATGACCAGAGCAAAGGAATCCCTGACCATCTGTTCGGTAAAAAAAATGCGTGGCAAAGAGGTGGAACTGTCGCGTTTTATCAAAGAAGCCGGTAAAGAGCCGTAAAAAAACCTGCATCGGGTATTCGATGCAGGTTTAAAAAAGTTACTCTTCGTCTTCGAGTGCATTGAAGTAGTCATCATCGAGCATTTCATCGAAGCGGTCAGCAGCGGCTTCGTACTCGTCGTCATCCGTGATGCTGTCGATCTGTGGAATGCCATCCTCATCCTCCGCATAGCGGTAGAGATAAACGGTGCCTTCATCCGGATCAGAGCCGTCCGGATTGAGCGGCATCAGTGCAATGTAGTCCTGTTCATTTACGTCAAAAATGGTAAGGATTTTGCATTCTACTTCGCCTTCATCCAAATCAAGTGTTACACGAATATCGTCAATCTCATCCGGGGTAACGGGTGTTGCTTTTTCTTTATCTTCCATAAGATACCTCTTTTCTTAATCGTTTTTTGTGTCTTTTATCATTATAAGCGAGGAGTAAGGAGCTTGTCAATTCGAAAAAGTGATATACAAAGTTTTTTAAAAAGGGTATAATGAAAAACATGAAAATACGAGATACGAAAAAACGAACAGACAATAGAAGGATCAGAGAAGGGGATTACGCAAAACCGGGAGTGACGATTCAGGGAGAATGGACCACTTTTACGTTTGATGCGGAAAAAGAGGACAGCTGTTTTGTGGTACTTAAGGATATACAGACCGAAAAAGAAGAAAAGATAGCTGTTCCGGCAGAATACTGCATGGGATCGGTGCGCTCTATCGCAGTGGCAGATCTGCATCTGGAACATCTGATTTACGATTTTAAGATCAATGGAAAAAAGGTAATGGATCCGTGCGCACACGCCATCATGGGGCGGCAGGTCTGGAATGACAGTTCACGCAGCCGGCAGCAGTATGAGGTGCATGGGGCATTTGATGTGCAGGAGTTTGACTGGGGGGAGGATGTATGTCCGGAAATACCGAGGGAACAGATGATTATGTACAAGCTGCATGTGCGTGGTTTTACGATGGATTCCGGTACCAGAAGTGTTCCGGGGACGTTTCGTGCGCTTATGAACCGGATTCCTTATCTGAAGAAACTCGGTGTGACAACAGTTGAACTTATGCCGGTGTATGAGTTTGAGGAAATTGAACTGCCGAAGCAGCAGAAACTTCCGGAATATATCCGTTGGAAAGAAAAACAGACGGATCAGATCCGTCCGGCAGAAAAAATAAAAGAAGCTCCGAGCAAAGTGAATTACTGGGGATATGAGCCCGGAAATTATTTTGCGGTGAAGGCATCGTATGCTGCCGATCCGCTGCATGCTTCCCGGGAATTCAGGATGCTGATCCGCCGTCTACACGAAAACGGCATGGAATGTGTGATGGAGATGTATTTTCCGGAGAAAGTGAATCATAATCTGATTTTAGAAGCGCTTCGTTACTGGGTGCGGGAATACCATGTGGACGGAATCCATCTGCTTGGGGAACATCTGCCCATTACAGCGATTGTGCAGGATGGCATGCTCAGCCGTACCAAGATCTTTTATGTGGATTTTGAGGAAAAAGCATGTGCGGCAAGCCGGAAGTATCCGAATCTGTATATTTACAAAGAGGAGTATCAGTATCCGATCCGGCAGGTCTTAAACCATATCAATGGAAATATGCGTGATTTTGCCGATCAGCAGAGAAAACAGGGGGCTTTTTTAGGCTATATCAATTATATAGCAAGCAACAACGGGTTTACGCTTGCAGATCTGTTTATGTACAACGATAAACACAATGAGGAAAACGGAGAGCAGAATCTCGATGGGAGTTCCTGGAACTTCAGCAATAATTACGGCGTGGAGGGTCCGACCAGAAAGCGTTATATCAATGCGCTGCGGAAATTAAACTGGAGAAATGCGGTTCTTATGCTTATGCTGGCACAGGGCGTTCCCCTGTTGTGGAGCGGTGATGAGATGGGAAATTCCCAGAACGGAAATAATAACGCATATTGTCAGGATAATCCCACCGGCTGGGTGAACTGGAAGAATGAGAAGTCTCATCGCAGACAGATCGAATTTCTGCAGCAGGTAATTGCGTTTCGAAAAGAACATACCGTGCTTTCAAATCCGATGCCATTCCAGTTTTCGGATTATAAATCGCTGGGGTATCCGGATCTTTCCTATCACGGGACAAGTGCGTGGATGTTAGAACCGACACCGGATCATCTATGCCTGGGAATGCTTTATTGCGGGGCTTATGCCCAAAACGAAAAAGAGCCGGATGTCTATGTCGCCTATAATTTTCTTGCCGCGGCAACGGAACTGGCTTTGCCTAAACCGCGAAAAGGGAAAGAATGGGTTGTCTGTATTGACAGCGGAGAAGAGGATGCTGCGTTTTGGGACGCACCAAAGCCCGTAAGCGGAGGAAAAATCATTCTCCGGCCACAGACCATCTGTGTGCTGGAGAGCAGGGAGATGAAAAAACATGGGTAATGCATGGAAACATTTTTGCACAATTACACATCACAAAAATCTGGTGCTTGTCGGTTGCTTTAAGATCGGACTATACAGGCAGGGGCTGCTGCATGATCTTTCAAAGTATTCTCCGACGGAATTTCTGGTCGGTTGCAAATATTATCAGGGAACCATGAGTCCGAACAATGCAGAGCGGAAGGAAAAGGGGTATTCCCTGGCGTGGCTGCATCACAAAGGACGCAATAAACACCATCTCGAGTACTGGATTGATTATGATATTTCAAAAGAACCGGGGAAAGAACATTCGGGGATGGCAGGAATGAAAATGCCGGTGTGCTACGTGGCGGAAATGTTTGTTGACAGGATCAGTGCATCCAAAAACTACCAGAAAGACAAATACACGGACCGGAGTGCACTCGATTACTATATGCACGGCAGATCGCATTATCTGATCCATCCGGATACCGAGGCACTGATCCACTATCTTTTACTGATGCTGGCAGTGCGGGGGGAGAAGGAAACATTTGCATTTGTAAAGAATGAGGTACTGAAAGGAAACGTTCCTTATGAGAGGGAAAGCCTGATCCGGCGCATACAGGAACTGGCACCGGAAGAAAAAATATAAAAGGGAAAAGCACAGAATGCCTTCTGCTGACATAGAATATTAGAAAGCTGTTGGAAAAGGTGCTGTGTGAAAACATTTTTGGTTCCCCTGACACCGGAAGAGGAAACAGACTGTCTGTGCAGATTAAAAAATGGCGAGCAAGGGGCAAAGGAAGAACTGGTGTTGCACAACATGCGCCTGGTAGCCCATGTCGCAAAAAAATATGTCAGTTCGGAAGAAGAACAGGAGGATCTGATTTCCATCGGTACGATCGGACTGATGAAAGCAGTAGACAGTTTCCGGCCGGAATACGGAAATAAATTTGCAACGTATGCCATCCGGTGTGTGGACAATGAATTGCTGATGCATCTGCGATCAAAGAAAAAACAGCGCAAAGAAGTTTCTATGTTTGAACCGATTGGTACAGACAAAGAAGGAAACCAGATTCAGCTTGTCGATGTGCTGGAGTTTCATGATAAAAATGTAGCAGATGAAGTGACAAAAAGGGAGCAGATGAAAAAAATCTGTACCTTTATGAATGATGTGTTAAGCGAGAGAGAAGCATTTATCATTCGGCGAAGATATGGAATCGGAGGAAATCAGGAACTGACACAGAGAGAAATCGCGCGGGCACTTGGAATTTCCCGTTCCTATGTTTCCAGGATTGAAAAGAGGGCACTGGAAAAACTTAAAAAAGTGATAAGCGAATAAAGTCGTTGCAAAAAGATGCATTTTATGATAAGGTAAATGCATCTTTTTTCATGCATGTGTCTGTGCAAAATTCCCATTTGTTGGAATGAGGTGAATATGTATAGCCAAATCAGGACATCCATGCTGGATGGAATCTGCGCAATGCCGGTACAGGTAGAGGTGGATATCAGCATGGGAATGCCGGTGTTTGATATGGTAGGATATCTTTCTTCGGAGGTGCGGGAGGCGAAGGAACGAGTGCGTACGGCGCTTCACAATTGCGGAATTCTTCTGCCTGCAAAGCGGATTACCGTAAATCTTTCTCCGGCAAATATAAGGAAAACCGGAACCGGATTTGACCTGCCGATTGCGGTTGCACTGCTGGTTGCCATGGGGCTGGTAAAACCGGAGAAGTGCGCGGACACGATTTTTTCCGGGGAGTTGAATTTAAGTGGACAGTTACTGCCGGTCCGGGGAATTCTGCCGATGGTTTCGGATGGAGTAAAGGAAGGAATTCATAAATTTGTTGTTCCGGCGGATAATCTTATGGAAAGCCGTCTGGTGCAGGGGGCGGATGTCTGCGGATTTCCTGCATTGGAATCGGTGATCGGCTATCTGCAGGATGGCGGTTATAAAGAGCCGGCATATGCAGGCCGGCGGCAGAACAGATCCCATGGGGTGCCGGATTTTTCCGAAGTAAACGGGCAGCAGTTTTTGAAACGGGCAGCGGAAATCGCAGCGTCCGGAATGCACAATATGCTTATGGTCGGGCCGCCGGGAGCCGGAAAAACCATGATCTCCGAGCGGATGGCTACAATCCTGCCGCCACTTACAAAAAAAGAGCAGCTGGAGGTTTCAAAAATATACAGTGTCTGCGGTCTGCTGGCAGACTCCCGGACACTGTTGCAGGAACGGCCGTTTCGCAGTCCGCATCATACGGTCAGCATGGCAGGGCTTGCCGGCGGTGGACGAAGTATCCGGCCGGGAGAGATTTCACTGGCACATCATGGTGTGCTTTTTCTGGATGAACTCCCGGAATTTTCCAAATCAACGATGGAAGTGCTGCGTCAGCCGTTGGAGGAACATCAGATTCATTTGACGCGCGCGGTCGGCAGTGTGACCTATCCATCGGATTTTTTACTTCTGGCATCTATGAATCCATGCAATTGCGGATATTATCCGGACCGGAATCGGTGCAGATGCACACAGGCATCCCTGCAGCGGTATTTTGACCGGATTTCCCAGCCGCTGATTGACCGCATGGATCTTTGTGTGGAAGCGCCGATGGTTACTTATGAAGAACTGACGGGAAACGGTAATAATGAGAGTTCAAAGACCATCCGGGACCGGGTGTGTGAGTGTCAGGAACGCCAGATTTTTCGATTCAAAGACGAAAATTTTTCTCACAACAGTGGAATTCCGGCCGCAAAATTAAACCAGTTCTGCCGGCTGGGAGAAAAAGAGCAACGGTATATGGAAAAAATGTTTCATAAACTGTCACTTACTGCGCGCACCTACCATAAAATCCTCCGGGTGGCACGAACAATTGCCGATACACAAAAGGCGGAAAACATCCGTGTCTGTGATCTGACAGAAGCTGTGTGTTACCGGAGTATCGGGGATAAATTCTGGGGAGGTATGGAAGAATGAGTATGTATGCGTACTGGCTTGCAAATACCGGACTGACCGTACATAAACTGACGGGGCTTATGACAGAAGGGATCGGTGCGGAAGAACTGTATGCCTTGCAGGAGTCCAAAATGAAAAAAATCCGGGTTCTGGATGAAAAGGATGTGGAAAAAATCACACAATCCAGACGGCACTGGGATGTACAGGAGCACTGGGGAAAACTGCAGGGGGAAGGAATCGGTTTTGTCTGCGTGGAAGAAGCACGGTACCCGCAAAAGCTCCGCCGGATTTCTGCAACACCTTATGCGCTGTATTATATTGGCAGGCTGCCGGATGAAACGCGAAAGAGTGTGGCAATTGTCGGGGCGCGGACAAGAAGTGCCTATGGAAGCCAGATTACGGGGAAACTGGCGAGGGCACTTGCACAGAACCGGATGGATATCATCAGCGGCATGGCGATGGGGATTGATGCTGATGCGCATAGCGGAGCACTGGAAGAAAACGGGGATACCTATGCGGTACTGGGCTGTGGCGTGGATGTGTGTTATCCGAAAAGAAACCGGTATTTATATGAAAAAATGCAGGATCGGGGAGGTATTTTGTCGGAATATCCGCCGGGCACACCGCCGCTGCCGGGATATTTTCCGCAAAGAAACCGTATCATAGCCGGACTTGCGGATTACGTGATTGTGATGGAGGCAAGAAAAAAGAGCGGATCGCTGATTACTGCGGACTATGCCATGGAACAGGGAAAGGAAGTGTATGCCCTTCCCGGGAGAGTTACGGATGCCCTGAGTGAAGGAACCAACCATCTGATCCAGCAGGGCGCCGGCATTTTTGTAAGTGTGGAAGATTTCCTGCAGGAACTGCAATTACAGCCCCAAAATATAATGACACAAATAGACTTTAGAAAAAATCTTCTTGAAAAAGACGAATCGTTGGTGTATGCTTTATTAGATTTTTATCCGGTGGGTCTTGGAACCCTGATCGAAAAAAGTCCCTATGGTCTGGTAGAAATTCTGCCGGTTTTAGAGAGGCTGGAACAGAAAGGGTTCATTCAGGAGACCATTCCGAATTATTATATAAAAACAATTTAGATGATATAAGGAGCACCAAATGGCAAAGTATCTGGTAATCGTGGAGTCACCGGCAAAGGTGAAGACGATTAAAAAATTTCTGGGAAAAAATTATGAGGTCATGGCAAGTAACGGGCATGTGAGAGATCTTCCGAAGAGTCAGCTCGGATTTTCTCCGGAAAATGATTTTGAACCGAAATATATTACGATTCGTGGAAAGGGAGAGATTCTTGCAAAGCTGAGAAAAGAAGTAAAGAAAGCGGATAAAATTTATCTCGCAACTGACCCGGACCGTGAAGGAGAGGCAATTTCCTGGCATTTAACCAAGGCGTTGAAACTGGACGACAAAGATGTCAGCAGAATCAGTTTTAACGAAATTACAAAAACAGCGGTAAAAGCATCCTTAAAGATACCGCGTGAGATTGATATGGATCTGGTTGATGCACAGCAGGCGAGACGTATGCTGGACCGTATGGTTGGTTACCGGATCAGCCCGTTGTTATGGGCAAAAGTAAAAAGAGGGCTGAGTGCCGGTCGTGTACAATCCGTTGCTTTACGGATTGTGTGTGACCGTGAGGAAGAAATTGATGCATTTATTCCGGAGGAGTACTGGTCTTTAGAGGCAAGCCTCCTGCCGGAAGGTGAGAAAAAACCGATTACAGCAAAGCTGCTGGACAAAGGCGGCGAAAAGTTTGAGATTTCTTCCGAGGAACAGATGAATCAGGTGCTTGCGGAATTAAAAGGCAAAGAATTTAAAGTCCGCGATATGAAAAAGGGAGAGCGCACAAAAAAAGCGCCGCTTCCGTTTACAACCAGTACTTTGCAGCAGGAAGCTTCCAAAGCGCTGAATTTCCCGATCTCGAAGACGATGCGGATTGCACAGCAGCTGTATGAAGGTGTGGATATCAAAGGACAGGGAACGGTCGGTATCATCACCTATCTGCGTACGGATTCCGTTCGTATTTCGGAAGAGGCGGATGAAGCAGCGCGTGCCTTTATTTCCGAAAGCTACGGAGAGGAATATCTGTCTGACGGAGAAGGAAGCAAGAAGAGCAATGCAAAGATTCAGGATGCGCACGAAGCGATCCGTCCGACCGATATTAACCGTATTCCGTCCGAGATTAAAGAGTCGTTAAGCCGGGATCAGTTCCGTTTATACCAGCTGATCTGGAAACGCTTTGCCGCAAGCCGTATGGCAAACGCAAAGTATGAGACAACAACCGTTAACATTGCAGCGGGAGATTATACATTCCGCGTTTCTACTTCCAAAGTAGCTTTTGACGGATTTATGCTGGCCTATACGGAAGCAGATGATGAAAAGCAGGAAAAACAGGTACTTTTAAAATCGATTGATAAAGATACAAAATTAAAACTCGAAGAATTCGATCCGAAACAGCATTTTACACAGCCACCGGCACATTATACGGAAGCTTCGCTGGTAAAAACACTCGAAGAACTCGGAATCGGACGCCCAAGCACCTATTCCCCGACCATCACAACGATCATTGCCAGACGTTATATCACAAAGGAAAATAAGAACCTTTATGTGACAGAGATCGGTTCCGTTGTCAATTCCATTATGAAGGAATCTTTCCCGACTATTGTAGACGAACATTTTACTGCAAATATGGAATCTCTTTTAGACAGTGTTGCGGAAGGACATTTAAACTGGAAAACGGTTGTTGCGAATTTTTATCCGGATCTGGAAGAGGCTGTGGAGGCCGCGGAAAAAGATCTCGAAAAGATTACCATTGAAGATGAAGTGACGGATGAAATCTGTGAAGTGTGTGGCCGCAATATGGTAATCAAGTATGGACCGCATGGAAAGTTTCTGGCATGTCCGGGATTCCCGGAGTGCCGGAATACCAAGCCATATTATGAAAAGATTGGTGTCGCATGTCCGAAATGCGGAAAAGACGTGGTCATCAAAATGACACGTAAGGGCAGAAGATACTATGGATGCATTGATTATCCGGAATGTGATTTCATGAGCTGGGGGCGTCCGGTGGAAAAGAAATGTCCGCGCTGTGGAGGCTATATGGTAGAAAAAGGAAACAAGCTTGCATGTGCGGATGAACATTGCGGTTACACGGAAGCAAAAGAAAAAGAAACAGAATAGTCGTAAATTTTTCAAAAAATATTGAATTGTCTGATAAATAGTGCTACACTCATGATATCTGTGATAAAGACAGGAGGAAAAACATGAGTGTTCAACTTCTAGACAAGACAAGAAAAATAAATAAACTGCTTCATAACAATAATTCGTCCAAGGTGGTATTTAACGATATCTGTGAAGTCCTGACGGGAATTCTTGATTCCAACATCCTTGTAATAAGCAAGAAGGGAAAGGTTTTAGGTTCCAGTGTATGCAAAGGGGTTGAGGAACTGCAGGAACTGATCGTGGATGAAGTCGGCGGATATATTGATGCAGAACTCAATGAGCGTCTTCTGGGAATACTTTCCACAAAAGAGAACGTAAATCTGGAAACGCTCGGATTCGGAGATGAATCCAAAAAGTACCGGGCCATCATTACCCCGATTGATATTGCCGGGGAGCGGCTGGGAACCTTATTTGAATACCGGTGCGAAACGGAATATGACATTGATGACATTATTCTGACAGAGTACGGAACAACGGTGGTAGGGCTGGAAATGATGCGTTCTGTAAACGAAGAGAGCGCAGAGGAAGCAAGAAAGATTGCAATCGTAAAATCTGCGATCAGCACACTTTCTTTCTCGGAACTTGAGGCAATCACCCACATCTTTGATGAACTGGATGGCAATGAGGGAATTCTTGTTGCAAGCAGAATTGCGGATCGCGTGGGAATTACCCGTTCCGTGATTGTAAATGCACTTCGTAAGTTTGAGAGTGCGGGCGTGATCGAATCGCGTTCTTCCGGCATGAAAGGAACTTACATAAAGGTTGTCAATGACGTGGTTTTCGATGAACTTGCAGAACTGAAAAGAAAAAATGCAAAATAAAGGATGGAACTGAGCGGACAGCAAAAGGACTTGTATGTAAATATAAGTCCTTTTTTGTCATTTTATGTAAAAAACTACTTGTATTTTGCTTGATTTATACTATAATTAGTATGATACGATAATAGGGAATACTAGATAAGGAGGCACAAAATTGCTGAGTACAGATGCTTTCAATTATGTGAATGTTCTGGATAAAGCTGCCGATGCGAGCTGGAGCAGGGAGAACATTCTGACTAACAATATTGCAAATGTAAACACTCCGGGATATAAGAGAAAAGACTTAAATTTTGAAAATACATTAAAAACAGAACTGGGCCGCTGCAAGCATGAGTCCCTGGATTCGAAAATGAAAGACGTGGATCTTTCCAGACTGAATCCATCGGTTTATGTGGACAGTTCCAATTACTCCTATCGGCTGGATGGAAGTAATGTAGATATTGATACAGAAGAAGTGGAGCTGGCATCCGAACAGATCCGCTATCAGGGAATCACAGCCGGAATTAACGGACAGTTTGACCGTATGCGTTCCGTGATTAAGTAAGGGGGAAAGATAAATGGCTTTATTTCAGGCGTTTAATATCAGCGCGTCAGGCATGACCGCAGAACGGTTCCGTACCGATATCATTGCGGAGAACATTGCAAATGTAAATACAACATCAACAGAGAGCGGCGGTCCGTACCGACGCAAAATTGTAAATTTTGCAGAACGGAAAGTTACCCCGTTTTCCCAATATTATGCAACTGCATCGCAGAATCCGGCAATCGGAAACGGTGTAAAAGTAACTTCCGTAAAGGAAGATACGGAAACAGATTTCGTGAAAGAATATGATCCTTCCAATCCGGATGCGGATGCGGACGGATATGTATCTTATCCAAATGTAAACACGGTCACGGAAATGACCAATCTGATCGATTCTACCCGTGCATATGAGGCAAATGCGACTGCGTTTGATGCCACAAAGAGTATGGCAACCACGGGACTTTCCATAGGAAAACAATAATAAAAAGTAAGTTATACGAGAGAGGACAAAAGCATGGATATCACACAATTGTCTGGAGTTTCTTCTGACTATCTGAATACATTCGCAAAAAAAGAGGCACTTGTTCCGGGAGACGATGACAGTTTCAGCGCGGTGCTTTCAACAGCGATGAAATCAGTAGATGAAACCAATGACCTGCAAAATACTGCGGAGTCGGAAGAAGTACGGTTCGCACTTGGGGAAGCCGAAAATCCACATGATCTGCTGATTGCAGAGACGAAAGCAAATGTAGCATTGCAGTATACGGTTGCAGTGCGGGATAAACTGATTGACGGATACAAAGAGATTATGCAGATGTCAATCTAGTAAGTGAGGAACGAAAACATGCCAGAACAGTTACAGAAAATCCTTGACCGTGTGGTTGAGTGGTGGAAAAAATTTTCCAATAAACAAAGAATGCTGCTGATCAGCCTTACCGCAGTGGTGATCCTTGCGCTGGTGATACTGGGAGTTGTTGTATCAAGACCGAGTTATACAACACTGATTGACTGCCAGAACGCAAAAGAAGCCAGTCAGGTAAAAGATCTGTTAGACGGCGAAGGTGATATTGATTATAAGGTAACGGATACCACACATTTTGAAGTAAACAAAAAAGATGAGAACAAGGCAAACTGGCTTTTGGGATCCAATAATATTGATACAACGGGATTTGACCTGTCAGATCCGAACATCAAGGATTATATCGACGGAAGTTTTTCTACCACGGAGGCAGATAAACAGAAACTTGCCAAAAGCTATATGGAAGATAAACTGGAGAATGTGCTTGCTGCGAATGACCTGATTGATTCCGCAAAGGTCACACTGGATATTCCGGACGATGACGGTACACTGATTTCGCGGATGCAGGAAAGTTCTGCCAGCGTTTCGCTTGCCCTGAATGGTTCTATGGATTCGGATCAGGCGTATTCGGTGGCGCGCCTTGTGGCAACCGCCCTTGGAAATGATTCGACAGACAAGATTACCATTCTGGATCAGAAGACATCCAAAATCTTGTTTTCGGGAGCAGACCAGGATGATGATGCCACGGTTGTTTCCGACAGTCTGGACATCAAAGACCGCATTAAGAATTCCGTGGTCAATGGTATCAAGGATGTAATGGTCAAGTCCGGTATGTATTCGGACGTGCAGGTTGCGCCGAACCTTGATATTGATATGTCCAAGGTGGAAAAGGCGGTTCACAATTATTCACACAATGATGGACAGGATCAGGGAGAACTGACAGAAAGCTCTGAGTATAATTCAGAGGCAAAAGGTGGACAGGCTGCAACTCCGGGAACGGATTCCAATGATGATACGCCAACCTATGTGACACCGGATGGCGAGATTACAGAATCTTCCGTGTCGGATGTGGATAAAAAATATTCGCCGAATGAGGAAATTATAAAAACTATTTCAAACGGTGGAGCGATCAACTATGATAACAGTTCCATTGCCGTGACTGCCACACGCTGGGTTGTTTATGATGAGGACGAATTGAAAGATTCCGGGCAGCTGAAAGGGACAACGTTTGAAAAGTTTAAGAGCGCACACAGTGATCCGGTACAGGTGGATGCAACGCAGGATGAAATTGACCTTATCGCAAAAGCTACCGGAATTCAGTCTAGTGCAATTAAACTGGTCTGTTATGAAAGACCGCAGTTTGTGGAATCCCAGAAGAAGGGATTCGGACTCACCGACATTTTACAGATTCTGCTTGCGGTGCTGATTTTTGCGTTGCTGGGGTATGTTGTATTCCTGTCTCTTATACACATCTCCGAGCCCACGAGACGCGTAGTAAT
>ENA-OZGP01000190-OZGP01000190.1-human-gut-metagenome-genome-assembly--contig:-NODE-190-length-19094-cov-7.393456_pt1 | contig 19094 bp, 10 predicted proteins | sample MGYA00245122_ERZ653669 | MGnify/ENA primary metagenome ERZ653669 (study PRJEB26926, sample SAMN06165247) | human gut metagenome | biome: ENVO:00009003; feature: ENVO:2100002; material: ENVO:00002003... | reverse complement strand
GATCTACACGTAAGGAGTCGTCGGCAGCGTCAGATGTGTATAAGAGACAGGACATATCTTTTCGGTGGGGGGTAGAATCAATATGTAAAAAATATTATTTAAAATAAGGAGGAAATGATTATGAACAAGCTGAAAAAAGCATTGGTAATGGTTTTAGCATTGGCAATGGTTTTAACATGTGCTATGGTAACACCGGTGCAGGCTGCGGGAAAACTGAACAAGAAATCGGTTTCTATTTATGAAACAGAGACAGTTTCACTGACTGTGAAAGGAGTAAAATCCGTAACCTGGAAAACTTCCGATAAGAAGATTGCCACTGTTGATAAAAAGGGACTGGTAAAAGGCGTAAAGAAAGGCACCTGTACTGTTACAGCAAAGGATACAAAGACAAAAGCTGCATATTCATGTAAAGTTACCGTAAAAGCAGCAAAATCACTTGGAATTGCAGCAAAGGATATTAGTGTATTCACTGGTGGAGAAACTATTTCTTATCCGGGAGAGGAAATCAAGGGCGCAACTTATGTACTGGATGGAAAGAAACTCGGGAAAAAGGATTACAGTACATGGACAGATAAGGATGGAGAGCGTGTAGTTTCTTATGTTACACTTACAAAGAAGCTTACAGATGGAAAACATACCTTTGCTATCCAGAAAAAAGGGTATAAGACCGTGACAAAATCCTTTAAATTTACTGCATTAAAGATTGATGGAATGTTTCCAGAGGGTGAAGATGGGGAACCTTGGGTATCCGATGGTATATTGTATGTATTCTGTACACCAAAGCTGGATGGAAAAGATTTTGTGATTAAAGTAGATGGTACAGAAGTAAAACCTAAGGATGCTTTCTTAAGTGGAGATGGTTTTTTTGTTATCTGGGTGGATGCTACAGGACTTTCCGCAGGAGAGCATAAGGTGAGCGTTACCGCAGAAGGAATTCCGGATGGAGAAGCTTCATTTACAGTAAAATAATATATCTGAATTTCAAAGGATATGAATCATTGTCAGGAGGATGACTATGAAACAAATGAAAAAACTGCTTGCATTTGTACTGGCATTTGCGATGATCATCACGATCTATCAGCCATCAGCGGCATATGCAGCAACCAAAAAAATAAGATTAAATGCAAAGACAATGACGCTTCAGGTGGGACAGAAAAAGACCCTGAAAGTAAAGAATGCAGGGAAAAAGGCCAAATTGAAGTGGTCCAGCAATAAGAAATCCATTGCAACCGTTTCCAAAAAGGGAGTAGTAAAGGCAGTAAAAGTCGGAAATGCTGTCGTTACCTGTAAGGTAACAACAAAAAATGGCAAGACAACCAAACTCACTTGCAAGGTTGCGGTTAAGAAAACAGCAAAAGTTACCAGCTTGACCGTTGGTTCTCAGAGCGAACTGGAAAAGGCTCTGAAAAACAAAAATGTTACAAAGATCACAGTTGCGACACAGGGAGCTGTTACATTTACGGTACCGCAGGGCAATTACAGTAAGGTGGATCTGGTAATCAATGCACCGAATGCGGATGTTGTGAACAATGGAAAATTCAAGTCTATTGATATTCAGGCAATCAAGCCGAATACCTACCGCGAGAATGCAAAAGGAAATGTTATTACGGTCAGTGCAACCGGTGATGCACGTGTGATTGTTGAAACCGGTGCTACCGTTGCAAAAATTATGGTTTCCGGATCAAAGGGAAATGTAAAACTGGTGGTAGATGGAACCCTTTCCGGCATTACGATTGATGCTCCGGTGAATGTGACTGTAGAAGGAAAGACAACCGTAGCAGTACCTGTTACCGTAAATGAAAAAGCGGCAGGTGCAAATGTAACTTCCAGTACACCGGTAGAGGTAAAGGCAGCAGCGCCGATCGCACTGAACCTGACCAAAGGTGCAGAGGGAAGTAAGGTAGAGACCACATCTGATAAAGCAGAAGTAACCGTAAAGAATGAGACAACACAGGCAGTAACGGTTACGACTCCGGCAGGAAGCAAGGACGTGGCAAAGGATACCACTTCAAAAGTTGATAATGCAGGAAAAGTTACGGATGTAGCAGACAACACAGATGCCAATAATGGCGGTGGAGCAACAGGGGGAAGTTCTTCTTCCGGTGGAAGCGTAACTCCGACTCCTTCTGTTGGAAAAATTGCAGAACTTTCTGTAATGGGAAGCAATAAATTATCTGTTTATCCGGATGATATGGAAATCGTGCCGGAAACATTGGCAAATGAGAATATTACAGTTACAGATGCAAAAGGCAAAAGCATCGGTGCTACAGAGATCAAAAGGGATGCTGATGGAGAAGGTGGATATTATGTCACATTAGCGTCTGATATGGTAAACGGAACGTATACTTTTACTATGCTTTTACAGGGAAAAACTTATACACAGGAGTTTACATATAACGATAGTGTATGGAGTGTTATGGATGAGGCGCAGAAGGTTATAAAGGAGTATGAACAGTCGAAACCAACTGCTTCAGTTTCTGCTTTAAAGAATCCTAAGATTTGTCAGAAGGTTTTACTTGATGGAATTATGGAAAAGTTTAATGAAGATCCGGCACTTAAAACCCTTGATTTGGAAGTAAATTATGAAGAAAAGTATACAGTTAATGGATCCGAATTAACCGCTGCTATGTGGATTGCAATCTACGGAGATAATGATGCAAAATATGAGTTATATGATGATGTGACATTTGTATGTACAGAATCTGAAATTCAGGTATCTGCGCCTGAAATCAAACATATTTTGAAACATTCTCTGGTGGTAGCAGTTGAGCCAACTTATGAATATGCTTGTGTTACTAGCGGTACAGCAATTTCCGCTATAACAGAGGATGAGTGGGTACAAGGAAATGAGTCGGATGATTTTGGATGCTATGAAATGTCCGGTCTTAAAGAAAATACAGAGTATGTTGTATATAAGAGAATTATTGATGTAGATGAGTATTATGGAAGTTCAACAGCTACAACAGGTGGGGAAGAAACTATTTGTCTTGCGGAGGCTGATGAGAACGCAAAGAATGTTAATGTTGGAAATGTTAAGGCAGGTGATAGAATTTCTATTCCGCTGAAAGGATTGAAGGTTGTATGTTATGCAAAGCCGAAGGACGGTTTTGAACATGGAGACTTTGATTTTCGGTGTGATGATGAAATGAACAAGTTGCTTTGGGATGGCTATTGGTCGCTGAATTCTTATGATAAAGATAACAATTTGCTTGTTACATTTACTGTTCCTGAACAACTGGAATCAGGAAAGGTATATACAGTTAAAATATGTTATAATTTTGAGTGTAGTAAGGAATCAGATAATCCTGATGAGTGGGGAGATCTTATTGCACAAAGTGATGATTTGATATATACGGTTACGTTTACTGTAGAATAATTGAATAGGTGCTTAGTGAAAACTGTCCATCCATAACGGGTGGGCAGTTTTTTTACTTGCAGAAAAAATTTATTATTTTTTGAAGGGGATCTCAAAAGTATAGGGGGGGTCCTAAAATTTTTTGGGAGCAATGAAATAGAGAGAAAAATAGATTTATAAAAATTTAATTTGCTATCAGAATCAATATCTTTTACAATAAAATCACATACGTTCTTTTGGGGAGATTTTTTGATGGGGATTTTTATGTAAGAGGAGGTTTTATTTGAACACAGAGATAAAGAATGCCATACAGGCAGCTGATAGCGAGGCACAGTATGATGAAAGCGCAAAGCGTCTGTTAGCACAAAAGTATGTATTGGCTCACATTTTAGTTAGAACAGTGGAAGAATTTCAAGGGATGGAAATCGAAAAAGTAGTTTCCCTGATAGAAGGAGATCCATATATCAGCAAAATACCGGTTGCATCCGGACTGACCAACAAGGACAGGAATGTGGAGGGGAAAAGGATTGTAGGACTAAATACAGAAGCAGGAGAAAGAAATGAAGGACTGGTTCGATTTGATATTATTTTTTATGTGCGAATGAGAAACGGGTTGGCACAGATGATTATCAATGTGGAAGCCCAAAAAGATGAACCCGGTTCCTATCAGATTTTAAACCGCGCTATTTTTTATGTAAGCAGACTGATTTCTTCACAGAAGGAACGGGATTTTGTAAAATCAAATTATAATGATATAAAGACAGTCTATAGTATATGGGTTTGTATGAACATGCCGGAAAACAGTATGTGTCATATTCATTTAACAAAAGAAGATTTACTCGGAAAACATAATTGGAAAGGGAATTTGAATCTGTTGAATATTGTTATGATCGGCTTGACGAATGCGCTTCCGCAGCGTCATAATGAATATGGGCTGCATAGATTGTTATCTGCCATGTTTTCCAGTGAATTATCACAACAGCAAAAAATGAAAATTATGGAACAGGAATATCATATTCCAATGGAAGAAAGTTTTAAGGAGGAAGTGAGTATTATGTGTAATTTGAGTCAGGGCATTAAAGAAGCTGGAATTGCTGAGGGGAGAGAAGCCGGAATTGCCGAGGGCCAGCAAAGAGAAATTGAAAAAGTAATTTTAAATATGCATAAGAAAGGGTACTCGTTAGAACAGATTATGGATGCAACGGAATTGGAAGAAATTGAATTAAAATCCATGATAAAAAAATTGAAGTAAAGCATCTCAAGGGCATTGGTAAAAGTGTTTACAACCATCTGAAAAAATATAGGCAAATACCTTATAAAAACTGGCAATAAACAAAAAAATAACAAAAATACAGGGATAATTGCATAAAATATCAAAAAAGGCGCAGGAATTTGTTACACTGCACCTTTTTTATTTTGTGCAAAATATCTTTTTTACAACAAAAATATATGTGAAATGTGTATAAAATGATGAGAAAAATGTTGGGATCTCCGTCAATTGAATAAACGGTTGCGCACGTGCTATATTAGGACTATCAACAAAACAAACGGTTGCGCAATACGATAGATCTGGTGAAAAGGGAGAGGATATCAGAGCTGTCGTATTTGTGTCAAAAGAGGGAGGATCGTGTATGAAAGCGAAAAAACATTGGAACAGGAGAGTGCTCAGTTTTCTTCTGGCACTTGCCATGGTAGTGACACAGCTTGGGGTGTGGAATGTCGGGAAGGAGAGCGTGCAGGCTGCGGAGGATTCAGTTATTTATTCGGATGATATGGAAAATGATGCTGATGAGAACTGGGATGTTGCATGGAAAACCTTAGAGGGTGTTACAGTAGAAAGAAGTGCAAACCAATGGGCAAAGAATAATGTTACCAAATGGTGGGTGTTTAAATCACCTGTTGAAAATCAAGTAACAATTACTAGAAAAATACAAGTTACTTCTGGCAGTTATATTGTATCTGTGGATATGGACGGAGGAAATGTTTCTGGAAATATACAGATTAGGGAAGAAAACAATACGCAGTCCAAAGAACTTCTTTATGGTGATTGGGATAATTTTAAGACAACGACGGATACTGTAAAAGTAGAGAACGATTCAGAAATAACTATACAGATCAGAGTTGATTTGCAGGCGAGTGGATGGTTTGATCTAGATAATTTTAGTATGGTTAAAGCTTTAGAAGATGATAATGATACTGACAATTCCACCGAATACAATCTGCAGATCACCGCAGACAACACTACAGTAGAAGCAGGAGACACAGTTACTCTGACAGCCGTATTGAAAAAAGGACAGACCGAAATCACAGATTTAGAAGCCGCAGGATTACATCTGTATTGGTGGAACAATACGACAGGCAGTTCGGCTGAATTTATAAATTATGATGACAAAAACGGTTATGCACTGACTTTGCAGACAACGTTAGGGACAACTGGAACAAATGAAATTCAGGCAAAGCTTCAGGATGCAAATTGGAACGACATCGCAGAAAAGAAAATAGAACTTACAGTGAACGAAGCATCCAACAGTGTGAAAGATGCACCGATCGCTGTTACAAAAGTCAACAAGTTATCTTCTGATTTCATCATGGGAATGGACATCTCCTCCATGATCTCCGAGCTGGAAAGCGGTGTAGTATACCGTGACTATGACGGAAACGAACTGGCAACCTTAGATGACATCTGTAGGTTTATCAAAGAGCAGGGCATCAATCACATTCGTGTCCGTGTATGGAATAACCCGTATGATGCCAATGGCAACGGCTATGGCGGAGGAAACAATGATGTGGCAAAAGCAAAGGAATTTGCAGATGCATGCCGCAATGCCGGATTGAAAATGTTAGTTGACTTCCACTGCTCCGATCTGTGGACAGATCCGGGCAAGCAGCAGGAACCGAAAGCATGGAAAGGGTACACCCTTGAACAGAAAAAAGAGGCATTAAATACCTATATCACAAAATCCTTAAATACCATTGATCCGTCAAAAGATGTTGTGGATATGGTGCAGGTTGGAAATGAGACAACGGGTGGATTTATCGGTGAGACAAATGTCAGCAATATGTGTGTATTATTTTCAGTGGGTGCAGCCGGTGTAAAAACGTACAATCCGGATGTCAAAGTCGTCATCCATGTGGAAAGCCCACATAAAGGAACCATGGTAACATGGGCAAAAAATCTGCAGGACAACAATGTTGATTATGATATTCTCGCCACCAGTTATTATCCATACTGGCATGGAACATTAGATAACTTAAAACAGCAGTTTGAGACGGTAAAGAATACATATCATAAAGATGTGATGGTTGCGGAAACCAGTTATGCTTATACGTTAGAAGACAGTGACGGACATGCCAATACAGTGCGTGTTGGAAATAATGATAACGGAGCTGACACAACGGAGCCGTTTACCGAGCAGGGACAGGCAACTGCAATCCGCAATCTGATCAATACGGTAAATGAAGCTGGCGGACTGGGTGTATATTACTGGGAGCCGGCATGGCTGACCGTCGGAAATACCCAGGGACTTACCGGAGATGCATACAATGCACAGGTAAAGGAAAATCAGGAAAAGTGGGAAAAATACGGAAGCGGATGGGCTTCAAGTTATGCCAACGAATATGATTCGAAAGATGCAGGCAAATGGTACGGCGGTTCGGCCGTTGACAATGAAGCCATGTTTTATCCGGATGGCACGGCAACCCCTGCACTTCATGTATGGAATTATGTAAAAACAGGGGCTGTTTCGAATCTGGTCAGTGTAGAAGGTTTTGATTCTGCACTGAAACAGACGATTACTGCAGGCAGTGATTTTACACTTCCGGATTCCGTGGAAGTGACGTATTCCGATAGCAAAACACCGGTAGCAGAGGCGGTTATCTGGGATGAAGCATCTGTAAAAAAGGCGGATCTGTCAAAGCCCGGAACTTATCAGATTCCAGGCACGGTTTCTTTGAGCAAAGAAATTACAAGAGGTGCTTACAAAGGAAAAACCAGTGTAGATGTTACACTTACTTTACAGGTAAAATATGCAAATCTGATTACAAATAAAGAAGCGGTTGAATTTGACAGTGGAGAATACTTTACCGTAGACGGAGCCACGTTCAAGGGAATTCCTTCCGCAGAGAATGCAAAGAGCGGAAAAAACAGTATGGGCTGGTACGGAGCATCCGCAGCAAATGGTTCTGTTACATATAAGAAAGCAATTACGCTGGAAAAAGGAACCTATACATTGGAAGCATATGCCCAGGGGGCACAGTCAGATGTAACCATGCAGATATTAAATGCAGAAGATGACAGTGTATTATTTACCGGCGAAGCCACAGCAATGACCGCATGGGGAGACTGGCATACACCGAAGGTAACTTTTACACTGGATAAGACAAAGAGCGTAAAACTTCGTGTATGCGTAGAACATGAAGATGGCGGATGGGGAGCAGTGGATGTGCTGTATCTGCATAAGGATGCATCATCTTCGGAAGGAAAGGATGATACAAATACTTCCGGCAGCTCATCCTCTGGTGGCTCATCCTCCGGCAGCACTGCAACCGTCACTCCATCTGATGATACAAAGAAGGATGACAAGCCAGAGCAGACAACCGAATCAAAGAACGTAACGGCAACGACTGCTTCCGGGGAGAAAGCAGAAGTAACGGTTACCGTGACAAAAGATACGGCTGGAAAAGTAACGGAAGCAAGTGCAGAAGTGACAGGTACCAAGGCAGAGATTTCTGCAGATATGGTGAGCAGGATCGTGGAAGCTGCCGGAACAGACCATGTGGCAATTACTGCAAATGTTACCGATAAAGAAGGAAATATCAGATATACAGTAACCGCAGATGCAAAAGACTTAACCGCAGGTAAAAAACTGAGTGTCGTTGTTGTGGATAAGAAAACCGGAGCGTATAAACTGGTGAATGCAAAGACGTATACCGTTGGAAAAGATGGCACATTACATGTGAATCTTGCCGCAGGTTCGGATTATCGGATGCTTTCTGCAGCAGAAATAAAAAATGTGGAAAAAGCGGTTTTAAAAACGGTTGCCGTAAAAAAGACGACAGCTTCCATCAAAGCGGGAAAGAATACAAAGATACAGTTAAGCAGTAAGCTTGATCTGGATAATGTAAAAAAGATTACATATACATCTGGTAAAAAGTCTGTTGCAGCAGTAGATAAAAACGGAAAGATTACAGCAAAGAAGAAGGGAACCGTCACGATCAAAGCAAAAGTAACACTGAAGAACGGAAAGACAAAGACAGTTTCCATGAAAATTAAAGTAAAATAACATTGTGAGGACAGTGGTTCTGTGATAAAATAAAAAAAAGAAATTGTATTCTTTGAGACTTATCCGGGTATCTTAAAGGATAAGACAGGTGAAAAGGATTTGGGGATCAATTACAAAAGGAGATGGAATCATGTCAGCAACGGGGTTATTTATTTTTCTGATTGCGATTATCGGGATTGCGGTACTTGGGGCGTTGATCGCAGTGATTGCAGCAGTATCCGGGGCATCTGCAGCTATTTCGGATGAAGAGGATGGACTGGAGGAGAACGCATAAAGCAGTCAGAAAATAACGGACAAAGTACAGGAAAGAAAGACGTTCGGAAACGGATGTCTTTTTTTTGTTTCTAAAAAGAAAATAAAGCTTTCGGAAATCCTCTTGTAAAAAAGAACCGATTATCGGTATAATGAAAAAAAAGCAGGTGCTGGGAACTGTGTTCCACTTCCAATGTGTCTGCTTTATTCAGCAGAAGAAAAATTTACAGGAGGAAAACATGATTTCAAAGTACAGTGTGAAACGTCCTTATACCGTGCTTGTGGCAGTTGTGCTGGTCATCGTGCTTGGTGCGGTCTCGTTGTCAAAAATGACGACAGATCTGCTTCCGGATATGAGTTTTCAGTATGCGCTGGTTATCACAACCGATATGGGAGCAAGTCCGGAACAGGTGGAAAGTGATGTGACATCACCGATTGAATCGGCGATGGCAACAACGTCCAACATTAAAAATATCAGTTCTGTTTCCTATAACAGTTATTCCGTCGTAACACTGGAATATGAACAGAATGCAAATATGGATTCGGTGGTGATCGAAATTCAGCAGAGTCTTGACCAGGTATCCGGGCAATGGGATGATTCCATTGGAACACCTATGATTATGAAAGTCAATCCGGACATGATGCCGGTGCTGGCTGCAGCGGTGGATAAGGATGGCATGGATGCGAACGCACTTTCCGATTATGTGAAGAATGATCTTGCGCCGGCACTTGAAAGTCTGGAAGGAGTGGCTTCTGTCACTACGACCGGGCAGCTGGAAGAAAGCGTAGATGTAACACTCGATCAGGACAAGATAGACGCATTAAATAAAAAGATTCAGAAGAAGATCGATGAACAGTTTGAAAAGTCCCAGAAAAAAATTGATGTGGGGAAAAAGAAAGTAGAGAGTGGAAAGTCTTCCATCAGTCAGGGATCGGAGCAGTTAAACAGCGCGATTAATCAGACGATGGATCAGCAGAAGAAGCTCTACAAGACGGAACAGGATCTGAAAAAACAACTCGCAGAGTTAAAAAAACAGAAAGCTTCTTTGGAACAGATCCAGACCGGTATTCAGACATTTATGAAGTCGGATGCCTATACCGGAATCGTGACGGTATTAAAAGATAACCCGCAGCTTGCAGAGAGCAGTGAGATGCAGGCACAGATCAAACAGGTTAATGCGGTTGTGAAAAAGCAGTTTTCGGCGTTGTCCTCGCTTGGAATCACAGTAAATACCTATGAGGATCTCCCGGCGGCATCCGCAGAAGTGGGAAAACTCCTGACCAAAGTCAATACAGGAATGAAAACCATTGAACGTGCACAGCAGAAGGTAGAGAGCGGAAAAGTCAGCCTGGCCTCGGCTTTGGATACGTTAAATGCCAATGCATCCATGACGGCACTTCAGGTCAGTGCTTCTTCTACCGAACTGGCCAATGCAGCCTCCTCCTTGGAGAGCGCACAGAGTAAACTGGATGAAGCCAAAGATACGGCACATGATTCCGCAGATCTGAATAAAGTGCTGAGCAAGGATACCATCACAAGCCTGCTTGCCGCGCAGAATTTTGATATGCCGGCGGGATATGCCATGGATGGGGATACTGAGTATCTGGTACGTGTGGGAGATGCCGTGCAGGATGTCAGCGAATTAAAAGACCTGCCGCTTGTGGATATGGGAATTGATGGAATTGATACAATCCGCCTTTCGGATGTGGCAGAAATCAAAGTGACGGATAATTCCGACGAGACGTATGCGGTGATTAATGGCAATCCGGGCATTATGCTTTCGATGGAAAAACAGACCGGATATTCTACCGGAGAAGTTACGAATCGTATTCTGGATAAATTCAAAGCGTTAGAAAAAGAAGATTCCAAGCTCCACCTGAATGTATTGATGAATCAGGGCGTATACATTGACATGATTGTAAACTCTGTAATGCAGAATATGATCTGGGGGGCAATCCTTGCTATTTTGGTATTGCTGCTGTTCCTGAAAGATATCAAACCGACAATCGTGATTGCATGTTCCATACCGCTTTCCGTTGTCGCTGCAATCGTGCTGATGTACTTTACCGGAATTACCTTAAATATTATTTCCATGTCCGGACTGATGCTTGGTATTGGTATGCTTGTGGACAACTCAATTGTTGTCATCGAAAATATTTATCGTCTGCGCGGAGAAGGCTATTCCATCCGGAAAGCAGCGGTAGAAGGATCAAAACAGGTGACGGGTGCGATCATTGCGTCAACGCTTACCACGATCAGCGTCTATGCGCCGATTATTTTTACAGAGGGAATTACCCGGCAGCTGTTTGTGGATCTTGCCCTGACGATTGCATATACCCTGGTAGCGAGTCTGGTCGTGGCATTGACGTTTGTCCCGGCGATGGCTTCTGTTACACTCAGAAAAACAAAAGATATCCGTCATCCGTGGTTCGATGCCGCCCGGGAATGGTATGGCAGAGTGCTGGAGTGGTGTCTGCGTTTCAAACCACTGGTACTGATTATTGCGGTGGTTCTTCTGATCGGAAGTGCAGCACTGTCACTTTCAAAAGGCTTAAACTTTATGGATATGGATATGGAGACAAATCAGCTTTCCGTCACGATTTCTGCAAAAGAGGGTGAGAAACTGACCTTTGAGGAATTAACACAGGCATCGGATGATGTGATTCAGAGAATCTCAAAAATCAAAGGAATCAAGACGGTCGGAGCGATGGCTGGTGGAGATTCCACGATGAATCTGATGGGTGGAGGAAATGACAGCGTCAGCATGTATATCCTGCTGGATGAGGACTCCAAAGTCAAAGCATCGGATGTGGAAGAAAAAATTGTCAGCAGGACGAAAGATTTGGACTGCAAAGTAGAAACCAACAGTTCTTCCATGGATTACAGCAGTTATTTCGGCAGCGGTCTTTCCGTCAGAATTAAAGGAAATGATATTGATACGCTGCAGAAGCTTGCCAAAGAAGTGGCAGATGTGATGAAGCAGACAAAGGGAACCGTGGATGTGGACGATGGTCTGGAAGATATGGAACCACAGCTTACCATTTCCGTGGATAAAGAAAAAGCTGCGGAATACGGATACACGGTTGCACAGGTATATCAGCTTGTCAGTGCGAAGATGGCAGACAGCAAGAGCGCAACCACGATTTCCACAGACATCAAAGATTATAAAGTCTATGTGCAGACACAGGAACAGACGGATACGAAACTGGACGATATCAGACAGATGACATTTACCCACACAGACAAAGACGGAAAAGAAAAAGAGATTCCTCTTACGAAAATCTGTGAGATGAAAGATACGACAACACTCAGCACCATGAAACGGGATGCACAGACACGTTATATTACGGTATCCTGTGGTGTGGATGAAGATCACAATGTCACATTGCTTGGCAATAAAATTCAAAAGAGTATGGATAAGCTGCATGTGCCGGAAGGCTATCATATCGAAATGACCGGAGAGGACGAGACAATCAGTGATTCCATGAGCCAGCTGGTTCTGATGATGATACTGGCAGTTATCTTTATTTATCTGATCATGGTGGTACAGTTCCAGTCACTCGTTTCTCCGTTTATCATTATGTTCTCGATTCCGCTTGCCTTCACCGGAGGATTTATTGCTCTGCTTCTGACAGGGCAGGAAGTCAATGTCCTTGCAATGCTTGGATTTATCATGCTGGCAGGTCTTATTGTAAACAACGGTATTGTACTGATTGATTATATCAATCAGGCAAGAAAAGCGGGTGTTTCTAAGCATGAGGCGATTATTTCATCCGGAAAGACCCGTGTTCGTCCGATTCTGATGACGGTACTGACTACGGTTCTTGCAATGCTGACTACGGCTCTTGGAATCGGTGACGGTTCCGACATGATGCGTCCGATGGCAATCACACTGATTGGAGGACTGGTTTATGGTACCGTTCTGACGCTGATTGTCATTCCATGTATCTACGATATGTTCCATCGGGAAAAGAACATGGTAGAAGAGGAATTATAGTGAATTTCACAGAAATCTTCTTGACAAAAAAGAGAGCCGCAAGTAAGATTAAATTATGTATAAAAAAGTGATGATGGAGAGGAGTACACATGGAATTCCTGAAAGAGAAGGATATTCATTGAAGTGGAGCATTGGCAGAGTTTTCGTGCAGAATGTTCCTGCAATGGCTGTAAGATATCCACAGGATGCAGTGTGGAAGGTAGCTCTGGAACTGGAAGGTTGAATGTGGTACATTGCCCTGTAGGCATTCCCGGATCGTCCCCGTTAAAGGACATGATGAGTATTACAAAGGTGGTACCGCGAGAGTTTTCGCCCTTTGTGCAGAAAAAGAAAAGGCTTTCTGTACAGAGGGCGTTTCATTTATATTAAGGAGGAACACATGAGCAAAGAATTAAGTAAAACATACGATCCGAAAGATATAGAGGATCGTCTCTATAAGAAGTGGGAGGACAATGGGTATTTTCATGCAGAAGTAGACCGCAGCAAGAAACCGTTTACCATTGTGATGCCACCGCCAAATATTACCGGTCAGCTTCACATGGGACATGCACTGGATAATACCATGCAGGATATCCTGATCCGCTATAAGAGAATGCAGGGATATAATGCACTGTGGCAGCCGGGTACGGATCACGCATCCATCGCTACAGAGGTAAAGGTGATCCAGAGTTTAAAAGAGCAGGGCATCAATAAGGCGGACCTGACCCGTGAAGAGTTCCTGGATAAGTGCTGGGAGTGGAGAAAAGAATACGGCGGACGTATAGTAAAGCAGCTGCGCAAACTTGGTTCTTCCGCAGACTGGCAGCGTGAGCGCTTTACGATGGATGAAGGATGTTCCCATGCGGTACAGGAAGTATTCACCAAGTTATATAAGAAGGGCTGGATTTATAAAGGTTCCCGTATTGTCAACTGGTGTCCGGTATGTAAGACTTCCATTTCCGATGCGGAAGTTGAGCATGAAGAGCAGGATGGATTTTTCTGGCATATCAATTATCCGGTTGTTGGAGAGGAAGGCCGCTTCGTAGAGATCGCTACCACACGTCCGGAGACACTGTTTGGTGATACTGCGGTGGCAGTAAACCCGGACGATGAGCGTTATAAAGATATTGTCGGAAAGACTTTAAAGCTTCCGATGACGGACCGCGAAATACCGGTGATCGCAGATGCTTATGTAGACAAGGAATTTGGAACCGGATGCGTAAAGATCACTCCGGCACATGACCCGAACGATTTTGAGGTTGGAAAGCGTCATAATCTGGAAGAAATTGTTGTCATCAACGACGATGCAACGATGAATGAAAAAGCCGGAAAATATGCCGGAATGGACCGCTACGAGTGCCGGAAAGCACTGGTGGATGATCTTAAGAAAGAGGGACTTCTGGTAAAAGTTGTTCCACATTCCCACAATGTCGGTGTGCATGACCGCTGTCATACAACGGTTGAGCCGATGATCAAGCAGCAGTGGTTTGTAAAGATGGATGAGATGATCAAGCCGGCTGTGGAAGGTGTGAAGAACGGAGATATCAAACTTCTTCCAAAGCGTATGGACAAGACCTACTTTAACTGGACCGACAACATCCGTGACTGGTGTATCAGCCGTCAGCTGTGGTGGGGACACCGCATTCCGGCATGGTACTGCGATGACTGTGGCGAGATGGTAGTATCCATCGAAAATCCTGGCAAGTGTCCGAAGTGCGGATGTACACATATGACACAGGATCCGGATACGCTTGATACCTGGTTTTCTTCTGCACTGTGGCCATTCTCTACGTTAGGCTGGCCGGAAAAGACCGAGGATCTGGATTATTTCTATCCGAACGATGTGCTGGTAACCGGATACGATATTATTTTCTTCTGGGTTATCCGTATGATTTTCTCTGGATATGAGCAGATGGGTAAGGCACCGTTCCATACCGTACTGTTCCACGGACTGGTACGTGACTCCCAGGGACGCAAGATGAGTAAATCACTGGGCAATGGTATTGATCCACTGGAAGTCATTGACAAGTATGGCGCAGATGCACTTCGTCTGACACTGATTACCGGAAATGCACCGGGAAATGACATGCGGTTCTACTGGGAGCGTGTGGAGGCATCCCGTAACTTCGCCAATAAAGTATGGAATGCATCCCGTTTTATCATGATGAATCTGGATGGATTTGAACTCCATACGCCGTCAAAGGATGAGTTACATGCAGCAGACAAGTGGATTCTTTCCAAGGTGAATACCCTTGCAAAAGATGCCACAGAAAATATGGATAAATTTGAACTCGGAATTGCCGTACAGAAAGTATACGATTTTATCTGGGATGAGTTCTGTGACTGGTACATTGAGATCGCAAAAGTCCGTACCTATAAAAAGGATGAAGATCCGGTATCTGCCAATGCGGCACTGTGGACCTTAAAGACCGTACTGACCGAGGCATTGAAACTGTTACATCCGTATATGCCATTTATCACGGAAGAAATCTTCTGTACATTACAGTCAGAGGAAGAGACGATTATGCTCTCCAAGTGGCCGGAGTATAAAGAAGAGTGGAACTTCCCGGCAGAGGAAGCAGCCATTGAGCACTGTAAGGATCTCGTTAAGGGAATCCGTAATGTCCGCACAGAAATGGATGTTCCGCCATCAAGAAAGGCAAAGCTTTATATTACATCTGAGGATGCAGGGCTTCGCACTGTTTTTGAAGAAAATAAGGAAGTATATGTAAATCTTGCTTCTACCAGCGAGATTATAGTACAGGCAGACAAAAACGGTATCAGTGAGGATGCGGTTTCCGTTGTGATTCCGGGAGCAGTTCTTTATCTGCCACTGGAGGATCTGGTAGATTTTGAAAAAGAAAAAGAGCGTTTGCATAAAGAAAAAGATAAGCTGACGAAGGAACTTGCACGTTCTAAGGGCATGCTTTCCAATGAAAAATTCTTAAATAACGCAAAACCAGAAAAGGTACAGGAAGAGAAAGACAAGCTGGCAAAGTATGAGCAGATGATGGCTCAGGTAGAAGCGCGGCTGGCACAAATGAAATAAATGGTTTCGGATTTCTATAGCAGAGAGGGGAAAATGCCATGGAAGATATTTCAATGAGAGGTGCGGTTGTCCGGATTTCACAGGATAGTATGGAAGCATATTTGACATTGCAGCCACCGGAGGCCGGAGAGGGATACACATTATCAGAGCTGGTGCGGTATATCCGCACCCAGCGGGTAACCAATGGAATTGACGAAGCGGCGATCCAGGAGATGATCGATGGCGGAGTGTACATGAGAGATGTATGTATTGCAAAAGGACAGCCACCGGTCAATGCAGAAAACGGCCGCTATGAACTTCATTTCAATCCGGATGTGGATGGAAAACCAAAGGTCAAGGAGGATGGTTCCATAGATTACTGGAGCATCCGTACAGTGGAGATGGTAAAAGAAGGTCAGACAATTGCCACCTACTATCCACCAACCGAGGCGGTAAACGGGATGAATGTTTCGGGAAAGCCGATACTGGCAGTCCGTGGCAAGCCATTGCAGCCACTCCGCGGAAAAGGATTTCACTGTACAGAAGACGGAAGTACTTATATTGCAGACCTGTCTGGAAAGATTGAAATGTCAAACGGAAAGATCCGGATATCCGCAGTTTATGAAATTCCCGGTGATGTGGGAATCGGTACAGGAAATGTGGAATATCACGGAGATGTTGTAATCCACGGTGGAATCAAACCGGGGGCAAAGGTAAGTACGAGTGGAAGTCTCACGGTAGACGGTATCTGCGAGAACTGTGTGATTGAAGCGGGAAAAGATATTGTCCTGCGAAGCGGTGTTCTCGGTGGAAACAAGACCAGTATTCGTGCAGGTGGGAATATCCACGCAAAATTTTTCGAATACTGTAAGGTGAAAGCCGATGGCTTTATTGAAGTGACTTATGCATTAGACAGTCATATGATCAGTTTTGATCATATTTATGTAACCGGAAAAAAGGGAAGTATCATTGGCGGATATGCCTACGCAATCAGTGGAATGGATGTGAATGTAATCGGAAATTCCACGGAAGTAAAGACACAGGTGCATGTCGGAGTCAGTGCGCAGATGCGGCAGGAACTGTCGGATCTGCAGAAATCCATTGAAGAAAATGGGGAAGTGATCAAGAAGATTACCACTGGGCTGAAACAGTTTGAACTGGTGGCTGCGCAAAAAGGAATTGATGTATCGAAAGATCCGCGCAGAACTGAGCTTCTTCGTGCCAAAATGAAAACGCAGGCAGATATTGCTGAAAGCCAAAAAGCGGTAGATCGTCTGGAAGAACTGGTCAAACGCGGGGAAAATGCAAAGATCAGTGTCGTACGCAAAGTGTATTCCGGATGTGTTGTAACCATTGACCAGCAGACGCTTACCGTAAAAGAACTGCAGGAATCCGTTTGTTTCCAGAAGAAAAAAGAAGGGGTTGTGATGATCTCTCTCAAGTAAACAGATGCAGTTCCTGTAATATTTCCGAGAAATAATGCGAATAAATTTACTTGCATATCCAATGCATTATATTATAATTAAGATACATGGGAACGCAGAACCTGTATATCGCAAAAAGGAGCAGGAGAAATGATTAATTTTGAAAAGGAGCTGAAAAATTTTCAGCCGAGTCTGGAAGTAGAAGAAGCCGAGGCTGCAATTTATAACCATGATCTGACAGATGTAACGGATATTATTACCGAAATATTGCGTGATGTACGTCAGAATGGTCAGCAGTTAGGACAGTAATGAAAAAGAGGAAGAAATGATTTGTTATAAATGTGGACAGGAGGTTGGAAATGCAAGGCGCTGCCCGAATTGCGGGGCAGATCTTTCCGTATTTTTGAAAGTGCGTCACATTTCCAACGCATATTATAATCTGGGGCTGGAACAGGCGGGCGTGAGAAATCTTTCCGGAGCGATTGTCAGCCTGAAAAACAGTCTGAAGTTTAATAAATATAATATTGATGCACGAAATCTTCTGGGATTGATTTATTGCGAGACAGGAGAAGTGGTAGATGCCTTAAGTGAATGGGTGATCAGCCGCAGTTATCAGCCGAAGGACAATCTTGCCAGTCATTATCTTGATGAGATTCAGCAGGACCGGGGAAGATTGGATTCCGTAAATCAGACGATTAAAAAATATAACCAGGCATTGCACTATTGCAAGCAGGACAGTCGGGATCTGGCAATTATCCAGCTGAAAAAGGTACTTTCGCTGAATCCGAAGCTTGTCAAGGCACATCAGCTGCTGGCGCTTCTTTATCTGCAGGACAATAAGCTGGAACTGGCAAAAAAAACTTTGCGCAATGCGGGAAAGATTGATACAAATAATACAACCACCCTGCGTTATCTGCGCGAAGTGAATGCAAGACTGAAGGAAAAAAGTCCTTCCAAAAAGCCGAAGGATGATGATCTGATTTCTTATCAAAGTGGAAATGAGACCATTATCATGCCGAAGCGGTTTAAGGAATCTTCGATTGGGGCAACACTGGTATATATTGTGATCGGACTGATTGTGGGTACTGCGATTACCGCATTTCTGATCGTGCCGAGCGTTCGCAACAAGGCAAAAGAAGATGCACAGAGAAAACTGGTTGAAGCGAGTGATACCATTTCCACGAATGGACAGACAATCAAAGATCTGGAAGGACAGGTGGAGGATCTGAAAAATCAGCTGGAAGAGCAGACGACCAACAACGAAAAGGTCAAGGTTCAGATATCCACTTATGAAAATCTCCTGCAGGCATGTGTTTCCTATTATGGATCAAAGGATGTGACGACTGCGGGAAAGACACTGGATAAAGTAAAGACGAAGTATCTGTCCGACAAAGCTAAAACCATATATGATGATATCAATGGGGAGGTACAGGATAAGTATCTGAATCAGCTTTACAAGGAAGGCTATAGTTTGTACTCCCGTGGAAAGTATAAGGACGCCATCGATACATTAAAACAGATTACGGATGAGCAGGAAGATTTCCAGGATGGATCAGCTGCCTATTATCTGGCGCAGTCCTACCGGAAAAACGGGGACCTGAAATCTGCAAAACCGTATTATCAGTATGTAATTGAAAATTATCCGGATACGGAGCGGGCGAGAACGTCACAGAATTATGTAGACGCACAGGAATAAAAAGGAACACATTGCATTACAAAAGACACTACCTGTCTCTTATACACATCTCCGAGCCCACGAGACGCGTAGTAATCTCG
>ENA-OZGP01000179-OZGP01000179.1-human-gut-metagenome-genome-assembly--contig:-NODE-179-length-19738-cov-6.781893_pt1 | contig 19738 bp, 11 predicted proteins | sample MGYA00245122_ERZ653669 | MGnify/ENA primary metagenome ERZ653669 (study PRJEB26926, sample SAMN06165247) | human gut metagenome | biome: ENVO:00009003; feature: ENVO:2100002; material: ENVO:00002003... | reverse complement strand
GGTGCCGCAACCCGTCCGCCTGCGGCGGAAACAGGGAGGCGAGGCTGGGGCAGCGTTCTGCTTTTTCAAAGCCCCGCCAAGGGGTTGAAGAAAAAGCAGCAAACGCAACCCGGATACCTAAGATGAAAGGATTATTAAGAATGACAGCAGGCGAAGCGATAAAGATGGCCGACGAGCTGAGGCCGAACAATCATTTTGAGAACCGGTTGAAGCAGCTATGGCTGCGGCAGGCAGATAGCGGGATGCGCCGGAACATCGTGGAGCGCAGCCAGACCGGCGGCGACTTTGAGGACAAGGGCGCGGATATTCTGTGGAACGACGGGCTGGAATATGACACCCCGCTGCTGGCCTGCTGTGCGGCAGAAGCACTTTATCCGCACTGGCTGGCTGCGCAGATGGACCTTGCACTGGGCGAGACGGCCCGGGCGGCGAATGAGCTGCAGCTCTACACGAGTTATGTGCAGGAGTTTGCGGTGTGGGTGAGGCGGAACTATATGCCGGCAGGCGGCGGGAGGCTGATGACGTGACGAACCTGAACCAGATAAACAGCCAGCGGCAGCTGCTGCGGGTATTCGGCGGGCTGAACGAGGGATATGCGTGCAGCGAGGCAGAGCTGAGCGAAGAAAAGAACTTCTCTTCGCGGGGATACCCGGCCCTCGAGACCCGCAAGCCCCGGCGGAAGGTGCGGGAAGCAGCCGGGATGAACGGGATGTACCATCTGAACGGCCTTTTGACCGTGGAAGGCACGACCCTGCGGTATGCCCCGGATGACGGCAGCGCCGCTGTGGAGCTGAAAGGCGCCCTGAGCGACAACGAAAAGAGACTGGTGGGCATGGGGACCAAGGTACTCATCTGGCCGGACAAGATGTCCTTTGATACTGTGAGCGGAACGCTGAGTGCGCTGGGGTCCAGCTGGCAGCAGGGCGGAGTGAGCCTGACCGTGACCCCCTGCGATGCTGCCGGTGTAGTGTACACGCCGAATCTGTTCGGTGCGACCGAACCGGAAAGCCCGGAGAACGGCGATGTCTGGCTCAAACAGGCCGAAGACGCCCCGTGGAGCTACCGCGACGCCCTGAAGCTCTACAGCACAGCGGGCGGCTGGCAGAACATTCTGCTGAACTACTGCCGCGTGACCTGCAAGGGGCTGGGCGAAGCTTTCAAAGCCGGGGACACTGTGACGCTGACGGGCATCCCGTCTGTGGTGAAGAATGCTTACTCTTCTGATTTCAGCGGGGACGTAGTGGTGGACGACGTGGCCGGAGACTCGGTCATCCTCTCCATCGCGCCGGACATCGAGAGCGTTTTGTACTACGGCACCTGCGTGGTGACAGGCCAGAGCGTGGTGTGGACGGCCATGGACGGCAAGACCACCCAGACCTTCGACGGGCCTTTCCCGGACGTGACGGCCCAGCGGCGGGTGCCGGATCTCGACTGGCTGACGGAGCACAACAACCGTGTATGGGGCTGCTCGAGCACCGAAAACGTCATCTATGCCTGCAAGCTGGGCGACGCCACCAACTGGTTCTCCTACCGGGGAACGGCAGCGGACAGCTACGCCGTGACCGTGGGCAGCGACGGGGCCTTTACCGGTGCGGCTACCTGCATGGGATACGTGCTTTTCTTCAAGGAGAACGGTCTGCACAAGCTGTACGGTACCAAGCCCAGCGACTACCAGATGAGCAGCATCCAGTGTTCGGGCGTGGCCAAAGGTGCGCACCAGAGTCTCTGCGTCATCAACGAGACGCTGTACTACCTCTCGATGGACGGCGTCATGGCGTGGGACGGCAGTCTGCCCACCAAGGTGTCGGCCTCGCTGGACGAAGAACGCCTCAGCCATGTGACGAGAGCCGCCGCCGGCGGGCTGGTGGGCCGGTACTATCTGCACACCGAAAGCTCCAACGGGCAGCGGCTGCTGGTATACGACACTGAGAAAGGGCTTTGGCACGAGGAAGACGCCACCGGCTGGGCGATGTGCAGCACCGGGCGACAGCTCTATCTCTGGGACAAAGAGGCCATCTGGGCCGCAGACGGAAGCCGGGAGGCCAGCGGCGAAGAGGACACGGTGGAATACGAGGCTGTGACCGGTGACATCGGACTCGGGAACCCGGACGACAAGTATTGCAGCCGGGTGACGGTGCGGCTGGACGCGATGGAGCGGACCGTGGTGACGCTCTGGGCCAGCTTCGACGGCGGCGAGTGGCAGGAGATGGGCCGGGTGGACACCGCAGGGAAGCGTGTGAGAGTGAACCTGCCCTTCGTCCCGACCCGTCACGACACCATGCGGCTGCGCCTGACCGGAAAAGGGCAGATCGCAGTGAGGAGCATCGCCATGACGCTGAGCAGCAGCGAGGGCGGAAGAGTGAACGGAGGTGTACCGAGACGTGGCTAGTATCGTGGGACTTTCGAAGATCTCCATGCCGAGGCTGGAGGGACTGGATACGGCCAGCGCCCGCGAGCTGAGGAATTATCTGTACCAGATGCAGGAGCAGCTGGAATATATTTTGAGCAACATTGACACCGAGAATCTCTCGGGGGACTTACAGGAGAAGCTGAAATAGCCCTCTCAGTCGGCTGCGCCGACAGCTCCCCCGAATGGGTGAGCCTTTGGCAGGCCGGGGAAGTCTGAGCGGAACACCTGAGGCCCGACAGGGCGCAAAAGAGCGGGCCTCGATTACGAGGACAGGAGGATATGGACTATGAGCAATTTGAGTAATGCGAGAGCGCAGCTGGAGGAGTGGGAGGCGAAGAAGCCGGAAGACTACACCAGCAAATACAAAGACAGGATAAATGGCGTGATGGGCCAGCTGGACGGGATGAAGGAGTTCAGCTATGACCCCACCCGGGATGCGGCCTACGAGCAGTACAAGAACAGCTACACCCGACAGGCAAAGCTGGCCAACGAGAACGCGCAGGCCAACGCCAGCGCCATCTCGGGCGGGTACGGCTCGAGCTATGGCACGCAGGCGGGCCAGAGCGCCTACCAGAACGCCATGGCGGGCTTGAGCAATGCCACGAACGGGCTGTACAGCCAGGCACTGAACCAGTACACCCAAAAAAAGAGCGACCTGCAGAGCCAGCTGAGCGGATACCAGCAAGCCGAGGCGCAGGACTACGAGAAGTACCAGACCAACTATCAGAACTGGGAGAACCAGCGCAACTACTATCAGAGCGTGTACAATCAGGCGGCTAGCGAAAGCCAGGCAAAGAAGAGCCGGAGTACGGGCATCTTTGGGACGATCCTGAGCGTTGCCGCAAGCCTGCTGCCGCTTCTGCTGTGAAAATAAAGCGCCCGGCCCGGAAGGGGCTGAGCGGTCAAAAACCTCTCCGTCACGCCTGACGGCGCGACACCTCCCCTAATAAGGGGAGACTAAGAGGAAAGGAGATTAGAAAATGGGAGTTTTTAAGAGATACAAGGACGCGCAGGCGGCGCAGAAGGACGCGGAGAACGCGATGCCGGGGGCGTACCAGAGCAACTACACCGACCGAATCAACGAGGCACTGGACAGCATGGGCGCGGCCAGCAATGCGGGCTATGACGTAGGCACGGACAGCGAACTCTACCGGCAGTACCGCGCAGGCGCGCAGGCGAATGCCAGGGCGGCGGCTGAGAACGCCGCTGCGGGCGCTGCCGCGCTGAGCGGCGGGTACGGCTCGAGCTACGCAAACAGTGTGGCCCAGCAGGGCTACCAGCAGGCCATGGCGAACGTGGACAGCGGGCTGGCCGGGCTGCGGGACAAAGCTCTGACCATGTACCAGCTGAAGCAGAACGGCCTCTCGGGGCTGCTGAGTGCGCTGCAGAATCAGGACAGTCTCGAGGCGGCAGAGCATCAGGGGGCCGTGGCCAACGCGCAGGACTGGCGGGACTACAAGAAGAGCCGGGCAGACCAGGCGGCGCAGGAGAAAAGCGATTTCCTCTCGAACCTGTGGGAGATGGCGAAGAGTGTGGGCAGAGCCGGTCTGACGGCCTACGACACCTACAAGGGCTACACCCAGCAGCAGTGGGAGAACGAGTTTGCCCGGGAACAGTGGGAGTACAACAAAGAGCGCACCGGCCAGAGCGATGCACTGAATGCCTACGAGCAGGCGTTCAACCTGTACCAGAAGGGAGCGGGCGAAGCCGCGAACGCCGTGCTGGGCCGGTATGGTCTGGATACCGGAATCTTCGACAATTACAGCGGCGCACCCATCACCCGCGCAGACAAGGCGGGTGCGCTCACGACCGCAGCCGGGCTGGCAGGCGGCGGCAGCGACGAGGCTGCACGGGCGGTGCTGGAACTGTACGGCCTGGATCCGAACTCTGTGGGAAATTACAGGACGATCGCAGGACGGCAGCTTGCAACGGCGCTGGCAACAAAGAGCGCAGGCAGCTCGGGCAGCTCTTCGGGCAGAAGGAGCAGCAGAACGAAAAGCAGCGGGAGCGGCTGGACGAACAGTCAGCTGCAAAGTATGGCAAAGACATTTTCTTCTATGAAGGGAAATGAGCCGCTGTACGATTTTTACAAGAAGACCTTAACGGATAATGGGTGGCTCAATGCAGATACTGCGAACGACCAGAGTGCAAGCCAGAGCGGCGGCGTAGATATGGCGGCAATGCTGGCAAAGAACTATGCGAAAAAAGGTTATAGCGCGTGGGCTATCATGAACAATATGAGCCAGAACGGGTACAGTGATAACGAAATCGCAAGAGCGCTTGAGAAAGCGGGGGTGAAGGGCTGATGGCGTGGACAGCAGAAAAAGTTAAGGCGATGAGAGAAAGCAACCCGTCGAAGGCGGCAGAAAGCTCTGGGTGGACGGCGGAAAAGGTGAGAGCTATCCGCACCAAGACACCGAATCCGTCCACTGCGTCGAGCACAGTGCCGCCCAAAAGCAACATCTATGCAGATGCCCTGCAGCAGTACACTGAGCGGCACGCCAGCGACATGGGGGAGGTGGATGCGAGGAACGAGCCCTCTCAGGCGCACAGCGGGCGGGGAGAGAACCTCTCACCGTTCCCGTCGGCTGACGCTGCGCGAGAACGGAGCTCCCCTATCAGGGGAGCCCTTCTTAAAGGAAACCCCACCGAAAGGGCGCTGGACATGGGGCAGAAATGGGGTGTTCCGGCGAAGAGCGGGAACATGCTGGAGAACGTGGGCAGCGGGGCGACGGCCTACGGCAGCGGCCCGGCGCAGGAGCTGAGAGCCAGCTTTGCCAAGGACAGCGTACCGGACGAGTTTGACCGCATCAACCAGTGGCTGGACACCGGGGACAACAAGAATCTGGCCGACGCGGTGCGGCGGGTGGACAACACCCACGGCGCGTACACGGACGCCGACCTGATCAAGAAGGGCGGCTGGACACAGGCGCAGATCGACGAGGCCCGGAAGATGAACGCTGCGCTGGACGCCATCCCTGCATGGAAGCGGGATGTGCGCCGGGTGGCGAACACCATCGGCGGCATCGGAGACACGGTGGCAGCTGCCCCGCTGCTGGGCGCGGAGTACGGCGTGCAGGCGGGAAAGAACATCGACGCCACCCTGAAGAACTGGAAACAGGTGGGGCAGGAGGTAAAGGGCGACGAACACGCCCAGAGCCTGTTTGACCTTTTGACCGACGTAGACATGGACTATAACCCCACATGGCCGGAGAGCCGGAACCGGGAGCTGATCTCGATGGGGTACAACTCCAAGGAGATCCGGGAGATGCGCCAGTGGCTGGCCGGGCTGGAAGTGAGCGACGGCATCGACAAGAACCAGAGCGTGGGCTACCAGCTCTACGACCGCGGGCAGCAGCTGACGGCTGCGGCCCAGAGCGGCCTGAGCCCGACCCAGCGGGCCGTGGCGGGGGCCGTGACCAGCGCGGCGGAGAACCTGGCCGTGGCGGGCGTGAACCCGGCGGCAGTGCTGCCCGTCCTGAGCGCACAGGGAGCGGCAGAGGCCATGGGCCAGAGCGCGGAAAAGGGCGAGAGCGCCGGTAAGGCATTGGGCGGCGGCCTCGCCAAGTTTGGCGCAGGGTGGGCCATCAACTCGGTGGGCGCGGCTGACCTTGCAAAGACCATGGGCTCGGACTACGCGAAGGACACACTGGCAGGGCAGATCGCGGACTGGGTGCAGGGGCTGGCAGGCAGCTCGGAGCTGGCGCAGCGCTACCCGGCGGTGGCTGCGGCCATCTCGGGCGGCATCGACAACTCGATGCAGGCATTCGCGGAGACCTATGCGGACATGGCCATCGACGCTGCGCTGGGGGACAGCGAGGCGGCGAAGAACCTGTTTACCAAAGACACCTTCCTCACCGCGCTGGAAAGCGGACTCTCCGGCGGTGCATCCGGCGCGCTGGGCGGCGCGATCGGCACGGGGCTGGCAAAGCTGAACGGAGGAGACGCAAGCCTGCTGGGGCAGACAGAGCATTATGACCAGATGGACCGGATGAAGCAGGCCGCTGCCCGGCAGAAGGAATGGGAGGCCCGGGCAGCGGAGCCCTCTCAGTCGGCTGCGGATAGCTCTGCTGATAGAGCGCTGGCAGAGGGAGAACCTCTCAGCCAGGCTGCACCTGCGGCCACTGAAAACATCAGCGGGCGGGAAGAAAACCTCTCACCGTTCCCGTCGGCTGACGCCGCGCGAGAACGGAGCTCCCCTATCAGGGGAGCCTTTCTTAAAGGAAACTCCACTGAAAGTATGCAGCGGGCGGATGCGCCGCAGGCGCAGACGGAAGGAGTAAACAGCAGCGTAAACGAGGCTGCTGCGCAGTCGGAAAACCCGGCGGTGCGGCAGTTTGCCGAAGTGGCGGCGAACGACAGCCTGACGGGCAAGACCATCGGGCTGTTTACGCCGAACGCCGAGAACCGGGAAAACCGTGCGGCTTTTGAGCAGGCTTACGGCGTGACGCTGCCCGACACTGCGGGCGCGACCCGCCGAATGCTGCGGGATATTGCAGCGCAGCAGAACGTGAAAAGCGAAGCTGCGCCTGCTGTACAGAGCGCAGAGCTGCCCAACGAAGCTGTGAGTGCGCCGCAGACAGTGCAGGATGCCCCCACAGAAAGCGCCGACGCCATGCCGGAAACGGCTGCGCCGGACAACGTGCGTGAAGCGACTGCCGCTGTAGGTGAAACCGACAGCTACGAGAACGCCCCGCTGCGGGAGACTCTGGGACTCCGGCCGGAAGCGCCGAAGACCCAGCGGGAGGCCGAGGTGCAGCGGGCGCTGGAAGGCTGGCGGGTGACGGACAAGGCAGCCGAGACCATCAGCAAAAATATGCCGGACAGGGTGGACGCTGACCGGTACGCGGCCGCAGCGTCGCCGCTGTACCGGCTGGGCCGGAGCGGCGCTGCCACCTTTGCGCAGGCGCTGGAGCTGGCTGGCAGCATGAGCGGCACGGCGGCAGACATCAACTACATCCTGAGCACCGACGCCGGACGGACGGCCCTTGAGATCGCCTACACCCAGGGCAAGGGAGAACGGATGCTGTATGCCGAAAAGATGACCGAACTGGGCGGCGCGCTTGGCAGCGAGAGCACCAGCGGCAGGGGCGAGGTATACGCCAAGGGTACGATGCGGCAGGAGAGCGACGCGGCCAGCCAGATCATCAGCCTGAACGCAGCGGCCACCGGCACGGATGCTGTGCTGAGGGATGTGCTGCAGAACGACCGGAGCGTCAGGGCCTATGTGGACACCGAGACGGCCCGCATTTTCTTCGGAGACAGTGCGCAGGACATCTTCGGCACGGTGCTGCACGAGGACTACCACTGGTACAATGCGCTGGACGCCGAGGGCGCAAGGACTTTGCAGGAGCACGCGCTGGAATATCTGGCGAAGAGCAGCGGCTACGAAAGCCTTGACGAGATGGTCCGGGCGAAGCTGCGGGACTACAGCGCCCAGAGCCTGACCTACGAGCAGGCAGCGGAGGAACTGGTGGCCGACGCATGGCGGGGCATCTTTGACAGCGAGGAGAGCTTTAAGCGCTGGGTGACGTTCCAGCGCGGGCAGGCAGAGAAGAACGCAGGCAAGAGCGGCGCCATCCACAAGGTGATGGAGCAGGTGCGGCAGATGCTGGATGGGCTCATCAGCCGGGCGAAGGAAGTGCTGACCATCAACCCGGACAACCGCGCCGCCCTGAAAGCGAAGCGCCTGGCCGAGGCCGAAAAGCGCACCTTACAGGACGAGTATTTCGCCCACGCAGAAAAGGCCATGGACAACCTGCGGACGGCAAAAGAAAACGCCGCAGCCCTCAAAACCGAGAGCGCGGCGGAAAAGCAGGGGGTTCGGTTTTCGATTTTGAAGGATAAAACTGGAGAGTCTTATATCAAAATCGACGAAGATATTTTGAAAGATGTTCCACAGGAAGAGTGGAAGTCTACGGTCAAGCAGGCCATCAAGGAGCGTTTCCCGAACGGCTTTGAGCGGAACGGCTGGACGATTCTGAACCATAAAGACGGGCGAAATGAATTTGTCTGGTCGAAATCGACCAAAGCGCTTCAGTGGGAAAATGCTGAAGCTTATGCAGACAAGATGCGGATGGCAGCCAATCTGGACGAGATCATCCGGACTGCAGACGAAGTATACCGTGAGCCTGCGAACCACAAGAATGCGGAAGCGTTCAACCGGGGAAAAATCAAGATCCAAGTCGGGCAGAATGTCTATGAGGCGGATGTGCTGACGGCCATCAAAACGGACCAGCGGGAGATATTCTATGATATTGTGGACATTAAGCCCATAAAAATAGAGACCTCCGGCAAAGCCCACATAGAATCCGAAGATTCGAGGAGCAGCGGGCCGGAGGTCTCGGTAGAAGCCTCCGGTGGTACCCACGTAGAATCCGAAGATTCAAGGAGTAGATTGCCGGAGGCCTCTAAGCAAAGTATAGCACAAACCTCCGACGAAAGCAAGAGAACCGACGAGCCTGTGAAGAAAACGGTGAGGTTCCAGCTGAGCGAATCCCGGCGAAACCAGAGTGAGCTTCAGAAAGAAAGCCGGGAGCTGGAACGTCAGCGCCGCGCCCTGAAGGAAGAGCGTGCAAACTGGCAGGAAAGCAACGAAGTGCGGGCTATCGAAGAAAAGAAAAAAGCCTATGGCCTGTTCTCGGAAAAGGGCAAGGCATTCAGGGCCAGCGAAGAGTACCAGAGCTATCTGGAAAAGCGCAAGGAGTTCAACCGGCGCGGCGCAGAACTGGAAAGCCGCATCGGCGAAGTGAACGATAAGCTGCGGCAGGCACAGGCCGAAGTGGAAAACGCCCGACAGGCCGTGAAGCAGGAGCAGCAGAAGGTGTATGATACCAAGGCCAAGGCGGCGGGCGGAAAGCCTGAGTACCGCCGGAAGTTGGCCGTGGAGCAGTTTGGAACAACAGACCGTTTTGAACGGGCAGGGTATATCCTGCCTGATGGCCGGATGCTGGATTTTGCACAGAATGACAGCACCCGGGACACCGACCACAGAGAAATACTGGGAGTGTTCGGCCCGGCGGAGGTGTCCAACGGCACAGAGGCCCTGAACGAGTTTCTGGCAGACGGCAATGTGCGTGTGATGGCTGAGGCCCCGGGCGTTGACATTGCGGCAAAGACCCCGCCGACCGAACAGCAGCTGAGACAGATCCGTGCGATGGTGGAGCAGCTGGGCAGCGAGAAACGGCGTTTCACCCTCGACATCTCCACCACCGACGGGCGGGTGGCCGCCAGCAAGGAGTACAGCGGGAAGGTGGATGCCGACAAGGTCGTAAGAGAGATCCGGGAATACTACAAGACCGGGGAACTCCCGGCAGAGAGTGAGCTGGCACGATTCCGCTACCAGCGGGCCGAGCAGGCCGACCGGGAGGCAAAGCAGAACCAGCAGCGGCAGGCCAGCCGGGTACTGGCGGAGAAGGCAGCGGCCTTTGACACCCTGAACCAGTTCTTCGGCCTGACGAAGAACACCCGGCTCTCGGACGCTGCTCTCGAGAGCCTCGCCATCCGATGGACGAAGACCAACGGCAGCAGGGCCGACCGGACGAAGCTGGCAAACGAGACGCGGGCGCTGGTGGAGTATCTGCGCTCGGAGGGCGCGGACATGGCCAAGGCGCAGGGACTGGCCGAGACGCTGGCAGGCGAAGTGCTGGATGAGGCGACCTACCGGAACACGGAACTCTGGGACGAGTACCCCGATCTGCATGACCTGACCTACACGGTAGACAAGAACGGCAAGGCCAAGGCCGAGCTTGTGAAGCGGTACGGAAGCTGGACAGAGGCGGTGGCCGAGGCCCGGCGCCACGGCGTGAAGCTGCGGCAGGCGGAGGGATACCGGGACGGCAACCCGGCGGAACAGTACGAGGCCATCGTAAACGACACCCGGGCCGTGGGCGGCGTGAAGGAGAGCGCTGCGGCACTCTTCCGCTCGGCGGCACAGGAAGCGGGCGTGGCGGGCGCAGCCAGCATGGAGAGCACGGAATGGCTCGACGTGCTGATGAACGTACACGACACCATCAAGCCCAAGATGATGAGCCGGTTTGCGGACGCTGCCGAATACGAGGACGCCAAGGTGGAACTGGCGGGCCGGATGATCGGCGACATCATGAGCCACCCGGAGATGACCGACGCCGAGGCGGTGTTCGAGGGCATCTTAAAGCACAACCGTGAAGTGGCCGCAATGGCCGCCGGAAGCGAGGAGCGTGCGGCTGAGGTGACAAAGGGGCTGAAGAGCGTGCAGCAGACCCAGCGGAAGGCTTTTGCCGACCGGATGCGGGAAAACAGCCGCAGCCAGAGCGCCGAGGTCAAGAGCGTGAGCCGGGCAGAACGACAGCTCAACGAGAATCTGGAAACGCTGGGCGCACAGGTGAGCACAGCAGCGGGTCTCGACGAGAAGATGACCGCTCTGCGGGAAGCCTACGAGCGGGAATGGAAGGCCGAAAAGAACCGGATGAAGCAGGCCCGGCAGGAGATGCTGGACGAGATAAAGCTGGAGCGCCGACAGCTGCGCTCCCAGATCAACGACCTTTCCCGGCAGGTGGCCGGAGAGCAGCGGAGAGCCGACCGGGCGGAGCATCAGCTGCTGGTACAGGAAAACGAGATCATGGAGTGGGAGGCCGAGAACCAGCGCAAGGCGGAAGCATGGCAGGAAAAACAGGCCCAGAGGAATGCCATTGCCATTGAAACGGCCCGGCAGCAGCGGGACGAGGACGTAGCCGTGGCAAAGGCACTGGCCGAAAAGCGGGTGCAGAAGGCCCGGGAAGGACGGAAGGCGGACGAACTGAAACGGAGCATCCGGAACAATGCCGCCCAGCTCAACCAGATGGTGCTGCGGCCGAAGCCCGGGAAATATGTACAGAAGAGCCTCATCGTGCAGGCCGCTGAGGTGGCGAAGCTGGCAGACACGGCAGTGCTGAACAACAACGCCCTGACCAAGCTGACCGCCTTGCAGGACAGCATCCGGCGCAGCGGAGAGATGGACGTCGGCATCCACGCCGACTGGGAGAACAGCGGCGTGGAAAACCTCATCCAGACACTGCGGGACGATATGAACGCCAGCAAGCAGGCAAAGCTCGACCGGCTGCGGCAGCAGCTGGAAGAAGCCAAGGCCCTGCCGGACGGCGACAAGGCCGAACAGCTGCGGGACCGGCTGCGCCAGCGCATCCGGGAGACGGAGAACCGCACCTATCTGCCCATGACGGTAGATCAGCTGCGGATGCTGAAGGCCATTACGGCCAGCACGCTGCACATCATCCGGACCGAGAACAAGACCCTGAGCCTTGCGAGGGCGGAAGAAGTGGACGGCATAGCCATGAAGGCCGCCCACGAGGTGCTGAACTCGGAGGGCAACGGCTTCGGAGAGAAATTTGAAAAGGCGAAGGGCGCGATGAACCGCTACCAGCTGGACATGCTGGGCGGCACGAGAATGTTCCGGCGTCTGGGCGGATACACCAAAAACGGCCAGATGGAGAAGCTGGGGCAGATGCTGAACGACGGCCAGCGGCGGCAGACGGAGATCCTCGTGGAAGGCGAAAGCCTGTTTGCCAACGTGACCGGCAAGGAACACCTGAAAGAGGTGGAAGCTTTTGCCGGGCCGGGGGCGGAGCTGGTGGACATCGGATTGAAGGACAGCAAGGGCAACGCCGTGCCGCTGAACCACGCACAGCTGTGCAGCCTGTACATGCTGCTGCGCAACGAGGACAGCCGCCACCACCTGATGACCGGCGGCCTGACCCTGCCGGATGCTGCCCAGTACGCCAAGGGCAACATTGAGAGAGCCTACCAGCGCAGCCAGACCGTGATGCTGGGGACGCTGGTGAACGCCGACGGCATCCCGATGGCCGACACCATTTTGCAGACGGTACAGGACGCCATGACGGACTATGACCGAAACTGGTGCAAGGACATGGAGGACTTTTTCGGGCGGTACACCACGAACCTCATCAACGAGACCAGCATGAAGCTGCTGGGCTACGACCGGGCCACCGTGAAGAACTACTACCCCATCGCGGTAGACCGGAGCACGCTGGCGACGGAGATCGAGGGCGTGAAGATGGATGCCACCATCGAGGGCAGGGGCTTTTTGAAGGAGCGCGTGAAGAGCGACAAGCCCATTTTGCTGGAAGAGTGCCAGAATGTCGTGAACCGGAGCCTGCGTGACACGGCGGCCTATGCGGGCCTTGCCGCGCCCATCCGGGACGTGCAGCGGGTGCTGAACAGCACCGTGGAGACGGCGGAGGGCGTCGGTGTGCTGAAGGACAAGATCATCGGCGAGAAGTGGGGAAAGGAGACGGTGAGCTACATCAACGACCTGCTGACCGACCTACAGACCACGCGGCGCAAGCGCAGCAGCACCATGAGCCGGGCGCTGGACAGGATGCGGGGCAACTACGCCGGAGCCATCCTGACCGTGAACCCGAGCGTGGCCATCGCGCAGGCAGCCAGCCTGCCCACGGCGGGCGCTGTGCTGGGAGCAGACACCATGGCGGCGGTACTGCCCTTCGTGAAGAATTTCTCGGGCAAGCAGCGGGCCGCGGTGGAAGCAGAAATACGCCAGCACGGAGACGCCCTGCTGCAATACCGACTGCGCGGCACCAAGCGGGGAGAGATGAGCTCCATCGGCGCGCACAAAAAACTTGTGGCCAAAGCGTCGGAAGCCATGCCTGCTGTGACCGGCTGGATCACCGGCATGGACGAGATCACGGTGGCGGCGCTGTGGGAGGGCGCGAAGCGGTATGTGGAGCACCATACAGCAGAATTCAGCGAGGGGGCCGCGGAGAAGGGCAGCGAAGCCTACTGGGAAGCCGTGAACAAGATGTACCAGCGGGTCATCGAGGAGACCCAGCCCAACTACACCACCATGCAGCGGGCGGGCATCCAGCGCAGCGACAACGAGTTTGTAAAGACGCTGACCATGTTTACCACCCAGCGATTCCAGAACTACGGCATTCTGGCCGACGCCGTGGGCGACTACAAAGCCCAGAAGGCCCGGTATGCTGCCGACCAGAGCGCGGAAAACAAAGCCGAGGTGCAGCGGGCCGGACAGGGCCTGCGCCAGGCGGCGGCAAGCCAGGTCGTGCAGACGGCGGTGTTTGCCCTCATGAAGATCGGCGCGGACTTTTTGCTCCACCGGTGGGACAGGGAGCAGGACGAGAACGGAGACGTTACGGCGAAAAGCTTGGGCAAACGGTTCTTCGACCTGTACACTGAAAGTGCGGCCGGAAACTTTTTGTACGGCTCGGAGATCTACAGCGCCCTGACCAACGCCCGGGACGGCAAAGACTATGACGTGGTGAGCGCCACCAACATCAGCGCGGTGAACGACCTGTTTGCTGCCTTTACCAAGACCGTCAAGCTGCTGCGGACGGACACTGGCGAGATGAGCGAGGAAGAGCTGACAGCACACCACCAGAAGCTGAACAAGGCGGTGCTGAAGGACATCCAGTGCGGCCTTGAACTCTACGGCGTCCCGGCGGCGAACATCCGGAAGGTGATGCAGGCGTTTGAAGGCTACTGGGAGGATGTACAGGCCATCGGCAGAGGCGAAGGGTTTAGCTTTAGCTCTGCACCCTCTTCGGCCACCGGGCAGTACGACCGGCTGTACAACGCCATCCAGAGCGAGGACAGCGAGGAGGCTGCTGCGGCGATGAAGAAGCTGGAACAGATGAACAAGACGGACAAGGTGGACGGCGAGCTGGCAAGGCGGCTGAAGCAGTACGACGCCGACGTGTTGGCGGCGGCCGAGGCCCGGAACGCCGGGAAGACCCGGGCCGAGGAAAAGGCCAGAAAGGCCGTATTTGAGAAGCTGCGGGAGGGGCTGGACGTCGCCCCTGTGACAGACAGGGCCAAGGGCAAAGCGGACGCGGCCCGGCGGGCGCAGCTCATCGACCTTGTGAACAAGGCGGTGGACGGCAAGGCAGACGAACTGCTGGCGGGCGGCAAGGACGGCAGCATATACGACGCGCTCCTGGACGAAGTGAAAAATGGCCGGGTGGAGGACGCGCAGGAGGAGCTTGACCGCCTGATGACCGCAGGCAAGGACAAGGGCAGCATCAAGAGCAAAATCACGGAGAGCGTGAAGGAAGAGTATCTGGCCGGAAGCGACCGGGACCGGGAGAAGCTGGAGAAGAAGCTGCTGGCCCTCGAGGACGCAGAGGGAAAGCCCCTGTACGAGGAAAAGAACTTTGCGCAGTGGGTAAGCGCTGCGGACAAGAAGGCCGAGAAGGCGAAGGACGAGAAGAACTGGTGGGAGGGGGTGAAATAAGATAAGAGCAGACGCTCTGGTAATGAACCAGGGCGCCTGCTCTTTTTGTTTGTATGAATAAGTCCGCAGTAGTTTTGTTACGAGGGGCGTGGTAGGCTTTTTATAGAGTGCTTGCCCTACTGAGAGCGGCAGCGGACCGGAAGGAAACCTCTCAGCTTTGCAGTCCGCCTGACGGCGGCGCTGCAAAGCAGCTCCCCTAGCGAGGGGAGCCTTTCTCAAAGGAAGGAGCTTCAAAGTGAAAGTAAGAGTAGTGAAGGACCATTTTTGCGGGACAGGCTGGCGGGCGGAGCCGGAGACGCTGTACCTGGGCGGCGTGGGCGCCGTATACGTGGAAAAGCTCGAATTCGAGCTGCCGGAAACATGGGCCGGTATGGCCGTGACGCTGCACATCGAGCAGGAGGGCGGGACTGTGCCGCAGCCGATGCTGCTGGATGGAAATAATAACGCTCCGGTGGACGGACGTTTCACGACGGCGCGGCAGGGCCTCTGGATGCTGATGGCCACGGACGGCGAAGGCCGGCGCGAGATGACCCTGCCCGGGAAATATGTGTGCTACCAGACGCTGGAAAACGGCGAGGGAACTGGCGCAGACGGACCGGCGATGCCGCTGCGGTATCAATATTTACAGCTGGTGCTTGAGCAGGAAGCCCGGGCAGCGCTGGAAGCACAAAGAGCCGCCCGATACCGGCAGTGGGTGGCCGACCGATGCGCTGCAAAGGAACACGCGCTGCTGCTTGAAGCGCTGAGCGGAATGCGTTACTCCGACGCCAGCGCATGGGACATGATAGCGCAGCTGAAGCAGCGCTGGAACAGCCCCCCGCCGGAGCAGGCAGAGCCGGTGGCAGTGGAGAGCATCCGGCTGGACAGCAAAGAGCTGAGCATAAAAGTGGGAGAGTCCTGCCCCCTGAAAGCCACGGTGCTGCCCGGAAGCGCACCTCAGACCGTGGAGTGGATGGCCGAACCGGAAGGCATCGTGCAGCTCCGGGAAAATACTCTGACCGCCGTGAAAGGCGGCACAGCGCTCCTGACGGCCATCGCAGGCGGAAAGCTGGCGCAGCGCAGAGTGCGGTCGGTGGCTGTATCGCTGGAAAAGCTGGCGCTGGACAAACCGTCCGTAAAGCTGAAACAGGGCGAATCTGTGACTCTGACCGCGACTCTGACGCCGACCCAGTCCACCGTGACAGCGGTGAGCTGGACAACGAACAATGCGGCGCTGGCCGTGATGAAAGACCAGACGACCGCCGTAGAAAACGGAAAGGCCGTGAACACGCTGGCAGCCCTGAAGGACGGCAGCTGCATCATTACTGCTGCCGCCGGAGGAAAGAGCGCCGTGTGCAGCGTCACGGTGGAAAAGAACGGACAGAGCGGCGGGGATGAACCTGCCATCGTGATGTATGCGGTATCCAACCGGCTGAACGGGCTGAGCACGAGCCGGGCGGACGTGGTCGTCCAGAGTGGCAAGGCGTACACCGCGGCTCTGACGCTGAACGAGGGATACCGACTCATATCCATCAAGGTAACGATGGGCGGCGAAGACGTGACAGCCACCGCATGGAACGAGAAAAAGATGACCGTCTCCATCCCCGATGTGACGGGCAACATCGTCATAACGGCAGAGGCGAAGCTCCCGATGCTGAAGAAACTGGCGGTGGGAGCGGTGAAAAAACTGGTGGAAAAGGACGGGGCAGCGGCGGAAGAATTCGTGGTCATAGCGCAGGACTACGAGAAAGAGCTGAACGGCGAAGGCCGGACGCTCCTTGCCCGGCGGCACGGTATCACCGGGAAAAAATGGAACACGACATGGTGTACGTATGCCGACAGCCTGATTGACGTCTACCTGAACAGCGAATACCTGAAGGACGCCCCACAGGCGCTGAAAGACATTCTGACGGAGACGAAATTTTACTACACGCCCGGCTACTCCGGAAGCGGCAGCAGTTATACAGGAAGCCACACGGTGACCACGCTGAGCCGGAAGGTCTTTTTGCCCTCGTGCTATGAGTTCGGATTCGAGTCATACGGATACACTTCGGCCAGCAGCCCGAAATACTACCACCTGGAAGGCTCGACCTTTGCCGATGCAAAGAAGCTTGCTCTGGCGCTGCTGGCGGCGGATGCCGAAACGGCGGGGAGCGTACCGAACACCTATTTCCATTTCTGCCTCTGGACCCGGACGCCGGTACTGAACGACTACGGCAGCGGCCTGACCGGAAGTGCGCTGAAAGAGTATCTGTACAAGTGCGCTGAAGCGGTGTGGGCGCAGATGCTGACGGCACCGGATAAGCTGAACTGGGGCGGATACAAGGTGAACGAACCGGAAAACATGAGCTGGCCTGACCTTTACAGGTGCTGGACGCACCCCTGTTTTACACTGCCGGGAAATACCGTTATCGACGCAAAGGGAAATATTGTGGAGGTGAGAGAAGAATGAGCACGGATAATGCACTGGACGCCCTGACGGCGCGGATGCTGGAAGCCGTAAAGAACACCCGCGAAAGCGCGGACTCCGCTGCAGCCAGCGCCCAGCAGGCACAGAAGATGGCGGAGGGAGAGATGCAGGGAACGTCGCTGACTGGCGCAGAGAAAAAGCTGCTGGTGCAGATATTGCAGCGGGCGGCGAACAAGAACAGCGAGATGCAGCCCGCGGTAGATGAGCTGAAAAAGCTCTGGAAGGAGAGCTCCTGATGATAGAACGCAATATCTCCCTCGCCTCGACGGGTTCGGCGCGGACATCGGGCTGTGACAACCAGCTGCGTCTGGGCTACAGCAGGAACCGGGGGATATACCGGCTGAACATCACCCAGACCGGCGAGTGGGAGGGAATGACCATCCGGGCGCTTTGGCACACAGAGCGGGGAATGCTGTTTTCGTCGCTCGTGGAGGACGGAAAAATAGAAGTACCCGCCATCGTGACCTCTACACCCGGGTGCGGCAGGCTCGTCTTTGAGGGAAGCGACGGAACCCGCACCCTGACCAGCGCGGACATCAAGTACAGCGTGGCCATGAACAGCGGCACGATGGGGGACATCCCCGAACCGCCGGTGCCTGCATGGCAACAGCTGGTAGCCCTCGTGGAGCAGGCAAAGGACGAGGCGTGGCAGGCCGGAGAGGACGCCAGACAGAGCGCCGCAAAGGCCAATGAAGCATATGAAAACACCATCGGCGCAAAAGACTCGGCTGTAACGGAGATACGCAAAGCCGAGACGGATGCACTGAACAATGTGGAGGCATCAGCCGGCCCGGCGGCGTCTGCGGCTGCGGATGCTGCCGCAGCAGGCGCAAAGGAAAAAACCGAAAAGGCCATTCAGGAAGTAAAGGACAGCGCGGTAAAGGAAGTGAAAGATGCCGCAGCAGGGGCAGCCGCCCGCGCTGCCCAGTCGGCAACGGATGCGGCCAGCTCTGCCGCCGAGGCAAAGAAGACAGCTCAGGACATCCAGGGCTACTACGACGGCGTACAGGATCTCGTGACCGACACGCTGCGAGACTACACCGGCGGCTACTACCGCAGCTATGATTTGACCATCCCGGCGGCGGGCTGGAAAGAGATGGCCAAGTCTGTAGGACGGTACTGGTACAGCTGCGACGTGGCCATCGAGGGGTGCGACAGCTCTTACGTCCCGATGGGGACCCTGACGCTGGACACGGCCGGAGAGGTTGAAAAAGCAAACCTTGCGACTGTGCTTCAGACCGTGGAGGGCGGTGTGCGGTTCTACGCTGCCATCCCCCCGAAGGTGAACATCCGTGCCTTTGTAACGCTGTTTGCAAAGGGAACGGCATCGATGCAGCAGGCATCCGCTGAAGAAGTGCAGAGGATGCTTGACGAAATTTTTAATGGATAAAAGAAAGAGAGGAAAAAACACATGGCTAGTTATGATTTGACCCGTATCCCCGCGCTGCGCGACCTGCAGGAGCTGGGCCGCCGCCAGAAGAATGTGACGGACGGTCTCGGCCAGCGCGTATCTGCGCTGGAGACCAATGCTCCCACCAAGGTGAGCGACCTGACGAACGACAAGAAATATCAGACGGAGACGGAAGTCTCCGCCGCCATCAACAAAGCTGTCGCTGCGGCGGACCACCTGAAGCGCAAGATCGTCACCTCGACCGGGAACATCGACCTGAAGGCGGCAGATGCTGCACAGTACATCTACATGGTCCCGAAGGGTACTGCCGGTACCTCCGACAAGTACGACGAGTACATGGTCATCGACGGCGTGCTGGAAAAGATGGGCGACTGGAAAGTGGATCTGAGCGGCTATGTCCAGAAGGAAGCCGGCAAGGGTCTCTCGACCAACGACTACACCAGCGCGGACAAGCAGAAAGTGACCAACATGGAAAAGACCATGGACGCCCGCATCACCGCCAGCATGGCGACCGACACCGAAGTAAACGCGATGCTGGATGAACTGTTTGGCTCTTAAAGGAGGACAAGATGGGGATAACGCTTGCTCATCTGAAGGAAGCCGTGGACCGGCTGCTGGACAGGATCGCGCTGGTGGCTAAGACGGCCTCCAAGAGCATCGAAGAGATGGGAAAGACAAAGGCAGATAAGGTGAACATCATGTCTTTGACCATCCCGGCCAGCGGCTGGTCGAGCGACAGCACTGCGGGATGTCCGTATTATCTGGACATCCCAGTGTCCGGCCTGACGGCAAACGACTGTGTGGCCGTAGTGGTAGCACCGACCTGTGCAAAGACCGCCCTGACGGCAGGACTCACATCGACCGAAAGCTTTGCAGGAAAACTGCGGCTGCGAGCGCAGCAGACGCCGACAGCTGCCATCACGGCAGTTTATTACATTGTGAAATAGGAGGGATGGACCTATGGCATGGGGTCCCATATCGGTCGGCGGCAGTGTGAGCGGTTACACGCTGCCGACAGCAACGGCCAGCGTCCTTGGAGGCGTGAAGACCGGCAGCAACATCACCAACTCCGGCGGCACCATCAGCATCACCAAAGCCAACGTGACGGCAGCGCTGGGTTATACGCCGCCCACTGCCAACACCTGGCGCGGGGTACAGGACGACCTGACCAGCACAGCCACCGACCAGAGTCTGAGCGCAAATCAGGGC
>ENA-OZGP01000141-OZGP01000141.1-human-gut-metagenome-genome-assembly--contig:-NODE-141-length-21959-cov-6.680926_pt1 | contig 21959 bp, 17 predicted proteins | sample MGYA00245122_ERZ653669 | MGnify/ENA primary metagenome ERZ653669 (study PRJEB26926, sample SAMN06165247) | human gut metagenome | biome: ENVO:00009003; feature: ENVO:2100002; material: ENVO:00002003... | reverse complement strand
GCTCGGAGATGTGTATAAGAGACAGGTCTTATGCTGTGAAAAAAGCTTTTCAAGCTCTGCTTCTTCCTCGCAGAAAATGTCCGTCCCTGACAGCACCTCGCTGTTTCTTATGCCAACTGTCGCCACAGTTTTTGCGCCAAGTTCAGCCCCTAGGGAAGAAGCAAAAACGCTTTCCCCTGCAACTATCATATGAGCATTCTCTACAGCTTTTTCACCGCAGGAATTTATACAAACGCCCTCTGACACTGCTCTTTTCAGGTCAGCGGAAAGCTTTTTGGAAAAGCTTTTCCCTACAGGCACGCCCACAACATATGGCACTCCATAGGTATCAAAAAGATACTTTGCCGCAGCTATCCCGTCTGAGGATATAACAAGGCTTACAGCCGCCTGTGGTGCGGCAGAGATCTCATCAAGACTGCTGTCCATAGCAAAACAGCTTTGCACTGAAAAGCCGTTATCCAAAAGCCACTTTTTTATGGAGCTTACGCTTGTATTCACTGAAAAGTCAAGAGGCGTTGCACCAATAATATTCACTGAATTTGCCTGCTTTTCTTTTCCCTCACGGCAGAAAAGCTTTGCAATATTAAGGAAAGCTCCCTCTGCTCCTTGAAGATAGGAATGAGTACCGTTGGTATCAACGAAAAATGTGGTCAGACCTGTTTGACTCTCTATCTCCTCAGCGGCTGAACTGTAGTCAAAGCCTGTCATTGCAGGCATTGGCGAACCGCAAATGGCTATGAATTTGGGTGAAAGCTCACCTGCCGCTTTTGCCACATCACGAATGAACTTGCCGTCATTGCCCATAACGGCATCCGCTTCTGTTAGTGCAGAAATATATATCATGCTTTTGCGGTCATACCAGCGTGGCTCGTCATGGGTGGCGTAGGTGGAGTTACAGCCAGAAGCGTCATGGACGACGGTCATTCCCCCAAGCTCATAAAGTGCCGAGCATACTCCCGAAGTATCCGCCGCATATATGGATATCACTTTTGCATTCATAGACAGCTTTCACACCCCCAGCCCTTGTGTTGTATCACCTTACGTCTGTCCTTTTTGTTTACTGCTCCCTCAGCCATAAGCTCTGCAAGCCTTTTTATGCCCTCGAAGCCGTATCCACCGCCCCCTGCGACTATATCAACAAAGTTATCGGTCTGGCAGAAAAAAGCCGCTTTCTGACCTACCGCAAGATATTTTTCTTCGCAATGTGAAAACTCCATTTTCACATTCACAGTAGGGAGAATTTCAAGGTCGTGGCAATGGGCTTTCAGCCACTCAAAATCTGCCCTTTCCTCCTCTGAAAAGCTGTCGGCGTAGCAACGCTTCACATTGAAGCCTTTCTCTGCAAGAAGTCTGCAAAAGCCAAGGGGTCTTGGCAGAGCAGTATAATCCACGGCTATAGGCATATCCCCCACTACCTCAAGGGCACGGGCTAAAGCCTTGTCGGCGGCTTCTCTGTCAGCAGAAAAGTCAGGCGTTTTCACACCAAGCTGGGTGCAAAGCCTGCTGTAATTTTCCTCTATCTCATCATAGCCATAGCACAAGGGCAGATACAAATGCTTTGTGCCAAGTCGCTTTTCAAGTTCCTCTCCTGACGGCTTTGCCGTGGGGATATAGGTGATATTCAAAGAGCTTTCCGACATAGAGAGATACTCCTCATAGGTCTTGCACTTTGTTATGTCAAGAAGCTCAAAGCCTGCTGAGTTTATTATTTTTACAAGTTCGGAGGCTTCGTCCGTGGCTCTGTCACAGCCTATTATTGCCGCCGTTTTAGGCTTCTTTTCGCACTTTTCAAGTGGCTCGTAAAGCTGTTTTCTCATAAGGCTGTCGGGGGAGATAGACTTTCTCATAGTTGGCGTCATGTAGCAATCTATAAAATGCACCTGCGGATATGCCGCCGAAAGCTGGTCTATTATCATTTTGAAGTCACAGCCTGCAAAAAGGTGAACACAGCTTAGAAAAATCAAAACGCACTTTGGCTTTTCCTCAAGCCTGTTTATTATATCCCTCACTCCGTCTATAACGTCCTGCTCCATTGTGCCGTCATACAGATCCTGCTCAGAAACAGTCACCCATGACATTCTGTCCATGGCATTCATCTCTGCCGCAGTGAGGATAACGCCCCTTAAACAGCCCTGTGCGCAGACAAATATCTGCCGCGACTCAGGGATAAGCATACCGGTATGGACGATATTCCACACGCCCCTTGTGGGGGGATTATATTCAAGACCGCTTTCAAAAGGCGCAGGAAAAGCCGCCTTCGTTATATTTATGCCGCTCTCTTTTATCATTTTTCTTCTCCCATACCGCACAGCTCGGCTATCTTATCCGCAAGGGCTTTATACTGCTCTGCCGCAGTGCTGTCAGGAAAAGCTTCCATGACAGTTTTGTGCATATCCTCAGCTTCGCTCACAAGGTCGCTTCTGTCTATCTCGGCTATCACAGAGCTGTGAAAATCAGCCGCAAGCTCTGCCGCTTTTTCCTCCTCGTTTTTTACGTTGCGTTTATTGAGGATAAAACCGCCAAGTGAGGCATATCCACGGCTTTTGAAATTTTCCACCGCCATTGCGATGTTTGCGGCGGCATATACAGACATACTCTCGCCTGATGTGATGATAAACACCTTATCGGCATAGCCCTTTCGCATTGGCATTGAAAAACCTCCGCACACCACGTCTCCGAGAACGTCATAGATAACAACGTCAGGCTGATATTTTTCATATGCGCCCTTTTTTTCAAGCTCCTCCAAAGCGGCGATTATACCTCTGCCTGCACAGCCAAGTCCCGGCACTGGACCGCCTGCTTCAACGCACACAACACCGTTATAGCCTACCCTTACCATATCTTCAAGGTCAAAGCTTTCGCCTTTTCGCACAAGGTCAAGAACGGTGGGTATCCTCTCTCCCCCATGGAGAAATATGGTGGAGTCAGCCTTTGGGTCACAGCCTATCTGCATGACCTTCAGACCTTTTTGTGCAAGTGCAACACTGACATTTGATGCCGCCGTTGACTTTCCTATTCCGCCTTTTCCGTAAAAAGCAAGCTTTATCATTATCTGTGATCTCCTCTTGATATCTTTATTTTATAGCCTATGGACTCCATTCGTCTTTCAAGGCAAGCCCTGCACTGTGCAGACTCGTCACCTGTGCATATCTTGTTGTCATAGAGCATATATTTTTTTCTCACTGCCACAGGGGACAGATTCGGCATTATAACGTTCGCACCTGACAGCACTCCTTGTTCTCTCCCTTTTGGGTTTATAGTACCAAGGGCTGTGGTGGCAGGCAAAAGAACGTCGGGGAGCATTATCCTGCAAATGCTCAGCAGAAAGAGAGTAAGCTCATATGAGCCTTGTGGACAGTTTCTGAAAGGCGTGTCTTTATGTGGGAGAAAAGGTCCAATGCCTATCATTTCGGGCTTGAAACCGCACATAAACTCCATATCCTCAGCAAGGCACTCAACCGTCTGATACGGCGAGCCTATCATCATTCCACAGCCTGTCTGATAGCCTATCTCTTTTAGATCTGAAAGACACTCCATTCGGTTTTTCCAAGACATTTCGGCTGGGTGGAGCTTTTTGTAATGCTCCTCGTCGGCAGTTTCGTGCCTGAGAAGATACCGGTCTGCACCTGCATTGAAAAGGGCTTCATAGTCCTCACGGCTTTTCTCGCCTAGGGATAATGTTACCGCACAATCAGAGTGGCGCTTTTTTATCTCGCTGACGATACCGCAGAGCATTTCTCTGTCATAGAAAGCGTCCTCACCGCTTTGAAGCACAAAGGTACGAAAACCATAGCCGTAGCCCTCGTCACAGCACTGCAAGATCTCCTCAGCGGTAAGCCTGTATCTGCTCACGTTTCCGTTTGAGCGCCTTATTCCGCAGTAAAGGCAATCGTTTTTGCAGATGTTTGAAAACTCCACTATGCCCCTTATGTAGATATCCTTGCCGAACATTTCCTGCGAAATGCCCCTTGCAAGCTCTGCGGCATAGGCTCTGTCGCCCTCGTCATATTCTTTTATAAGCTTCACCCATTCATCATGGGAAAGCTTTTTCTCGCAGTTTAGTTTATCAATAAGTTCTCTGACCGCCATTGTGATCTTCAAGCTCCTTTACAAGATGCGGAAACACTTCTATGCTCCTTTTCAGTATGCCTTTCATATAGGCAATGGCAATGCCGTAATTTGTGAACGGCACGCCTGCGTCACAAGCACATTTCATTCTGTAGGTAAGCTCTTTTGAGCCTAGCATACAGCCGCCACAGTGTATGCAAAGTGCAAAGTCTGAAAGCTCCTCTGGAAAGCCGTGACCTGATGACAATGTTATATCAAGTTCCTTGCCTGTGTATTCTTTCAGCCAGTTCGGAAGCTTCACAGAGCCTATATCACCGCACTGTCTGTGATGTGTACAGCCCTCTGAAATAAGCACCTTGTCACCGTCTTTAAGATCGTCGATAGCTTTCACGCCCTTTACTGCGGCATCAAGAAAGCCCTTATATCTAGCCATAAGGATAGAAAACGAGATGAGAGGGATATCCTCGGGAGCATCCTTTGAAACTCTTGCGAAAGCCTGACTATCCGTTATAACAAGTGCAGGCTTCTCTATCCTGCCAAGCACTCCTGAAAGCTCAGTTTCTCTTACCACCACTGCACAGGCGTTTGCTTCAAGAACATCTCTTATGGCCTGCTGTTGTGGCAGGATAAGCCTGCCCTTTGGTGCGGCGCTGTCGATAGGGGTGACAAGCACCACCATATCGTCAGGCTTTATAAGGTCGCCCACAAGCTTCATTGTCATTGTGTCTGTTTCAGTGAGCTTTGCAACAGCGTTTTTAAGCTCCTCTATGCCTGTTTTCTCTTTTGCGCTGACGTACACTGCGCCCTCCTCTTTTGGGATATCAGTGAGCAGGTCGGCTTTGTTTTTGGCTATAATAAAGGGTATGTTTTTCTCTTTGAATATTGAGATAAGCTGTTTTTCGCAGTCGCCAAGGGGCAAGGTGCAATCGGTAACAAGAACTGCGCAGTCTGTTCTGTTTAGTATCTGCTTAGTTTTCTTCACACGAAGCTCTCCAAGCTCGCCCTCGTCGTCAAAGCCGGGGGTATCTATTATCACAACAGGGCCAAGGGGCAAAAGCTCCATTGCCTTTGTAACAGGGTCGGTGGTAGTGCCTTTCGTATCGGATACCACTGCAAGATCCTGATTTGTTACTGCATTCACAACGCTTGATTTTCCTGCGTTTCGTCTGCCGAAAAATCCTATATGTATACGTTCTCCGCTTGGTGCGTCATTAAGTCCCATTGCAAAAGCTCCTCTCAAAAAAAATAAGCCATACCCCTGAGGATACAGCTTTGATAACAAAAAAGGCTATGCTTGCTCATAAAAAACCTAATCCACGGGCGAACGCTGTTCGCCCCTACATGAGTAGAGATAGGGCTTTCTATCTGCTTTTTACTTTTTCTGCTTGATGTGTATTCTTTCGCCTTAAAGGAGAAAACTCGTTTTCGGCGTCAGGGTCACAAATATTTATTAGATTTTTACTGTGGCGAATAAAGGGTCTTGGCGGTCACTCCCTCAAGCCTGCCTATCTTGCCTGCAAGAGAATTTATAACGTCCTGCGGAGCGTCAACTGCCACGCTTATTATGTTCATGCCACGTTCTCGGTATGGCAGACCCATTCGTCCTATTATATACTCGGCATGCTCATGAAGAATTGCGTTTATCTCCTGCGCAGAGCCGTTATCGTGTGCGATTATTGCAAGTATTGCCACACGGGTATCCATAAAACACCCCCGTAATGTAAAAGTGTACTTTATCTTACTTTATGATAGCACGATTTGTTGGCGTTGTCAATTGGAAGTTATCTATTTGAATAAAATTTTTAGATAACATTTGACTAAAATATATGACATATACTATTGACAAGTAGAGTTAGCCATGGTAAACTTATTTTGTGGAGTTCTTTTAGATAAAACATAAGAATAAAATATAGCTATGGAGGAAAAGACAATGACTCTTGATAAGCTTAAAACGGGTGAGTCTGCCGTGATAAAAGCGGTAGGTGGCGAGGGTGCGCTTAGGCTGCGTTTTCTCGACATGGGACTTATACCCAAAACAAAGGTGAAAATGCTAAAGCGTGCGCCAATGGGCGACCCTCTTGATATTGTGCTTAGAGGCTACGAGCTGACGCTCAGGATAGAGGACGCAAAAAACATAGAGATAGAAAAAACAGAGGAGAATGACCATATATGAGATTTGCCCTTGCAGGAAATCAGAACTGCGGAAAGACCACGCTTTTTAACGCCCTCACAGGGTCTAATCAGCACGTTGGAAACTTTCCCGGTGTAACAGTCGAGCAGAAGGTCGGTGACATAAAGGGGCAGAAAAACTGCACTGTGGTGGATCTGCCGGGAATATACTCACTGCGTCCTTACACGCAGGAAGAGATCGTCACCCGTGACTACATAATAAATGAAAAGCCTGACGGCATCATAAACATTGTTGACGCCACCAATATAGAACGAAATCTGTATCTCACTTTACAGCTTCTTGAACTGCGTGTGCCAATGGTGCTTGCCTTAAACATGATGGACGAGGTAAGAGCCAACGGTGGAACGATAGACGTAAAAATGATGAGCGACGCACTTGGCATACCTGTTATACCAGTAAGTGCGGCAAAGGGCGAGGGTATCTCAGACCTTATCGACAAGGCTGTAGAAACTGCCCGAAACAAGACAAAGCCTGTTGTCACAGACTTTTGCTCAGACGATTCCGCTGTGCACAGATGTATACACGCAGTTGTGCATCTTATCATGGATCACGCAAACCGAGCAGGCATACCGCCGAGATTTTGTGCTTCAAAGCTTATTGAGGGTGATAAGAATATCGAGGATCAGCTTGAGCTTAATCAAAACGAGCTGGAGCTTCTCGAACACTGCATAGTGGAAATGGAGGACGAATCAAAACTTGACAGAAATGCGGCGCTTGCAGATATGCGATACGACTTTATCGAGAAAGTCGTTGCCATAAGCGTTGTGAAATGCCACGAGAGCCGAGAACACAAGCGGAGCGTAAAAATAGACCGCATTTTAACGGGAAAATACACTGCCCTGCCTGTATTTTTCGGAATAATGTTTCTTGTATTTTTCCTCACATTCAATGTTATCGGCTCGACCCTTTCCGATTGGCTTTCCCTTGGAATAGACAAGCTCACCGACCTAGCAGACAAAGGGCTTACAGCCTACGGCATAAACCCTGTTGTACACAGCCTTATAATAGACGGAGTTTTTGCAGGCGTTGGAAGTGTTCTAAGCTTTCTGCCTATAATAGTGACGCTGTTCTTTTTCCTTTCCATACTGGAAGACACGGGCTACATGGCACGAGTGGCATTCGTAATGGACAAGCTTCTTAGAAAGATCGGTCTTTCGGGACGAAGCTTTGTGCCTATGCTCATAGGCTTCGGCTGTTCAGTGCCTGCCATAATGGCAACTAGGACGCTTGTATCAGACCGTGACAGAAAAATGACCATACTTCTTACCCCTTACATGAGCTGTTCGGCAAAGATACCTATTTACGCAGTTTTCTGTGCAGCATTTTTCAAGAAATATCAGGCGCTTGTGATGATAGGCTTATACATAACGGGCATAGTGCTTGGGATAATAGTTGCACTGATACTGAAAAATACAGCTTTCCGTGGCAAGCCTGTGCCGTTTGTAATGGAGCTTCCAAACTATCGTCTTCCTTCGGCAAAAAGCGTAGGACTTCTTCTTTGGGACAAGGCAAAGGACTTTATACAAAGAGCTTTCACAGTAATATTCTTTGCGACTATCATAATATGGTTTCTTGAAACCTTTGACGCAAAGCTCAACGTTGTAAAAGACTCCTCCGACAGCCTGCTCGCCCTTATCGGTCAGGCTATATCGCCAATATTCAAGCCTTTGGGCTTTGCAGATTGGAGAGTGACCACCTCGCTTATTTCAGGCTTCACTGCAAAAGAGGCGGTAGTAAGCACAATGGCGGTACTGATGAACACAAGCACTGCAAATCTTGGCACTGCTCTTTCGGGAGCATTCTCCACCCTTTCCGCACTGAGCTTTCTCGTATTCACCCTGCTTTACACCCCATGTGTTGCGGCGGTGGCGACCATAAAGAGAGAGCTTGATTCAAGGATACAGACAGTAGGCGTTGTGATAATGCAGTGCATGGTGGCATGGCTTTGCGGCTGTGCGGTATATCAGATAGGAGCGTTATTATGAATACAGCCGACTGGATAGTGGTGATACTTCTGCTTTTATGGGCAGTGGCGGCGGCAATAAGTATATCAAAGCAAAAGAAAAAAGGTAAATGCTGTGGCTGTTGCTCACACTGTCACAGCAGATGCGGAAAAAAATAAGGCATAAAAATAGCGGAGAACTGCAAAAAGAATGCGTTCTCCGCCATTTTATTAATATATAAGCAACACTAAGAAAATCAAAAATTTACAATACATCTGGCTTTTTTCGTTAATACACCTGACAAATAAGCAAAAATGTGATATAATATAGCTTGGGGCAAAGTAATCTACCCTGTTTTTTTGAAATATGGTTAGTTGAATCTAACTTTATAAAGAAAACCAACTTAGAAAGGTCGGTATTATGAAGAAACAATTTTTTAGCAATGAGAAAGACGGTTTTTATGGTACATATTATGAAAACCCAAAGGATGCAAACTGCGCAATGATAGGTCTGTTCGGTGACGATCCTAATGACTTTATGGCAAAGTGCGGAGCAAAATGGCTTCACAAAAATGACGTGAACGTTATGTGTATGTCACCTGACGTGAAGAACTACGGCCATGTGAACTTCCCGCTTGAAAGGATAGAGACCGCTATAAAGTGGCTCAAAAGCCATGGAAACAAGAAGATAGGCATAATGGGAATGAGTACGGCAGGAATGGATTCCCTTGTGGCAGCTTCATATTTCCCTGACATAACACTCACTTTCGGTCTTACGCCAAGCGACTTTGTATGGCAGGGCTTTGAGCAGGGCGAAAAAGACGGCTGCAAGGAATGGCCTATCCCTGACGCTTCCACACTTTCATGGCAGGGCAAGCCGCTTGCCTATATGCCGTTCGTTTATGCCCACCCTGAATACTATCACAAAATAGAAGAAGAAACCAAAGGCTCGGGAGATATAACACGAAGCACGCACCTTTTTATCGACTCTGAAAAGACAAGAGAACATACAGAGGAAGAAATGATAAAGGTTGAGAACATCAAGGGCAAGCTTATAATGGTGGGTGCTGATGACGACAGCTTCTGGGAGGCAGGAAAATACGTCCGCCGCATGGATAAGCGCTTGAAAGAACGCCCTCACGAGTGCGATTACGAAGCCCTGACTTACGAGCATGGAACGCACTTTGTGCTTCCTGAGACAATGCTCAGAAAAGCACTTCCTGTGGGACTTAAATTCGTAATGAAATTTATTTTCAAGGCTGCAAAGGACTATCCTAAGGAGTGCGAGCAGACAAGAAAGGATATCGACAGACGACTTTCTGCGGCTTTAAAACAGTGGGTAGCTGAATAAAAAAAGCCCATAAAATACGCTATTTTGTGTAGGGGCGACCTCTGTTCGCCCCTTGCTCGATATGTTTTACGATAAACCAAGACCGACTTCCAGCCAAAAAAAGTTGAAAGTCGGTCTGTTATTTTTTGCAACAGCATAAATGCTTTCAAAAAGAAGATCTTTGTGAATTTTGTGAGTTTTCTATTGACATTAGAGTGCTGATATGGTAAAATTAACGATATGTGAATATTTTCTAATAGCAATCACATATCAAAGCAAAAAAACAATTATTTTATATAGATAGTGGTGGGTCATCGGGGCCCTGACGAAGGAGCAAGCTATGTTTATAAGCGATACAGCGAAATATAAAATAATAGGTATCTGCACTTCATGCGTACAATCTGACTATGTGAGAGATATAGTATCTTCCATAAGCCGAAAGGGTGTAAAAGAGGGCTACAAGGTGCTTCTTTTTAACACCTTTTGCGACCTTTATCACAACATTTCCTACAACCATGGTGAAGCAAGCATTTTTGATCTTATAAATTATGACATTCTTGACGTACTTATAATAATGCCCGAGGCAATAAAAAGAGACAGCATTTCCAACGAGATAAGCAAGCGTGCCCATGAACATGGTGTTCCTGTCATATGCGTTGACAGTACAATGGATAATTGCTGCAGTGTGACATTCAATTACTCTGACGTTTTTGAAAAGATAGTTCGCCATGTGATCGAATTTCACGGCTGCAGAAGAGTTAATTTCATTGCTGGCGTAAAGGGCAATACTTTCTCAGAAGAGCGTATAGAAGCATACAAAAAGGTGCTTGCGGAAAACGGCATAGAATTTGAGCCTGAGCGTCTTGGCTATGGTGACTTCTGGGATATGCCAACAAAAGGGGTATTGGAGAAATTTTTGGAAAGCGATTTGGAATTTCCGCAGGCAATAATATGTGCAAACGACGCTATGGCGATAGCAGCTTGCAGCATACTGAGAGAACGAGGCATAAAAGTGCCTGAAGACGTTATTGTAACGGGCTTTGACGGCATCGAGCTTGAACAGTATAACAGCCCTCGTCTTACAACGGCGGCTGTAGACAATGATGTGCTTGGCGAAAAGATAATAAACGCCATAGACCATATGATGAACGGAGTGCCTCTTCCTGAAAAAATAGAGGTCAGCTACACCATGAGGATATCCCAGTCTTGCGGCTGCAAGAAAATAGACCCGAGAGAAGTAGGCGACAAGATCCTTGAGCTTTACCACAGAATGAACAATTCTGATGGTCACGAACAGCATATGTTCTCTTATCTTGCAAAATCAGTGGAATGTCACACCGTAGAAGAAATGGCAAAGGTAATGGCACGTTCGGGAGATTATTATAGCTGGGTATGCACAAACACTGATTTTCTGTCAAACACAAGGCAGAGAGAACGCTTTAATAACAGCTTTACAAAGCAGATGAGAGTTTTCATGCAGACTTTTGACAACAAATACAAGACCGGTGAAGTTTTTGACACCAAGGATCTTTTGCCTGATATGGAGCAAGTCCTTGGACGCCATAACTGCTTAATGTTCTCGCCGCTTCATTTTCAGGACGAGGTCATAGGCTATGCGGCAAATTCATTTAGTCCTATATATTTTCTTTTCCAGAACACAAGACGTTTTATAAACAACACCAATCAGATAATGGAGAGCTTTAAAAACCGCCAGCGGCTTGAAAGGGCAAATGCAGAGCTTGCAAGGATACATATGCTTGACCCCATGACGGGGATATATAACCGCAGGGGCTTTTACAAGAACGTAAGAAAGCTTATTTCAAAGGCTGAGAAACAGGGCGTTGGCGTATGGGTATTCTCTATTGACATGGACAACCTTAAAAAGATAAATGACCTCTATGGTCACAACGAGGGTGACAAGGCGATAAAGGCAGTGGCGTCGCTGATGACAAAATGCACTGCAGAAGGTGGGATATGCTCACGCTTCGGCGGTGATGAATTTGTAGCTGTTATCGCTGAAACAGACGGTGCAGACAGCTTTTACGAAAAGGTATCCCGCAGCATTGCAGAGTACAATCGCAGAAGCAAGTCGCCATATGATGTGTCGATAAGCTGTGGCTACAAGGCGGGAAAGCCGAAAACATTGAAAGAGATCGACGATCTTATGAAAGCGTCAGATCGTGAGATGTACACGCAAAAGCGTAAACATCATAGTCGGCGGGACTAACAGACATAACAAGAGGGCGGATAGTTTGAAAACTTCCGCCCTTGTTTTTATGCTATTTGGGTATTCCAACTCCCTCAAGAAAGATCTTCAGCCCGATCAAAACGAGTATAATGCCGCCTGCTATTTCTGCCTTGCTCTTATATCTTGAGCTGAACTTGTTGCTATGGCAAGCCAACTTTTTTTGTCAAATAAACATTTGACAAAATTGCAAAACTGTGATATAATAACGATTGTAATGTGTTTCCGTAGCTCAGCTGGATAGAGCGACCGCCTCCTAAGCGGTAGGTCGGGTGTTCGAATCACCTCGGGAACGCCATAATGTGGAGATAAAAAAGATGTCTCCTGCGAAAAGCCCGAATATATCGGGCTTTTTTGCTACCCAAATGTAAACAAAAACGAATGAAGGCGAAATGGGGTCTGTTTATGACCGAACAGAAAAAGAATACTATCATAACAAGCGGCATCGCTGTACTTGCCGTGATACTGGCATATTGCTTCCGAATTGTGGGCAGGGGCAGCTTCTACCCGATGCTGTTTTCCTATCTGCGCAGCTTTATCTATATAGGTCTGTTCGCCGCCTGGGGGCTCTCCGTCCGTCAGCGGATCGTGCAAAAGCAGGTGTGCAGGTTTATGACGGTCACCGCAGTACTGCTCATCATATGGATGGTAGTCCGTTCGGCAAAGTATTTTATATTCTGGCAGCCGGATGCCGTCCGTTACTTGTGGTATCTGTTCTATCTGCCCATGCTGTTTGTGCCTATGCTGGCGCTGCTGATCGCCATGTCATTGGGAAAGCCGGACGAATACAAATTCCCCAAGGGAATGTCGATTCTGTGGATCATCTCCGGCACATTGCTTCTGCTCGTGCTCACAAATGACCTGCACCAATTCGTATTTACCTTTCCTAAGGACGCCGCCGTGTGGACAGACAAAAACAACGGCTATTCGATAGGCTACTTCATTATTGTAGGCTGGCAGGTGCTGTGTGCCTTTGCCGCACTCGTAATTATGTTTTTAAAATGCCGTGTGCAAAAAGGAAGGCTCCACTTTCTGCCCATTGTTCCTATGCTGCTGACGATCGTTTACAGCGTGCTTTACTATGCAGGTGCGGATTGGCTGCTCCACTTGTTCGGCGATATTGCCGCATTCCAAAGTGTGATGTATATTCTGACCTTTGAGTTTTGCATCGCCTGTGGATATATACATTCAAACAGCCGTTATGTGGACTTGTTTGCCTCCTCTGTCGGCACATCGGCAGAGATCACCGACAAGGACTTTACCGTTCGGTATGCAGCTGTAAACACTGCGCCTATCTCAAAGGAAACGATGAAAAAAGCCGAGCAAAGCCCGGTCACAATGGGCGGCTTGACCGTTCACACCATGCCCATTGATGGCGGCTATGCCGTATGGACAGAGGATGTGTCGGCTTTGCGTGACATCAAGGAGGACTCCGAGCTTCTTGCAGACGAGCTTGCCGACAGGAACGAAATGCTCCGTTATGAATACAAGCGTGAAGCCAAGCGCCGCAAGGTGGAGGAGCAAAACCGCCTGTATGATCTCCTTCGTTCCGCTACGCAGACGCAGATCGACCGCATTGCAGAGCTCACTAAGGAATACCGCCGAATCTCAAGCACCGATCCCGACAGTGCCAAAACGCTCCTTGCCGAGATCGCCGTGCTGTGCAGCTATATTAAACGCCGCAAGCATCTGACGCTCCTTACCGACCGAGATATTAAAATAGCGGAAACGGAACTCCACCGTGCCTTCAATGAGTCCCTCCAAACGCTGAAGCTGTTGGGCGTCCGCAGCTCGCTCTATGTGGACGAATCTCTTTCCATGCTCTCCGGCAAAACGGCGACTGCTGTATTTGATTTTTATGAATCGGTTATTGAAGCCGACATTTTGAATTTAACAGGCATACAGGTAAGCCTCATAAAGGCAAACGGCTTGCGCTTGTCACTGAATGTGTGCTGCAAAGCCGACCTTTCCGCTTTGGTAAGCGGAGACAATATCCGCTGTGAAAAAGAGGACGACGAGGAATACCAGCACCTTGTATTTGAAGCGAAAGAAGGTGACAGGAAATGAGTGCATTTTCTTCCCTTTCTGAATTTTGGCAGACCATGCTGCCGTTTATCATGCTTGTGGAGATCGTCCTTGAGATCGGGCTGTTTATGTATCAGCTTCTTCGCAGCAATAAGCCGGTGCGCAGCCTGCTGAGTCTGGCGGTCATGGCGGTGATGATCCCGCTGCTATTCTCCGTTTCTCAGGCAGATCCCGATAATATCGGGGACGCATTTCTGCTGGACGCACCATGGCTGATATTTGCCGCTGCCATTTTCCTTGCGGCAGTTCACTTTGCCATTGCTCTGCCGCGGGAATACCGCCGTAAAAAAAACGAGCTCTCGCCTTTCTCCATTAAGGAAGCAACCGATAAGCTGCCTATGGGCATCTGCTTTGCCGACCCGAACGGCAGGATCATCCTGTGCAACAACCGTATGCGCAGGCTCTCCTTTGCCCTTTGCGGTCACGAGCTGCAAATCAAAAGCGATATGGAAAATGCCCTGAGCGCACCAGACAGATCAGTAACCGTCAAGGACGATTGTTACATCCTGCCCGACAAGACCGTCTGGCAGTTTCGCACACAAAATATCACCGTGGACAGCGATAACCGCTGGCAGCAGATAACGGCGCACAATGTAACCGAGCTGTATAACGGCTACCAAAAGCAAGAGGAAATAAATGAAGAACTGGCAGAAGTCAATCGAAAGCTCAGGAAGATGTACGCTCGCATGGAGAACGATGTCAAAGAGAAGGAAAGCCTTGACCTAAAGGTCTATATTCACGATACCATCGGGCGAAGCCTCCTGACCATCCGTGACATCATAGACAGTGGAGAGGATACTGAGCGAAAGCTTGAAGCGCTGCAAAATGCCATCGGTATGCTGGCAAGCAACCGTGTCACCTCTGTCAGCACAATGGACGAGGTAAAAAGAACCGCACAGCAGCTTGGCGTGGCTGTAAAAATCGACGGCTACCTGCCCCGTGATACCGCAGCCGAGGAACTGACCGTTGCTGCCGCCAAGGAGTGCGTGACCAACTGCATCAAGCACGCAGACGGGAATGAGGTATATATCCGCATTGCCCAGCGCGGCGAACGCTATGATGTTACCATAACCAACAACGGTAAAATACCCACAGAACCGATAAAGGAGGGCAGCGGCCTGTCAACGCTTCGCCGCAGTATTGAAAGCTCCGGCGGTGAAATGCATATTTCGCACAATCCACGCTTTGCTCTTCTGATCACGATTCCAGCAAAGGAGATGAGCCTATGATAAACACCATACTTGTAGAAGATGATTTATACATCCAAAAGCACTTTGTCGATCGTCTTGCGGCAGACGGCGAGTTTCATCTTGTCGGCGTTTTCCGTGACGCCTTTGAAGCGGAAAAGCACTGCGACGCCACCGTAAAGCTCGTCCTTATGGATGTGCAGACGCAGCATAAGCATTCCGGTCTTGCCGCTGCAAAGCGCATTAAAAAGGCTTTTCCGCAAATCAAGATCGTTGTGGCCACCTCGCTTGTCGATCCCGAAGTTTTGCAAAGAGCCAAAATGGGTGCTGCCGACAGCCTGTGGTATAAGGATCACGGAACAGAGGAGTTGATGAGCGTGGTAAAGCGCACCCTTGCAGGCGAAAAGGTATTCCCCGATACCGCTCCGGCCATTGAAATGGAGGGTACGATGTCCGATGTCTTCTCGCCCCGGCAGTTAGACATCCTACGCCTTTATATAAAGGGCTTTACCTATCAGGAAATTGCCGATAAGCTGGGCATCTCCAAAAACGGCGTTCGCTGGAACCTGGACGATATGGTGGAAAAGAGCGGCTTTGAAAGCAGAGAAGCGCTGGTTGCAACCGCCATTGAAAACAAGCTCATGGTGATCACCTTAAAAGACGAATAAGCAAAACTGAACCCCTTGGCTGTACGGTCAAGGGGTTTTTCGCGCCCAAAAGGCAAAAATTTTTTGAAAAAATCGGGATTTTTCTTCTGTTATTGGCACAAGTGCCAGTGACAAACGCCAAAAAATCAGTATAATAGATAATGTAAGATTAGGATTGTGCTTTTAGAAGGTGGTGATGAATGATGAAAAAAATCGTTCTGGACATTCAAAGCGATATCCATGCGCACACCATGGAGCGAATGCTGATGCAAAAATTGGACGATTGCCAAGTTGTGATTTCCGAGTCGCCGGACGCAACCGCCGAGTGGTGCAAAACGCATCGACCGGATGTGCTTTTAATGGAGGTCAAGGCGTATTCGCCCTGGATGTTCAAAGAACGAATGGCGATCCGTGACAAAGTAAAACGGAACACGGAAAGCTGTCGTGTCATTCTCTTTGTGGATGATGATACAGATGAAGATTTGACCGAAAAGGTACGGCAGGCAAAGCGCGAGGGTCTGATAGACGCTTTTCTCTTCGGTTCGGTATCCGAAAACTACTTTGCTTCGGTCATCGACAGTGTTTAAATCAGGCAACACAAAAAGCATAAAAATCTTCAAAATAATTATGAGGGAGGAATAATAGTATGACAAAAACGAACAAACGAAGGCGCGTCGCCAGCGTCCTGTTGGCGCTTGTGATGCTGCTCTCACTGATGCCGAGTCTGGAGCTTCCCGCCCATGCCTTTTGGGACGACTACGACGACGGCGGAGATTGCCCCAACTGCGACCACTACCACTGGGGTGAGAATTTGTGCGACTGCCAGTTCTGCACCATTGACTGCAACTACGATTGCTGGGTTGAAACCCATTGCAACGACTGCGGTCTGTGCCTGGGCGACACGCCCTACTGGTGCGAGGAGTGCTATAAATGCGCGGACTGCATGGAGGACACGCACTGCTCCACCTGCGCCAAGTGCTACATCGGCGAGGATGACCAGCTGTGCGGCGAATGCCATAAGGGTCCATGCTGCTCCATAACCATCTGCGACTCCTGCGGATTCTGCGATGACTGCGCAAACGATGACAGCGACCCGATGCACTGCTCGCTGTGTAACGCCTGCTTCGGTTCGGTGGACGAGTGCGTGGACGATGATGATACCGGCGTCATCCACTGCATCGATTGCCACACGGCCTGCGAACAGTGCGAGGAATGCCTGCTGAATCAGGAGTCCTGCGAGGACTGCGGCCTGTGCCTTGAGTGCTGCCGAGATAACTCTGAGGGCGGCGGCTGCCCGGACGGCGAGACCTGCGTGGAAAGCGCCGAGTGGGACGAGCACATCTGCCAGGGCTGTGACGGCTGGGTCACAGATAAGGAGGACGAGGACGAGTTCTGCGAAACCTGCGAGATGTGCAAGGAGTGCTGCGAGGGCAACTCCGACTGCTCCGAGGGAATGTGCGCAATGGACACTGACTATGCGGATCACTTCTGTGAGGACTGCGGCCTGTGCTTCCACGACAGCGATCCCTGCGAGGACGGCTGCGATCAGCGCTGCAAGGACTGCTGCCGAGATGCCGTAAGCGCTATGGGCTGCGATCATGACGACTGGTGCTTCAGCGACTCTGATTTTGAGGATCATCTGAAGACGGAGCATGCCGGCGCCGGACATACCCACATAGCCTCCGCCACCTGGGCGGCTGACGGAACGCAGCACTGGCACCCCTGCCGCTATTGTGACGATAAAAAGCTGAATGCCGCCAACCATGAATTTGACGCCAATGGCGTGTGCAAGGTCTGCGGCTACATCAGCGGCAGTTCCATCGTCATCAACCGCCAGCCGAGGGGCGTCAAGTGTAAGACCTCTATCTACAGCAGCGGCGATTATGACGAAGAGCCGGAAAACGACCTGCTGTACAGCGAACATAACTGGGTCACCTTCTCTGTCTCGGCAAAGAGCCTGAAAGGCGACGAGCTGACCTATCAGTGGTATCAGAAGAATAATGCGAATCCCACGGCGGCGCCCTACAAGCTGCCGGAGACAGATTACTATGTGGACGTGAACACCCCAACGCTGAGGCTGTCGGTTTCCGCCGAGGCCTGCATGGATGACTACTCCTACTACTGCGTCATCGGCAGAAAGGGCGACCCTTCGGACACCATGAAAACGGCGGAGGCAAAACTGACTGCCACCCATGCCTACAGCCATAAGCAGGCGGGTGTGCGTGTGCCCACGGAAGACAGCGAGAAAACGCCGGAATACAAGGTCACTTGGGTCGATAAGCATGGGGTTACCCATGACGGTGTCGTGGGCGGCGACCCGAAATGCGACGGCCACAAGCTCCCGTGCCTGTTTGAAGCAGGCTATTACGAACCGCATTATATGACCACCGGCTCCAAGGAGCGCATCTTCCCGCATACCTTTGTGCTTGACATTAGCTATGACGCAGTGGGCGGCGGCAGAGTCGATGTGCTCAGATGTTCCGTCTGCGACTATATCGTTCCTGTGAAGAGCCATGTCCATGATTACGGCTGGAACTGGGACTGCACCGGCTTCGACAGTATCTATGAGTATACCTTCAACATTGGCGGCTCGACCAAGACGGTGGAGCAGCTCATCCTTGAATCCGACTATGCCCACCCCGAAAAGTGCAAGGTTCCCGGCTGCGAGGAGTTCATCATGGTTCCCCATAGCTGGGGCCGCTGGAATGTGGTCAAAAACCCCGATACCACAGGCAGCAACGGCGGCATGGAAGCTGAATGTAGCATTTGCGAGTACACAAAGACAAAAATCGACAAGGATGATGACGGAGGAGCCGATCAGTGGACAAAGGACACCGCCCTTGTGACGGTGAAAAACGGCCGGGCAACCCGTATGATCGTCAAGCCAGGCGACAAGATCAGGCTTTATCCCGAGGAGAGAACCGGTCAGAAAGCCATCGGCTGGAAGGTGGAGTATCGCCGCGAATACAATGAGTATGACATCATACCTGTTACTAGAAATTGGAATACCAATGAGGCAAAGACCCTGTTCAAGCTGGTGACCAACGGCTCCGCCCTTGAGTGGGGCTGCACGATCCCAGAGTTCAGCGCCATGGGTGCCCCCGGCGGCGGCAGTTTCTTCTTTGAGCCTGTCTATGCAGGCTGTGACCACAGCGGCGGCACCACGGTGCTCAATGCGAAGGAGCAGGTCTGCGACCGTAAGGGCTACACCGGCGACACCGCCTGCGCAGACTGCGGCCATGTCATCAGTGCCGGTTCGGATATCTACCCACCTGCAAACGCCGGTCATACCGGTCCACTGCAGCCGCTGTACTACTACGGCACGGCCAACTCGGCAACCACAGACGCGAGCCATGGCGGCAAACGCTATAACGCCAAATCGGGCGACTGCCGACACCGCGCCTATGAGGGCGACTACCGCTGCACGGCTTGCGGCGGCACCGTAAAGGGCGAGAGCGGCGACTTCAGGCATAGCGGTCCCCTTGAACTGCGGGATGTAAGAACGGCGACCTGTACAGAGAGGGGCTATTCCGGCAACCAGTACTGCACATCGTGCGACAGGATCGCGCAGAAGGGCGTCTCAACCCCGTCCCTCCACGAAATTGCCGATAACTACAAGCTGATCAATGAGGTTAAGCCAGGATGCACCACCTCAGGCTATAGCGGCGACCAGCAGTGCACAGCCGGCTGCGGACAGATTATCCGCTACGGTCATGTCATTAATAAGCTCAGCCACGACTGGGACGGCGGCAAACCCGCAAAACAGGGCAAGAGCGAAGGAATTCTCTACACCTGCCAGCGCGCCGACTGCGGCGAGACAAGGTTCGCAAAGAACTCCGCTGCGACCGAGTTCACGGTCACGGTCATCAAGGGCACAGCCTCCGTTGCCGCAGGTACACTCATCACGGACAAGATCGCGCAGAACACCGTTGTGACCGTTACGGCGGACGCACCGGAGGCAGGCAAGGTCTTTGACAAGTGGGTCGTGCTGGAGGGCAATGTCACTCTGGCAGACGCCACCAAGGCGACTACCACCTTCACCATGCCCGGCAATGATGTGAAGCTCGAGGCCACCTATAAGGATGCGCCTCCAAGCCATACCCACAGCTACGGCACCGAGTGGAAGTATGACGACACCGATCACTGGCATGAGTGCGAGTGCGGCGATAAGGCCAATATTGAGGCTCACAGCGCCAGCGAGTGGATCGTTGACACGGCAGCTACCGAAACCGCCGACGGCGCTAAGCATAAGGAATGCACCGTCTGCAAGAAGGTTCTTGAAACCGCACCGATCCCCGCAACAGGCAGCACTCATACCAACAGCTACGGCACAGAGTGGAAGTATGACGGCACCAACCACTGGCATGAGTGTGAGTGCGGCGACAAGGCCGACACGGCAGCACACAGCTTCCAGTGGGTGATCGACAAGGCCGCTACCAAGGAGGCCACAGGCATCAAGCACGAGGAATGCACCGTTTGCGGCGCCAAGCGCAGCGAAAATACGGTCATCGACAAGCTCCCCGACGGCGGCAACACCGACAATACAAGCAACAGTGATAATAACACCAATAAGCCAGGAAATGACGACTCCACCAAGTGTCCTCAGACCGGTGACAGCAGCAACCACATCGGTTGGCTGACTGCTCTGTGCGGCGTTCTGACTCTGCTGGGCGTAAGCGGCAAAAAGAGAAAGGAATCCGAGGTTAAATAAGCCGACGCTTCCGAAATCGAAATAGCCTAAACACAATAGGCGGTGACGGATCATTCCGCCACCGCCTATTTTCCTGAAAGCGTGCTTGCCAGCAAGTCCCCTTCCGAAAGGCGGCAAGCGACACCCACATTCTGACCATGTATCCCCAACCGAACGGGGACGGCAATCTCCGGCGCTCTTTCTTTATGCCTTCGACAAAAATCAGAGCAAAGCTCAAAAACCTTTTAGGAAATTAAAAAACTTGGTTGTAGCCCCCTCAACTTTTCGGCATGGAAAGTGAGGGGGCTTTCTCTATAGCCTCCGCCCGTTCTTTGAAAACCGAATAGTACAGCGCATCCTTTTGTAGGACATAATTTTTTTGTGTCTAAAAGCAAATTTACTCACTGTCAAAAGCTTGAACTCACTACAAATAAAAAAACGGTAACACCAGCAGGAAGTTATTTTCCTGCTAATGTTACCTCATTTACAAGTATCACAAGATTTAAAGGGGAAATGATAAAGTCTTTGTAATGCTTATCGTAGTTCTTGTAGCTTTACGCTTAATTCTTGTAAATGTTTTTTGGCTCTTTAGCTTGATAGCCACCATACATTGATGCACATCCGCAGGCAGCTATACCCATTCTCTTAGTCGCTCTGGCAATAAGGCTAGCAAGCAATTTCTTAAATGATTTCATTCTTATCACACCTCTTTTCTTTGATCTTCGCTGATATTATTAAAACTGCAATTAATAGATTTGTTAACAGGATCATAGATCCAACCATCTGATATTTATTGATAATCGCCCCGCCAAACAGATCAAGCAACAGAAAAACTATCATTCCCATCGCTTTGAACTTTGGCTTTTTTTCTTTTTCTATAGGCTTATTTTTGTTCTCCACAGGGCAGAATACAAAAGCTATTATCTCTTCAAACACCACAAAGGCAACTATCACCCATATATTTATATATCCGCATACCTTGTCATTAAGAAAAGCTGTAGCAATAAATGTTGAACACATCAGCAGATTGCATCTGAAATATGTATCTGCATGATACCCTCCGGTAATAACCCTGACAGCAATAAACACTGCCAAATATATTACGCTTTCCAGCAAATGCCCTGTCAATGCTCCCATAAGCAATACAAGCACAATGTTTAACATTGATGAGATAGTTATTTCTATGCCATACCGATAAAAATCCTGTACCTCATCTGCTTTGCCGATAGCTTCCTGCTCGGTCAAAAAATTAAGTATACCCGATACAACAAGATCCATAAACTACCGCCTCGCTTTTGTCTTACCCTAATTTGAATTTTACTAGAATAACAGCAATATGTCAAGCTTTTTGGAATGAGTTGCAGGTTTTTGTCACGAAATGCAGCAACGGTCCAGAACAATTAGTTCAGGACCGTTGTATCTGCCATCAATGTTACCTGACAGCAAAACATTCCCTCCGACTCATAGAAATCGCATCTGCCATTATATTTTCTTGCTATCTCTCTGATTATTGAGGTCCCCAGACCCTGTCTCTTATACACATCTCCGAGCCCACGAGACGCGTAGTAATCTCG
>ENA-OZGP01000127-OZGP01000127.1-human-gut-metagenome-genome-assembly--contig:-NODE-127-length-22830-cov-8.007728_pt1 | contig 22830 bp, 15 predicted proteins | sample MGYA00245122_ERZ653669 | MGnify/ENA primary metagenome ERZ653669 (study PRJEB26926, sample SAMN06165247) | human gut metagenome | biome: ENVO:00009003; feature: ENVO:2100002; material: ENVO:00002003... | reverse complement strand
TGGACACCAAGACCCGCTGCATCGAGCTTTCCACCCTGCAGCGCTGCGCCGGCCACCTGACCAGCCGCACCGACATCACCGAGGCCTATCAGGTCGGCGGTGCTGCTGTCAAGGCTGCGTTTGAGGGCGTCACCGGCCAGATGGTGGCCCTGAAGCGCATCTCCAACAGCCCCTATCAGTGTACCACTGAGCTGCACCCCATCAGCGAGGTCGCAAATCTCGAGAAGAAGGTGCCGCTGAGCTGGATGAACGAGAATCACACCCAGATGACCGAAGATTTCCTCGCTTACGCACGGCCCCTCATCCAGGCTGAGCTGACCCCGCTCTACATCGCCGGTCTGCCTCACCACATCTACATGAAGCCCCAGAAGTAAGCGTTCTGTTTCGCAAACGTACCTCCGCGCCCCTGCACCCTGTGTGCGGGGGTGCATTTTTGTACGGAAAAAGCTTTGATTTCACTTGTATTTTACCTGAAACCGTATTATAATACTATCTGCGTCGCTCGCTGTTGAGCGGCGCGTTTTTTCGTGAGTACCATCTGATATTTGAGGAGGCAGAGCATTTTCATGGCACAGAATACCCGGACAGGCGATCTGACCAGCGGCCCCATGCTGCAAAAGATCATCCTGTTTTCCCTGCCGCTGGCTGCATCCAGCATCCTGCAGCTGCTGTTCAACGCAGCCGATGTCGTCGTCGTAGGACGCTTTGCGGGCAGCACGGCGCTGGCCGCTGTCGGCTCCAACGGTGCGCTCATCAACCTGCTGGTCAACCTGTTCGTGGGCCTGTCGCTGGGCGCGAACGTCGTTGCGGCCCGCTGCTTCGGCGCGAAGGACGATGAGGGCGTCCGCAACACCGTCCAGACCTCCGTGGCGCTGGGCCTTGTCAGCGGCTTCTTGCTGGCCGTGGTGGGCTTTTTCGCCGCCCGCGTCCTGCTGGAGCTGATGAGCTGCCCGGAGGACGTCATCGGCCTGTCCACCCTCTACCTCAAGATATACTTCATCGGTATGCCCATGACCATGCTGTACAACTTCAGCTCGGCCCTCCTGCGCGCCGTGGGCGACACCAGGCGGCCTCTGTTCTGTCTGGCCGTGGCGGGCGTCATCAATGTGGTGCTGAACCTCGTGTTCGTCATCCTCTTCTCCATGAGCGTGGCGGGCGTCGCTCTGGCTACCATCATCAGCCAGACCGTCTCCGCCTGCATGGTCACGGCCCTGCTCGTGAAGGAGAAAGGCCCGCTCCACCTCGACCTCGGCCATCTGGGCTTCCATGCGGGGGTTCTGGGCCAGATTTTGCGCATCGGCCTGCCTGCCGGTCTGCAGAGCACCGTGTTCAGCCTCTCCAACGTCGTCATCCAGTCGGCGGTCAACTCCTTCGGCTCCATCGTCGTGGCCGGCAACTCTGCCGCTTCCAACCTCGAGGGCTTCGTCTATACCGCCATGAACGCTTTCGCCCAGGCTGCTGTCACCTTCACGAGCCAGAACATGGGCGCCCGCCGGTACGACAACCTGGACCGCGTCATGCGCAACTGCCTGCTCTGCTCCATCGTCACCGGCCTCGTGCTGGGCGGCGGTGCTTCCCTGCTGGGCGAACAGCTGCTCCACTTCTACTCCTCCGATGAGGTCGTGGTGACCGCCGGTCTGGCCCGTATGCACATCATCTGCACCACCTATCTGCTCTGCGGCGGCATGGATGTTCTGGCCAGCTGCCTGCGCGGCCGGGGCTACTCCGTCCTGCCGATGGTGGTCAGCCTCGTGGGCAGCTGCCTGCTCCGCCTCGTCTGGATCGCCACCATCTTCCGGCTGTTCCACACCACCACGATGCTTTACCTCAGCTACCCCGTCAGCTGGATCCTCACTACACTGGTGCATCTGGCCTGCCTGCTGGTGGTACGGCATAAGATGAACGAGAACCTTAAAGCTGCTGCACAGCGGTAAGCAGGCTCTTTGTCAGAGCGATACGATCGCAGTGCAAGAGCTGTTTGGCAGCGTCCTTGCCCTCTCAGGCGCTCCGCGCCAGCTCTCCCAGAGGGAGAGCCTTTGGCAGGCCGGTCAACTCTGAGCTGGCCGCCGGAAGCCTGATATAACGCAAAAAATAGTGCCCTGCTACAGAGGGCAGCAGCTGCAGAACCATGTTCCTTGTCAAGCTGCTGCTAGCCTTGGTAGCAGGGCACTACTGTTTGCGATACAAATTAAGCTTTACTCGTCCAGCATGGGCTTGACCGACACGCCAGTGCCTCTCCCTTCGGGATAGGTGTCACCGAAGGTGACGGAGAGGGCCTTCGCCAGCAGATACCGGTCATACCCGCCGTACATCTCCCGGCGGCAGACGATCTCAAAGCCGCTGGCCAGAGCGTTGTTGAGGCTGTACTGATTCTCCGGACTGACGGTGGCCCCGATGCCCACGATGCCCGGACGGAGCAGGGTAAGCGCCACTTCCAGCAGCTTCCGCTGCAGACCGTTGCCCCGGTAGTCGGGGTGGACGATGGCGCTGTCGGCGTTGGCCCAGCCGTCCCACTCTTCTCGCGGGATGCCCATAAAGGCGGCGTAGTTGTGCGCGTCCTGCCCGCAGTACCGCAGGATGAAGTAGGCCCCCAGCCGCCCGCCGTCCCACCCGCCGATGCACAGGTCCTCTTTCAGGTAACGGGCGATGTTTTCCAGCGTGTCGGGTACGAACTGCTCCGGGTGGGGCATCGCGGCCCGCACCTCGTTCTGCAAGGCGTAAAAGGCGGCGGCATCCTCCGGCCCGGCAGCGCGCAGGGTCATGGTGCGGCTTCCGGGCTGGCCGCACACTTTGTGCAGAAGAATTTCCATTCTTGCTCTATCCCTCCAAAATAAAATCATACTTTCCGGCTGATTCCAGTATAAATGCCGTTTGAATCATTGTCAATTTATGCTATAATATTTGCAGGAAAAGCTTTTGTGCTCAGGCACAGCTTTTTCGGAAGTCCAGGCAGGGCCGCCCTGCCCGTGTACCGGAGGAAACGAACCATGAGAGATTCCAGCTTATCCCCTTCCAGCCGCCTGGGTGGTGCTGTCATCAGCGACCGCATCGTCAGCGCTCTGCTAGAGGAACTGCGCACAGGCCGCTATGCACAGACTGACCGTCTGCCCGCCGAGGTAGACCTTGCCGCCGAACTCGGCGTCAGCCGCACCGTCATCCGCGATGCGCTGAGCGAGATGGAGCGTGCGGGTTACATCGAGCGGGTGCGCGGCATCGGCACAGTGGTCAACCGAAGTGTCCTGAACCTGCGCAGCCGGTTGGACCAGAAGCTGGAGTATTACCCGCTCATCCGCAGCTTTGGCAGCTACCCCCACGCCGACGGCATCCAGATCTACCCCGTCCGCGCAGGCGAAGAGCTGGCCCGTGATTTGGCCATCGAGCCCGGCGACGATGTCATCTGCATCAAGAAGCGCATCCTCGCCGACACCACCCCCGTCATCTACTCCATCGACTACCTGCCCCGCGCCCTGTTTGGGAACCGGGACTACACCCGCATCGACCTGTCGGGTGACATATTCGATGTTCTGGAGCGGGAGTGCCGCCAGCAGGTGGCCTCCAATGTGGCCCATCTCAAGGCCAGCTGCGGCGACGAGCCCATCCGGGCTGCCATGCGTCTGGCCCCGGGCGAGGCCATGCTTCTGCTGGATGAGATATGCTACAACCGGCTCTGCCATCCCGTCATGCGTTCGTTGAGCTACTACACGAACTTCTTCGACTTCTCGATTCTTCGAAAGCTTCTTTGACGGAGGGAAACAAAAGAATATGCGTCATCTAATCGATCCGTTGGATTTCAGTCAGCAGGAGATCACCTCTCTGCTGGACCTGGCCGACCGCATCTGCGCCGACCCGGCTGCCTATCAGGACGTGGCCGCCCACAAAAAGCTGGCTACTCTGTTCTACGAGCCGTCCACCCGTACCCGTCTTTCGTTTGAGGCCGCGATGCTGAACCTCGGCGGACATGTCCTCGGCTTCCCGAGCGAGACCGTCTCCAGTGCATCCAAGGGCGAGAGCGTGGCCGACACCATCCGCGTCGTCTCCTGCTATGCCGACATCGTGGCCATGCGCCACCCCAAGGAGGGCGCACCGCTGCGGGCCAGCCGGTACTCCCGCATCCCTGTCATCAACGCAGGCGACGGCGGCCACCAGCACCCGACCCAGACCATGACCGACCTGATGACCATCCGCCGCCGCAAGGGCCGTCTGAACGACCTGACCATCGGCCTGTGCGGCGACCTCAAGTTTGGCCGCACCGTCCACTCTCTCATCAAGACCATGGCTCGCTGTGAGAACATCCGCTTCGTCCTCATCAGCCCCGAGGAGCTGCGGGTGCCGGACTACATCATCACCGACGTGCTCGAGGCCAACCACATCCCCTACAAGGAGACCCGCAGCCTCGAGGAGTCCATGCCCGAGCTGGACATCCTCTACATGACCCGCGTCCAGAAGGAGCGTTTCTTCAACGAGGAAGACTATGTCCGTCTGAAGAACAGCTATATCCTCACCAAAGAGAAGATGGCCCTTGCCAAGCCTGACATGGCCGTGCTCCATCCCCTGCCCCGCGTCAATGAGATCACGCTGGACGTGGACGACGACCCCCGCGCCGCCTACTTTGAGCAGGTGCAGAACGCCGTCTACATCCGCATGGCGCTGATCATGACGCTGCTGGGCCTCAAGGACCCCAAGGCTGAAAAGGAGGGCAACTGAGATGTTGAACATTGATGAAATTCAGAACGGTATCGTCATCGACCATATCAAGGCAGGCACGGCCATCGGCCTGATGGACCTGCTGGGCATCAAGGGCAACCGCACCGCCAGCGTGGCCCTCATCCAGAACGCCCGCAGCCACAAGGCAGAGTCGGGCCGGAAGGACATCATCAAGGTGGAGGGCGACGCATCCTGGCTCAACCTCGACGTGCTGGCCTATCTCGACCCCGACATCAGCGTGACCGTCATCGAGAACGGCAAGGCTGTCAAGAAGGAAAATCCCCAGCCCCCCAAGCGTCTGGTCAACATCGTGCGGTGCAAGAACCCCCGCTGCATCTCCTCCATCGAGGAAGAGTGCGACCAGATCTTCGAGCTGAGCTCCAACGGCAAGTATCGCTGCATCTACTGCGAGCAGGAGCTGCAGGTCAAGCCGGAATAATAGAAATAAACGATAAAAGCCGCCTGTCATTCAACGAATGACAGGCGGCTTTGCTTTTGATTCTCAGACTTTCCGGCGCAGCAGGCTCATAGGCGGCAGCTCCGGGGTGGGGATGGTATAGCGCTCCATCGCGTGGGGCGTGGACTCCACCAGCTCACCGGCCTCATTCTTTATCCACTCGGGGTTCAGCGGGATGCTGCGGCCATCCGGGCAGAGCACTTCCAGCGTGTCGCCGAGGCTCCACTTGCCCCGCTGCTGGCAGCTGGCGACGCCGTTCTCCCAGCCGTCCACCGTACCGACAAACTCCCACTCGCGGATGTAAGTAGCGCTGTCGGTGGCCTGACGGGCCTGCTCCCGGCCAAAGTAGAAGCCGGGCGAATAGTGGCGGTGACTGGTGCGGGTCAGCTCAGCCAAAACCTCTTCCGGCAGCTCGAAGTTCTCGTTCATCGGGTCGGCCAGATACTGGTCGAGGGCGCGGCGGTAGGCCGCCGTCACGCTGGCGACGTAGTAGAAAGTCTTGGCGCGGCCCTCGATTTTGAGGCTGTCCACGCCCGCGTTGCAGATGAGGTCGAGGAAAGGCGCGGTACACATATCGTTGGCGTTGAGGATGTAGCTGCCGTTCTCGTTCTCGCCGATCTCATAGAGCTGCCCCGGGCGGGTCTCCTCGCTGAGATAGTACTTCCAGCGGCAGGGCTGGGCGCACTGGCCGCGGTTTGCGTCGCGGCCTGCCATGTAGTTGGAGAGCAGGCATCGGCCCGAGACGCTCATGCACATGGCGCCGTGGACGAAAGCCTCAATTTCCAGCTCCGGCGGGGTCTTGTCGCGGAGGGTGGCGATGTCCTGCAGGGTCATCTCCCGGGCCAACACCACCCGCTTCGCGCCCATATTGTAGGCGGCGCGGGCAGCGGCCCAGTTGGTGATGCCGGTCTGGGTGGACATATGGACGTCGATGTCGGGCGCGAACGTCTTGCAGGCGTCCAACACGCCGAGGTCGGCCACGATGAAGGCGTCCACACCGGCAGCGGCAGCGTCCTTGATGGCCTGAGGCAGACGGTCAGCCTCCTCGTTGGTGGGCAGGGTGTTCATGGTCAGGTAGACCTTGCGGCCCCGGGCGTGGGCATAGATGACGCCCTCGCTCAGCTGCTCCGGGGTGAAGTTGGTGGGTGCAGAGCGCATCCCGAACTCGGGCAGAGCGCAGTAAACGGCGTCCGCGCCGTAGTTGATGGCATACCGCAGGCGCTCGAGGTCGCCTGCCGGGGCCAGAAGTTCCGGTATCTGTAACATGGTATTCCTCTTTTACTTCATACTTTTATTAACTTTAGCCGCCTCATCGCAGTTTTTCTGGTGGTCTGCGTAGGTGCGGGCGTAGTAGTAGTGACCGGCAAGGTCCGTGACAAAGAAATAGGCGTCTTTCACCTCATCGTCGGGCTGCGGGTCAAGCGCCGCACGGATGGCCGCGATGCCGGGGTTGGAAATCGGGCCGGCGGAGAGGCCGGTGCAGGCGTAGGTGTCGTAGGCTTCCAGAATGTTCTCCGGGATGCTGTCCCAGCCGCCGTAGTAGGGCGCGACCCAGTTCCAGAGGTAGTTGTTGTCGGCGTCGCTCTGGACGTGGCTGGACGTGTTGCTCTGCAGTTTGGGGTAGGGCGAACCCTCGGCCAGACGGTTGCGGAACACCTGCGCCACATTATCGTCCTGATCGTTGCCGGCCTCCTCCTGCACGAAGGACGCCAGAGTGACCACCTCGGAGAGGGTCATTCCCTGCTTTTCCATCTCGGCATACATCTCATCGGTGATCTGCTTGTCGAAGTGAGAATAGAACGTCTCAACGTAATGATGGACGGTGTCATCCTTCAGGAAATCGTAGGTATCCGGGAAAAGATAACCCTCGCACTTGAGGAAGCGGTCCGGGGCGTCCTTGTCGTCGGGGACGTACTGCCAGAACCTGTACTGGCTGAAATCACCGGTGTTGGCCTCCTTGAGGAAGTCCTCGGCGCTGCACAGCCCGGCGTCTTCCATTTTTTTCGCAATGGCGATGGCCGTCGTACCCTCGGGGAAGGTCAGCCGGACACTGTCGGCCTTCGCGTAGGCGGAAAGTGCCTCGATGATGTCGTCGTAGGAGCTGCCGGGGGCGAGGTCGAACTCACCGTATTGGAGCTTGCCTGCCGCGCCCTGTTTGCCTGCATACCAGCGGAAGACGTGGGGGTACTTGATGACGCCCGCCGTCTTGAGCTTCTGGGCGATGGCTGCCACGCCGCTGCCCTGCTGGATGCTCACACTCACCGTTTTGCCAGCGGAAGCACTGCCGTTGATCTCTTTTCGGATGGCCAGCAGACAGCCGCCCGCCGCCAGTACCAGAATCAGCAGCACGATCAGAATCATTTTCGCTGCGCCGCCTTTTCTGCTTTTTTTATGTTTTGCATCGTGTGCCATGTACACACTCCTTTACCATTCCGTTCAGCTTTCCATCATCAGCCGCATATAGCTTTCTTCCACATCGAAAGGCTCCGCGTCGAACCGTATCATGCCGTAGTCCTGCCGGGTGCCTTCGCCGAGGAAAAGGTTCTGAGCCGCGCCCACCGTGATGACGGCGCGCTCCACGATGACTTCCTTCTCCCGGGCCGCTTCCATCAGCACCTCGGCGGAGCGGTCGTCTTCGGCCATCAGCTCCACAAAATAGAGGGTGTCCTCCCGGCGGAAGTAGATGCCGTAGCCCTTCTCGCTGGACACGATGGTCGCGCCCCGGGCGTAGAGGTCGGTCAGCACGACGGCCATCTGCTCCGGCGGGAACTGGACGGTATCGGGATAGAAGCGCTCCCGCAGCTCACAGAGCTTGCGGGCCGTCACGGAGTCGAACTCCGCCTGACTCCACAGGTTGCGGGACACCTCCCGGGGCAGGCAGCGGAGGGCAAAAGCCCGCTGGAAACCCTTGTTTTCCAGCAGCGCGGCCTGCTCCTGTCCGGCCGGAACGGCCACGGTGAAGCCCGCGCCCCGCAGCTTCTGCTGCGCACAGAGATAGTCTACGAGTCCTGCCAGAAGCAGGCTTCCCTGCCCACAGAGGCCGTAGAGGTAGCTGCCGCTGCGTCCCTTGAGGGTGACGGGGACCGCCAGCGCCGCAGCGACGATCTCGTCATTTTCCTCAGCGACGTAGATATTTTCCGCTCCGGCGAACTTTTCCAGAGCAGTCTTGATGAACTCGGCGCTGTCGCCGCGTTCTTTCTGCCACAGTGCCACGACTGCCGCCTCATCCGACGGCTGCATCAAACGATACATTGATAGTATCCCTCCCATTTTCGCGGTTATCCGAGTTCTTTTTCCGCCAGAGCCCGCACCTCGGCCTGAATCTCCTCGATGGTGCGCATGGCTCCATTTTCCGTGCAATGGACGGTGGCCCAGCCCAGATGCGCCGCACAGTACTCGGCGGCACGGCGGCTGCGGGCCAGATATTCGATGTCCTTTTCGTGGACGTCCTTCCTGCTCTCGTCGCCGTGGTAGCGGCCGGTCATGAGCTTCTGGCTCACGGCGGGGTCTACCTGTAAGTACACCACAGCGTCCGGCGCGGGCAGGCCCAGCAGCCTGTATTCGTAGTCAAAGGCCCAGCGGAGGAAATCGTCCCACTGCTCCGGCGGGAGCTTGGAGCACTGATGCACCGCGTTCGACGTGGTGTAGCGGTCGGCGATGACGATGCCGCCCGCCTCGTAGAAGCTGCCCCACTTGGTCTTATAGCTGGCGTACCGGTCCACCGCATAGAAGCTGGACGCTGCATAGGGGTTGACGTCGTCGGGCTTGTCGCCGAACCGGCCGGAAAGGTACATCTTCACCAGCGCACTGGAATCGCTCTCGTAGTCCGGAAAGGTGATCTCCATCACCCTTCGACCGCTCTCGGCCAGATGGGCGGCCAGCAGCTTTGCCTGGGTGGCCTTGCCGGAGCCGTCCAGCCCTTCGATGACAAGAAGCCTGCCCTTGCTCATTCTGCCTTCTCCCCTTTCAGCGCGGCGTACCGGGCGCGGACTTCGGCGGTGCGGCCGCAGCACATCTTGCCCTCCGGGCAGGGGCCGGACACGCAGGCCGGGCCGGCGGTGCGGAAGATATGGGGTGCCACCGGGTAGACCAGCCGCAGCATCTCTTCGGCCAGCTGCCGTATCTCCCACTGGGCGCGGCTGCAGCAGCGCAGGTGGAAGAAGTTCTGCAGGCTGCGGGCGTTCATGGTCACCACCATCTTGGTCTCGCAGGCGTTGGGCAGCACGAAGCGGGCGTCCTCGTTGGCCTGCTTGGAAGCCTTGGCCCGGGCCTGCTTTTCGGGCAGACCCTCGGCCATCAGGCGGGCGGTGTGGCCGTCTTCCAGTTTCTGCACGAGGTCGAGGTAGCGCCTGGCGTCCTCGTTCATGCTCTCGATGAACGCTGCCTTTGCCTCAGGGATGGCCTCGATCTCGGGCGGGATGACATAGCGGAAATCATCCAGACGGACGTACCGCTGACTCTGGACGCTGAAGGACGCGATGCGGTGACGGGTGATCTGGGCCAGCAGGGTACGGCTGACGCCCTCGATGCCGAAGGTGAAGCTTGCGTGCTCGATGGGGCTGGCGTGGCCCAGATCGCTGAGCATGGTCAGGAAGCGGGCAGTCTTTTCCTCATCCAGCCCGTCCAGCAGGTCGGTGATGTGGGCGTCGGAGTAGCAGAGCTTCGCCGCGGCCGCCACGACCTTCTCCGGCTCCGGCGTATGTGCTATCAATCGGACAGTCATCATTTTTTCTCATTCCTCCGTCGTTATCTTCACAAGGGGCGCAAAGTTGGCCATGGTCTTCTTCACACCCACCTTCTCGAAGCTGATCTCCACGATCTGGTCGCCGGCGGCGGGCTTGACCTTCAGCACCTTGCCGCGCCCGAAGACCTTGTGCTCCACGATGTCGCCCGGCTCATAGTGCTTGGGGCCGGTGGATGCCGCTGCCGGACGGGGCGAAGAGGTCACGCCGCCGCCTGCGGGTCTGACCGGCGCTTTGGGCGCTGCCGGACGGCCATAGCCAGAGCCGAAGCCGCTGCTTCCCGAACCGGAGTCGCAGCCGCCATGACCCGACGAAGCACTTCCCCGGCCCGCGTAATCGGAGCCAAAGCCTCGATTATTGGACATTGGTGCGTTATATTCTTTATTCAGATAGCCGCTGCGGCTGCCATAGCCCGAGCCGTAACCGGAGGCCGCACGACCCCAGCCGGAAGGGCCGGAGTAGCCCGACGCGCCGCCCGGCACGGTATCGCTGCCGTAACTGCTGCCCCAGCCGCCCAGACGGGAGCGCTGTTCCAGCACCGGGCTGCGGGTCTCTTCGATGTACTCCGGCTCGATCTCCCGGAGAAAGCGGCTGGGCTCGTTGCGCTGGGTGCGGCCATAGAGCATCCGGGTGACACTGTTGGAGATGTAAAGCTCCTTCTTGGCGCGGGTGATGCCGACATAGGCCAGACGGCGCTCCTCTTCGAGGTCAGCCTCGGAATACCTGCTCATCTCACTGGGGAAGACCCCCTCTTCCATGCCGATGAGGAATACATAGGGGAACTCAAGGCCCTTGGCCGAGTGGATGGTCATCAGCACCACCTGGTCGGCGCTCTCGTTGTAGCTGTCGATGTCACTGATGAGGGCGATGTCTTCCAGATAGCCTTCCAGCGAGGCCTCTTCGCCGTGCTGGTCGCAGTAGCTCTTGACGTTGTTGACCAGCTGACCAAGGTTCTGCAGACGGTCGGCGGCATCCTCGTGACCCTTGGCGGCGTCGGCTTCCAGCATGGCGCGGTAGCCGGTGATCTCGATGACATCGGAAGCGAACTCATCCAGCGTCTTCGTTTCCAGAGAGTCCTGCAGTTTCTGGTAGATGTCCCAGAACTTGAACAGCGGCGCGATGGCGCGGCTGAGCTTGGCGTACTGGTCGGCATGGGAGATGACATCCAGCATACTGATGCCCTGCTGAGCCGCCAAATCCGCGATGACTTCGATGGTCGTCGTGCCGATTTTGCGCGTAGGCTCGTTGATGATCCGACGGAGTCGGACATCGTCCCGGGGGTTCGCCACGATGGACATATAGGAGTGGATGTCCTTGACTTCCTTGCGGTCATTGAAGCGCTGGCCGCCCACGATCTTATGCGGGATGCCCGCACGAGTGAAGTAGCTTTCGATGGGGGCCGACTGGGCGTTCATCCGGTAGAGGATGGCGTGGTCGGCCAGATGTCCGCCCTCTTTGAGGTGCTGGCCGATGACGTCCGCGATATGGCTGGCCTCGTCCTGCTCGTTCTCGGCGGTATAGACCTGCACCTTGTCGCCCTCGCCGTTCTTCGTCCAGAGGGTCTTGCCCTTGCGCTCGGTGTTGTGCTGGATGACACAGTTGGCGGCATTCAGGATATTTGACGTAGAGCGGTAATTCTGCTCGAGTCGGATGGTCCTGGTGCCTTTATAGATGCGCTCGAAGTTGAGGATGTTCTCAATGGTCGCGCCGCGGAAGCGGTAGATGCTCTGGTCGTCGTCGCCCACGACGCAGATGTTTTTCTCCGGGCCGGTGAGCAGGCTCACAAGCCGGAACTGAGCCACACTGGTGTCCTGATACTCGTCCACCAGCAGATATTTGTACTTGTTCTGGTAGAACTCCCGCACGTCCTCATGCTCCGACAGCAGGATGACCGTCTGGTAGATGAGGTCGTCGAAGTCGAAAGCACCGGCCTCCTTGAGCTTCTTTTCGTAGGCAGCATAGACCTTGGCCGCAAGGGCGCCCTTCGTGTCCCGGGCCGGGGTCTTCAGGGCCTCGGCGGGGCTGATGAGCTGGTCTTTCCAGCGGCTCATCTGGTTGATGGCGCTTTTGACCGGGAAGAACTTGTCGTCCACGCTCAGCTCTTTGTACACAGTCTTCATGACACGCTGAGAGTCGTCGCTGTCGTAGATGGTAAAGCTGCGGGGGTAGCCGATCTCCTCGGCCCAGCGGCGGAGAATGCGGACGCAGGCCGAGTGGAACGTGGAGGCGAACACCTCGTCGCCCTCTTCCCCGCCCAGCATCCGGCGCAGGCGCTCTTTCAGCTCACCGGCGGCCTTGTTGGTAAAGGTGATGGCCATGACGTTCCAGCTCCGGACGGCATCCTTCCGCAGCATCCCGTCCAGCCACGACGGGGCGTCGGTGCCGGTCATGATGGCGGTGCGCAGGGCTTTCACATCGTCCTCCGTCACCTCCCGGGGCGTCCACCTGGAGCCGTGGGCCGAGCCGAAGCGGATGAGGTTGGCGATGCGGTTGACCAGCACGGTGGTCTTTCCGCTGCCTGCACCCGCGAGGATGAGCAGAGGGCCGTTGGTGGTGAACACCGCCTCCCGCTGCATATCGTTCAGGCGTCCGAACTGCTTTTCGATATACGTATCACGCAAAGCGCAGAATTGTTGTGCGAGATCTGTTGCCATTGTTTCACCTGTTCTTTTCAATCATTTCCGGATATATCACTTAAAATATAGTATATCACATTTCAAAAAAGTTGTACATAAAAACAATGCAAACAAAAAACCGCCCCACCGCGGTCAATACCACGATGGAGCGGGGATCTCAGGAAATGCTTAGCCGAAGATGTTGATGAGGATACCAGCAGCGACGGCGGAGCCGATAACACCGGCCACGTTGGGGCCCATTGCGTGCATCAGCAGGAAGTTGGAGGGGTTCTCGCTCTGGCCGACCTTCTGAGAAACACGGGCAGCCATAGGCACAGCGGAAACGCCAGCGGAACCGATCAGGGGGTTGACCTGACCGCCGGTCAGGATATACATGACCTTGCCGCAGAGAACACCGGCAGCAGTGCCGAAGGAGAATGCGATGAGGCCCAGCACGATGATGAACAGGGTGCGGCTGTTCAGGAAGGTGTTTGCAGAGGTGGTGCAGCCAACAGACAGAGCCAGGAAGATGGTGATGATGTTCATCAGCTCATTACCGGCGGTCTTCTGGATACGGTCCACGACGCCGCACTCCTTCATCAGGTTGCCCAGCATCAGCATACCGACCAGAACGGCGGCATCCGGCACGATGAGGGAAACGATGATGGTGACCATGATGGGGAAGATGACCCTCTCGGTCTTGGTCACGGTGCGCAGCTGCTTCATCACGACGGTACGCTCTTTCTTGGAGGTCAGAGCCTTCATGATAGGCGGCTGGATAACAGGCACCAGAGCCATGTAGCTGTAGGCCGCGACGGCGATGGAACCCAGCAGCTCAGGAGCCAGACGGGAGGTGACGAAGATAGCGGTGGGGCCGTCTGCGCCGCCGATGATGGCGATGGCGGCAGACTGCTTCTGGGTGAAGTCCACCAGACCGGTAGCGGCCAGCAGACGAGCGCCCATGTAAGTGCCGAAGATGCCGAACTGAGCGGCAGCGCCCAGCAGCAGGCTCTTGGGGTTGGAGATCAGGGGTGCGAAGTCGGTCATGGTGCCGATGCCGAGGAAGATCAGCGGCGGGTAGATGCCCAGCTTGACGCCCATGTAGAGCATGTCGGCCAGACCGCCGTTGTTCAGGATCTCGACCCACATCGGGTGCTCGAGGCCGTCACCGACGAAGTACTGCATATGGATGACGCCGCTGCCGGGGAGGTTGGCCAGGATCATGCCGAAAGCCATGGGCAGCAGGATCAGAGGCTCGAACTCTTTGACGATGGCGAGGTAGAGCAGGAAGCAGCCTACGCAGATCATCACTGCGTACAGCCAGCCGCCCGGCTCACCGAACTTGGCAAAACCGGAACTCTGGAAAATACCGACCAGAGTCTCAATAAACTGAGTCATGTTTTTCCTCCTGTGTTAAAAGGGTGCGGTGGTGTCGTTGACGCCAGCCTTGCCCCAGCCATTCTTGCCGCGGCGGACTGCCTTCAGCACATACTTGCCGTTGCCCATAGAGTAGATGGCTGCCATGATGGCTGCCACAACGTCGCCGGGGATGCCGGCCTCGACCTGCGGGGCAGCAGCCTTTGCAGGAGCGGGCGCAGCGGCCTGTTTCACAGGAGCAGCCGGTTTTGCAGCAGAAGCAGCCTTGGCAGCTGCCTTCTTGCCGTTCATGGCGTCAAAGATCTTGCCCTCCAGCGTGATGATGGCCATCAGCAGGACGAGGATCAGAAACACCAGCACAATACCGGTTATGGTAACGATCACATCATAACCTAAATCCATGGTCTTCCTCCTATTTACTTTTTTCTTTGCCGCCCGGGGGGCGGGCGGCAAAAAGCGATTTGAAGATATTATACAATATTTTCCGGGTCGATTCAACAACTATGAACAAAAATCATATTGTTTTTCACGGTTCTGTGAACAGCACTTTCCTCTCAGCGGCGGCCCATGCGGGGGGTGGCGTCCATGAAGCCGGTCTCCAGCTTGTCGCCCAGACGCAGGCTCATGGCCGTACCCAGCGCGACACAGTTGACGGGGTCAGGCGAGACGGTCACTTCCACCTTCAGCTCCTGGCTGAGGTACTCAGGCAGGCCGTGGAGCTGTGCGCCGCCGCCGGTGAGGACGACGCCGTTGCGGTAAATGTCTCCGGCCAGCTCCGGAGGAGTCTTTTCCAGCACCTGATGGGCGGCGGTGCCGATCTGCTCGCTCAGGCGCATGACCGGCTCGTAGAGGTCGGCGGTGGAGACATTGACACGCACGGGCAGGCCGGTGAGCAGGCTGCGGCCCTTGATCTCCATGGTCTCGTTGAAATCCGCCTTCTGGGGGCAGCAGGCCACGTTCTTTTTCAGGTTCTCAGCGGTGCGCTGGCCGATGGCGATGCTAAACTTGTTGCGCACGAACTTCAGGATCTCTTCGTCGTAGTGGTTGCCGGCCACGCGGACGCTGGTGGCCTTGACCTTGCCGCCGAGGCTCAGCACGGCGATGTCGGTGGTGCCGCCGCCGATGTCGATGATCATCCGGCCATCCGGCACGGTGATGTCGATGCCGGAGCCGAGAGCTGCGGCGATAGGCTCATCAATGAGGTAGACCTGACGCGCACCGGCAGCCATGACGGCCTCCACCACAGCGTCGCTCTCGATGCCGGTGATGGCGGCAGGCACACAGACGGCCACACGGGGCTTGACCATGTGGGAGCTGTAGACCTGATTGACGAAGCGGCAGATGAGCTCCCGGGTCATGGTGTGGTCGCTGATGACGCCATCCTTCAGCGGGAAGATGGCGGAGATGTAGTTGGGCGTGCGGCCCACCATTGCAAGGGCCTTGTCGCCGGCCTCAAGCACGCAGTTCTTGCGGGTATCCACCGCCACCACGCTGGGCTGGTTGAGCACGACGCCCTGCCCCTCCTGCGCGATGATGATGGTCGTCGTACCAAGATCGATACCGATGTCGTTCTGTGCCATAGTTGTGATATTTCCTTTCTCTGCTGCCCATTCTCTATTTCCATCGCCCATCTCCGGGCGCGGGTCATCAAAACACATTATAGTATAACACAGGTGTATCCAAAAAGAAACCCTTAAAGGTTCTCCTGCTCCGGGGGCAGAGCCTGGGCCAGCAGGGCGGCCAAGCCGCTGTAGCGCAGGTTCTGGCGGATGTTGGACATCATCCGGTTCACCACGTCCCGCCGGCCCACCACGATGCAGAGCTTCCGCCCGCGGGTGACGCCGGTGTAGAAGAGGTTGCGGTAGCACAGGCGGGGCGGCACCTGCGCCGCCGGGAGGATGACCGCCGGGAACTCGCTGCCCTGGCTTTTGTGTACTGTGATGGCATACGCAATTTCCAGCTCGTTGAGGTTCTCCGCCGGGTAGACCAGCCGCCGGTCGTCCATCCGCACCACCATGGAGCGGCTGCGCACGTCGATGGATTCCACGATGCCGATGTCGCCGTTGTAGGCGCCCACACCCTGTTCCCCGCCGATGCGCTGCCACGTTATCTCGTAGTTATTGCGCACCTGCATCACTTTGTCCCCCACCCGGAAGACCCGGGCCGCGCTCTGCAGCTCCGGCTTGCCCTTCCTGGGCGGGTTGAGCATGGCCTGCAGCTCCGCGTTGAGGGCCTGGGTGCCGGTGGGGCCGAGCTTCGTGGGGCAGAGCACCTGAATATCCTTCACCGGGTCGAACTGGTAGCTGCGGGGCAGGCGGGTGGTCACAAGATCGCAGACCAGCTTCTGGGCTGCGTCGCCGTCGGCTTCGAGGAAGAAGAAATCGTCCGTCTTTCCGCCCTTTTTCAGTGGTTCGCCCGAGATGATGTGGTGGGCGTTCTCCACGATGAGGCTCTGAGCGGCCTGCCGGAATATCTCGTTGAGGCAGACCGTCGGCACCAGCCCGGAGCGGATGATCTCGCCGAGGATATTGCCCGGGCCGACGCTGGGCAGCTGGTCGGCGTCGCCTACCATAATAATACGACAGCTGTACCGCAGTGCCGCAATGAGGGCCTGGAACAGCTTGACGTCCACCATACTCATCTCGTCGAGGATAACGACGTCGCACTTGAGCAGGTTCTTGTCGTTGTGGATGAAGCTGACCACACCGCCGGTGTAGTCCACTTCCAGCAGGCGGTGGATGGTGGAGGCTTTCCGGCCCGTCAGCTCGCTCAGACGCTTGGCGGCGCGGCCTGTGGGAGCGCAGAGGGCTACCCGTTCGGCCTCGTTCTCGAGCAGCTGCAGGATGGCGTTGACCGTGGTGGTCTTGCCGGTGCCGGGGCCGCCGGTGAGGACAAGGCAGTTCTCGGTCATGGCCTTGCGGATGGCTTCCTTCTGGAGCGGCGCATAGGCAAAGCCCTGCGCCAGTTCCAGGATCTGGATGTTCTTGTCGAGGTTTCGGGCCGTCTGCTTCCCGCGCCTGGTCAGCATGGCCAGACGGTCGGCAATGTCCTGCTCTGCAGCCAGCAGATCCGGCAGATAAATATACGGTGTGCCGTCGAACATCCGCACCGCCAGTTTCCCGGTCTGGATGCAGCTGTCCAGCGCCGCCGCCAGCTTTTCGGGGGGCTGGTGGATGAAGTTCGACGCCGTTTCCAGCAGCTGCGCCCGGGGCAGACAGGTGTGGCCGTTGCCGGCGTTGTGGCGCAGGGTGCGCAGAAGGGCGGCTTCCAGCCGCTGGGCGCAGTCCCCTGCCATCTGGTAATACTGGGCGATGCTGTCGGCGTGGCGGAAGTCCAGCTGCAGCGGTTCGCCGCAGAGCAGGTAGGGATTCTGCTGGATGGCCTGCATGGCCCCCGGCCCGAAGGTACGGAAGACTTCCATCGCCCGGCGGGGGCTGATCTCGAACTGAGCCAGATAGGCGATGAGCTCCCGCATTCCGAACATCCGCTTGAACTCCTGCTGGATGCGGTCGGCCTTGTCCGCCGAGATGCCCGGGATGAGGGTGAGCTGGGCGGGGTCGTTGGCGATAACTTCCAGCGCCGCCGCGCCGAATTTGTCAATGATCTTATCCGCCGTCCGTGCGCCGATGTAGGGCAGCGACCGGCTGGCGAGGAAGGCGTAGACGGCCTCGAGGTCTTTGGGCATATCCGTCTCGCACTCCTGTGCGTGGAACTGTCGGCCATAGGTGGCGTGGTTCTCGTACCTGCCCCGGCAGACGACGCTCTCACCGGCGTGGAGCTCTCCCACCACGCCGCACACAACGGTGACGACACCGCCGCCCGACACCTCGAACACGGTGTAGCCGTTGTCCTCGTTCAGGTAGATGATGTCCTCTACCGTGCCTTCCAGCCGTTCCAGCTCCTGCTCCATCGTCCCGCCTCCTCGTTTTGACACAACTATATATAGTATAGCGGTTTTGGGGGGATTTGTAAATACAACAAAAGCTCCCCCGAAGGGGAGCTGTAGGCGAGGGTCAATCCTCCACCCGCGCTGCGGCAAGCTCCTTCGTCAGCCGCCTGCGCACTGCAAAGTACGCCGGGATGAGGAAGAAGCAGGCGAAGAACCATGCCACAGGGCTGGCGATGCAGGCCGCAAAGTAGCCCCAGAGCGGCACGAACCAGAAGCCCACCATGGCACGGGCGACCATCTCGGCCACGCCCGCGAACATGGCAAGGCCGGAATAGCCCAGGCCCTGGATGGTGTAGCGGTAGATGATGAGGACGGCCAGCGGGATGTAGAACACGCTGTTCCAGAAGATGAAGCTGCGGGCATTCGCCATGATCTCCACCTCGCTGCTCTCGAGGAAGAGGCTGATGAGCGGCACATCCAGCACACGCAGGATGAGGAAGGATGCCACACTGTAGACGCAGCCAATTCCCAGCGCAGTATTGACGCCCCGGTCCACACGCTTGAGGTCGTGAGCGCCCATGTTCTGGCTGGCGTAGGTGGTCATGGCGGTGCCGATGCTCTCCAGCGGCACCGAGAGGAACTGGGCGGCCTTGCTGCCTGCGGTCTGCGCGGCCACGATGCTGCTGCCCAGACCGTTCACCGCGCCCTGCAGCACGACGCTGCCGATGGCGGTGATGCTGCACTGCAGGCCCATAGGGATGCCCATGTTGCAGAGCTTGAGGCAGTGGCTGGCGCTCAGACGGCCCTCTTCCCTGCTCCATTTCAGCTCCGGGTAGTGGCGGCCGATGTAGATGAGACTGCCGATGCCCGCCACCGCCTGACTGAACACGGTGGCGAAGGCCGCACCGAACGCCCCCATCCGGAAGATGAGGATACAGAGCAGGTCGAGGCCGATGTTCAGCACGCTGGCCACCAGCAGGAAATAGAGCGGCCGCTTGCTGTCGCCCAGCGCGCGCATGAGGGCGCTGGTGACGTTGTACAGCAGGGTGAAGGGGATGCCCCAGAAGATGGTGCGGATGTAGATGTCCGCGATGTCGATGATGTTGTCGGGGGTGTTGGTCCAGACCAGCACCGCCCGGGTCAGGGCCACCGTCACCACCGTGAGCACGACGGCGAAAAAGAGGCTCAGCCAGACGGTATTGGCGGTGTAGCGCCGCATCTCTCTGTAATCCTTCGCGCCGAAGGTCCACGAGATGGGGATGGAGAAGCCGCAGGCGATGCCGTTGACGAAGCCCAGCACCAGATAGTTCAGGCCGCCCACGCTGCCCACCGCCGCCAGCGCATCCACGCCCACGAAACGGCCCACGATGATGGTATCGGCCAGATTGTAGAACTGCTGGAACAGACTGCCCAGCATCAGCGGCACCGCAAAGGCAAGGATGAGCTTGAGCGGGCTGCCCTGTGTCATGTCTTTTGTCATACAAAGCCCCTCCCCGGGCGGTCACTTAACATTTCTTTGCCGGATCTTTACCGACAAAAACGCCCTGCCGGACGAGGGGCAGGACGTTTTGCGTTTCATGAATGGTATTATACTCAGCTTATCGTGATTTTGCAAGGGGTTTTTCTCAGATTTCTTCGTACAACATTGCTATTTTTCTATCGGTGGTTTTTGGTGATTGTGCGCAAGGGGCGGCAGGTCTGCCTGTGAGCAAGGCCCTCCTGCTGCAATTCCTCATTGCACACGCTCTCAGCCTTCATAATCGTACATCCATGCAGAGTCATAAAAGGGATCCCACGGAAAATAGTCATGGAGTCTTACCCATTTGTTTGGTTTCCAGTCTGGCTGCTGGCCGCTCTCCAGACCCGGCTGCCACGCCCACAAATTATCGCCGCTGTCCCCTATCCATTTTCTTGTCTCCCAATTTCCTCTCAAATCCGGCGGCTGACTGTCATCCTTGCCCGGCTTCCACACCCAGTCACCCTGACTGTCCGTTACCCATCTGCCTGTTTCCGGCTGCTTACCGATTGTCTCCGGCTGCTTACCGATTGTCTCCGGCTGCTGGACCGTGGTGAGGCTGTCCGGCGAGAGAGTCTGGAGGCCGCTGAGGTCATCGACGGAGGAGGCCGGGTCGTCCTTCTTGCTGTCCTGCTTCCCGCTCACGAGCTTCACGATGTTACCGGTAACTGTCTTCCACACCGTGGAGTCGGAGGCGGGCTGCTTCGGCTGCTGGGCCGTGGTAAGGCTGTCCGGCGAGAGAGTCGTCAGCCCGCTGAGGTCACCGACGGCACCCGTTCCCGGCTGAGTCAGCCCGGGCTGTCCGCTCAGGAAGCCGCCTTCCAGACCGGAGATGACAACTCCCCACCATTGCTCTTTCTCCTGCCTGCGGCGGGCGATGGCCTCCTCCACCCGGGCAGTCTCCTGTGCTTTCTCTTCCTCATCGCCAACGTGGTACACGAGGACCAGTTCCTTGCCGTTTTCGCGCAAGACATTCTCATACAAGAACTTTTCTCTCTCACGCGAGAACATTTCTCTATCATATCCTGTCTGCCCGACAACATGGAATCTATAAATTCCTTCATGGTACAGCCCGAATTCGAACGCACCCTTCGCGCCGACCAGATCTTTGATCCGGGCCAGCGGAATGACGGCCTCCATCTCCTGCCCTTCCCCATCAAGGAATCGGACGCGGAGTTCATCGACCTCCTTTGCAAGCTCCCGCAGCGAGTCGCCTGTCATCCAAAAGAGCGAACCGTGGGCATCGAAGCGCAGGACCTTGTTGACCGGGTCATACTCTGCCGTGGTCACATCTGCAAGCTCCTGTGTGCCATCCGGATGGGTGATCACGCCCATGGCCTCGTACATCTGCTTCACACGGTCCGGCACCTCGCCGACCTGCACGCTTGGAGCGTCGTCCTCGTCGTCGTCCTCGTCGTTCTCGGTATCATCGGGCTGTTCCGGCTTGTCTGGCTGCTCCGGTTGGGAGGGCGTCCGCCGGTCGTAGCTATAGTCCTCCATCTTCTTCCCGTCGGGGTCGTAGCGGGTCAGACTACCGCCCGTCACCTTGTGGTCGTCGTCGGAGAGGGCGTCATTGGGGATCTCGCCGACTATGCCGCCGCCGATGGCCGCAGTTTCGCCGCCGGTGCTTGCGCCTGCCTTGGCCTCCACCTCGGCGTCGCCGGAGATATAGATGTGATTGGGATTGCTGGGCGGCGCATCCGGGGCTATCTCAGACCACGCACCCGCGCCGTCGCCGATGCCTGCCGCGCCGGGGCGGGGGTCGCCGCTGTAGCTGCCGCCCGTGGCCGACACCTTGCCGCCGGAAATCTCGATGTCGCGGCCCGGGCCGTACACACCGCCGCCGATACCGGCAGCACCCTCACCGCCCACGGCTTCTACCGTGCCGCCGGTGATCTCGATGTTTCCGGCACCGCTTTCGTAGCCTCCGCCGATGCCTGCGCCGTCTTTGCCGCCCTCGGCGGTGAGGGAGCCTTTGGTGTCGTTGTCGTCCTTGATGGTCAGCTTGCCGGAGGACTCATTGCCATTCTTCTCAAGACCCGCATTGCAGCTGCCGCTCTTCAACTCGTTGTCGCCGTCCAGCTCGATGGCGGCATCGTGGTCACCCTGCACGGTGACGGCGGCTTTGCCCGCATCGACTGGGCTGTCACCGCTGCCATCCACCTCGGTCTTGCTGCTGCCATCCACCTCGGTCTTGCCGCTGACGTCAATTTTCAGGTCGTCGAAGGTGACGTCCACGTTGCCCTCGGAGGTGTCGATGGTGACGGTGTTCTTATCCGACTCGCCGGTGATGACGGTCTCCCCCTCATCCTTCTCGAAATCCTTTTCACCCTGCTTGACATTGTTATAGTTTCCGCTTTCATCGCTCGCACCTTTGACCGTAATGTCGCCGTCGGCGATGTTCCATGTTTTCGCATAGGCCGGGATGCCGGAGCTCACCACGATGCCCGCGATGACGGCGGCGGCCACGCCCCGCCGGAGTGCGCTCTTCAGTCTCATCGTACATCTCCTTTCGTTCTGTGTATCATGCAATGCCGTCGCTGCGGCTCAGGCTCTCCTTTGAGATGCTTATTTCTTTGGGCTGCCCCAAGTCCTCCGGTATCCAGAGCTTTATCTCACCCTGGGTATCCGGCAGGTCGTCCCAGTCGTCACCACGGTCGGTATAGCTCCGCAGGTCACTCTCCAACAGATTGGTATACTTTTTGGGTTCCGTGCGAGGGGGGTAGACCAGAAAGAGCAGTGGCTTCTTATCCTCCTCGGGAGCGATGGCCTCAAATCGGGAAGCCAGCTGTTTCAGGGACTCCTCAAGCCCGATTCTCGGCGTTTCCTCTCTCGCAGGCTCGAGCCACCAATCCAAACTCGGGAGGTCGTCCCTTTTTTTCGCGAGTTGGAAGTCCATCATCTCCCGCTCTTGTTTCAGTAATTCGTCGAGTTCACGTCTGAGCTCTTCACTCGTTTTTTGCTCTACCGTTTCCTCTCTCTCAGGCTCGAGCCACCAATCCAAACTCGGGCGGTCGTCCCTTTTTTTCGCGAGTTCGTGGGTCAATATCAGCCACTCCTGCGGCTCTGGCGTCTGCACCGGCACCCACTCCAGATAGCGCTCCGACAGGTCGTCCCGCGTTTCGCCGTCCAGCCGGAGGCTGATGTCCTCCCTGTTCTGCTTCAGCTCCACGTCAGCGTCCTCGCCCGCCGCGTCGGCCATCTTGTCCACGCTATAGTGGGTCATGGTGTCCTCATAGCGGAAGAAGATGTCCTCCACGCCGTCCTCCCGGAGACTGGAGATGTCGGTGGTGACGGTGGAGCGGGGAGCGGCGCTCTCAATAAGCACCACACCCCCCGGGGTGAGGACCTCTCCGGCGTCGCCGGCCTTTAAGCTGCCGGGCATGGGGTCGGTGCTCTCAATAATGGCCAAAGCAGAATCCCACCGCTGGATGGTGACCCGGCTGGAAAAGAAGCCGCCCACCACCATGCCGCCGGGCAGGGGTTCGGGGGCGTTCTCCTGCACCTGTCTCTTATACACATCTCCGAGC
>ENA-OZGP01000110-OZGP01000110.1-human-gut-metagenome-genome-assembly--contig:-NODE-110-length-24371-cov-8.732028_pt1 | contig 24371 bp, 19 predicted proteins | sample MGYA00245122_ERZ653669 | MGnify/ENA primary metagenome ERZ653669 (study PRJEB26926, sample SAMN06165247) | human gut metagenome | biome: ENVO:00009003; feature: ENVO:2100002; material: ENVO:00002003... | reverse complement strand
GTAGCCGCTGTTCTTTTCTACCCGAAAAACTGCCATTTCACGGATGCCTCCTTTCGTTGCAAACAAAAAAGCAGCGTCCATTTGCTCCCGGTGATGGGAGAAGTGAACGCTGCGCGTACTTGATAATTTTTAGGTTGTGTGGTATATAAAAGGCAACTGGATTTCAAACACAGCTACCCATCGGGGTGCGATACAAGCAAGTTGCTATCCGATGACCCTGAAAACAAATTGTACTACGATGGTTTTTGAAAAGTTCTGTATCACTACTCGCACCAGGAAAGACAGCTTTTTGTAAGCTGTCTTTTTTGTTTTGTCTGTATCGCTCTCCCCGAAAACAGCAAAAGATCCCATGCCGCATCGCAATATGCCCGGCATGGGATTTTTGCACAGAGGTGGAATTTGGTGCCTGAGTATGTTATGCTTAACCCGAAGCTCCAACCAATGGTTCTGTCACTCCAGGTGGTGGGTCATCCCCGGCACCGAGGACATGACCGAAGCTTACCACGACTATGCCTTCCACTGGAAGTGGTTCTTCATCGGGCTTGTTTCCAGCCTGCTTTTGTCGGCTGTCTGCGCGGCATCACGGTGCTTCTGGGCAGGTAAGTTCCCGCGTTCATTTTCCATCACAAACAAAACCCGGCAGAGCCCTTTTCGAAAGGCCCTGCCGGGTTTGTTTCTTTGCTTTGTTCAGTGGTCCAGCACCTTTTTGCCGGTCACGGGGTCCGGGATGCCCAGCACAGCCAGGATGATGGCCATGCGGATATACACGCCGTTGTGCACCTGATCAAAATAGGCTGCACGGGGGTCGTCGTCCACGTCCTTTTTGATCTCGTCGATGCGGGGCAGCGGGTGCAGCACCGGCATGTCGGCCGGGGCCTTCTGCAGCAGCGCTTCGTCCAGCTGGTAGCAGCCTTTCAGCCGCAGATATTCTTCTTCGTTGAAAAAGCGTTCCTGCTGGATGCGGGTCATGTACAGTACGTCGAGGTGCGGCAGCTCGGCTTCTAGGTCGGCCGTCTCCTTGTACACCTGATGGGTCGGGGCCAGCGATTCCGCCTTTACATACTGCGGCAGGCGCAGGTCTTCCGGCGAGATGAACACGAACCGGTTGCCTTCAAACTGGCTCAGTGCAGCGGTCAGGGAGTGGACCGTGCGGCCGAATTTCAGGTCGCCGCAAAAGCCGATGGTCAGATGATCCAGCCGCCCTTTGCGCTGGCGGATGGTCATCAGGTCGATCATGGTCTGGCTGGGGTGAGCGTGGCCGCCGTCGCCTGCATTGATGACGGGCACCCGGGCGGACAGCGACGCCCGCAGCGGCGCGCCCTCTTTGGGGTGGCGCATGGCGATGACGTCGGCGTAGTTGCTCACGACGCGGGCGGTGTCCTCCACGGTCTCGCCCTTGCTGGCCGAGGACAGCTGGGCCCCTGCAAAGCCCAGTGTCTTGCCGCCCAGCCGCAGCATGGCGGACTCGAACGAAAGGCGGGTGCGGGTGCTGGGCTCGTAGAACAGCGTTGCCAGAATGCGGCCGTCGCACAGGTGGGCGTAGGGGGCGGGGTCTGCTTCCATGCGGTCAGCAAGGTTCAGCAGGCGCAGCTGCTCGTCCAGAGAAAAGCTGTTCGGCTCAATGAAATGTCTCACAGCCATTCTCCCTTCAGCACAAACTTCTCGCGCTCGGCCCCGGTGGAGACGAACTGAATTTCGTGGCCCAGCTGCTTCTCGAGGAACGCCACATAGGCCTTTGCCTCTTTGGGCAGCGCGTCCCAGCTGGCGCAGCCGGAGATATCCTTGTTCCAGCCGGGCAGCAGGGTGACCACCGGCTGCACACGGTCCAGATCGGACAGCGGGTCGAAGTTGGGGACTTCCTTGCCGTCCAGCTTGTAGCCGGTGATGACCGGGATCTCCTTCATGCTGCTCAGCACGTCCAGCTTGGTCAGGGCGATCTTGTCCGCACCCTGGCAGGCCAGGCCGTAGCGGCTGGCCACGCAGTCAAAGGGGCCCACCCGGCGGGGACGGCCGGTGGCGGCACCGTATTCGCCGCCCGCCCGGCGCAGCTGCTCGTTCCACGCTTCGCCCATGGCGTTCTCGGCGGCAAAGGGGCCTGCACCCACGCAGGTGGAGTAGGCTTTCAGCACGCCCACCACATGGTCGAGCCTGCAGTTGGGGATGCCTGCACCCAGCGGCGCATAGGCTGCCAGCGTGTTGGAGCTGGACGTGAAGGGGAAGATGCCGTAGTCGATGTCGCGCATGGCACCCAGCTGGGCTTCCAGCACGATGCGCTTGCCGGCATCGTGGGCCTGCTGCAAAAACGCGCCTGCATCGCAGATGTAGGGGGCAAACTGCCCGGCTTGCATCCGGCACCATTCCAGCAGGGCGTCATAGCTCATGGGCTCCTGGTGGTAGCAGCCCGCCAGCTCCATGTTCTTGGAGTCCAGAATCATGTGCAGACGGTCCTGCACCCGCTTTTCATCCAGATGCAGCAGATCGCCCAGACGCAGGGTCTTCTTGCGGTATTTGTCGCTGTAGGCATAGGCGATGCCGCGGCGGGTGGAGCCGAAGGCGGTGCCCTTTTTGGCAAGGCGGTCTTCTTCCAGCTCGTCCTGCACCTTGTGCCACGGCATGGAGATGGTGGCCTTGTCCGAGAGCTTGAGGTTCTCGGGGCCCACCTTCACGCCGCGCTGCTCGATGGCGTCCATCTCGCCCGCCAGATGGTCCAGGTCGATGACCATGCCCGCGCCCAGCACACAGACAACGTCCGGGTGCAGGATGCCGGAGGGCAGCAGGTTCAGGATGAACTTGCCCTGCGCGGTGACGACGGTGTGCCCGGCGTTGTTGCCACCCTGATAGCGGGCCACCACATCGGCGTTCTCCGCCAGCAGGTCGATGACGCGGCCCTTGCCTTCATCGCCCCAATTGATACCAGTAACTGCGGTAAGCATAACTTCTTATAACCCTTCTTTTTCGCTGTTTACGATGGCCTGCACCTTGGTGGGCAGACCGTAGATGCTGATGAAGCCGGTGGCATCGCTCTGCTTGTAGTCGCCGCCTGCGGCAAAGGTGGCGATGTCCTCGCGGTACAGGGAGTAGGGCGACCAGACGCCTGCATTGATCAGGTTGCCCTTGTACAGCTCCAGACGCACCTTGCCGGTGACGTGCTCCTGCGTGGAGGTGACGAAGGCGCTCAGGGCCTTGCGCAGCGGGCTGAACCACTGGCCGTCGTAGACCAGCTCGCCAAAGGTGATGGCCAGCTCACGCTTCTTGTGGGCAGTGAGCTTGTCCAGCGTCAGGGTCTCCAGCACTTCGTGGGCTTTATACAGGATGGTGCCGCCCGGCGTCTCGTACACGCCGCGGCTTTTCATGCCCACAAGGCGGTTCTCCACCACATCGTACAGGCCGATGCCGTTGCGTCCGCCGATCTCGTTCAGGCCCGCAATGATGGCGGCGGGCTTCATCTTCTCGCCGTTCAGGGCAACAGGCACGCCCTGCTCGAATTCCAGCTCCACGAACTCGGACTTGTCTGGCGCGGTCTTGGGGCTGACGCCCAGTTCGAGGAAGCCCGGCTTGTCGTACTGGGGCTCGTTGCCCGGGTCTTCGAGGTCCAGGCCCTCGTGGCTCAGGTGCCACAGGTTCTTGTCCTTGGAGTAGTTGGTCTCGCGGCTGATCTTCAGCGGGATGTGGTGGGCCTCGGCGTAGTCGATCTCCTCATCGCGGCTCTGGATATCCCACTCGCGCCACGGGGTGATGATCTTCAGGTCCGGGGCAAAGTGCATGATGGCCAGCTCGAAACGCACCTGGTCGTTGCCCTTGCCGGTGCTGCCGTGGCAGACGGCGTCGGCACCCTCGGCGCGGGCGATCTCCACCACGCGCTTTGCCAGAATGGGGCGTGCAAAGCTGGTGCCCAGCAGATAGCCCTCGTAGTCGGCACCGGCCTGCATGGTGGGGATGACGTAATCCTCCACGAATTCATCGGTCAGATCTTCCACATACAGCTTGGAAGCGCCGCTTGCCTTGGCGCGCTCCTCCAGACCTTCCAGCTCACCCTTCTGGCCCACATTGCCGCAGACTGCAATGACCTCGCAGTTGTTGTAATGCTCTTTCAGCCACGGGATGATGATGGACGTATCCAGACCACCGGAATAAGCCAGCACGACTTTTTTGATCTCAGACATGATAACGTCCTCCGTTCAAACCACTTGATATACTCTTTTTGAATTTCCCTCTTGCAATTCTCGATTGCAGTTGCTATTATACGAGCAGCAAGAGAATGTGTAAAAAGTATCCTGCACATGGTCACAATATGATTTTGATATGAAAGAGGGCCTGCTGCCATGTATGTGGACTGGGAATACTACAAAATCTTCTATTATGTTGCGAAGTATCAGAATTTTACCAAAGCCGCCCGGGTGCTGGGCAACAACCAGCCCAACATCACCCACGCCATGAACCGGCTGGAAAGCCAGCTGAACTGCGTGCTGTTCATCCGCTCCAACCGGGGCGTGACCCTGACGCCCGAGGGTGCGATGCTCTATTCCCGCATCGCGTCGGCGGCGGTACAGATCCAGGATGCGGAGGAAGAACTGAGCGCCAGCGCCACGCTGGAACACGGTGCCATCAGCATCAGTGCCACCGAGACCGCGCTGAACATCTATCTTTCGGAAAAACTGCGGGCCTTCCACACCGAGTACCCCGGCATCCGGCTGCGCATCTCCAACCACTCCACCCCGCAGGCGGTGCAGGCCGTGAAGAACGGCGAGGTGGATTTTGCCATCGTGACCACCCCCGCCGAGGTGGATGTCGGCCTGAAAATGGTGGAGCTGATGCCCTTTTATGAGGTGCTGGTGGGCGGCCGGAACTTCACGGCGCTGGCCAGCCAGAGCCTGACCCTGAAGGAGCTGGGCAGCTACCCCCTCATCAGCCTGAGCGAGGAGAGCATGACCCGCAGCTTTTACCGGCAGTTCTTCCTGGACCACGGCGCGGTGCTCAAGCCCGATACCGAGGCCGCCACCACCGACCAGATGCTCACGCTGGTGAAAAGCGAGCTGGGCCTTGCCTTCCTGCCCCAGCCCATGGCCGGAGAACCGCTGGCCCGGGGCGAGATCGTGCAGCTGCATTTGCAGGAGATCATCCCGCAGCGCTCGGTCTGCCTTGTCTACGACCATCACCGCCCGCTGAACACGGCGGCGCGCAAGTTCCAGCAGATGCTGACCAAAACGCTGCCAAAGCATGCGTGAATACAAAAGGGGCCGCTGCACACTGCAGCGGCCCCTTTGCGCACCCCGGCCCTTATTTTTCCGGGTGCGTGCTTTCCTTCAATTCGCGGTGTTCTTCTTCCAGCTCCTGCTTTAAAGCGTGGTCGATCTCTCTGGTCTCCTGCCGGATCTCGGCAAGGTCTTTTTCGATGACCGGGTTTTCCTCCAGGTCTTCGCGGATGAACATCAGCGCAAAGCTCACCAGCAGCAGCCCGCAGGAGAGCCAGATGGCTTTGCTTCCAAAGGCTGCAGCACTCTTGCTGCCGATGCCGGCACCAACGGCGAACAGCAGGATGATGCCGAAATAGCGCAGCATCCGGTCCCGGGCTTTGGCGTCCCGGGTCTTGCGCCAGATGCACAACGCTTCCATGCCGCTGCGCAGGTCGCCGATGCACATGGTGCTGGCAAAGGCGTAGCCGTCCACCTTGCGGAAGGCCTGCACCTGCATGGCACAGGAGAAAGAGACGATGGCGTTGGCCAGCAGGTCCAGCGCGGGCGGCAGAAAGCCCACGAGGAACAGCAGCAGCACTTCGCCCAGCACCACCAGCTGCCGCCAGTGCAGCCGCTGCATGTCGCGGAAGCGCTCCCGCATCTTTTCGGCGGTGAGCACGCCCAGCGCAAAGGCGCACAGCGGCACCAGATAGTGCACCGCCCGCCCCCAATTGCCATCCATGAGGTTTGCGCTCAGCAGCACGATGTTACCGGTCTGGGCGTTGGCGAACACTTTGCCCCGGAACAGATAGGTATAGGCATCCTGCAGGCCGCCGGACAGCGAAAGGAACACGGCGGTGAGGAAGGACTCGGACATTTGCCCGTGATGATTCGGTTTCATAGATACACCCTCTTTGCACACCCTATTATAATCCATTTCGGCGGGTTTGCTGATATCCGTTTTACATGGCAGATATGTGCGCAGCGCAGAAGGAACGCTTGGGAAAAGTAGCACTTTCCAAAAACGGCTGATTTGACAAAAATGAAGCGGCAGCTTTGTATAACTTTACAAAACATGGAAAAACGGAGGGCAAAAGTTGTTGCAGTTTTCGGATTGAAAGCAAACGGAGAAAACGCTATACTTTAAGCATCGAAGGCAAAGGCGCTTGGTGAGAGATCACCGAGCGCCTTTTTTCGTTTCCTGCGGGGCAATGAGGCCCCGGGGACGAGATGCAAGAGGAAAAGGGGAATGTACCGTGATCAAGCTGGAACATGTGGAAAAATACTTCGGTGATCTGCACGTTTTGAAGGATATCAACCTGGAAGTGGCCGAGGGCGAAAAGCTGGTCATCATTGGGCCGTCCGGTTCGGGCAAGTCCACCACCGTGCGCTGCATGAACTTTCTGGAGGAGCCCACCAGCGGCCACGTCTACATCGACGGCCAGGAGCTGACCAGTAAGAACAAGACAAAGCTCGTGCGCGAGACCACCAGCATGGTGTTCCAGCAGTTCAACCTGTACCCGCACATGACGGTGCTGAAGAACCTGACCCTGGCCCCCATGAAGCTGCACCACAAGACAAAGCAGGAGGCCGAGGAGCTGGCTTATCATTACCTTGAGGTGGTGGGCCTGCGGGATAAGGCAAATGTCTACCCCACCCAGCTTTCCGGCGGCCAGCAGCAGCGCATCGCCATTGCGCGGGCATTGTGTGCACAGACCAAGATCATCCTGTTTGATGAGCCCACCAGTGCGCTGGATCCGGAGACGATTCAGGAAGTGCTGGACGTCATGGTGAATCTGGCCCACGAGAAGAACATCACGATGGTGGTGGTCACCCACGAGATGGGCTTTGCCCGGCAGGTGGCTGACCGGGTGGTGTTCATGGCCGACGGCCAGATCATTGAGGAAGGCACGCCGGAGCACTTCTTCACCAACCCCAAGAACGAGCGTGTGCGCCAGTTTCTGGGCAAGATCATCCGGTAAAAACATTGGTCAACGCGGGGGATGCCGCAAATGTGGGCGGCACACCGCTGCTGATAGCGCAGCCACGAGGGGCGGAAGGGAAAGCCGCCCGGCTGCAAAATTGATAGAGGAGTGGATACTTATGAAAAAGATCTCGCGTCGTAGTTTCGTCAAGGCCGCTGGCACGGTCCTTGCTCTCACCGCTCTGACCGCCTGCGGCGGCTCGGCCAGCTCTACCGCTGCTTCCGGCAGCACGGCATCTTCTGCCGCCTCCGGCAGCGCAGCCGCTTCTTCGGAAGCGCTGTCTGCGGACGTGCAGGCCATCGTGGACCGCGGTGTGCTGAAGGTGGGCGTCAAGAACGCCGTCAAGGGCTTCAGCTTCCAGGATACCCTCACCGGCGAGTACACCGGCCTTGAGGACAGCCTGGCCGAGATGATCGCCGAGCACCTGGGCGTGGACGTGGAGTTCACCACCGTCACCGCCGCCACCCGCGGCGAGCTGCTGGATTCCGGCGATATCGACTGCGTGCTGGCCACCTTTACCATCACCGAGGAGCGCCGCAAGAGCTGGGACTTCTCCACCCCCTACTACACCGATTACGTCAGCGTGCTGGTGGAGGATGCTTCCGGCATCAAGGAGCTGGCCGACCTGAAGGATAAGGTCGTGGGTGTTTCCTCCGGTTCCACCTCCGCCCGCGCACTGGTGCAGGCCATGATCGAGGCAGGGGTCATCTCCGGCGACGGCTTTGACGCCGACACCTTCAATGCCGATACCTGGAAGGACGGCATCTCCTTCCGTCAGTACGATGACTACCCCGCCATCAGCACGGCTCTGAGCGCCGGTGAGGTGAACGGCTTCTGCGTGGATAAGTCCATCCTGGCCATCTACAAGACCGACGGCCGCAGCTACATCGACGCCGAGTTCAGCCCGCAGGAGTACGGCATCGCCACCAAGAAGGGCAGCGGCTTCTCCGCATTGTGCGACGAACTGGTGACCGGCTGGCTGGCCGACGGCACCATTGACGGCCTGATCAAGGACAACGGCTTGGATTAAATTTGATCGCAGCCAAACGGGTTGTAGGAAAGGGGAGTTCACCATGTCTGGTCTGTTTTCGTGGGACGCATGGGCAACGGTGTGGAACCACCGGGAAAGTTTTCTGCTGGGGCTGGGCAACACATTGCTCACGGCATTCAGTGCGCTGGTGCTGGCGTTTGCCATTGGCGCGGTCATCGGCCTGATGGCCACCAGCGGCAAGAAACCGCTCAAGTTCATCGCCCGGGTGTATGTGGAGTTCATTCAGAATACGCCGCTGCTGCTGCAGCTGTGCTTTTTGTACTATGCGCTGGCCTTTGCGGGCCTGAGTCTGGGCGTCATCCGCACCGGCATCATTGCACTGGGTGTGTACACCGGTGCCTATATGGGCGAGGTCGTCCGCGCTGCCATCGAGTCGGTGCCCAAGGGACAGTTTGAAGCCGCCCAGGCGCAGGGTTTCAACTACCTGCAGAGGATGGGCTACATCATCCTGCCCCAGAGCATCCCGGTCATGCTGCCTCCCATGGTGAACCAGGTGGTCAACCTGTTCAAAAACACCTCCTGCCTGTACATCGTGGGCGGTGCGGACCTCATCAGTGTGACTTACAGCTTTGTCACCGGTGCTTCCACCGGCGGTGCCTACGCACCGGCCTATATCGTCTGCGGTGCGATCTTCTTTGTGGTGTGCTTCCCGCTGTCTACGCTGGCCACCCGCTGGGAAGCTTCCCTCAAGGAGCGCAAGGGCAAGGCAGACCCGGCCCTGCGTGCCGTGAAGCGCACGGCTCTGAAGGAGGCGGCATAAGATGAGCACACTTGCTTCCAGCTTTTCCATCCTCGCGCAGCCGGGCGTGTTCGTGTACCTGCTGCGGGGCGTGGCCTTTACCTGCATCATCTCGGTGCTGGGCGTCATCCTCGGCCTGATTTTGGGCTCTCTGCTGGCGCTGGCCCGCACCTACTGCAAAAAGGGCCCGGCCCGCATTCTGGGCTGGCTCTCGGCGGCATACATCGAGCTGTTCCGCAATACGCCCTATCTGCTGTGGATCTTCGTGTGCGTCGTGTTCTGCCCCTGCCCGGCCTTCTTTGCCCGCAAGATGTTCGGCCTGACCAGCGTGGAGATGAAGCTGCTGTTCAAGGCGGCTCTGGCGCTGATTTTGTTCAACTCGTCGGTCATTGCCGAGATCGTGCGCGGCGGCCTGAACGGCGTGGCCAAGGGCCAGTTTGAAGCCGGTTATGCACAGGGCTTCAACACCGCCGAGGTGCTGCTCTACATCATCCTGCCGCAGGCCTACCGCAACATCGTGCCTACTCTGCTGAGCCAGGTCATTACCACCATCAAGGATTCTTCTTACCTTGCCAATGTGGCCACCATTGAGCTGATGGCCCGCATCCGTCAGCTGCTGAGCGCCGCAGGCACCTACAACGGCCTTGGCACGGTGAATGTCTCGGACGTGATGGTGCTGTTCGGCACGGCATGTGTCATCTACTTTATCATCAACTTCACGCTGAGCTGCATCGTCCGCGCGATGCAGGCCCGGCGGAAGAAAGCACTGGTCTTTGCCCCGGCAAAGGCCGCATAAAAAGCCAATTCTCTTTTACCTTCTTTTCCTTTTTCCGACTTTCTTACCCCCACAAAACGCCCGCCCCCGGCAAGCTGCACATAGCTGCTGGGGGCGGGTGTTTTGTGCGGTAAAAAGTGGGAATCAATGAATGTTCACAATGGAATCTTTGTTGCTCTCGGAGATGATGAAGTGCGGGCGGTGTTTGGTCTCTGCGTAGATTTTGGCAATGTATTGGCCGATAATGCCCAGGCAGAACAACTGCAGGCCGGAAACGAACAGAAGAATGCAGATAGTGGATGCCCAGCCCGCAACCGGGTCGCCAAAAATCAGCCGACGGACCACCACAAAAAGAAGACCAAGGAAAGAGACTAGCGTCATAAGGATACCGAACCAGGAGGCGATACTCAGTGGTGCCTGCGAAAAATTGATGATGCCGTCAATGGCGTAGCGGGAAAGCTTCCAGAAGCTCCACTTGGTTTGGCCTGCGGCACGCTCAATATTTTCGTAAGAAAGCCAGAAGGTCTTGAAGCCGACCCAGCCGAAAATGCCCTTTGAGAAGCGATTATACTCATTCATGGAAAGGATGGCGTCCACCATGTTCCGCCGCATGAGCCGGAAATCACGGGCACCGTCCATGATGTCGGCATCCGAGATCAGGTTGATGATCTTATAGAACAGGTGGGCAAACCAGCTGCGTACCGGAGGTTCGCCTTTCCGGTCTGCACGGCGCGTTGCAACACAGTCGTAGTCTTCGGTCTCGAGAATGTGGAGCATTTGGGGCAGAAGGGCAGGAGGATCCTGCAGGTCGGCGTCCATCACCGCGACATAATCGCCGTTCATGTTGCAAAGCCCCGCCAAAAGAGCGGATTCTTTTCCAAAATTGCGGGAAAAGGACAAATAGGTAATGTGAGGGTCCCTCTGTGCAAGCTGGCGGATCACCGGCAATGTCTGATCCGAGGAGCCGTCGTTGACGAACAAAATCTCATAAGGGGTATCCATGGTCTGCAGAACGCGGGTGGCCTCCTGATAGAACAGAGGAATGGAAGCTTCTTCGTTATAGCACGGAACAATGATTGAAATACTCATAAGATAAAACGCCTCGCTGTTTTCAGATGTTGTTGGAAATTGGGCCGGAGGGTCAGTAAATGCAAAGATGCAGCGTATCACCGTCAAAGATCAATTGCTGCGCAGATAAGGCATCCCAGTTCCGGCCCGCAAAGTAGGTACGGTAGGTTTCCGATGGCTCAGCACGCGAATAATTGTCCCCGAGGTAATAGCTCAGTGCGTTGAGGTCGCTCCAATCCTGGTTGAAAGAACTGCAGATCAAATCGCCTGAGTGACTGTACAGGTTCGGGTAGGTCGGTACAGCGGATTCAGCGTCGGCATAAAATGCAATCTTTCGGACCTCGATGCCGCTGGTCGCTTCGTACTCGGCAATGGCCTGCCCGACATAGTAACAGCGGTTCTCGTCCAGTGCGTTCAGCTTGTACTTATCAATATAAAGCTTGTGGAAGCCGAAATACTGCACGACCAGCAATGTGGCAACAGCGGCGACAGAGAGGACCTTTGCGGTGTGAGCGATGGCCGCAGCACCGGGCGAGCTGCGGTGATTGACCAGTGTGTTGATCGTCAGCACTCCGACGACACTTGCCAGAGGATAGACTGTCCGCGGCGCCCACCAGCCGGAACCCTGTAAAATGGTTGCGGCTGAGAAAACGCATGCAGAAGCAAAAAGGACAAAGAGATTCAGCATTTTAAAATGCGCATTTTTTTCGGAATTGCGGGTGGAGACCACAGCCGCCAGAAACACAAGGAAGACAAGTAGCAAAAAAGCAAAGTGCGGCAAAATGTCGAAAGTTTCCATATTGCACACCCAGAGCCCGCCGAAGAATTCTTTCAGGTTGGCAAGAAGATGAAATTCTGTCTGGAGCCTTGTGCCACTGAATACGGTTTTGAATGCGACAAAAGCCAAAAGGACCGGAATGGCATAGCACACTCCGATGAATGCAAGATTACGGACATACTGCTTGAAGTTTTTGGCGTGATAGAAGGCAAACGGGATGCTCAGAATCACAAATAATGCAACAGTTCCCTGATAGGTAAATACCGCAAATGTCATGGCCAATATAGCACGAAAAAGGGAACTCAATATAGGGGGGAGGGGGGGATTTTGCGCTGTGAAAGAGGCGCAAACACACCAAACGGCGATCACGTTGAGAAGCACGGCAAGCATAAAACCACACTTTTCAATGAACAGGAAGTATTCGATGATGTAGATATTGGCAATGGATGCGAAAGCCAGAAGGATACGGAGGTTTTCCGACAGCCCATAACGGCCGAGGAGTTTTTGATACAGCCAGACGGAAATACCCAAAAACAGTAAGGACAGCCCGGACGAGATGAAGTAAAATGTGATGCCGGACAAACCGCTCAAAGAATGCAGCCAATAGATCAGGGCAATCACAGGTCGGCCGTTTCGTAAAAGCATGTCTTCGGCAGCATTGCTGAAGCCGTCGGCAAAAGTCAGGTAAGTGTCTGTAGCAAACGATAAAAATAAATTTGCGCCAAAAAACAAAAGAACAAGCACTGTGATTTTGAAAATGGAACCCTTTTCCTTATCCGCTTTTAAAAGCAGTTCGCGCATGATGCATCCCCTTTCCGTGGATCGCGCAGATTATAACAGGTGAATATAGCCCTATGATATCATAAAGTATGGAAAAATCAAATTTTTACGCAAAAAAGCCCCCCGTAGGGAGCTGGATGCGAACGAAGTGAGCAGACTGAGAGGGTTTATCAGTTGCTCTGCTGATACACTTCTTTCAGGTGGGCGGAAAGCTTCATGTTCTCGCTGTAATCCACCGGCACCACAATGACGCTGGGCACGGTCTGCCGGAACGCTTCTTCCAGCGTGGGGATGAGGTCGGCGGCCTTTTCCACCCGGTAGCCCTTGCAGTGCATGGCCTCGGCCAGCAGCTTGAAGTCCGGGTTCGAGAAGTCCACATAGCAGTGCTCTCCGCCGAACTGCTCCTGCTCCTTCCACTTGATCAGGCCGTAGCTGGAATCCTCCCAGATGAGGGTGACGAAGGGCACCTTCTCGCGCACGGCAGTCTCAAGCTCCTGACTGTTCATCATGAAGCCGCCGTCGCCGCAGACGGCCAGAACCTTCTTGTCCGGGTTCAGCAGCTTGGCCGCAAAGGCACCGGGGATGGAAAAGCCCATGCTGGCAAAGCCGTTGGAAATCAGGCAGGTGTTGGGCTCGTAGCAGTCATAGTGGCGGGCGATCCACATCTTGTGGGCACCCACATCGCTGACGAGGATATCGTCCCGGCCCATGACCTTGCGCACGTCGGCCAGGATGCGGGCAGGCTTCAGGGGGCAGCTGTCGTCGTCGGCCATGGCGGCGTGTTCGGCCACCATGGTCTCGCGCAGCTGGAGCGCAAATTCCGGTTCGCTGTCCCGGTGGGCGCAGCGCAGAATTTCGTAAATGCTCTCGGAGATATCGCCCACCACTTCCACAGCGGGCTGATACCGCTTGTTGACGTCGGCCGGGGCGTTGTCGATGTGCAGGATGGTCATATCCGGCCGTGCACCCCACTTGGCCGGGGCGCACTCCACGATGTCGTAGCCGATGGCAATGACCAGATCGGCCCGGTCGAACAGCTGGTTCACATAATCTTTCTGGGGGATGCCGATGGTCCACAGGCTGTATTTGTCGTCCATGGGGATGATGCCCTTGGCCATCATGGTGTTGACCACCGGGATGTGCAGCCGATCAGCCAGCTCGGTGACGGCAGCGGCGGCGTGGCCGCGCACCGCGCCCACACCGGCCAGGATGACCGGGTTCTTGGCCTCGCTGATGATCTTGCCCGCAGCGGCAATGTGGGTGGGGTCGGCGTAGAGGTCGTGCAGCTGCTGGCGCTTCAGCGGTACGGCGTCGGCTGGCATCTTGGCAATGTTCTGGGGCAGGTCGATGTGGGTGGCACCGGGCTTGCCCTTCTCGGCGTGCTTGAAGGCCAGCCGCACGATCTCGCCCACCGTGTCCGGCCGGATGATCTGCTTGGAGCGCTTGGTGATCGGCTCAAACATGGCGGTCAGGTCCAGGTACTGGTGGCTGGTCAGCTGCATCCGGTCGGTGCCCACCTGCCCGGTGATGGCCACCAGCGGTGCGCCGTCCAGATAGGCGTCGGCTACGCCGGTGACAAGGTTGGTGGCGCCGGGGCCCAGAGTGGACAGGCACACGCCTGCCCGGCCGGTCAGACGGCCGTAGACATCTGCCATAAAGGCCGCGCCCTGCTCGTGGCGCACCGGGATAAAGCGGATATGGCTGTCCCGGATGGCAAACATCAGGTCCAGCGTTTCCTCACCGGGGATGCCGAACATCACGTCTACGCCTTCCGCTTCCAGACAGTCCACAAGGACCTGGGCGGTGGTTTTCTGTTTTTCCTGCATTTTTACGATTACTCCTATCATTCAAAAAAGAAAAAAGGCAGTGCAGCCCATCTGGGCCACACTGCCTTTGCAGCTATTATTCTATCTTTTTTGCGCGGTTTCCACAAGAGCAAACTTCCACAAAAATACGCTGCTGCCCAGGGGAAATTCAGGCGCGGTCGGCGCGCTTTTTGCCGAGGTAAGCGGCCTTGACGTTTTCGTCGGCCAGCAGCTCGGCACCGGAGCCGGAGAGGGTCAGGGTGCCGGTCTCCAGCACGTAGGCGTAGTCGGCCACCTTCAGGGCCATGTTTGCGTTCTGCTCGTTCAGCAGCACGGTGATGCCCTGCTGGTTCACGGTGCGGATGATGTCAAAAATCTCCCGCACCACGATGGGCGCAAGGCCCAGGCTGGGCTCGTCCAGCATCAGGAGTTTGGGCTTGCTCATCAGGGCACGACCCACGGCCAGCATCTGCTGCTCGCCGCCGGAAAGGGTGCCGGCGCTCTGCCAGCTGCGCTCCTTCAGGCGGGGGAACAGGCTGTAGACCCACTCCAGGTCTTTTTCGGTCTCGGCCTTGTCCTTGCGCAGGTAGGCACCGATCTTCAGGTTTTCGACGACGGTCAGGTCGGCGAACACCCGGCGGCCCTCCGGCGACATGGCAATGCCGCTGGCCACGATCTGGTCAATGGGCTTGCCCAGCAGCTCCTGCCCGTTCCACAGGATGGAACCGCTCTGCGCCTTGACAAGGCCGGAGATGGTGCGCATCAGGGTGGATTTGCCCGCGCCGTTGGCACCAATCAGGGTGACGATCTTGCCATCGGGTACATTCAGCGACACGCCGCGCAGGGCCTGAATGCCGCCGTAGGAAACATGTAAATCCTTGATCTCAAGCATCTTCGTCCACCCCCAGATAAGCATCAATGACCCGCGGATCGTTCTGCACCTCAGCCGGGGTGCCCTCGGCGATCAGGCGGCCGAAATCCAGCACATACACCCGGTCGGAAATGTCCATGACCAGATCCATGTGGTGCTCGATCATGAACACAGTCAGGTTGAAATCGGTGCGGATGCGGTCGATGAACGCGGTCAGTTCTTCGGTCTCCTGCGGGTTCATACCGGCGGCGGGTTCGTCCAGCAGCAGCAGCTTCGGCTGAGTGGCCAGTGCGCGTGCGATCTCCACCCGGCGCTGCAGGCCGTAGGGCAGGCCGGTGGCCAGCTCGTCCCGCACATCCTCAAGGCCCAGCACCTTCAAAAGCTCCTCGCACTCCTCGCGCTGGCGCTTTTCCTCGTCGGCGTTCAGGCGGAAGGTGGCACTCAGCAGGTTCGCCGAGCGGCGGCAGTGCTTGGCGATGAGCACATTCTCGAACACGGTCTGGCTTTTCCACAGGCGGATGTTCTGGAAGGTGCGGGCAATGCCCATCTGGGTGATCTTATCCGGCGTGGGCGCAATGATGTGGGAATACTGGCCCGCGTTCTGGCCCTTATAGAGCTTTTTCATCTTGCCGTGGGGCGTGTTCTCGATGATCTTGCGTCCCTCGAACCACACCGCGCCGTTGGTGGGTGCATACACGCCCGTCACCACGTTGAACGCCGTGGTTTTGCCGGCACCGTTGGGGCCGATGAGGGAGACGATCTGGTTTTTGTCCACTTTCAGGTTCAGGTTGTCCACGGCCACCACGCCGCCAAACTGCATGGTGGCGTTTTCAATGGTCAATACATTTTCACTCATTTGGAACGCACCTCCTTCTTGGCAGCCTTGGCCGCGGATGCAGGCTTTTTCTGGAACAGTTCCCGGTCGCCCATGATGCCCTTGCGGAAGAACAGCACCACCGCCATAATGATGATGCTGAACACCACCATGCGGAAGCCGGAACGCAGCAGCGGCACCCGGAATCCGCCGATCCAGGTCTCGTTGTCCAAAAAGCGCAGCAGCCATTCGGAGCTTGCAATGAACAGGAAGGATGCAATGATGGAGCCGGACACCGAGCCGATGCCGCCGATGACCACGATGAGCAAAATCTCATAGGTCATGCTGGACTTGAAGGTGGTGGCCTGCACGCTGGCCTGATACATGGCCAGCATCGCGCCGGAGATGCCGGCGAAGAAGCTGCTGATGATAAAGCTCATGCGCTTGTGGCTGGCAAGGTTGATGCCCATGGCCTCGGCGGCGATCTCATCGTCACGGATGGCCTTGAAGGCGCGGCCGTAGGTGGAGTTGATGAGCAGCAGGATGATGGCGATGCACACGCCCGAGAACAGGAAGGGCATCACCGTTTCCAGATGCAGGGTGAAGCCGCCCAGCGTGATGTTGAAATTGGAAAAGCTGGTGAAGCCGTACAGCAGGTTGGAGCCGTTGGTCAGCGGGCCAAAGCCCTCGTACACCACGGCGGCGCGGATGATCTCCGCAAAGCCCAGCGTGGCGATGGCAAGGTAGTCGCTTTTCAGTTTCAGCACCGGCAGGCCGATGAGGAAAGCAAACAGCGCCGCGATGCAGCCGGCTAAAATCAGGCAGAAGATGACGCCCAGCAGCAGGCCGAAGCCGCCCAGGGGCTTCGAGAGCAGTTCCGGGATGGAAAAACCGATGCCGCCGTTTGCGTAGCGCTGGTAGATGGACTTCTGCGATGCGGCGGGGATGGTGAGGATGGCGTAGGTGTAGGCACCCAGCAGCATAAAGCCTGCCTGGCCCAGGCTGAACAGGCCGGTAAAGCCGTTCAGCAGGTTCATGGAGACGGCCACCAGTGCGTAAATGGCACCCTTGCGCAGCACGGTCAGCAGCATGGAGGGCACAAAGCTCAGGTTATCCAGCGCCAGCAGCACAGCCAGCAGGGCGATGAGGCCCAGTGCCGCCCGGAGATAGATGCGTTTTTTCTCTTGTTTCATGGTCATCACACTTTCTCGGTCAGGTTTTCACTGAACAGGCCGGTGGGCTTCACGGCCAGCACCACGATCAGCAGCGCAAAAGTGAAGGCATCGCTGAAGGTGGTGGCACCGGCACCTTTAATAAGGCTCTCGCAGATGCCGATGAGGAAGCCGCCGATCACGGCACCCGGGATGGAGCCGATGCCGCCGAACACGGCCGCTACGAAGGCTTTCAGGCCGGGCATGGCACCCACGGTGGGGGTGACGGCGGTGTAGTTCGAGAAGTACATCATGGAGCCGATGGCTGCAAGGAAGCTGCCCACCGCAAAGGTAAAGGAGATGACGTTGTTGATCTTGATGCCCATGAGCTGGGCCGTCTCAAAATCGCGGGAAGCGGCGCGCATGGCCATGCCGATCTTGGTCTTCTGGATCAGGGTAACGAGGGCCGCCACCAGCACGATGACGAGGAACGGCGTGATGACCGTCACCCGCTTGGTCTGGCAGCCCAGCACCGTGACAGTGTCGCTGATCCAGGGCAGGGCGGGGTACTGCTTGGCCAGGCCGCCGGTGACGTACCACATCAGGTTCTGCAAAAGGTACGACATGCCGATGGCGGAGATCATGACGGACATGCGCGGGGCGGTGCGCAGGGGCTTGTAAGCTACCTTCTCCACCGCAATGCCCAGCAGCACGGTTGCCACAATGACCAGCGGGATGGAAACCGTCAGCGGCAGGGAAGCGGTGGCGTACACCATCAGAAAGCCTGCCACCGTAAAGATATCGCCGTGGGCAAAGTTGATCAGGCGCAGGATGCCGTACACCATCGTGTAGCCGATGGCGATCAGCGCATACTGGCCGCCCACCGAGATGCCCGCCAGCAGATAGGGCAGAAACTTTGCAGCCATAAGGGGAACCCTCCATTTCTTACATCTTTTATCAGGATACAAGCAAAGCGCAGACAGGAGTTTTCCTGCCTGCGTTCTGCTGTTTTAAAAGCTTATCAGTCTTCCACGCTCTGGGTCTTGACGAACTCGAAGGCACCGTCAGTGGCCTTCTTGATGTAGGCCATGTCCTTGTTGGCGTCGCCGGTGGTCTGGTCAAAGGTGATGCTGCCGGTCACGCCGTCGTAGTTCACGCCGTACAAAGCGTCCCGGATGGCAGTGCCGTCGGTGCTGCCTGCGGCCTTGATGGCTTCCAGAGCCACCATGTAGCCGTCGTAGCCCAGTGCCGAGACAGCGGCCACGATGTCGTTGCCGCCGTTGTTGGTCAGCTTCTGGCTGTCGGCGTTCAGCCACTCCTTGAAGCCGGTGACGAACTCCTTGGCAATGCCGGAGTCGTCGTTCTCATCAAAGAAGGTGGAGCAGTACACCTGCACGTTGGTGCCCTTCTGGGCATCCAGAATGACGCTGGACTCCCAGGTATCGCCTGCGGTGATGGGCTTATCGAAGCCTGCCGAAGCGGCCTGGGTGATGATCTGTGCCGCATAGGTGGTGGCGCAGGGGGCAAAGATGACATCCGCACCGGCGTTGATGGCGTTCTGGATGTAAGCGGAGAAGTCGGAGGTGCCCTCGGGGAACTGCTCGTTGGTCACGGTGCCGCCCAGTGCTTCAAAGGCGTTCACAAAGTAGGTGGCAAGGCCGGAACCGTAATCCTCGCCCAGCATACTCAGCACATAAGCGTTGGAAGCACCAAACTGATCCTTGGCAAAGCTGGCCATAACGGAACCCTGGAACGGGTCCAGGAAGCAGACACGGAAGTAATAGGGGTTTGCCTCGGTCACGGCGGGGTTGGTGCAGGAGCAGCCGATGGCCGGGATGGAAGCAGCCTGGAAGGTGGGGGCTGCTGCGATGGAGCAGCCGGAACCGTAGCTGCCCAGCACGATGGAGACCTTCTTGGAGACCAGTTCCTGTGCGGCGGTCACGGCCTTGTCGGTGCTGGACTGGTTATCCACTTCCACCAGCTCCACATTGTAGGTCTCGCCGCCGATGTCCACGGTGGGCGCAATGCTGTTGGCGTACTCGATGGCCAGCACTTCCTGCTTGCCGCCTGCGCCGTTATCACCGGAAGCCGGCTCAAACACACCGATCTTGATGGTCTTGCCGCCTGCAGCAGAACCACTGGCGGAACCGCCGCCATTCGAGGACGAGCAGCCTGCCAGAGCTGCGGCCGCAGCGGTGACGCCTGCCGCCTTCAGGAAATCACGACGAGAAATGAATGCCTTCATAAGAAATGCCTCCTCTATTACTTCTTAACACTTTCCCAGATAAAACAAGAAAAACCCGCAGCGGCGCAGTGATCCTCAGATCCTGCATCGTTGCGGGTTTCTTAGCAATGTTTTAGCACATGAAAAGGAACTTGTCTAGGCTAAATTTGATTTTTTTCAAATTTTCGTCAGATGATAAAAAGAAACTGTACTTGAATAGCGTGCATTTTGGGCGGTTTTGATACAAACTGTCCTTGTTGCAAATACGGTTTCGCGCCAAAGGTCGGACTTTATCTTGCCGCGCTCCCAAGGCGCATCTTGAAGTCGCGGTAGCCGAACCGCACAAGCTCCCGGCAGGAGCCGTCCTCGGCCAGTGCCCAGATGGGCGGCAGAGGCATGCCGTTGAAGGTGTTGTTCTTGCAGGTGGTGTAGATGGCCATGTCGCCAAAGACTAGCCTGTCACCCTCGGTGAGTGGGGCATCGAAGCTGTAGTCCCCGATGACATCTCCGGCAAGACAGGTGGGCCCACCCAAGCGGATGGTGCACGGCTTTTCTTCCGGCTCGCCTGCGTCCAGCAGGGGCGGGCGGTAGGGCATTTCAATGACATCCGGCGTGTGGCAGGCAGCGGACATGTCCAGAATGGCAAGGTTCGTCTCGCCATTGCACAGGGTGTCCAGCACCGTGGTGACCAGATACCCGGCGTTCAGCGCCCAGGCTTCACCCGGTTCCAGATACACCTGCACACCGTACTTTTTCTGCGTCTCAGTGATGCACTGTTCCAGCGTGGCAAGGTCGTAACCGGGGCGGGTGATGTGGTGCCCGCCGCCGAAGTTGAGCCACTTCATCCGGGGCAGCAGGTCTCTGAACTTCTCCTCCACCGCCGCCAGTGTCGTGGCCAGTGCGTCCGCATCCTGCTCACACAGGGTGTGGAAGTGCAGCCCATCCAGCAGCTGCGGCAGGGCCGGGTCTGCCTGCACAGCGGCGTCCCACTGGGCACGGGTGGTGCCCAGGCGGCTGCCCGGGGCGCAGGGGTCATAGATGGCGTGGCCCTCCTGCGTGGAACACTCCGGGTTCACCCGCAGGCCAACGCTCTTGCCCGCTGCCTTTGCCGCCGGGCCGAACTTTGCCAGCTGCCGGGGCGAGTTGAACACGATGTGGTCCGCGTAGTTCAGCAGCTCGGTGAACTCGTCTGCCCGGTAGGCGGCGCAGAACACATGATTCTCTTTTTCCGGCAGTTCCTCTTTGCCCAGGCGGCTCTCATACAGGCCGCTGGCCTCGGTGCCCGCAAGGTAAGAGGCCAGCACCGGGTAGACGTCAAAGTTGGAGAACGCCTTCTGCGCCAGCAGAATCTTGCAGCCGGTGCGCTGCTGCACGCCAAACAGAATCTCACCATTGCGGCGCAGCTGCCCTTCGTCCAGCAGGTAGCAGGGGGTGGGCAGGGAGGTCAGCGCTTCGTCAGAAAGCTTTGCCAGCCCCACAAAGGGCGGGCGGGTGTCAGCCAGCCGCATCAGTCCACCAGAGCCGGGCTGTGGCTCTCGGAGCGGGGCAGGCCGTACTTGTCCAGAGCGTCCAGATACGGGTCCGGATCAAACTCCTCCACGGTGTGCACGCCCTTGGTGGTCCACTTGCCGGTCAGCAGCATCAGCGCGCCGCACATGGCAGGCACGCCGGTGGTGTAGCTGATAGCCTGAGAGCCGACTTCCTTGTAGCACTCCTGATGGTCGCAGACGTTGTAGATGTAGTAGGTCTTTTCCTTGCCGTCCTTTTTGCCGGTGAAGATGCAGCCGATGTTGGTCTTGCCCTTGGTGCGGGGGCCAAGGCTTGCGGGGTCCGGCAGCAGAGCCTTCAGGAACTGGATGGGCACGATCTCCTGCCCGTTGAAGTTGACCGGGGTGGTGGACAGCATGCCCACGTCCTCCAGACAGCGCATGTGGTCCAGGTAGCTCTGGCCGAAGGTCATGAAGAAGCGGATGCGCTTTGCTTCCGGGATGTTCTTGGCAAGGGACTCGATCTCCTCGTGGTGCAGCAGATACATATCCTTGTCGCCCACCTGATCGAAGTTGTACTCGCGCTTGATGCTCATGGCCGGGATCTCCACCCAGTGGCCGTTCTCCCAGTAGCTGCCGGGGGCGGACACCTCGCGCAGGTTGATCTCGGGGTTGAAGTTTGTGGCGAAGGCATAGCCATGATCGCCGCCGTTGCAGTCCAGAATGTCGATGGTGTCAATGGTGTCGAACTCATGCTTTTTGGCGTAGGCACAGTAAGCCTGAGTCACGCCCGGGTCAAAGCCGCTGCCCAGCAGAGCAGTCAGGCCGGCTTCCTCAAACTTTTTGGCATAGGCCCACTGCCAGCTGTAGTCAAAGTAAGCGGAGAAGCCGGCTTCCTTGCAGCGCTTCTCATAGATGGCACGCCATTCGGGGTCGTCGGTGTTCTCGGGCTCATAGTTGGCGGTGTCCATGTAGTTGACGCCGCAGGCAAGGCAGGCGTCCATGATGGTCAGGTCCTGATAGGGCAGGGCGATGTTCATCACGAGGTCGGGCTGGTAAGCCTTGATGAGGGCGATCACTTCCTCAGTCTTGTCGGCGTCCACCTGAGCGGTGGTGATTTTAGTCGTGGTCTTGGGGGCCAGCTCTGCAGCCAGCTTATCGCACTTGGACTTGGTACGGCTGGCGATGCAGATTTCGGTGAACACTTCAGGTACCTGGCAGCACTTGTGGATGGCAACGGAGGCCACGCCGCCGCAGCCGATGATCAGAACTTTGCTCATGTTGGGTTCTCCTTTGATTTTTTACAGTGAATTCAGAAAAGCAGACCTGGGGCCTGCGGCCCGGACTCTGCATACAGTTACAGTTTAGACCTGAAACCCGGGCCAGCCCTTGTCGAGGGCAATGAGGGTCTCACGCAGCACCTTGCAGGCGGTGGCGGTGGACACGCCGGTGGTGTCCAGCGTGGGGGCCAGCTCGTTGAGGTCAGCCGCCACGATGTTTGCCTTGGTCACAGTGCGGATGGCGTCCAGCAGCTGCAAAAAGCTCACGCCGCCGGCCTCCGGCGTTCCGGTGCCGGGGAAGCAGGAGGGGTCAAGGCAGTCAAGGTCGATGGTCAGATACACGGGTACCTTGCTTGCACACAGCTGTTCGGTCAGCTCGGCAAGGCCGGTAAAGTCGAACTTGTGCATCTCGGTGTGCTGGGCCGCGAACTCAAACTCGGCGCGGTCCCCGCTGCGGATGCAGAACTGGTGGATGTGGCCGTCGCCTACCAGCTCGTGGCAGCGGCGCAGCACACAGGCGTGGCTGAGCTTTGCACCAAGGTAGTCGTCCCGCAGGTCAGCGTGGGCATCAAAGTGGACGATGTGCAGGTCCGGGTATTTCTTCACGGCGGCCCGCACGGCACCCAGGGTCACCAGATGCTCGCCGCCCAGCAGCAGCGGGAACTTGCCGTCGTGCAAAATTTCCTCTGCCCGGGCCTCGATGTCCGCAAGGGCGCTCTCACTGGAGCCGAAGCACAGCTCCAAGTCGCCGCTGTCGAAGACGTCAAAATCGGTCAGGTCGGCGTTCTGGTAGGGACTGTAGGTCTCCAGACCATAGCTTTCGTGCCGGATGGCCGCCGGGCCAAAGCGTGCACCCGGGCGGTAGCTGGTGGTGGAATCGTAAGGCGCGCCGTACAGCACGATGCTGGCGGCACGGTAGCTGCTGTCGCAGCCGATGAAGTTCTCAACGTTGGGGTGCATCAGTGTTCCTCCACTTCTCGCAGCATCTCCTCCAGAAAAGCCGGCAGGTAGAATGCTCCGATATGCAGTTTTGCGGTGTAGTAACGGGTGCGCATGTTCAGCGCCTTCCACGCTGCAGCGTCCAGATCATCAATGGGGTGATATTTTTTGCTTGCAAAGCCGAACAGCCAGTAACCAGCGGCAAAGGTGGGGATGTGGGCCTGATACACGCGGCTGATGGGGAAGGTGGACGCGATGCGCTTGTGGCTGCGCTGCATGGCGCTGGCGTCCTCAGCATAGAAGGGGCTGCCCTGCTGGTTGACCATGATGCCGTCGTTTTTCAGGGCGTTGAAGCAGCAGCCGTAGAACTCGCGGGTGAACAGGCCTTCGCTGGGGCCGAAGGGGTCCGAGGAATCCACGATGATCAGGTCGTATTCCTCCTCACAGCGGCGGATGAACTTGAGGGCGTTCTCAAAGTAGATGTGCACCCGGCGGTCATCCATGCGGCAGGCATTGCCGGGCAGGTAGGCACGGCAGGCTTCCACCACCTGCGGGTCCATCTCCACCAGGTCGATGCGCTCCACCCGGTCATAGCGGGTCAGCTCCCGCACCACGCCGCCGTCGCCTGCACCGATGACGAGGATATCCTTTGCCTCTTTGTGCACGGCCATGGGCACGTGTACGATCATTTCATCGTAGATGAACTCGTCGCGCTCGGTGAGCATCACGTTGCCGTCCAGCGTGAGCACCCGGCCGAACTCGGGCGTCTCAAAGATATCGATGCGCTGGTAGTCGCTCTGCTTGGAGTAGAGCTGCTTGTTGACCCGGATGCTGTGCTTCACGTCCGGGGTGTGAAACTCGGAAAACCAGAATTCCATAAAGGTTCCTCCTTTAAGCCAGAACGTTCAGGTGTAAAATGTCGGGGTCCTCGGGGCCGGTCATGCTGCAGCCCTTGGCCTTGGCGTACTCAATGTAGTTGAGAATCTCTTTGGTGATGCGCTCGCCCGGGGCCAGAATGGGGATGCCCGGCGGGTAGCACATGACGAACTCGCTGCACACCATGCCCTCGGTCTCGCGCAGCGGCAGGCTCTTTTTGGGCGCATAGAAGGCTTCCTGCGGGCTGGCGGCGACCACGGGGTCGATGTATTCCTGGCTCAGCAGGCCGGTGCCGTCGGTGTGATAGCGGCGCTTGATCTCGGCCAGCGCGCTCACCAGCCGCTCGATCTCCTGCGGGCGGTCGCCGATGGAAAGATAAGCCAGAATGTTGCCGATATCGCCGAACTCGATCTGAATGTCGTACTCGTCGCGGAGGATATCGTACACCTCAATACCGGCAAGGCCGATGTCCAGCGTGTGGACGCTGAGCTTGGTGGTGTCAAAATCAAAGACAGAGTTGCCGTTGCACAGCTCCTTGCCAAAGGCGTAGTAGCCGCCCACGGCGTTGATCTCC
>ENA-OZGP01000109-OZGP01000109.1-human-gut-metagenome-genome-assembly--contig:-NODE-109-length-24387-cov-5.911968_pt1 | contig 24387 bp, 18 predicted proteins | sample MGYA00245122_ERZ653669 | MGnify/ENA primary metagenome ERZ653669 (study PRJEB26926, sample SAMN06165247) | human gut metagenome | biome: ENVO:00009003; feature: ENVO:2100002; material: ENVO:00002003... | reverse complement strand
TCGGCAGCGTCAGATGTGTATAAGAGACAGCCACAAGAAGTATTCACCTAAAAAATAAAAGTAAAAATGATGGCAACGGAAAAAGAAAACATGGCCATGACGGCTGAAACCAGAGAACAGAAACCGAGTATGGCCACCTGCAAGGAAGCCTTGGCGGATTACAGGCGGATTTACCTGCCCGTGCCTGCCATTGAAGACCGCAAGCCGGTATTCCTCAGCAAGGAGACCCGTGACAGGCTGGACCGGATAGTCCGGTTGTTCGGTGAGCGGAAAATGAGCGTTTCAGGATTGACGGAAAACATCGTCCGCCGCCACTTGGAAATATATGAGAAGGAAATAGACGAATGGCGCAAGCTGTGATTTTGATAACCCATTAAAAAACATCGAAAAAAATGGAACAGAAAAAGAAAAAGCAAGAGGACGTGCTGGTCGTCCGCGACGAGAAAACGGGCGAGATCAGCGTGGTCGCCGGGCTGGACGGCAAGGGCTACCCCAATACGAAGCCCGCGAAGCCGGAACACTCGCAGGACTTCCTGCGCTTCGACCGCCACGGGGACATGGTGGACAATTTCTTCAAGAACTTCTACCGCCAGTGCAAGGAGCCGACGCGCTTCGGCTTCTATCGGGTGGCGGCGGATGCGGTGGACACGCTGCTTCCCGTCATCAAGGACTTCCTGAAAGACCCCGTGGCAAACGCGGAGATACTTGCCTCGCACAAGGTGGACACCGCCAAGTACCAGCAACAAGCAGAAACAGAGAATGTCAAACAAGAAAAAAATAACAACGAACCCATTAAAAAGACAGAAGAAATGGAAAAGAAAGAAGAACTGAAACAAGAGAAGGATGTTCAGCAGCCACAGGTAGCTGAAACACAGGAGAAGCCTAATCTGATAGCGGACGACCAAGTAAACTGGGAGGAACTGCGCAAGTGCGGCATTGACAAGGAGAAACTCTCGGAAAAGGACCTAAAAGCCCTGATGAACTACGGCAAGACGGGATTAGTGACGGTAAAGCCGACCTTCGGCTATGAGAGTTACGAATTGCAGGCCCGATTGTCTTTCCAGAAGATGGAGGACGGCTATCTGAAGCTGACACCCCATTTTATCCGCAATGAACCACGCCTTGACATCCCCCACAGGGGCTACACCTTCACCGAAGAGGACAAGAAGACGTTGAAACGCACGGGCAACCTCGGCAAGCCCGTCAACTTCGCCAACGAGAAGACAGGTGAAATCAAGCCCCACTACATCAGCATCGACCGCCTGACGAATGAAATCGTGGACATCCCTGCCGACAAGGTGCGCATCCCTAACAAAATCGGACAGACCAACCTGTCAAGGGAAGAGCAGGACATCCTACGTGCGGGATTGCCTTTGCCCAAGGAAGTGATGCTCTCCAACGGGCGCAAGTTCCAAGCCTTGTTGCAGGTGAACGCCGACAAGCGCGATGTGGAGTTCGTGCCGGGACAACCGAGGCAGCAGCAATCCCAGCGTCAGGGAAACGGCCAAGGTAAGGCGCAGGACAATTCCAATTCGCCCCAACAGTCACAAGGTGAAGAAGATGGGAATAACCAGCAACGCCGTAACCGCTCGTGGACAAACGAGGACGGGAGCATCCGCCCCATCAAGAAATGGAAAGACGATGTGTTTACCGACCAGCAGATAGCCGACTACGTGGCGGGCAAGACGGTGGTGCTCGCCAATGCGAAGGACGACCAAGGCCAGCCCTGCACGAAGTACCTGAAGTTCAACTTCGAGAAAGGCCGACCGCTGACCTACTCGCAGAACCCCGACCTCGCGCAGACCGTCGCACCGTCCAACGAGAGCCGGACACAGCTCGCCGTGAACAACGAAGGGAAGACCAACGAAGCGACCAAACACGTGAAAGAGCCGTTGCAGCAGGGTCAGACCACGCCGAAGAATGATGCGCAGCAGAAGCAGCAGGCCAAGAAATCCAAAGGCATGAAAGTATCTTCCTGATTGCCGCCACTAAATCCATCCGATAAGTATTGACGGGCTGAAACGGGGAACATGCACCGCCTTGTGCGCATATCCCACAAACAATGCCGTGCCCCGTTTCATCCCCATTAAAGACAAAAGTATCAACGAATAAAAAAACAGAGAAAGACATGATTACCATATTGGCAGAAAAACCGAGCGTCGCCCGTGAGATAGCACGGATTGTCGGCGCGATGAAAAGGGAAGAAGGGTATTTCACCGGGAACGGCTACCACGTGACATGGGCGCTGGGGCATCTGGTGCAGCTTGCCCTGCCAGACGGCTACGGCATCAAGGGCTTCCGGCGCGACAGCCTGCCTGTCATTCCTAAAAACTTCGAGCTTATACCCCGACAGGTAAAAACGGACAAGGGCTACAAGGCGGACGCGGCGGCGGTGAAGCAAATCAAGGTGATAACCAAGCTGTGGAACGAAAGCGATGGCATCATCGTGGCGACCGACTGCGCCCGTGAAGGCGAACTGATTTTCAGGTATTTGTATTCCTATATCGGCTGCACCCTGCCGTTCCAAAGGCTGTGGATAAGCTCGCTGACAGATGCCGCCATCCGCAAGGGATTAAAGAAACTGAAGGACGGCCGCGAATACGACAACCTCTATCAAGCCGCCAAAGCCCGCAGCGAAGCCGACTGGCTGGTAGGCATCAACGGCACACAGGCGTTGTCGGTGGCCGCCGGGCGCGGCACGTATTCCGTGGGACGGGTGCAGACACCCACGCTGACGATGGTCTGCCAACGTTTTTGGGAGAACAAGCGTTTCCAGCCCGAACCGGTATACCAGCTCCATTTCACCACGCCGTCGGTGAGCGTGGATGAGGTCGTGAAGTTCGCCTCGGTGGAGAAATGGAAGGACAAGGAGGAAGCCGCCATACTATATAATAAGGTAAAGGAACAGATGGCAGCAACCGTTACCAAAGTCGAAAAGAGGGAAAAGATAGAGAACCCTCCGCTCCTGTACGACCTGACCACGCTACAAAAGAAGGCGAACACGAGGCACGGCTTCACGGCGGAACAGACGCTCGCCCTCGTGCAGAAGCTCTACGAGGCGAAGCTCGTCACCTATCCGAGAACATCAAGCCGCTACATCCCGGAGGACGTGTTTGACGAAGTGCCCATGCTGTTCGACCGTCTGGCAACCCATTCTTCCTTTGCGGAGAAGATTGGAGCCTTGGACGGACTGAACCGCCGCAGCGTGGACGCCTCGAAAGTGACCGACCACCATGCCCTGTTGGTGACACCCAACCGTCCATTGGCGCTCTACAAGGACGAGCAGACCATCTACGACATGATTGTGGGGCGCATGGTGGAAGCGTTCTCCCCGGAGTGCGTCAAGGACACGACCACCGTCCGGGCGGAGTGTGAGGGCATAGCGTTCGAGACAAAAGGCTGCATCGTGCGCAAGGCGGGCTGGCGGTCGGTCTATGGCGAGGACAACATAGACACCGTTTTGCCCGACTGGAAAGAAGGTGATATATTGGCAATGAGCGGCTGTTCGATGAGTTCGGGCATGACACGCCCGAAGCCGTTGCATACCGAAAGCACCCTGCTGGCGGCGATGGAGACCGCCGGGCGCGAGGGCTTGGAGGACGAGGAAGCGCGGCAGGCGTTGAAGGACTGCGGCATCGGCACGCCCGCCACCCGTGCCGCCATCATCGAGACCCTGCTCAAAAGGGAATACATGGTGCGCGTGAAGAAGTCGCTCGTGCCGACGGAGAAAGGGCTTGCCCTGTATTCCATCGTCAGGGGCATGGACATCGCCGACGTGGAGATGACGGGACGCTGGGAGGCGGAACTGGCGGAGATAGAAAAAGGCAGGATGCCGCACGAGGCATTCATCCGCGACATTGAAAGCTATACCCGGAAAATCACCACGGAACTGCTTGCCTCGGACAAGCTGTTCGGGCACAAGGCATCGGACTGTGCCTGCCCCAAGTGCGGCAAGGGTACGATGCAGTTCTACGGCAAGGTGGTGCGCTGCGACAACCCGGACTGCGCCCTGCCCGTGTTCCGCCAGATGGCGGGCAGGACGCTCACCGACGCGGAAATGAACGAACTGCTGGCAAAAGGCAGCACGGGTGTCCTCAACGGCTTCAAGAGCAGGCAGGGCAAGCCGTTCAGCGCAATGGTCACATTCGATGCGGATTTCAATACAAAATTCGTGTTTCCCGAAGCCAAAGGCACAAAAAAATTCACTAACAGGAAAGGAGGAAGAAAATAATACGTACCTTTTAATAAAGTAAGCTGCATCTCGGAATAAAAAATAAGCGAGCTTATTTTGTTCTCCCCTCGATTTGCATTACTTTTGCCACTGATTCATGTCATAATCTGTTTCAATTCGTTGATACTCGTTATTCACATGGATTTAGTGGCGGCACTCGGAGGGATACCGGGTGCCTTTTTTCTTCTTTCCTATCCATTCCACAATCTGATTTTTCACCACTAAATCCATCAGAAAATGAAACAGAACAAGAAAACCGTCCCAGCGGAACTGTCCTACTACGGGCTGTACCTGCTGGACTACCTGAGAAAATACCATCCCGACAAAGTTTCCGACACGTACCTTATTGCAGAGAGGGAGGAAGCTGCCGCCACCACCTTTGAAAAAGAAAGGTCGGCAGGAAGTACGGTCGAGTATGCCCACGAGGAAGCCATGCGCGTCCTGCTGCACGGGCTGCACTTCTCGCCCTACGCCCTGCTGCGCGAGGTCGTGGAAAACGAGTTCGCCGACGAGGTGGCGGAATCCGGCCGCGAGGCGTTCTGCAACGAGCTTTATCCCTACTTGACAAACCTGTTCGCCGGTTACGACACGTCGGACGACACCTTCGCCCTGTCGCCCGGACACGACCTGCTCTACACGGAGCTGGTGGGAACCGTCATGCTTTATCTGGAGTCCTATGGCGTTCAATAGGAAACAGAAGATGCGCGACAACATCGAGGCGGTACGCACGGCGTTCACGCTGGACCGGGAGCGGCGCACACCCACCGAGAGGGAACGTGCGCTATTAGAGCGTTACTGCGGCTTCGGGGGCCTGAAGTGCATCCTGAACCCGGCAAGGGAACTGGCGGACGCCGCGCGTTGGGCGAAGTCCGACCTCGAACTGTTCGCGCCTACGGTGGAACTGCACCGAATCATTAGAGAGAACAGCAAGGATGAAACGGAGTACAAACGCTACGTGGACTCGCTTAAAGCCTCGGTGCTGACGGCGTTCTACACCCCGAAAGCAATAACCGACACCATCGCGGACGTGCTGCACGACAAGAAGGTGCGCCCCAACCTCGTGCTGGAGCCGTCAGCGGGCATGGGCGCGTTCATCGGCTCGGTGCTGTCGGACAACCCGCAGGCGGAGGTGATGGCCTTCGAGAAAGACCTGCTGACGGGCAAGATGCTGGGACACCTGTACCCGCAGCAGAAGATACGCACGGAGGGCTTCGAGAAGATAGAAAAGCCGTTCCTGAACCGTTTTGACCTTGCCATATCCAACATCCCTTTCGGGGACATCGCGGTGTTCGACCCGGAATATGCCAACGGCTCGGTGTTCAAGAAGATAGCGGCAAGGAAGGTGCATACCTATTTCTTCCTGAAAGGGCTGGACGCGGTGCGTGACGGCGGCATCGTGGCGTTCATCACCTCGCAGGGGGTATTGAATACGGAAAGCAACGGCGGCACACGCTACATGATGACAAGGAAAGCGGACTTGGTGTCCGCCATCCGCCTGCCGAACAACCTGTTCACGGAAGATGCCAACACGGAGGTGGGGTGTGACCTGATAATCCTGCAAAAGAATGAAGGCAAGGAGGAACTTTCCGAGGAAGACAAGAGGTTGGGCGATGTGGTAAAGAGCAACCACACGAACATTGTTTCCAACGGGTATTTCCTCGACCACCCGGAACGCATCATCCATACCGACGCGAAAAGGGACACCGACCCTTACGGTAAGCCCGCTATGGTTTATACGCACAGCGGTGGTGTGGAGGGCATCGCAACGGATTTGTACCAAATGCTGTCGGCGGACTTGTCGGCACGGCTGGACTTGGAACGCTATAATGGCATCAAGGAAAAAAGGCAGGAGACTCGGCAGACGATTGTCGTACAACCTATGCAGACGGAGGCGAAAAAAGAAGAAAAGTCGGTACAGTTGAAAGCGGAACCGGTGCAAGCCGTGGCTCAGGAGGTGGAAAGCAAACGCCCCGAAGCCCCGGTTATGGACTTGTACGACCTGTTCGGCTACACGCAGGAAGAGCGGCGGTTGGCGGAACGGGGGCTGAAACCGGAACGGAAGAAAAGCGGTAAGTCCAAAGGGAAGAAAGCCGTACAGCCAACATTGTTCTCCCTCCCGAAGAGCGGAAAGGAGGAAGCGGCGAAAAAAGAAAGCGGAAAAGTGAAAGCCAAATCCACAGAAGCGGCTTCCGACATCACGTCCTTGACTCCGGAAGAAGCGCAGGAAATGGAGGAAATTATCCGCAACAGGATGGATGTGCCGCAAGCGTCCCGACAGGAAACCGTTTCTGCCACTTCACCCGATGTGAAAGACGCTTCCGAAACCACAGAGGACGATGACCCGGAGGATGCCATCTACCGCAGTCTGGACTGGGAGACCAACCCGCCCATCAACGGCTTCTATGAAATGATGATGTCGCTCACGCCGGAACGCCGGGCGGAACTGCGCCGCCTCGGTCGGGAGAAGATGGATGCCAATGCAGCCAAACAGGCGGAAAGGGCGGCGGAGGCGAAAAAAGAAGAAAGACAGGCTACGGAAATGGAGCAACCATCGTCCGTGCGCCCATTTTATCCCGTTGAGAACGGTTTTGAGGCGGAAGGGAAAGCGCAAATCGAGCGTGTGGAAAGGGAAATGCGCGAGGAAGAAGCCGCCTTGACACCCGAAGAACGGCAACGCCGGAAAGAGGAAGCGATGATGCCACGCCCGTTCAAGGGCATCATGGAGCCGCACTTGAAAGACGGCTCTCTGGTATGGGAACACACAGGCGGCGTCCGCTTCCAAATCGGGGTGCTGAGGGATGTCACCAGGTACGGGGCGACTTTCCAGCCGCTCGACATGGAGGGGATGCAGGCGCAGAAGGCACAGTTGTACATCGACCTGCGTAACACCTACGAGCGGCTCTACGTCCACGAAGCGGAGAACCACGAGGAAAACGCCCTGCTGCGCCGCAACCTGAACACCTACTACGATGAGTTCGTCATGCGCTACGGCAACCTGAACGCCAAGCACAACGCAAAGTTCATCCTGATGGACGCTTCGGGGCGCAACATGCTCTCGTTGGAGCGCGGCGAGGACGGGCAGTTTGTCAAGGCGGACATCTTCGACCGTCCCGTTTCCTTTTCGCAGGAAACATTGGTCGAAGTGGAATCGCCCGAAGAAGCCCTGTCCGCCTCGCTCAACCTGTACGGCGGCGTGAACCTGCCCTACATGGAATCCCTCTGCGACCTGCCGCAAGCGGAGATGCTGGAAGCCCTGAAAGGGCGGGTGTTCTACAACCCGTTGGCGGAGGGCTACGAGATTGCCGACCGCTTCATCGCCGGGAACGTGGTGCAGAAAGTCGCCGACGTGGAGGGCTGGATTAGGGAACACGAGGGACACGCAATGCTGCCGCAGGCGCAGGAGTCATTGGCGGCTTTGCGCGAGAATGTGCCCGAACAAATCCCCTTCGAGGACTTGGACTTCAACTTCGGGGAGCGTTGGATACCCACGGGCGTGTATGCCGCCTACATGAGCCGCCTGTTCGACACGGACGTGCGGATAACCTACTCGGAAAGCCTTGACGAGTATTCCGTGAACTGTGCCTGCAAGACGATGAAAATCACAGACGAGTTTCTGGTAAAGGGCTATTACCGCAACTACGACGGCATGAACCTGCTGAAACACGCGCTGCACAACACCTGCCCGGACATGATGAAAAGCATCGGCAAGGACGAAAACGGGAACGACATCAAGGTGCGCGACAGCGAGGGCATCCAGCTCGCCAACGCGAAGATTGACGAAATCCGAAACGGCTTCACCGAATGGCTGGAAGAACAGTCGCCGGAGTTCAAGAAACGCCTGACAGATATGTACAACGGCAAGTTCAACTGCTTCGTGCGCCCGAAGTACGACGGCTCGCACCAGAAGTTCCCGGGCTTGGACCTGAAAGGCTTGGGCATAAAGGACTTGTACCCCTCGCAGAAGGATTGCGTATGGATGGTGAAACAGAACGGCGGCGGCATAGGCGACCAGGAAGTTGGCGGCGGCAAGACGCTGATAATGTGCGTCGCCTCCTACGAGATGAAGCGTCTGGGCTTGGCGCACAAGCCGATGATTATCGGGTTGAAAGCCAACGTGAGGGAGATTGCCGAGACCTACCGCAAGGCTTACCCCAACGCCCGCATCCTCTACGCCTCGGAGAAGGACTTTTCCGCCGCCAACCGGGTGCGCTTCTTCAACGACATCAAGAACAACGATTGGGATTGCGTCATCATGTCGCACGACCAGTTCGGAAAGATCCCGCAGTCGCCGGAGTTGCAGCAGCGCATCTTGCAGGCGGAACTGGACACGGTGGAGGAAAACCTTGAGGTATTGCGTAGTCAGGGCAAGGACGTGTCACGCGCCATGCTGCGGGGCTTGGAGAAACGCAAGTTCAACCTGCAAGCCAAATTGGAAAAGGTGGAACACGCCATCAAGACGAGGGCGGACGACGTGGCGGACTTCAAGCAGATGGGCATCGACCACCTCTTTGTCGATGAGAGCCACCAATTCAAGAACCTGACGTTCAACACGCGCCACGACCGAGTGGCGGGGCTGGGCAACTCCGAGGGGAGCCAGAAGGCGCTGAACCTGCTGTTCGCCATCCGCACCATACAGGAACGGACGGGCAGGGATTTGGGAGCCACGTTCCTCTCCGGCACGACCATATCCAATAGCCTCACGGAGTTATATCTGCTGTTCAAGTACCTGCGCCCGAAGGCGTTGGAGAAGCAGGACATCCGCTGTTTCGACGCATGGGCGGCGATATTCGCTAAGAAGACGACCGACTTTGAGTTCAACGTAACGAACAGCATCGTGCAGAAGGAACGTTTCCGCTACTTTATTAAAGTACCCGAACTGGCGGCGTTCTACAACGAGATAACCGACTACCGCACGGCGGAGGACATTGGCGTGGAACGTCCGAAGAAGAACGAGATACTGCACCACATTCCGCCCACGCCCGACCAAGAGGTGTTTATCGGAAAGCTGATGCAGTTCGCCAAGTCCGGCGATGCGACTATCTTAGGCAGGCCGCCGCTGTCGGAAACAGAGGAAAAGGCGAAGATGCTCATCGCCACGGACTATGCCCGGAAGATGGCATTGGACATGCGCATGATTGACCCGAATTACGAAGACCACCCCGACAACAAGGCGAGCCATTGCGCCAAGATGATAGCGGAATACTATCATAAATACGATGCGCAGAGGGGTACGCAGTTCGTGTTCAGCGACCTCGGTACATTCCAGCCGGGCGGCGGATGGAGCGTCTATACCGAAATCAAGCGCAAGCTGGTGGAGGACTACGGCATACCCGCCCATGAAATCCGCTTCATTCAGGAGTGCAAGACCGAGAAGGCAAGGAAGGCGGTCATCGAGGCGATGAACGAGGGGCAGGTGCGTGTGCTGTTCGGATCGACGAGTATGCTCGGCACGGGTGTGAATGCCCAGCGCAGGGCGGTCGCCATCCATCACCTCGACACGCCGTGGCGGCCGTCCGACCTCGCCCAGCGTGACGGACGGGCGGTCAGGAAAGGCAACGAGATTGCCAAGCTGTACGCGGACAACAAGGTGGACGTCATCATCTATGCCGTGGAGAAGTCGCTGGACTCGTACAAGTTCAACTTGTTGCACTGCAAGCAGACGTTCATATCGCAGTTGAAGTCCGGCGCGATGGGCGCACGAACCATCGACGAGGGGGCGATGGACGAGAAGTCGGGCATGAACTTCTCAGAATACATGGCGATACTGTCGGGCAACACGGACTTGCTGGACAAGGCGAAGCTCGAAAAGAAAATCGCCTCGCTGGAGGGTGAGCGCAAGTCGTTCAACAGGGGCAAGCGCGATTCTGAACTGAAGCTGGAAAGCAAGACAACCGCTCTGCGCAACAACCAAGCCATTATCGCCGCCATGACGGAGGATTGGGAGAAGTTCACCGCTGCCGCACAGATCGACAAGGACGGAAACCGGCTCAACCTGATAAAGATTGACGGGCTGGACACCACCGATGAAAAGGCCATCGGAAAGCGGTTGCAGGATATAGCCAAGAACGCCACGACAGGCGGAGTACCCCAGCGTATCGGTGAATTGTACGGCTTCCCCATCAAGGTGGTGAGCGAGCGGACGCTCAGCGAGGGGTTGGAGTTCATCGACAACCGTTTCCATGTCGAGGGTAACTACAAGTACACCTACAACAACGGGCATTTGGCGATGGCGGACACCCATGCCGCCGCCTTGAACTTCCTCAATGCGTTGGAGCGTATCCCGGCGATTATCAAGCAGTACGAGGAAAAGAACGAGGTGCTGGAGCGTGAGATACCGCAGTTGCAGGAGATAGCGGGCAAGACGTGGAAGAAGGAGGAGGAACTGAAACAACTGAAATCCGAACTTTCCGCTCTTGACCGCAAGATACAGTTGGAACTGGCTCCTAAACAAGAGCCAGTACTGGAAGAAGACGGAAAGGGAAAAGAATCCCAGAAAGAAAGTCTCCATGCCGGGGTATCTCATGAAATCGTCCCGACTCCGCCATCAGACAGGCACACTTGGCATATCCGTCCGGAAATGCAAACGGAGGCACCTTTACCGCAGGTAAAGAAAGTGAGGATTTGAGGCGCTTGGATAAAAACAGTTAAGGGGCATACGGGAGGACAACCGTATGTCCCCGGCTCACTTATATTTTATCAGCAAAAAAAACGATTATTATGGCAACAATAAAAATCAAGTTCAGGTCCTCTTCGGTCGCAGGCAAAGAGGGCACGTTATGTTATCAAGTGATACACGGGCGGCAGACCCGCCTGATTAGTACGGGGTATAAATTGCACCTTTATGAATGGGACAAGGAAGCGGGCAAAATCCGCAGCGTGAAAGGCAATCCGGACCGGGAACGCTATCTGGAAGCCTTGCGTTTCCGTATGGAGGAAGACCAGAAACGGTTGAACGGCATTATCCGGAAGCTGGAACAGTCAGGGAAACTTTCTTCCGAGCAGATAGTCCTTGCCTATCACAGTCCGGAAGGACATGACGACTGTTTCTTTGTCTATGCCCGGAAAGTCATCGACCAGACCAAACGCATGGGGAAAGAGCGGACATCCGAAGTCTATGCCAGTTCACTCAACAGTTTCATCCGTTTCCGGGGCGAAGCGGGAGATGTACCTTTGGATGCGATGGATTCCGTCATGATGATGGAATACGAGGCTTACCTGAAGCAGAACGGGAAATGCCCGAATACGGTATCTTTTTACTTGCGCAATCTGCGTACCTTATATAATAGGGCATCGGAGGAAGGATTGGTGGAAAACCGCAGTCCGTTCCGCCATGTCCATACGGGAGTTGAGAAGACGGTCAAAAGGGGCGTATCCTCAGAAATCATCGGACGGATCAAGAATCTGGATTTGGAATTATATCCGGCCTTGGCTTTCGCCCGGAACCTGTTCCTGCTCTGCTTTTATCTTCGCGGCATGTCTTTCGTGGACTTGGCTTTCTTGAAAAAGAAAGATTTGCAAAACGGCGTGCTTGTCTATCGGCGGCACAAGACCGACCAACAGCTTTGCATCAAATGGGAGCAGCCCATGCAGGAAATTGTCCGGAAATACACAAATCCGGATTCTCCTTACCTTCTTCCCATCATCAAGGTGCCGGGAGAAAAGGAAAGACGGCAATACCTGAATGCCTCGCATGTGATGAACAAGCGGTTGCAAAAGATTGGCCGGATGGTTGAATGTCCCATCAAGCTCACGTTTTATGTCGCAAGGCATGGGTGGGCCAGCATCGCCAAGAGTCAGAATGTGCCCGTGCCTGTCATCAGCGAGGCGTTAGGGCATGATTCGGAAGATACGACCCGCATCTATTTGGCCCTACTGGATTCTTCGGTGGTGGACAAAGCCAACAGCAAGGTCATCCGGTCTATTGGCAGATAAGAATGATTGGGTACCCCCAAACACATTTTGTAAGTTGAGAGATTCCCCTTGAACCTTTCCCGTTCAGGGGGATTTTTGTTGGACAAAGTGGTAAATCTCTCTTTAAGAGATGTTTCGCACGCCGCAAAATTACAAAAAATACTGCAATCCACACAGGATGAATCCTGAAAATTACGTTTTGGGCGAACCTTCCCACAGGATTTGTTCGACAAAAGAAGAAGAATTGTTTGACAAATAAAAGTGTATGAATTAACAAACTGTTTATTTTCAAATAAATAGCAGGTTGGATACATCTCTTAAAGAGAGATGTACCGATTCAAGGCCTGAGAGCGCGATGTACATTCTGTAGTGGTAGCCTCATTAAAGGTACAGCTATCCTTTGTATATAAGCGGATTAGGGGGGGAATAAAATGCGAATCGACAAGAAAACCGTTGGGAAAAAGGCTTGGCGGTAGAAAGTGGATTTGTTCGACAAATCGGTGTATCTCTCCGTAAGAGATGTATTTCGCATGCAAAGTTACACACAATTGTTGGGAAAACGGTGATAAATACCAAAAAAGTTAAGAAATGAATAGTTTCCAATACGTCCTTAAAAAGGATTTGTCGAACAGTTGTTTGACAAATTGTAATTATTACATTTTATACTTCATTGGATATCACCTAATTATCTCCAATTGCTAAACATGATACATCTCTTACGGAGAGATGTACCGATAATGTACATGATTTCGAGTCTACCAAAGTACGATTGAGGTCATGCCGAAATAAGATAATGATAGCATATATAATGCTGGGGAATTTCCCCGAACTTTTGGATAATACCGTTGTAACTACATGTGTTTCAATATATAATAAACACTTGGAGGAGTCGGAAATGTATCCCTTCACCAACTAAGGCGTAAGGCTATCCATTTATTATCATGGACGAAATACTACCTATAGAGGATAAACTGCACTGGTATGCCATGCGTGACCTCAAACGCAGACATGCCAAATTGCCCGCCTACAAGATGTTCGAGAACTTGAAGGTGCAGTGTTTCACTCCTATGGTGCATCGTTTGGTCGTAGTTGGTGGCAAGCGGGTGGATCAGGAAGTGCCTTTCATGCAGGACTTGCTTTTCGTGAAAGACACGAGGGAGCATCTTGATGCCATTGTGGAGAGTACCCCCAAGCTTCAATACCGTTACAAGCTCGGTGTACAGCACACTCCTATCATCGTCCCTGTCGCAGATATGGAACGTTTCATCAAGGCGGTAGAAGCCAGTGATAATCCTAAGTTCTATTCCCCTGACGAGGTGACACCGGAGATGAGAAACCGGAAAATCCGCATCATCGGCGGGCAGTTGGACGGATATACGGGCACATTGGTGACCACACGTGGTTCGAAGACAAAAAGGCTGCTGGTGGAACTGCCCACCTTGTTGGCTGCCTCCATAGAAGTAGAAGCGGAGTATATTCAGCTTATTCCATGAGGATATGAACCGATTGTAAATTTTTCCCTAACAAACAGGAAAAATCAATCCCCCTTGCGACCGAAAATTAATGCTATTATAAATTGATTTAATCACAATTTCAATGAACAGGTTCGGCATAGAGCTTGGCAAGTTGATGGAGAATCATCTGTCAGACATACTTTTCAGTGAGCGTTCCAATAGAGAGCATATTCATCTGTACCGTGTTGATAATTATTGGGTGGCATTCGAACGTTCTGCTTTTCACCTTTGTCACATCTATACGAAATCGGTTATTAATGCGATGAAAGTGTTTCGTGTGCCCCTCCCTATTGTTGTGACAAGTGTAGAGGACAGGGAAATGCCATTTGCCGTAGGTGACATGGAGTGTATGAAAAGAACATTTGTAGAAAGGATATACAAGACAGGAAAGCCAGTTGACGGCAAATCATTCAATGAATGGCACTACCAAAACACCATAGTATTTCAAGACACAGGCTATAGAAGGTCTTAAACAAAGAAAAATCAGGAATATGAGTATAAATAAAGTATTTTACATCTTGCTCATTGTCGCAAGTACAGTGACACTGGGCTCGTGCGGTTCTTCCAAGGAAGTAGTTTATTTCCAGGATTTGAGACCCGGGGAAACAGAAATCAAGTTGCCTGAAGTGAAAGCCATTACAGTCCGACCGGAGGATAAGATTTCCATTATCGTCAACAGCCGTGACCCCCAGTTGACGGACTTGTTCAACCTGCCTTATGTGTCCAGGCAATTGGGTCAGTCTTTAAGGACAAATGGCGTGACGGCTTCAAGCAATCAAGGAGTATCCGCTTATACCGTAGATGCCAACGGTAAGATAGATTTTCCTGTACTTGGCAAGATACACGTGGCCGGAATGAAGCGGGAAGAAATCGCCGAATGTATCAAGAACGAATTGATAAAGGAGAATTTGGTGAAAGACCCTGTCGTGACCGTGGAATTTGCCAATCTCTGCATATCCGTGTTGGGCGAGGTGAACAGTCCGGGACGTTTCAGCATTGACCGGGACAGGCTGACCATACTCGATGCACTCAGCATGGCAGGCGACCTGACCATCTACGGAAACCGTTCCAAGGTGATGGTGTTACGGCAAGAAGGGGATGTGCAACGGGTGTACGGACTGAACCTCACTTCCGGCGAACACATCTATTCTTCACCCGCCTATTATCTGCAACAGAATGACGTGGTGTATGTGGAACCCAATGAAGTGAAAGCCCGTCAATCTACCGTCAACGGCAACAACGTGCGTTCCACCTCGTTCTGGATTTCGCTGGCATCGTTGCTGACTTCTGTGGCCATCCTCATTTTTAATTAATCACGTCCAATCTAAATATTGTATATCGTGGCAACTCAAAACAATATATCCAAACCTAAACAGAAGGAACTTGCGGAGAAGATAGGCGTTTCCGCTTCCCAGTTGAGCCGCATTGTCAGCGGCGAAACAAGAACGGTAAGCAGTGATATTCTCATAGGTGTGGCAAAGGAATTTAAGGTATCGACAGACTACATACTGGGCTTGTCCACCGTGAGCGTTCGTAAAAGCTACGATATTTCTGAATTAGGCTTGTCAGAGGGAGCCGTAAGAGGGCTTGTGACGGGTGCTGTTGATGTGCAAATCCTCAATCGCCTGTTGGAACACAGGAGTTTTCCCAAGCTGATAGATTTGATACGGATTTATTTTCAGGATACGGCGGCAAAGGGCATAACAGCAAGAAACCAGCTTATCGAGATGGCAACGGCTTCCCTGTCCGACCTGATGAAAGAACACCCGGAACACCGGGCAGAAGCGAAGCAGGATTTACAGCTTTTGAACGCCCAAAAGATGGGGGAACATGAAGCGGAGATTGAAAAAATCAAAAATGTGTTCCTGGCTATCCTGCGGGACATTAAGAAAGACATTGACAACGGGGAACAGCCGGGAGAAGCTGTGACCGCCGCTATGTTCCAAGCCATGCGGGACGCACTGGCGGAACAGAAACAAAAACCGCTTTCCATTGACGATGTAACGGCGATGATAGCCGGACAGATCGGACAGCTTGCACCGATGGACGAGGAAACCGCCGACCTGTTTCAGCGGTTAGTAAAGAAAATGATTGAACAGGCAGAGAAATAAATGTAGGAGAATATTAGAAAATGGGAAAAAGCAACTCGTACTATATGCAGCTTCATGTAGAAGCACTGTTTACAATGAATGAAAAGAACGAACTTATGACTATAAGGGAACCATGGGACTCCACTTCACAGCCGGCTCCCCGCTTCTATTTGACAAGACCACTTTACGAAAAACCACATACTTATTTTCGCGCTGACGTACCGAAAGAATTAAGAGAAAAACTACAATCAATTACCAACAGAGAGCCAGTACTGATGCTGCCGAATGAATCACCTATTTATGATAAAGAATATCGGCAACTATTAGGAGAAAGTAAGATTTCAGAAGATGCTTGTTTTTGGCTTCCTGAACAGCCAAAGTTAAAAGCCTGCCTACTCACTAAAGACAACATTGAGCCTCAGATGAGCCACTATTTTCCCTGGCTACCTGAAGAGTTGCTGGATGTTCCCTTTTGCGCTGCTTATTTGGAAGATTCTCAAGTCGTATCTATTTGTCGTAGTGTTCGGATTATTCTTGAGGCAGAGGAAGCGGGAATTGAAACGGCTGAACTTTACAGAAGAAAAGGGTATGCATTCCACACACTTGCAGAATGGGCAGAAGCAGTTAGACGAAATGGTAGTATTCCTTTGTATAGTGCGTCCACTTCTAACTTAGCCTCTTTAGGTTTAGCAAAAAAGGCAGGCGGCATTTTCTTTGGTAACGGTTTTTGCGTTTGCTGATTTATGGTTTTGGGGTATAATAAACTGTTTGAAGAAGAAAAGAAGCGGCTAAAATAGATTGCGGAGAAGTTGGACTTGCCGAAAAATCCAAACCCACAGCGGGGACGGAAAAAGAAATAGAGAACAGCAAATCGAAATAGGAGGAGTGAAAATGAACCAAGGAAGAATTATTGTGATTACAGGTTCGCCGGGAACAGGAAAGACAACAATTGCGTCGATTGTCGCAAAAGAATCGAACATGGATAAATCTGTGCATATGCACACAGACGACTTTTTCCATTATTTAAGCAAAGGAGCAATACCGCCGCATTTACCAGAGTCCAACGAACAAAATTTAGTTGTTATTGAAGCCTTTTTAGAAGCTGCAAAGCGCTATGCCCGCGGTGGATATGATGTAATTGTAGATGGAATTGTAGGGCCGTGGTTTTTAGAACCATGGAGAGCCCTTGTTCGAGAAGATTATGAAGTACACTATATTGTTTTAAGGGCCAGTAAAGAAGAAACTATGAAGCGAGCTGTGGAGCGCTCAAAATTAGACAGAAAAACAAATGTTGAATTAGTAGAAACCATGTGGGAGCAATTTTGCAATCTGGGAATATATGAATCGAATGTTATAGATACGACCACTTATTCCATTCAAGAAACTGTTTCCGCAGTACAAGAAAAAATCGCAAGTAGGGCAGCGTTGTTGTCTTAGATTTTTTTGCTTTTTTGTGGTATATTATCCTCAGACAGAGCTAAAGGAGAGAGCGGAACATGAAAAGCGATTATTCAAAAGAAAGCATCACAGAGTTTTTAAGCCGAAAGTACGGTGAGGATATAAGGCTTTTTCCGATAAAAGAAGGGCAGGAGTCACAGGCGTATTGGTTTTCGCGTGGCGGCAGAGAATATGTCGTGCGCATAAATTCAAATATGGAAGGCTTCAAAAAAGACAAATACGCCTATGAGCACTTCCGCTCGGATAGAGTTCCTATTCCAGAGGTTGTTGAAACAGGCAACTTTGACGGCACGCACTACTTCTGCATCAGCGTAAAAGCGGACGGGATTACATATGAGGACTCCGATGAAGAAACGGTTGTGCGACTGCTCGGCGATATTACGGATGTAACCGAAGCAATATCGCGAACCGATATATCAGGCACTTCCGGCTGCGGCGTGTTTGACAGCGATACGGGAAACGCTCCGTTTTACAGCTGGAGAGAATATCTTGCGGAGGTATTCGAGAGAGACTGGACGGCGGTAAGCAGGAGCTATGTTAACCTCTCACTCATCGACGAGCTTCTCGCGGCATATCGTGAGCTTATATCTTATTGCCCGGAAGAAAGAGCGCTGTTCCACGGGGATTTCGGCTCGAATAATGTTATCGTAGGCAAAAAATCGAGGATAAGTGGCGTTATAGACTGGGACTGCGCGGCTTACGGGGACTTTCTTTACGACATCGCGACCGCGTATTTTTGGCGGACATGGCTCATGTGCATGGAAAAAACTGCGGCGTATTGGGAGAGAAAATACTCTCACCTGCCGAGATATACCGAGCGAATTTTATGCTATGAGCTGCGGATAGGGCTGACGGAAATATACGAAAACGCTGTCGAAAACGATACTGAGACAACAGAGTGGCTTCAAAACAGGTGCCGCGAGATTTTGAGAGAATACAGACAAAGAAAGGCATGATAAAATGAGAATACTGTTCACAGGCTTTGACCCGTTCGGGGGAGAGAAAATCAATCCTGCGGGAGAAGCCGTAAAAATGATGAAAAACGAAATACAAGGCGCGGAAATTTTAAAGCTCGAAGTGCCGACGGTGTTTGGAAAGGCAGGAGAGGTTCTTAAAAAAGCGGTGGAGCAATACAGACCCGACGCGGTGGTGTGCGTAGGTCAAGCCGGAGGGAGAGCCGCCATTACTCCCGAGATGATAGCCGTGAACATAATGGACGCGCGCATTCCCGACAACGCCGGAAACAAGCCGTGCCACGAGCTTATAATAAAAGAGGGAAGAGAAGCGTATTTTTCCTCACTTCCGGTGAAGGATATCGAGAAAAATCTAAATGATAACGGAATTCCGTCGTCGGTATCGTATGGAGCGGACAACGAGTAAAAGAGTGACCGCCGAGATAACCCATTGCTCGGCGGTGTTCCTTTCCAAGTTAATTGCGTGATATAGATTGAAAAGTGGATAGATTTATGATATAGTGGATAAATTTATGATATAATGAGTTATCAACAAATCGGAATTTGTGGAGGTAAAATATAGATGAATCAAGGTAGAATTATTGTAATCACAGGTGCGCCGGGGACAGGAAAAACTACAACGGCATCTGCTGTTGCAAAAGAATCAGATTTGGAAAAGTCTGTGCATATGCACACAGATGACTTTTATCATTATTTGAGTAAAGGGGCAATACCACCGCATTTGCCAGAATCAAATGAGCAAAATTTGATTGTCATTGAAGCGTTTTTAGAAGCTGCGAAGCGATATGCTCGTGGGGGATATGATGTAATTGTTGACGGTATTATCGGACCGTGGTTTTTAAAGCCGTGGCAAAGTCTTGTTCGGGAACATTATGAGGTGCATTATATTATTTTAAGGGCAAGTAAGGAAGAAACCTTGAAGCGAGCTGTTGAACGCTCAAAGTTAGACCGAAAAACAAATATCGAATTGGTAGAAACAATGTGGGAGCAATTTTGCAATCTGGGAATATATGAATCGAATGTTGTAGATACGACCAATTATTCCATTCAAGAAACTGTTTCCGCAGTACAAGAAAAAATCGCAAGTAGGGCAGCGTTGTTGTCTTAGATTTTTTTGCTTTTTTGTGGTATATTATCCTCAGACAGAGCTAAAGGAGAGAGCGGAACATGAAAAGCGATTATTCAAAAGAAAGCATCACAGAGTTTTTAAGCCGAAAGTACGGTGAGGATATAAGGCTTTTTCCGATAAAAGAAGGGCAGGAGTCACAGGCGTATTGGTTTTCGCGTGGCGGCAGAGAATATGTCGTGCGCATAAATTCAAATATGGAAGGCTTCAAAAAAGACAAATACGCCTATGAGCACTTCCGCTCGGATAGAGTTCCTATTCCAGAGGTTGTTGAAACAGGCAACTTTGACGGCACGCACTACTTCTGCATCAGCGTAAAAGCGGACGGGATTACATATGAGGACTCCGATGAAGAAACGGTTGTGCGACTGCTCGGCGATATTACGGATGTAACCGAAGCAATATCGCGAACCGATATATCAGGCACTTCCGGCTGCGGCGTGTTTGACAGCGATACGGGAAACGCTCCGTTTTACAGCTGGAGAGAATATCTTGCGGAGGTATTCGAGAGAGACTGGACGGCGGTAAGCAGGAGCTATGTTAACCTCTCACTCATCGACGAGCTTCTCGCGGCATATCGTGAGCTTATATCTTATTGCCCGGAAGAAAGAGCGCTGTTCCACGGGGATTTCGGCTCGAATAATGTTATCGTAGGCAAAAAATCGAGGATAAGTGGCGTTATAGACTGGGACTGCGCGGCTTACGGGGACTTTCTTTACGACATCGCGACCGCGTATTTTTGGCGGACATGGCTCATGTGCATGGAAAAAACTGCGGCGTATTGGGAGAGAAAATACTCTCACCTGCCGAGATATACCGAGCGAATTTTATGCTATGAGCTGCGGATAGGGCTGACGGAAATATACGAAAACGCTGTCGAAAACGATACTGAGACAACAGAGTGGCTTCAAAACAGGTGCCGCGAGATTTTGAGAGAATACAGACAAAGAAAGGCATGATAAAATGAGAATACTGTTCACAGGCTTTGACCCGTTCGGGGGAGAGAAAATCAATCCTGCGGGAGAAGCCGTAAAAATGATGAAAAACGAAATACAAGGCGCGGAAATTTTAAAGCTCGAAGTGCCGACGGTGTTTGGAAAGGCAGGAGAGGTTCTTAAAAAAGCGGTGGAGCAATACAGACCCGACGCGGTGGTGTGCGTAGGTCAAGCCGGAGGGAGAGCCGCCATTACTCCCGAGATGATAGCCGTGAACATAATGGACGCGCGCATTCCCGACAACGCCGGAAACAAGCCGTGCCACGAGCTTATAATAAAAGAGGGAAGAGAAGCGTATTTTTCCTCACTTCCGGTGAAGGATATCGAGAAAAATCTAAATGATAACGGAATTCCGTCGTCGGTATCGTATGGAGCGGACAACGAGTAAAAGAGTGACCGCCGAGATAACCCATTGCTCGGCGGTGTTCCTTTCCAAGTTAATTGCGTGATATAGATTGAAAAGTGGATAGATTTATGATATAGTGGATAAATTTATGATATAATGAGTTATCAACAAATCGGAATTTGTGGAGGTAAAATATAGATGAATCAAGGTAGAATTATTGTAATCACAGGTGCGCCGGGGACAGGAAAAACTACAACGGCATCTGCTGTTGCAAAAGAATCAGATTTGGAAAAGTCTGTGCATATGCACACAGATGACTTTTATCATTATCATGTAAGAAAGCCAAGCGCAAGGGAGTATGATGATTGCTGCAATGAATTTTGGAATGTAACACCTTATGTTATTAAAGGATTGTGCCGTAAGGAAATTTTATTTGCTATTGATCATTTTAATCAGATTGTTCGCCATGAGCTGCTGAGAATGATATCATGGAAGGTCGGCATCGAAACAGGCTTTAAATTAAGTGTAGGCAAGAACTATAAGTTTATTGAAAGGTATATATCCGAGGATTTGTGGGAGAAACTTTTGTCCACCTACCGGATGGATTCCTATGAAAACATATGGGAAGCATTATTTCTATGCCATCAATTGTTCAGGGCGGTATCCGGTGAGGTGGCGGAAAGGCTTCATTATGCCTATCCGGAGTATGATAGGAATATAACAAAATATACCAGGGACATGTATAAAAAATACACTGGTAAAACCGGCTGCCTGGATAGCACATATGCCGCTGATATAGAAGAGAGGCGGGAACAGTGATTACAGAAATGAAAGCAGGGCACCTGAAAGATATCGATAAACCCAGCGAACCATTTGAGGTGATAGGTAAGATTATACCGAGGTATGAAAACGAGAATTGGACCTTTACAGAATTACTCTATGAAGCGCCATATTTAAAAAGCTACCAAGACGAAGAGGATGAAGAGGATGAGGAGGCAGATTGCCTTGAATATATTGACAATACTGATAAGATAATATATCTTTACTACCAAGACGATAAATGCGTCGGAAAAGTTAAACTGCGAAAAAATTGGAACCGGTACGCTTATATAGAAGATATCGCCGTATGTAAGGATTTCAGGGGGCAAGGCATAGGCAGCGCGCTTATCAATATATCTATAGAATGGGCAAAGCATAAAAACTTGCATGGACTAATGCTTGAAACCCAGGACAATAACCTTATAGCTTGTAAATTCTATCATAATTGTGGTTTCAAAATCGGCTCCGTCGATACTATGTTATACGCCAACTTTGAAAACAACTTTGAAAAAGCTGTTTTCTGGTATTTAAGGTTTTAGAATGCAAGGAACAGTGAATTGGAGTTCGTCTTGTTATAATTAGCTTCTTGGGGTATCTTTAAATACTGTAGAAAAGAGGAAGGAAATAATAAATGGCTAAAATGAGAATATCACCGGAATTGAAAAAACTGATCGAAAAATACCGCTGCGTAAAAGATACGGAAGGAATGTCTCCTGCTAAGGTATATAAGCTGGTGGGAGAAAATGAAAACCTATATTTAAAAATGACGGACAGCCGGTATAAAGGGACCACCTATGATGTGGAACGGGAAAAGGACATGATGCTATGGCTGGAAGGAAAGCTGCCTGTTCCAAAGGTCCTGCACTTTGAACGGCATGATGGCTGGAGCAATCTGCTCATGAGTGAGGCCGATGGCGTCCTTTGCTCGGAAGAGTATGAAGATGAACAAAGCCCTGAAAAGATTATCGAGCTGTATGCGGAGTGCATCAGGCTCTTTCACTCCATCGACATATCGGATTGTCCCTATACGAATAGCTTAGACAGCCGCTTAGCCGAATTGGATTACTTACTGAATAACGATCTGGCCGATGTGGATTGCGAAAACTGGGAAGAAGACACTCCATTTAAAGATCCGCGCGAGCTGTATGATTTTTTAAAGACGGAAAAGCCCGAAGAGGAACTTGTCTTTTCCCACGGCGACCTGGGAGACAGCAACATCTTTGTGAAAGATGGCAAAGTAAGTGGCTTTATTGATCTTGGGAGAAGCGGCAGGGCGGACAAGTGGTATGACATTGCCTTCTGCGTCCGGTCGATCAGGGAGGATATCGGGGAAGAACAGTATGTCGAGCTATTTTTTGACTTACTGGGGATCAAGCCTGATTGGGAGAAAATAAAATATTATATTTTACTGGATGAATTGTTTTAGTACCTAGATTTAGATGTCTAAAAAGCTTTAACTACAAGCTTTTTAGACATCTAATCTTTTCTGAAGTACATCCGCAACTGTCCATACTCTGATGTTTTATATCTTTTCTAAAAGTTCGCTAGATAGAGTTCTATATTAGAGATGTAAAGAGTTTTGGTGAAGAGGTTTGTGAGTATGGCTTTTATAACCAGGGTGCAATGAGAAGCACTAACAGCAGCTAGCTTAAGAACGCATAGGATATACTTTTTATGGAAGTCACAGAGGAGGAATAAAATTTGAACAGGATTAACAGAGTAAAGATGCATAACACCATGAACATTTTCCTCGTTATCAGCTGCGAAAAAGATCAGCAGGTGATTGTCTATTGTTTGCCACGAGACTGCACGAACCGGAGTTCCTGCTTCCACACCGGAAATAGTGTTGCCTTCCGGTGAAGGAATATAGTCACATACCGCTTCCAGCCTACCGGCTTCTGTATTGGCATAATGAAACTCCAAATCATAGAGCCACCCTATACAAAACAGGGCAACAAGTGCGGAAAGAATTGCCGCTATTAAGCGAGTGCGTTTAACACGCTTTAAAAATCTAAGTGCACGCTGTGGCGCTTTTTCAATAGGAACCTGCCTGCGCATATCCTCTTCAAGCTGGCGGCAGGCCGCACAATGCTCAATGTGTTCTCTGACCATAGCAGAGGTCTCTGTCTCGGTCAATTCTTCAAGATAGGATGGGAGTAAATCCCTGACTACGCAGCAGTCAAGATTGGTTTCACGCATTGTTATCACCTCCGATAATCTTTACAAGTTTTTCCTTACCACGATAAAAGCGCACTCGAGCCCATACTTCGCTGTGCCCAAGAATGTCACCGATGTCACGGAAAGAGAAATCACCGGCTAATCGCAGATGGATTACTTCACGAGTTTCGGCATCTAACTGTTGCATTGCTCGATATAGTGCAAAACGCTCTTGCCGGTTCTCAAACTCTTTCGTGGGATTATCAGGAGCCGCAACATGAGTAAGTTCGCTTTCTTCCACAAGAGTGGTGCGCTTACTTGCGATTTTTTCTTGTACTGCGGAAACAGTATCTTTGATTGAATGCGTAGTTGTATCTATAACATTTAATTCATAGATTCCTAAATTGGAAAATTGCTTCCACATTGTTTCAACTAATTCAATATTTGTTTCTCTGTCTAACTTTGAGCGTTCGATAGCCCGCTTCATAGTTTCTTCTTTACTTGCCCTTAAAACGATATAGTGTACTTCATAATGCTCTTGAACAATGTTGCGCCACGGCTCTAAAAACCACGGTCCTACAATGCCATCTACAATTACATCATATCCACCACGAGCATATCGCTTCGCAGCTTCTAAAAATGCTTCAATGACAATCAAATTTTGCTCATTTGATTCTGGCAAATACGGTGGTATTGCCCCTTTACTCAAATTCTGAATTTCTCAGAACAGAATATCCTCCGGCTTGAACTTATCTTTTTCGGTAAT
>ENA-OZGP01000097-OZGP01000097.1-human-gut-metagenome-genome-assembly--contig:-NODE-97-length-25925-cov-6.216428_pt1 | contig 25925 bp, 36 predicted proteins | sample MGYA00245122_ERZ653669 | MGnify/ENA primary metagenome ERZ653669 (study PRJEB26926, sample SAMN06165247) | human gut metagenome | biome: ENVO:00009003; feature: ENVO:2100002; material: ENVO:00002003... | reverse complement strand
GGCTCGGAGATGTGTATAAGAGACAGATGTAAGATCTTGTTAAGACTCTTGTTGTCGTTTGTTCCGTAAAACTGTCCGCCGCCGATAACTGCATTCTGTTTTACTCCGTATGTAGGCGCAAGGCTTGCATCGTATCCGCCGCAATTTCCATATCCGTACGCCTCTTGGATATCCGATGTTTTTGCGAACATCATGAGCAGATCTGTAATCGTTTCTACGATCGGGCCGCCAAGGAACGATCCTCTCGGCGAAAAGTTTGTGATCGCTGTATGCTCCTGATCTGTGTTCCTGTTATATCCCGGCTGCAGTCCAGATAAACTTACCATCTTTGGTTTTTCTTTATCTGCATCCAATACCGATCCGTAAAACATCGGAATCCACATTCCCTCCAGCTCTGCTCCTGTTTCGTCTGTAAATCCTACAGCCTCGAATCCCGGTGCTTTTGTCATGCTAAACAAAACACATCTATCCTGTCCCGCCATGTATTCCTTTTTGTAAATTTTTGCCAGCCAGCTAAATGCCCCGCCGTTGTAAGACGTGTTTGCAATATCGGATGCAGATCCGTCTTCCTTTTTTGTGTAATCATTTTCGTTTAACCGGTAATCCGGTGTCCCATCTGCACGTACCATATAAGGCTTGTTCGCAAGCAGTACCGGGAAATCCGCCCAGCCATTCAGATTAAATCCTCCTCCCATGGTCACTTTTACCGGTGTGTAATTTGTGTTCCTGCCTATATATTCGATTCTTTGGCTCGGCGACTTGATGCCGTTATGCTCGATAAAGCCAAAGTAGCTCGATGGCTTTACGCAATTTAAAATTTCTTCGCATGTATCCTGCTGCGCAATATTAATTCTTTTTCCCACTTCTTCCATTATTCTTTAACCTCCACATAATACATTGCTCCATTATCAATTCCAAGCTTGTATCTTTTCTTTGTTGTGTCGTCTGTTATTTTGTTCGCATCTTCTGCCAAGAGCGCCGCCCCTTTTATATTTACAGTAACATTCGCTCCGTCGCTCACGGTAATGTAGTATCCCTGCGTTATCGTTGTCGGATTCTGCCCGTTGTAAGGTGGCATAAAATCGCCGTTGTCGCTTGCTGTTGTCGCAATGCTTACAAGCACTGCCGTATCGTCCGCCTTCCCCTCTTCTTTCGCATAGATCCCGATTTCGTTTATGTAGTAGGCCGCTGTTACGAGCGCCTCTTTCTTGATCGGATCATAATTCGACAGCAGAGCCTTTAACTTTACGAGGTTTTTGTTCTCTACAAAAAGATCCGAAAAAGAATATCTGTTTTTTTCGCTTTTTAAGGCTGTTCTGGTTTTTAAGGATGCCTTTGTTTTTTCCTGCTCCGAGTAATCTCCGTTTCCGATTGCCATATACATGTATTTTATTTTACACTCTCCGGCTGTGCTCTTCGCAAGTAACTCCTGCCCCTGCAAAGTCATCACGGCCGCTCCCATAGGCTGTGGCATGATTCATTCCTCCTTAAATATCTGCATTTTTCTGTTCTGTTAAAATCTTCATTCCTGCATATGCTTCCATTTTTATCGTCTCTGCTTCCAGGTTATTGTTTTCCCGTATATCTTCCGCTCCGAAAAATCTCGTCTGCATCGCTGCAACGTTTTCCGTTCCTCTTGTCTCGTTTTCCCCGTCCCAGTATTCCTTTATATTCGGCGCTTCCATGTCTTTGTTTTCTGTTGCACCGGTGCAAATCCATTGTTTTGCTGTATTTTCTCCTGAGTTGTCCTCCCGGATATCTGGATTTGTTGTTTCTGCTTCCTGGGCCATCGCGTAATACGCAGTTGTTTCAATTTCGCGGCCGATGTCTATTGCATCCAGAATCGATCTCGCGGCCTTTACTTTCTGCAGAACATTCGTAAAAAGTTCTGCGGTATTTTCCGTTAGCATATCGTATACGATCACTTTAAACCTGTACGGTTTCCCTTCGTATTCTGCCCATGGTATAAATTCTGCATGGTTAAACACGATGTTCAGCAATGCGTCTATCGCCGTCTGCGTCCCTGCGTATCTGTGCATTTCGTATGCGTGCTTTATCATTTTAAGTTTCATATTGTCCGGAAGATTGCTACGATAATATTGTGCATTCATGCATGCGGCGGCCAGATCGTAATATTTCGGGTCTAACCCATCCAAGTTCCCCCATACATTTAACTTTTCCGCCTTTTTCATGGATTTCTGCATCTGGTGCGAAATTGCGTAGGAAAAACATTCTGCATCTGTGTCCTGCATATTCGGCGGAAGCAGCATATAATAGGTTTTTTCGTCGTCTATCTTATACATTATTCTTTTTCCAGTCCTCCGTAAGTAAGATTAATGCTTGTACAACGTGCTACCTGGTTTTCTTTTACTGCTTTGTAACTTGGACTTTTTATGCTAAGTCGAGATGCTCCGGCCGCATTCGCAAACGAGATTAGCATATCCGGATTGATTGCTCTTCCGATTCTGCTTTTTGTGTATTCCACAAATTCGTCTGCCATCTCTTCGATCGCCTCCCGAATCGCTCCTTCCGTTTCCTTTCGCAAATACGAAATGTAATATGTTGCTTCCAGAGTGTATTCCACTATTTCCGGTGCTAAGACTTCCACCTTATCTGTATCCGGTGTTCGTTTCGCTTCCTTAATATATGCCGCAATTGCTTCCAGCTTACTTTTGTCCGGCACATTTCCGTTTTGTAGCAGAATATACACCTGCACAACAGCTTCGTCGCTCGTAATTGCTCGTACATCGATAATGTTTCCGCTATATTCTTTTACAAGCTCGATGTATTCGTCGCCTGGTCCTGCGACAGAATACGTCGATGGGAAATTATAAATATTCTCCCGGAGCTCATCGCTTTCGTATTCGTCGTGTCCTCCTGCTGTCTCTGTTGTATTTTCCACGGAGTCGACCAAGTCGATCGCATCCACAAGGATGTTTATCTGCCCGGCACTATACCCGTTTCCGGCTGTTCCGATTTCTGTGCATGTGGCAATTGTATCCGCATATTCACTTCCGGCCGGAATTACCAGGTCTTCATTTGTGGCGAAAAATATCTGTTCCCCTTCTGTCGCTTGTGTCCCTGCCGGAATTACCACATCTTCTTCCTGCGCCTCTGACAATGTAAAACGCAAAGTTGTCGTCGCGTATTCTTCCCCGCTTTGGGAATATCCGATATTCGCTCCGAGATTTCTCAAGGAACTGCCGAAAGCATATTTTAAAAAATTTTGTTTAAATCGATCCGCGCCGTATACTGCGAGCTGATAGAGCATTACTGCCATTGTGTTTATTTTTATTTTCCTTTGGTCCCCAGGATATAATACAAGCTCTTCTCCTGTTATTTCCTGGTATCTTGCTTCGTAATCCTCTGTCATTTCTGCCACAATAGACTCTATAGATATTCCTTCTTCTCCAAGTGGATCGATATCCGGCAGGCTGTCCCACATATCACTCAATGCCATATTTTACCACCACCTTTACTGTTTCCTGGTCTTCGACACTTACCTGTACTACCTCTGCCCTATCCTCGTATGTATCCGCCTGCTCCATAACTTCTGTCGTGTATTTATTCATTTCTGCAGATGATGCATTTTGCGGCATGTGTACCCCTGCATCCCGCAGGAGTGGAATAGTCCCATATGGTGTTTCTGCAAGTGTTCCGATATTATTTAAAATACTTTCTTTTTCTGTGTTGGTAATCTCTCCAAGCTCTCCATTTACATCTACCTCCATGGTCTTTCCTCCTACTTCGGTATTTTTAGCTTCTGGTGCACATATATTTTATCCGGGCTCTTCAATATTTTTTTGTTTGCGTTGTAAATTTTCGTGTAAAGAGATGCCCTTTTGTAAAATTTAACCGCAAGCCCTGTAAGCGTATCGCCTTTTTTAACTTCATAAATCGTATACCCAGACGCTTTCGACTGCTTCGTTGTTTTCTTTTTGGCTTTTGCGTTCTTTCCTTTTTTCGTTTTTGTTGTCTTTGCCTTTGTTGTTACTTTAGGATATTCTTTTAGTGTCACGTCGAAATTCATTTGTGCAATTTTTCCATTTGCAAGAATTTCCTTGTATGGCTGCGAAATATGGGTTATCGCGTAATATCCAGATCCGACTTTCTTTCCGCCTAGCAAAAAAGGGAGCCGTTCCCCGTCTTTCGCATATTTTGTCAATTTTTCGCTTACTTTTATTGGGTTTATCTGGAATTCCGCTTTTGCAATAATGCTCATGGTCAGTTCATTTAGATCCGGCCCCGAAAATTCGAGCAGAGGTTTTTTCCCATTCCTTTTGTGCTCTGCGAATTCTGTGCTTAATGTTCTTGTCAAGTCCGAAAACGAAAGCATTTTTGCGCGATTTTTCACAAATGATACCTCGAATGTTACTCCTCCAAGGCTGCCAATTTCCGACATATCATCCGTCCTTTCTTACCAGTGTCCTATATGTTTCATTTTCCACGTCCAAATTCTTTATTTTTGCGCTTTCTGCCGTTACATTTTTTACTTTCAAATTTTCTGCTGTCACTTCCATTGTTCTGTTATTGGAATCATATTTCATTTTCGTTCCGTCCGAAAAATATTTTACAAACAGCCCTTTCCCTGTCTCTTTTGGTTCTTTGTCCGCAGAAAACATCGGTCCTAAAATGATTCCTTTATCAAAATCCTTTCCGGAATACTCCAGCAATACTGCAACGCGTTCTTTTATCTTTGGCATTTCGTAAGCTCCTGCCAAAAACGGTACATCATTAATTACCTGTTTTTCGTGTTCCTCAATGGTAATATCTGCCAGCCCTTTTTCATAATCAATTTTCGATATTCTTGCATAGAATAATTTTGCCATTGATCCTCCTAAAAATCTGTAACACATTTATGCATATCCAACGTAGTTGTATATTTTCCTCCGGACTTTCCGTGCGTTGCTGTGTCGATAAAATATTTCCCATCCAGCTTTCCCCATCCTTTCAGGTTTACATTTTCTGCTGCCATGTATCTAATATTCCCGCGCATCGTAATCGATACAGTAATTGCCTGCCTGATATTTTCCCGCAGTGCCGCTTTTGCTTTCGTCTGCGCCTGTGCGAGAGATTCCGCTTTTTCGTTTACAAACATTTGCCTTGTCCCTTTGGTGCCCGGCCTGTGGAATTCGTAAGACAATGTTTTTTTCTTCTTCCCGGACGTGTACTGTATCTTTACTCCGTTGTATGTCTGTGCTACGCTTTTGCTTATATTGTAGCTTTCTTCCTGCCCTTTACTTATCGTGTGCTTCGCTGCCTTTTTTTCGTATTTCGTTTTGTCGTACGCGCACATTTTTCCGTTGTATAGTTTCAATGCAATTCCGTAGTCGCTGCAAAGCGAAAAGGCAAATTCCAGATCTGTCTGCCCACTCTGGCTTATGGACGAAATCTTATGATCTGCAGCATCGTAAACAAGCCCAATTCCGGCCGACTTTGCAATTGTCCGCAAAACACTATGCAGCGTTGTTTTTTTCCATGTGTGCGATTTCTGCCGGACATTAAAACCGGTGCTGATCGGAACCGATAGACCCGAAAGCTCTAAAGTCTGTGGATATCCGCTAAATCCGAGAGAATCTACTGCGAATTTCCCACAAAACACTTTATTGTTTTTCGTAACCCCTGGCCAATCTTCCACTTTTATCCACGTTTTTACCGTGTCCCTGGTGTCTGGCATGTAGTTTTTAAACCACTTTCCGCTCTTGTTTGTCAGGGTCATTGTTATTGTGTCGGCTGATCCCCCAGCATTGTCTACCCACGAAAAATCTTCGCAATCATCTGTTAGTTTTTTCGTGCTTTTGCACTTATTGTACTGGACTTCAATTGAGGATTTCATTCGTTGTCCCTCCATGGCGGCGTGTCTTCGTCTTCATCTTTCTGCACTGTTTCTTCCAGTAATGGGCACCAGACTTTTACATTGTCCGCAAAAATCGTCGTTTTTAATAAATTGGAGTTTTTTTCGTCCTGCATGATTTGCTCCAACGCTGTTTCGCTTCCATATACTTTCCATGCAATATAATCCCAGGTGTCCCCCGCTTTTGTGTTGTAAAAAAATCCTCCCATATATCATCCTCCGAATGATTTCCGCTTTTCCTCTTTATTTATCTGTTTAATCATGCGGGCCAGTTCATTTTTATTGATTGCAAGTGCTTTCGTAACATCTTCCCTACTTGCATTGCCTTTAATCGTTACCGATGGCGAATATATGATTTTTAGTTCTCCGGACTGCTGCACCTGTTTTCCTGCGCTCTTTGTCTTTCCACCACTAAAAGATCCTACCAGTCGCCTGTCTCTTCCTCTGCTTACCATTCCAAGCATTTCTCCGGATGCAATCCACAGATCTTTTGCTCTTTTCGACCCATCCAGCGGAACTGCTGCTTCTGGTCCTTCTTCTGCGAATGTCGTCAATAATGGTTTGTCGTATATTCCGCCTTTTGCGTTTTTTGCAATTCCCGGAATTTTTACATTTTTCGATTTTTTTGGCCCGTTTACAATTTGGCTGTACAACTTCCCGTTTACGTCAATTCCGCTCGCTGCTGCCGCTTTCTGTTGCATATAATTCTGGATCTTATCCATTGCATCGTCTACGGTTCCAAGCCCGGATACTGTCGTTTTGGTATTCAAGGTCGCTCTTACATCCGTATTTATATCGTACCCCTTCGAGTAGACATTTTTTGCATATTGCCCTACAGATAAATAAGATTTCGAAAATTCATCATCTATATTGTTCACAAATCTCTGGAAATCTTCGTCCGTCAGTAAACTGCTTAAGATGCCGTTCGATATTCCGTCGTACCCTTCCGCGATTCCTTCTGCTGTTCGCAGGGATTCCAGTGTGTTTTGCAAAGATTTCGGAATTTCTTTTCCCATTGCTGTATACTGTCTTGCCTGTGTTTCCAGTGCGTCGATCTCGTCTTGCATTCCATCCAGCAATTTACTTACGGCTTTTTTGTCCGTTTTGTTTAAACCTGACTTATCGTATGCAGACTCCAATTCGTTCGCCATATTATTTATGGCAATTCCCGGATTGTTCTCCCAGAGGCTTTTCGTCTCTTCGTTTGTCATATCCGTATATTTCTGGATTATTTCTTTGTTTTTCGCTGTGAGCTGCGTGATTGTGTCGTTCAATCCCGGATATGCATCTTCGATCGATTTAAGCATATACTGCGTTGCTTTTCTGTTCGCTTCCGTGACTTTTTTATTGTAGGCTTCCTGCACCGCCTGCTTGTCTGCCTCAAATTGCGCATCTGTGTACGAGCTATCTGTCTTTTTCTTATATTCGTAGCCCTGCATTGCGTTCGTCATTGCGTCGGATGCTGCTTTTTCTGTTGTGCTTACCTGCGATCTAAGATCTTTTTGCAACTGTTTAAAGCTGTCTGCATCCAGACTCGCGCCGGAATATTTCATTTCGATTGCATCAAATTGTGCCTGTGTCTTGCTGTCTGCCATATCGTCGATTATTTTCTGCATCTTTTCCTGCAGTTCCTGCACAACTTTGTTTTCGTCGATGTCTATTGCTCCGTCCAGCAACGCTCCGTTCGTTTCGTTGTACAGATAATCGTATAAATCGTTTCCGTAGCTTGTCAATTGTGCTTGCGCGGACTTAAATGTATTCGTAAGATCTGTATCCTGTGTCGTTCCATCTCCAAAAAGCAGCGCAGTGGAAAGATGCATCTCGTATCCTCTACTCTCTGCATATTTTTCCGCATTTTTTATGTACGACTGGATCTCGGACCCGTAAGACGAGTAATCATCTTTTGTCATTTTGTAACCGACGTTAATTTTCCAGCTCGATTTTCTTGTTTCTTCCAGGCTTTTATTCACGGAATCAAGCGAGCTGTCACTCTGCGAAATCGCATCATTCAGGGCATTCACACCATCTATTGTATCTTTCCCGATTATATCTTTCGAAATATCGTCAATCTCGTCCAACGTAAGACTTATATTCCCGAAATGGCTTTCCAGATCGCTGTCTACCGCCTGGCGTTCTGCATCTTCGATCGCTCCTTTTATTGCATTCCCTGCCACAAGTGCCGCGGATACAACTCCCGTGATACCAAGCGTTACCCCGCCAAGTCCTCCGCCAAGTTCCGCAAGTTCGCTTACCGTCTTTGCGAGCTTTAATCCATTATTCGCGACTTTTATCGCTATAATTCCCTCTGCAATACCTTTCAGCGCTCCACCTACTGTATCGTGGTTTTCCACAATCCATGTAAATGCATTAAACCCGGCTTCCCACGCTTTTTGTATTCCGTCCTCTGTTCCTTCGATCAAGTCTGCAAAATCGCTCTGGTAAGCCTGTGCGAAGTCTACGAGGTCCGCTGTTGCATTCGGCAGCGATTCTGCGAGCCATTTAATAAAATCTCTCGCATCATCCGCGAATACATCCGTGATCCGGATCTGCATATCCTCTTTCGCGCTTTCCAGCATCTTTTCGGCGTTCTCGAACGTGTTCGTTGTTGTTGCATACATCTGGTTCAGGGCGCCGTTGCTGTTGCTTATATGGCTTTCCAGCTCGTCCCATGCGCTCACTCCGGTTTTTGCATTAACCTTCACAGAGTTTAACAAATACGACATCTGGCTATATCTATGTACACCGGCAATTCCTGCAATCGTTGTTGCCTTGTCTTCGTCGGTCATATTTGCCATTGCATCGTTTATTTCGATTAATGTATTTTTAAAACCGATAAATTTTCCCTGCGCATCCCAAATTGATACCCCGATTCTGTTTAGGGTTTTTACTGCCGTGCTGTTCGATACGATTCTTGTCAGCATCGAATTCATTCCCACTCCGGCTTCTTCTGCTTTTGTTCCGTTGTTGGCCAGAATTCCAAGCCCTGTGATCGTATCGTCCAGATCCGCGCCAACAGTTCGTGCCGCGCCTCCTGTCTTTATTAAGGCTTGCATGAGCTGTTCTGCTGTGGTGTTGGAATAGTTGTTTGCAGATATGAGCTTATCCATGTAACCGGTCAATCCGCCTACTCCAATTTTAAGAGCACCCATGGAGTCTGTGATTAAATCCGATGTCGTTCCCAGGTCTTTGCCTGTCGCTGTGGCCATTCGCAGCACCGGCATTAATGCTTGCGTAGACTTCTGCACGTCCCATCCGGCCAGAGACATATATTCCAATCCGCTCGCCGCTTCCTGCGCTGTGTATACAGTCTTCGATCCGGCATCCAATGCCGCCTCCTTAAGCTGTGCATATTCGGATGCACTTGCTTTTGTAATTCCGGCCACTGTAGCCATTTCCTGTTCAAAGCCTTTGTATGTCTCTGTCGCATTTTTTATTGCAACAACCGCTCCTGCAGTAACCGCCGCGCCTGTCGCAAGCATCGCTTTTGCAACTTTCGTTGCTCCTTTGTCTAACCGATCCAGCGTCAGACTACACGACATTACGCCTTTTCCGGATTTTTTTGCTGTTTTATCTAGCCGGTCCAGCTCCAGCGCTGCCCCTTTGACACTATTCTTAAACCCGCTTGTCTCTTTCGCGCCGATTTCGAGCTCTGTTGTGTATATTACTTTTCTCATTTTTCAACGCTCTCCTCGTCTGCGCTTACAATTTCTTCTATGATATCCATTAGGTCCCCGATCGGCAGTTCGCGAAAAAATTGAACTGACGTCGATAGTCTCATCGATGCTCTGACCGTCAGTTTTTTTAAGTTTTCCACAAACTCGTCATCGACTCCTAAGCGTACAAGAAAAAAATTGTAATTCTGTCCTTAATGTTCTCCATGTCTTTCCAGCCAAGCATGTTAAAAAATTCCACCGGGTACCCTGTTACACGCATAGCGATATGCTTTGTATACAGTGTGTCTCTAAATTTCGATCTTGGATGCCAGTTCATGGCTTCCATTACTCTGTCAACTTCCTGTCCGTCTAACGTATTCAGGTTTACGAGTCCGGAAAGATCCACTTCTTTAATTTCTTCCTCTCCAAATTTGTATTCCCTAGAAAGCGGAATTACAAACGGAATTCCCTTTTCCTTCTCCTGCTCGCTTTTTTCTTCTTTTGGTGCAGAGATCATATCTGCCTTGGCTTCCAACTCTGCACTCGTGATTTCTTTTTCCATTTTAATCTCCTTCCATCTTTTCTCTTTGTGCGGCACCGGTTCCCCGGTGCCTTTCTTTTAAATATATTTTTTAATCTCCGACGAGACATCGACTCCTGCGATAATCGTATCGCCCGTGAGCTTGTTAATGTCTGTAACCACTTCGCCGTCGATTTCCTCTTTGTAACATGTAATTGACTTCTTGATAGACGGATCGCCCTTTCCGGCTTTTTTTAACTTTCCGTAGCTGATCTTTGTTGTCATTCCCCGAATTGTTATTGTTCTCTGCGCAAGCACTTTTTTCTGCGTTTCCGGATCAAGAAATTCCTGTGCGGCCCGGATGATAATAGGTTCCCCGTCTTCTGCTGCAATCGCAAGATTTTCTTTTGAAATTTCCGTAAAAGGAATTTCGATTTCCATGTTTTTATACTGTGCAATCGCTGGAGAATCGAATTCTCCGGAAAATCCTGCCATATTGATTGTCTCTGTGAGCGATTCCAGCTCCGGACATGTGATTTCATCCGTAACTCCAAGCAACCGGTTCTCTTTTGCCGCCGTCCCTTTGTATACATTAAAATTCGCTACTTTATCCGGGATCATTCCTGCAACTTTCGACATTATTCTTCACCTCCTGTAACCTCACTCATTGCCTGCGAAATATAGCTTTTATCCCATGTAAATCTATTGTTTATGTACTTCTGGGTTGGATAATCTGCATACATTGTGTGGAATACAAGATTTCCTTTCAGGATTTCGCTTTCCGGGTTCTCGTCTGCATCAAAAATAATTTTTCCTCCCGCAAGGTACTGTGGCGTAAGCCCTGTGAGCTCAAAATTGTAGTTTTCCACTACAGACTTTACATTTGCCGGGCTCAAATCTCGCCCGATTTCTGTGCTGTACTCTGTTTTAAACTTATTTTCCATCCAATTCCCAACTGCAACCGACTTGATCGATCTTACATTTGGCTCGTCAGAATCCGGATATGCTGCCGTTGTATCTCCCCAGCTTTTCCAGCCGTTGCAGTAAATAAATGTGGATACGCCGTACGCTAATGCGTAATTATTCATTTGTTTTTCTGTATAGAGCTTCGATGTCCCGTCCTGCAGCGCGATTCCTTCAATTTTCGCGTTTACATTGTCGATCGATCTTGGCACTCCACTGTTCTTTTGCTGTTCGTACTGCATTAATGCCATTTTTACGCACGATGCGTATACGTTCTTTCCCCCGACGATTGCAAATGTAGGCCATGCAAGCACTGTTTGTCTGCCATATACGCCCAGCTTATCTTTCGCCTCTTTTATCTTTTCCGGAGTGTTTGCTTTTGTGCTTTCCATATCGCAGAATACCTGTACATTAAACTTGTCCCCGATTGCTTCCGCCTTAGCCTCCAGGACTGCTGCAACTGTTGGATGCATGGAATATTTCGGCGCTCCGATGTACGACGGAATAATATTATGCATCATATAGATTTCGTCCAGTAGATCCGCTCCCGTCCTTACTCCATTCTCGTCCGTTCCGCCGATAATGTCTGCTTCTGTAACTCCTTCCGGTTTTAATTTTGTATATGCGATTTTAACTTTGTCTTTTTCCGCAAACTTACCAGTTTTCGACATTGCTACATCCACATATCCGTCTGCGTCAAATGCAATTTCGTAGTCCGTTCCGCGCTCTCCCGTGCTGCCGTCTGTTGCATCCGATACAATCACGGTATCGAGCAGAATTCCAGGCTTCTCGATTTTTGTGCACCCTTTATCCAGTGTCACTTCTGCTGCCGCCACTGCCGTCACATGCCGCTCATTTTTTGGATCAAGTACATTAATCATTACGACTGGCGCTACCCCAAATTTTTCGATCGACACAAGACTTGCCTGCATGAGTGTGTAATTGTCGTAATCTGCGCATCTTCCAATCTTTTCCGCGATGTCTTCTTTTTTGTTAATAATAATTACTTTATTTACCGCAGCCGCCGGATCATCCAGCAGGTTAATCGGCGCAGTTCCGATCACAGCCTGCGCGATGCTCGCTTTTTCGACTTCCGGCTCCACGTTGGAGTCTCTTGTTGTCTCAATCCCATGTTTGTATTCAGCCATTGTTTCCTCCTAATTTTTTCTCAAAGTTTTTGTAAATAAGATTCAGGTATGATCCTTCTCTTTTTAACTCATTTCTTTTTTCTGCCAATTCCTCTACGTCCGCGAAAAGCTCTTTCGCCGGCTTGTAGATTTCTGCAACTTTTTCTTTGCATTTTTCCGGATCGTATGTAAACATCTGGTTTTTTGCGACCACGCTTTTTACATCCGGTCCGATATACATTACCTGGCTCATATTAGTCCTTTAACCTCCATTTCCTGTGTTATGTTTGGTAATTTCCAGTGTGTTGTATATGCACTCTGGTAGTAATTTTCCGGGCATACTGGGTTAAAATCTTTCGATTTTTCTTTTTCTATTTCGTATTTTTCTGCCAAGATTCCTTTTTTTGTAAATTCGTAATCGATTTTATTCATTAGGTTTGCAAGGATTAATTCTCCATCGCGTTCATCTCTCATGGACTGTATCTGGAATATCAGCTGTATTTCTGTGCTCCATTGCCCTCTTTCATCCGTTTTTTGCGGTCCGATAACAACAAGAATGTAATTATCCATCCTCTTCTCCCCCGGTTGGTCGTCGCACAATGGGTCTCCGTAGTCGTATGCTTCATCGTGGCTGTATGGCTTATTCTGCAGATATATTGGTATCTCCTGCCATTTCGTCTTTTTCCCGTCTGCCCCTTCATCTGCCGGAACTTTTAATTTCATTTTTTGCAATTCATTGCGAATTGTTTTTTGCAAATCAATGTCTGTCATTTTTCTACTTTTTCCCTTCCGCAAGAATTCTATCAATTTCGTGATTTACACGTTTTACCATCATTTCTCCGACTTCTTGCGTAAATCTTTCCTGTACATCCTTATTTCTTACGATCTGTGGAATCGATGGTGCTGCTACTCCACGGAGCGGCGCTCTGGATACGTCGGCCGTCCTTTGGAATAACCCTATATTCCCGTTTACGATTTGCACAAATGGTTTTGGCGCTTCTTCCAACGGCGTTTTCCCTCCAGCTTTCATCACTTGCGCCCTGACGAATTTCGGATCTGGATCATATACGCTCGAAGAGCGGATCGGATATCTTGGCGTAACCGCGCTTTTGTTTCCGAATCCGTAAAGATTTCTGTGCGATTCCTCGATGCTTATTCTCGCCGTCGGTCTTCCCCAAGATGCCTTTACTTTTTTCAGATCTACATCTTTCTGGCGTACGTTGTATCTGGCCGCCGTTTCCTGTTTTAATACTTTCCCGCCGGTTGTAAGCGCTCTGTTCGCTGCGCTTGCCACGATTCGTCCGGCTTTATTTGCTGCTGTTCCGAATCTTTTTTCTACTTCTTCGATCGATATAAATACTCCATCACGTCCCATATCACACGTTCTTTCCTACTGTCAGTTCTATCATTCCAGCTATCAGCCTTACTTTTTTTACAAACATTGCAACCCCATCAATATTGATTCTTGAATTTGCTGTAAAGTGCCTCTTTGCGTCCGCTTTTCGGATGTAAATTGTGTGGTCTGCCGCATTTTGCGTGTCCTCGTGCGGGTTAAAGTTCCCCTTTAACACATAGCCGGCGTCTTTTAGCGCCGCCTCTGTCTTCACAATCACCATTTTGTTTCCATCAATTGTGTGCTCTTCTCCGAATTCGTCCGCATCAAAAAACGCATTATCCAAATCTTCTGCATATGCTTCTTTAAAGTTCATTTGCATTTCCCTTTGGCTTTTGCTTTTTTTCAGGCTCTTTAATATACCCCTTTTCCAACATCCACTTTTTATCAGCCTCGGAGAGCCCTGTCACGGTCTCTCCTGGCTTGAAAACACGATTTTTAATCTCGATCTCTGCTACTGCAACCACGTTTTCACCTCCAATTATTCAAGTGTCGCCTGATATTCAATAATCGCTGCCTTAAGTTCTTCCAGCTTCATCGTGTTTGTTACCGGTGCTCCGATAGATTCACCGTATGCATACAGATCGTCCTTTTTCATTGCGTTAATTTCATCTTCTGTCTTAAGATCTACGTTCTGTTCTTCCGAGCTTAATGTAACCGGGATCGATCCATCATTAAGCGACATTCCGCTCACTTCGTCATTGATGTTTGCTACAAGCCATCCTTCCGGATCTGTCGGATATGGAACCGGTCTGGAAAACTCGTACAGTGTTAATACATTTTCGTCTTCCGATGCAACCAGTCTTGGCACAATTTTCTGCGCGTAAGACTTAAAGCCCTGTCCCTGTACAAATGTTACCTGTCCGTACACTGTCTTTCCCATGTTTGGCTGTAACATTGCGATCGTTCCTTCCGGAAACATCTGCTTAATCTCTTTATTGTCGTCTTCGTATTCGTTGTCATATGTGAACATATTAAATACGATTCCATTTATATTGATTGTTCCGTTATATGACACGCCATCCGGAAGTTCGGACTGCTTAATTGTCCCCATCTCTACTGCACGCTTGTTGTAAAATTCCAAGAAATCCGGATCTGTCATAAGCAGCATAGATACATCCCCGGTCATTACGATGTCTGATACCGCAACTCCTTTTTTCTTCAAAATTCGTGCCATTTTGTAAAGTTCCGTTATCTTTTCCTGTGCTGTCATTTCTGCAAATTTTTTCGAAAACTTGTATTTATTCTGGAATCCACCTTTTCCGAAATATCTAAGCACCAGCTCTTTATAATTCTTCCCGTTAATTACGTCCTGCGCTGTTGCGTAGTGTCTCATTATTACTTCTCCGGTTGTAATAATTTGCGCGCACATAAGCTCATGTCTTCTTAAGATCATGTTTCTTAACGTGTCGATGTATTCTGCCTCCAGTTCGTTTTCTCTGGATGCCGGCGATTTTCCACTTCTTGGATCTTCTCCAAACGCTTTCTTTTCCAAATCTTCCGGCGTGATCGAAATTTTCGGTGCAATATACGGTGCTTTAATGTACTCGGATGTATATCCATCCTTCTCCATTGCGATTCCATTTGCAATCGGAACCACAAACGGCGCCACCTTTCTATTTCCACGCTGCATTTCGATCAGTGCTTTTTCGGAATAAAAGCATTTTCCGTCTGGAAAATACCGATCTTTAAAAAACTGCGCAACTGGGTATAACTTTTTAATCGTGTCGATCAGTTTCACTGTTTCCACTACCATTTTCTGTCTTCCTCCTGTTATTTTAAAATAATATTTTTTTCTCTTAACTTCTCGATATCGTCGGCCGTTAATTCCGGATCGGAAATAATTCCGGATCTTTTAAGGTTTCCACTTGTGTACGCCTCGATCTGCACTTTTTCCGCATCTTTATCTACTTCCACCGTTTCTGCTGCAACTGCTGCCGGCGTTCCGCTTGCTGCATGCACAGAATATACGCCTGCTGCAACGTCGATAATCTGTCCTTTTTTAATTTCTGTTACTTTTCCTTTCGGTACGGTAATCTCGAGTACCGTCCCGTCAATTGGTTTTGATCCGTCGTAAACCAAGCTGTCATGGTTTACGGAATATCCTGCCTCGTTTAAGAGCATTCTTTACACCCCTCTCTTTTTGTTAATGTAGGAAGCCATCTCGTCGGACTCGTCCTGTGTTCCTTCTCCGGCATCCGGTTTTCCTAACTTTACGTCCGCTGCCCCAGAATCTTTCGTATCGTCTTTTGCTTTTTTCAGGTATGCTTCCGCAAGCGCTCCTCCTTTTACCATGGCTTCGTACGCAAGTGTTTTTCCGTCTTTTTTCTCTTCTCCGTATTTTGCTTCGTTTAACGCCTCTGGCGTTACCGCTTTTGCGATATCGTCTAAAGATTTAATGCGATTGCGTTCTTTTTCAGCTCCGTTTTTCGCACTCTCTTTCCGGATGGCATCAATTTCCGCCTGTAATTCCGGATTCTTTTCTAATGCTTCTGCTAATGTCATGTTTTTAGCATCCTCCTTCTTTTTTTTATCAGAATCGGCCTTTCCTGCCGTGTCCTGTCTGTCATTTTCCCCTTGCACCGGTGCAATTTTGTCTGTTTTCCCTTCTGCGTCTTTCATGTACGCAAGTGCCGCCATTATTTCTTTCGCTTTTTCCGGTGTTATAAGCGGTGTTTCTGCCGCAACGATAAGCTGTGGATCTGTGTTTTTTTCTCCGTTTTCCCCATCCTTAAACAAATATCCATCTATAAATCCGTTTTCGATCGCTTGGGATGGGCTCATAAATGTTTCCGCATCCATAAGGTTCTGCAATTCTTCTCTTGTTTTCCCGGTTTTTCTAACATATGCGTTAATAATTCCCTCATCGATCGCTTTCAGGCGGTCGTGGGCCTTCTGCATTTCGTTTTTATTTCCCTCTGCGTAGGAAGACGCATTGTGGATCATAATGTATCCAGCTTCGGAAATCATTGCCTTGTCTGCCGCACAAACCAAAAGGGTTGCGGCGCTGCTTGCTGTAATCACATTTGCAGTCACTTTTCCCTCGTACGCTCTCAATGCTGCATACATTTCGTATCCTGCGCTCACATACCCTCCAGGACTACTAATCTCCAGTTCTACATCTTCTCCGGCAGCATCTTCCAATCCTTTTGCGATTTTGTCGGGCGATGTGTAGTCCCATCCCAGCCAATTGTATATCCAGCTTTCATCGTTCGTTATAATTGGTCCTTTTACTTCAATTTTTGCCATTGTCTTTTTCCTCCATATTGCTTTCCAACGCCCGGTTTACCTCTGCGAGCTGTTCGTTTTCGCGCAGTAATGTTCGCACATTTTCTTCGTATTCGCTCCCGTTAATTGCCGCACATTCGTCTTCTCTCGTGGATAGTCCTTCTTCGATCCTCTTGGATGCCGCGTTTACTTCCTGCAACGGATTTAAACATCCCTGTGCCGGCCCCGTCCATGTAGCGTTTGCATATGCTTTCTTTATCATTGGGTCTGTAAAATATCCCGGAGCGTTCACTCTTCCTATGGCCACCGCTTCGGATAGCCATTGTTCGTACACAACTTGGCAGAAATCGCTTATAAACCATTTTCGGCGTTTCATAAACGCTCTCCAGGATTCGTTCAAAGCGCCTTTGCTTGCGGAAAAATTTTGGCCGAATTTTTTTAGCAAAACTTCCGGGGAAATCTCCAGTGCTGCTCCGATCTGGCTAATCATTGTATTTAAAAATTCCGCATAGCTTCCAGACGGATGCGCCGATTCTACGGCTTGTACTTTCTCCCCTGGTTTTAATGTCACAATCGTTCCGGTTCCAAGCGTGATTTCATTTTCTTTTTGTGCTGTTGTTTCTCCCCAGTCTGTCTCGTCGTCTTCCCCGCCGTACCCTGTATCCAGTCCCTCTCCGTCCTCTGTCGTTATAAAAACAGCAAGGATCGCATTCGTGATTGCTGCCATAATTTCTGCTTGCGTATAACGAGTCGTCTGCTTTAACGTCTCGATGATCGGCGCCAGGAACGGTACGCCTCTGTACTGCTCTGCTGTTTCTGCATTAAAAATATGCAATATGTTTTCGTTTCCCGTTCTTTTTCCCCGCTTTTCCACGCGCGTCCATTCCTGCTTTTCCAGTCCCATTTCTCCCGGAAAAGTCGAACTTATATGGTACGCTACAACACGTCCCTTTGGATCAATTTCAATTCCGTTCATTATTTTGTTGCCATTTCCCGTTTTTTCGTCAATTCCGTCGTAATCCCCGTTTGACGCTCCAGGAGTACACACGCGGTCAGCCAGGATCAGACGGAGTTTTATTCCGTACGGCATCCCGGTTTCCGGTTTTTCGTGCAAAATTAAAACAAACTCTTCTCCGTTTCTTAGCCAGTCAGAAAACGCGATCTGCTGTAATTCATAAAAATTATTTTGGTCTGCTACATCGCACAGCGTACTTTCTGCCCAAAGTGCGAATTCTCTTTTAATTGTTCTCTCAATTTCTGTCGCTTCTTCCCTGCTTATCCCCAGATATTCGTAGTCAATTTTCGGTTTTACAACTAACCCAGGTCCTATCGTGCTTGTGTTCGTCGCCGTCACCGCTGCCGTTGCGATCGGCGCATTCATTGCGAGATCTCTCGTGCGCTCTCTTAGGATTTTTCTGTTTTCCTCGATGTCCGATCTCGGTGACAAACTTTCAGCATTGTATTTTTTTGACCATGTTTCTGTATACGACGCTCCTCCGTTTGAATATCCGGAATCCACAATTGTACGCATTATGTTTTTCTGCGCTTTCATGCTTTCGGTATTTACTTCTTTTCGCGCAATTTTATTTTCCAGTGTGGCGATTTCGAGATCCTTTTTCAGTTGTTTTTCTTTTCTGATTCTTCCAAACAATCCCATATTTCTACCCCAGCGGTATTACGCGCTTTGCCTTTCTTCTCGTGTTTCCGGATCTTTCCCAGGCCGAAATAGCCTCTTCTGTTTCTTTAATCTCTGCATTTACTTCTTTTAGGGTTGCCCGATTAAGCTGGTTTCCTCCTATCGTGTACGACTGGCCGCCGCATAATATTTTCTTTTTCGCTTTCCGAAGGTCTTCCAGGTCTTCCAGCGCGCTTTCATATTGCTTTTGCGTTCTTATTGTCATACTTCTATTCCTTTCGATACGTGCCGTGTTACTTTTTTCTTCTGTACGCGTTTTTTCGTGTAATTTATTCCTTTTTCCAACTGGGCTTGCAATTTATCCCAATCCGGTCTAAGGATTTCTTCCACGGCGTAGTTATAGTTAAAAAGATCCAGCGGCTCGTTTCTTGTCCCTTTTTTCTGCACCCATGTTGCCCGGTAATATCCATTTACTTTCTTTTCTACTCGATATTCAGACGATACAAGCCCTTTGTAATACTCTTCTCCGTATCCTCTACGTGTGTCCTCCGGAAAATGGCAATACCCCGGTCCTGGTTCCTGGATTTTAAGGTGGTTCGATATATCGTCCTTTCCGGAATCCGTCCCGATGATCTGGATCACCGTTCTTCCTATCACTTTATCTTCTTGTTTTCCGCTTTTTTCTTCTTTTATCTGTACGACCGTTCTTCTATACAGGAGCGGCAGATCCGGTTTTCCGTTATATCCCTTTACGCCATAGCATTTTTTGCCCTTTTCTTTCATTTTTTTGATCCATTTATATGTGGCGTTTGTGTGGTGCCCTCCTGTATCAATCGCGAAAGCAGAGACATTTAACTCTTTTCCGTCTTTAAAATGTAACGGTCTGGCAATGTAGCTTTCCAGCTCGTCCCAGATCTCCTCTTTATACAGATCTCCGTATAGCTCCGTTTTAAAAATTCCCCATGTTTCAAGTGCTCTTGCCCATCCTCGTATCTCGATTTCAAATCTGTCGTCCTGCACATCCACTGATGCTGTCAGTAATAATACCCCATCCGGAATATCTGCTTCGTAGCTTTCTGCCCTGCTCTGCAGCGTATCTTCAGATACCGAATCATCCAAGTATTTGCTTTCATCCCACGTTTCCCCGAGCGACGTGTTTACAAAAACCTTCATGTCTTCCGGATCGTGGAACTTATCGAGCTTTTCTTTCGCTTTCAGATATCGATTTATAATGTCTTCCCAATCAACGAACGGGCTCGACATCTCATTTAGCTTAAAACTCTTTATTTTCTTTCTTTGCGGATGCTGCGGAATCCACTTGTGCTCACTATCTTTCCATTTTCGTTCTTTTATCAGACATCCGCATTCTTTACATGCCATTGCCGGTGCCTCTGGGTGTTCGATATCCACTCGATCAAATTCGTATTGCTGCCACGCCCCGCATTCCGGGCATTTTACGCTCCACACGTCCATTGTTCCGGCATTGTATGCATCCTCGATCTTGCTTCTCCCTGCAACCGTTGGCGTCGAAGTCTTTATAAACTTTTTGTTCCAGTAACTTGTTGCTCGTTTCTGTGCGAGCAAAATCGGGTTTCCTTCTGTTCCGGCAGATTCCGGGAAGCGGTCTACCTCGTCCATCCATATAATTCTCCGTGGATCGGATGCAAGCGACGATGGTGCATTCGCTCCAGAAAGTGCTATTGCTCCTCCTGGGTACATTTTTAAACGGATTGTATTATTCGAATTTCTGCTTTTCGCTCCTGCCACTTTTTCTGCCAATTGCGGAATGTCTTGGATCATTTGCGCGAATCTCGTCTTCGAGAATCGTTCTGCATCATCGATGGTCGGCATTACAAGCATCTGCGTCGATGGCTCATAATCGATGTAATACGCAATTCCACACATAATAATTAAGGTTTTTCCTACCTGCGCAGAGCTCATTACTATCACTTCTACCGTGTCCGGATCTGTTATGGAATCCATAATTTTTTTCTGGTACGGAACTGTCTTCGACGAATATCGTCCGGCTTCGCTCGATCCTCTTGGAAGTACCATGTTACGGTCTGCCCATTCGCTTACCGTCATTGGTGTTTTAGGTCTTAGAATCCTGGCGAGCTTGCACATAAATGAAAGCGTTTTAAAATCAACTTCCTGCATCGCTTTCGCCTCCTAATGCGTTAATCGCGTCCGCCGGAACTTCTATGTGCTCGTCAGAGTAAAAATCTTGCGCATTGTAACTTGATAATTCGATCAATGCGCCGTCAATTTCTTCTCGGAGCATCGTCTGGATTTCTATTCTCGATTTTCCTTCCAGCTTTTTTGCCATTTTCGACGGGATTGCATTCATTTTTGACTTAAACTTTTCAAACATGTCTGTCATAACCCGCTCCACATCCTCCGCCTTGTGCACCTGTCCCTTTATCAATTGCAGCCGGATTTCGGATATCTGTCTTTTCACGCGTTCATGTGCCGCATGTTCCCTGTCGTAGTCAAGATCCTGTTCGTCGTCTTCTGTCTTTATTCCGTTTTTCCCGGCATTTATTGCTTTAAGTGCTGTGATATACCCCTTTGCCGAATTCCAGAGCAAATATTTCCCGTGGGAATCTCGTTTTACGATCCCCTTATCTGCAAGATCCCTGATCGTCCTGTCTTTTAGGCCAAATAAGGATTCCAGCACTTTTGACGCAACAACTATTTCCGTTAAATCTGCATCGTTTTTTGTTGCCATTTAGCCCTCCTTTTTCGGCAATGCGTCCAAAAATTGGTATATAGCTAACCGGATTATGGGCTCGGCGGGGCGCAAGGCTTTTACTTAGCGCCCCAAAGAACCTACGTTCTTGATGTTTTTTAATATTTCCGCCTGTTTGCTTGAATCGTTTGTGTTTCTCTGTATTGAAAACATCTGTTTCTTTTTAAGAGCCGCTTCTTCCTTCGTATTCTTTTTTCGTTTCCTTGCCTTTGTTGCTCTTCTTAGCTTCCTTTTTTTGAACGTGAACTTTTTTCTTGGTTCTTTTTTATTCCTTTTACGTTTTTACTTTGTTTTTCATCTTCTCCCACTCCCGGATCTCCCCGATGTTGGCCCGGAGCTAAAAGCCCCGTTCCATCATCTTCGTGAAAGAGAGAAGAAAAAGAGGCAACCCTACTGGGCTGCCTCTTTCTTTGTTCTTTGCATCATTTGCATGGTATCATCATACCACGTTTAATGCGAACAAAACGAACAGTTTATATTCTTGCGAATCTTTATTTGATTCCGCCTGCAGGAATCTCGTCGCAGATATTCTTACAGCGTCTGGCGTATATCCTTCTCCCAGCTCCCGTGCAACCTTTCCCCAGGATAATCCGTGCTGATAATGCAGACGGAAAATCATTCTTCTTTCCGCATCCGGAATCTCTGCAATATACGTCTCTACATCCCCCAGCATTCGTTCCAACTGGTTCTCCAAGAAAATCATTCTCATTTTGCTTTTTTGTATTGCCGTCTTCTTGGCGCTGTATTCTCGATCTCTTACTCCGTCCACTGTATACGTCTTCATCCCAGCAGCCCCGCCGCGTACTTTGTCACTTACGCTTTTTTTCTCCATCTTCTGTAGATCCTTCGATATGCGGTCGATTTGTTTTTTTAGATTTTCCTTCTCTTTTTTTAAGGCCCTGTACTGTTTTACAAGTTCCACATCCATTCCTGCGTTCCTCCGTCACTGCTGCCCTATTCGTTTTGCTTTGTTGTTCTTTGCGGCTATTTTTCCGTCTTTTCCGCATTTTCTCCGATGCGTACCTTGTATAGCTCCATACTTCCATGTCTTTCTTTCTGTTCTCGCATATCGTCTTTCTTTCCTTTTCGTGTTCCGCTCTCCATAGTCCATATGCTTTACACGTTGCATGGCATCCTGCGGCATGTAGATCGCAGTCTTTATATAATCCCACTTTTGTAATTTTTTTCCATCTTGCACATGTTTTCGTGTGTATGCATCCACTGCTGCACTCTTTCTTTTGTTCGTACGGGCATTTTATGCTTCTTGTCCTTCCAGCCAATTTCTTAATTCCACCATCTTTTTCTGTGCTGTTGTTATTTTCCTTTTCACGTTCCGCACCTGCTCTTCGCCTTTGTCTATTTCTTCCTGTAGGCGCACCATTTCGTGGCTTACCGCTTCTTTTACTTCCTCCGGCAATTGCACCGGTGCAATTTTAAGCTCTCTTCCCTGCTTCTTTTCCTCTGTCTCTACGCCTGTTACCCTCATTTTTTCTTCCTCTTCTCTAATACTCTCCGTTGTGCCGTTCTTCTGCTTACAATCTCTAGTGTGTCTTTAGATTCAAACGCCACAACCCAGTTTTTCGGGTTTAACTTATGCCCGGAAATAACTTCCTTTTGTGTTCTTGTCGGCTTATTCATTCTTTTCACTTCGTCTTCTACCTCCACTTTTAAATATGGGCACCATTTTCCTGTCCTTTTCGCTCTGCTTATGCTCTCGTATATCGTATTCCGGTGTACCCCACATAATCTCGCAAGCTCTGTTGCTGTTGGTGCAACCATTTCCGGAAGCTCATATTCATCTTTCGATACTTTTATGTATAGAACCATCCGCTCCAGCGCCTCTCACAATTTCGATTTCGCTTTTTCCATGTATTTGTTTTCTCGTTGTGTCATTATGTTGTGCTCTCTTCTTATTCTGCTAAAGCAAAATCTTTGCTGCAGCGATCATTCCTAAAAGGATTCCAATTGCCAGCCCCATGAAGAAACCGCCACAGTCAATTTTTACTTCTATTTTTTCCATGTTTGCTTCCTTTCTGCATTAAACCTTAGTTTAATTGTGTTTCGATGTATCTTTCGTCATACGGTGCCGGCTCTGATTCTCGTAAGCAATCACAATCTGCTTTTTTATTTTGCATCTTTTTTTACATTGCTTGTTGCAGTCATGGCAGCATAGCTTTGTATTGCACCCTGTCATTTCATACTCTTCACAAAACATCTTTTCCTCCGTTAAATTCTAATCTGTTTTTAAAATTTCATCTAAACAAGCATTCCAACCAACTCTATACGACGGGACAGGCTTACCCGGCTGCGGGTACTTCCCACACACTTCCATCTTCTCCGGCAGTTCCCGGAGTGGACACCAATCATGCCGTTTCTCGGTGAATGTGCTTTGTGATAATTTCGAAGCACCATTGTTTAACGCATTCATGAGCTGGCATTTTTTAATTCCTTGAAATTCGTACATGAATTTACACTTACTGCACGATTCCGGCATATCCATTACCAATACTGCTTTTACTCATACCTCACACTCCTTACCATCCAAATATCACATATCCCGGCATTAAACCGTACTCCGGCGCATCACGCAAAACATACACAATGTTTCTGCCGACCTCGCGTCCGGTATACTTTTCGCCGTCCCACTCTTTCAGAATAACTGCATCACCTATCTGTAAACCATCCTTGTCTTCGAGGATTTCAAACTTCTTCTTGTCGTGGATAACCGCATCAAAATACTTCGGCAATATTTTCTTCTCTATGATTTTACGCATCATTCACACTCCTTCCGGCTTCTCGCACCGCTCAAATTCGATCACCCATACCCACGGATTCGCATCCCAGCCGTAGCAGTCAAGGTCGGATTTCTTGATGGTGGAAGTCCAAAGTTTTTCCCATTCCATCATCACTTCATCACATTGGCTGCACTGTTCTTCTGTCCCATAACAGCACTGCGAACCGCTTTCTCCGTATGTATTAAGACAATCCCAACAATCAGGATAAGCTCCCTCTTTTATCACATCAACCGGCTTCATCTCCTGCAGCCGTTCCACCCTCGCACTCGTAACTTTAAGCCAGATACGTGCAGCTTCTTTCGGCATGCGGATGGATGGATGATAAATCAACTTTGACGATTCCTTGAATGTAGGTAAGCCTGCCAGCTTATCACTAGCCCTGTAAATATATGTTCCCTCTTCATATCCTTCTCCCCATGTTTCGCGGACATAAAGAATATCGCCCGGCTGATATGGAGCTTTTCTGATACACGGCTCATTTTTTCCGTTATACAACATAAGTCCATCTTTAATATATCCAGTCCATCGTGGATTTTCTCCTGAAAAGAATTTTACAAGCCGTCTGGTACAACTTTTTCTACCTTCCAGAATTGCCCGAACCATTTCTGCATTGAATAAAATTTGTTTAATTGCCATTTTCTCTACCTCTCAATCCTTTTTCCTGTAACTGTGTCAAAAATCTCACGGTATGGTTTTTCACTAATCACTTCTCCGGTAGGTTTTCTTTCCCGAAGGATGATGTCAGCGATAGAAAAACGACCATTTTTTTTGTAATCGTAAAGGCATTCTTTCTGTCATAATTGGCCATTGCGGCAATAGCCAATTCTTTATCCTCATCATAAAAAATACATACATCAGGTCTCGAACTACCATTATGTCTTTTCAGAATTACATCGTAGATAACGCTACTCATTTTCTCCACCTCAATTCTTTTAGTTTTCCCTCTTTTTAGCTTTTTCATATTCTTCTGCTTTTTCCGCTATTTCTTTAGACACTCTCATATTCGCTTACAACCTTCTGCTCTTGTTTATTTATACTCGTTAACGCTCGTTTTTCATAAATTCTTCAAACGCTTTTCTGCACTCCGGGCAAAGATCAAAGTCTTTTGTCCTTTTCCTGTAAAATTCACGGAGTTCAAAACTGTCTACTGGATCTAATTTTGTTTCTAATGTCCCCATCATTTTTTTCAATCTCGTAGACTTGTGCGCTTAATTTTACCGGTTTATCAAATTTTACTCGCCTTGTGCATGGAAACGCAATGCTCCAAAAAAGGTTTCTTGGAAGTTCCATTTCAGCTCCGCATCTGTCGCAAGTGCACCATTCTTTTTTATGTTTCATCTTTCTTCTCCATTCTTTTAATTTTGCGCAAACATCTGGTACAACATTTTTCTTTTATACTGCTGTATTTTATTTACTGTTTCCTCCTCTCTTTTTATGTTTTTGTCTATTAAATCCAGTGCTTTTACAAAGTTTTTTTGTTGCTCTATCGGTATTGTTCTAATTTTAAAATGCTTTAATTCTTCAAATTTTAAGTTTATTCCGGTTTGGTATCTCTCGAGAAAACGCTGCATTTCGTATTCTGTTTGGTAATACAAATACTTAGGGTCTATTCCCTCCTTCGCCGTTAATTTTACCCACCCTGCCTCTCCCCGCACTTTATTTTCTGTAAAAATCACATTCCCATTGCACGCACTTAACCGAATCAGCGATACTCCTTCCTGCAGGATTTCTCCTGCTTTTGTTCTTTCAACTGCTGCCACTTCTTCCAATCTTTTAATTTCCATTAAGTAGTTCCTCCCACATACATATTGCTTCATCCAATTCTTTTTGCGCTTCATTTGTTGTTCCATACATCTGTTTCAGCATTCCACAAAGTTCTTTTTCCGTTTTATGTATTTCTTTTTCTGTTTTCTGTATTTCTTTTACAATTTCTGTAATCGGTGGTAATTTTTCTGGTATATATTTATCCTGTCTCTTATACACATCTGACGCTGCCGACGACTTCTT
>ENA-OZGP01000082-OZGP01000082.1-human-gut-metagenome-genome-assembly--contig:-NODE-82-length-28135-cov-5.972685_pt1 | contig 28135 bp, 24 predicted proteins | sample MGYA00245122_ERZ653669 | MGnify/ENA primary metagenome ERZ653669 (study PRJEB26926, sample SAMN06165247) | human gut metagenome | biome: ENVO:00009003; feature: ENVO:2100002; material: ENVO:00002003... | reverse complement strand
GCAGCGTCAGATGTGTATAAGAGACAGGACTTCTGGACAATCGTCTTTTGCCTGAAAAGGACGCTAATTCCATTAGAGAAAATTCTTTTGCAGGAAGGGTGATTTCAAAATGGAAAAAGTAAAAAAGGCTAAAAAAGAAAATCGCCATGGTGCAGACTTTGGTCTGAGAATACTTTCCATAATCATTGCTGTAATAATATGGTTTGCCCTTTCTATCACTCAGTATCCTACAATAAATAAGACTATAACAAACGTTCCTGTTGTGTTCTCACTTGACGGAACGCAGGCAAAAGAAAAAGGACTTTCCGCACTCAACTATAAGGATATCTCCGTAGACGTTGAGATAAAGGGCATGAACTATGAGATAGGCAGCTATACTGCCGCAGATCTTGTGGCAACTGTCAATCTTGATGACGTAACAAAAGAGGGTACCTACGACCTTGACATCGACGTCAAATCATCACATTCCACCGACAAGGTAACTGTAGTTTCTGTCAACCCTGACACTGTTTCTGTGGAGTTTGACAGACTTACCACAAAGACTATCCCACTCACCGCAGAAGCCCCGCTCATAAGCGCTGAGGAGGGCTATATCCTTAAAGAAACTACCACATCGCCAAGCGAGATAACAGTTGAAGGTCCGAAAAATGACCTTGACAACATAAGCAAAGCGGTGGCACAGATCTCAAAATCAAAGAAAATATCCGAGGACACGACTATCAACACACAGGATATCGTATTCTATGACGATGACGACAACGTTGTTGATCCATCTAAAATAGAGGTCAAGGATACAAAGTCTGTCGATGTGAATTTTGTTATCTACAAGAAAAAGACAGCAAAGCTAAAGGTAGATATCTCTAATTGTACGGATAATTTTGATGTCAACTCACTGCCACTGAAGCTTTCCGAGAAAGAGATATCTGTGGTATCGCCAAATCTTGACGACTCAGATACAGAAACGCTCACTATCGGCTCCATAAAACTTTCAGAGATAAACCTTGCAAAGGTGTTCAGCTTCAAGATCCCTCTCAACTCAGGTGAGATCAATATGAATGGCGATGAAAACGTTCGTGTATCCTTTGACTCAGAGGGATACACCTCTAAGGAGTTCACCATAACATCAGACCATATCATCGCAACGGGCAAGCCGTCAGGCAAGTCCACTGAGATAGAAACAAAAAAGCTCACAAACGTCAAGGTCTACGGTCCTGAAGATGTGATAAACAATCTTAAAGACAGCGACTTATACGCTGAGGTCAATCTCAGCGACATAATTGACTCTGGTTCTTATGCTCGAGAGGCTATAATCTATTCACCGACCTACAACAACGTTTGGGGTTTCGGCAAAAACGAGATACAGATAGTTGTTTCAGACTAATAGAATTTTATCGGGACGGTCTATTCGTCCCGATTTTTCGGTAAAAATGCAGGAGGATATATGCCAATAATAGTAAATCAAATAAGTTCCCCCCTTAACGCAACAGAGCAGGAAGTTATCTCCACCGCTCTGAAAAAGCTAGGCAGTGCCTCAAAGCACGCCATAGACTGCGAGATACACAAAAGCTCTCTTGATGCACGAAAGCGCAACGACATTCACTTTGTCCACTCAGTTTTCGTGACACTTGATAGTGCCGACCTTGAAAAGAAGCTTTGTGAGAAGAACACTTCCCTGACCTATGTTGAGCGCAGTGTTTACAAGCCTGTCATATCCACAGAAAAAGCAGAGGGCAAAGTTGTCATTGCAGGTTTTGGACCAGCAGGAATGTTCGCAGGGCTTGCCCTTGCCGAGCAGGGATATAGACCGATTATTTTAGAGCGTGGCAGCTCAATGGAAAAACGTACTGCATCGGTACAGAAATTCTGGCTCACAGGCGAGCTTGACACCAATTGCAACGTGCAATTCGGTGAAGGTGGTGCAGGCACATTTTCTGACGGCAAGCTCACCACACGAATAAAAGACCCTCTTTGCAGATATGTTCTTGAACGCTTCGTGGATTTCGGTGCGCCGAAAGAGATCCTCACAAAAGCTAAACCGCATATCGGCACTGACAATCTGCGAAATATCGTCACGGCTATCAGAAAAAGGATAATAGAGCTTGGGGGCGAGGTAAGATTTGACACTGCCCTCACTGATCTGTCTATCGCTAACGGCAGGGTGCAGACTATCTCAGCAGGTGACAAGAGCGAAAAAGTGTCTGCCGTTATACTTGCTATTGGTCATTCCGCAAGGGATACTTTTGAGCTTTTGCAGTGCAAAAACATCTTTCTGGAGCCTAAGCCGTTCTCTGTTGGCGCAAGAATAGAACATAAGCAGGCGGCTGTTGACGAAAGCTTATACGGTGACCATGCAGGCAATCCACTGCTTCCAAAGGGTGAATATCAGCTTTCATGGCGTGATAAAAACGGCAGAGGTGTTTACACTTTTTGTATGTGTCCAGGCGGTACAGTTGTGCCGTCAGCTTCTGAAAGCGGAGGCACTGTCACAAATGGCATGAGCGAGTTTGCCCGTGACGGTGAAAACGCAAACGCTGCAGTTGTCGTGGCCGTTACCCCTGACGACTTTGGTCACTGCCCGCTTGACGGAGTGGCTTTCGCACGGTCTATAGAGCAAAAAGCTTATACTCTCACAGGCTCATATAAAGGCGCAGGCACGACAGTTGGCGGATTTCTTGATGGCAAGCCTGAAATAGCAGGCACAGTTTCACCCACCTACGCACTTGGTTGTAAGGCGACAGAGCTTCGTGATGTATTCCCTAAATTCGTGACTGATATGCTGGAGGGAGGCTTGCAGAATTTCTCACGAAAAATGAAATGCTTCGGCGATAAAGGTGCAATGCTCACCGCACCCGAAACCCGTACAAGCTCCCCTGTTCGCATTACACGAAACGCAGATATGGTATCTCTCTCAGTGGAAAATCTCTATCCCTGTGGCGAGGGTGCAGGCTATGCAGGAGGCATAATGTCCGCTGCCGTTGACGGTCTTAAAGCCGCAATGCAGATAATGTCAAGACAAGCACCATGTGATAAATAACAAAAAAAGCCGTTTGCTGTACAAAAACTCGTACAGTAAATGGCTTTTTATTGTAGGGGCGAACACTGTTCGCCCGTTTACCTACACTCGTTTGTATAAGCCGAAATATCACACAAAAAGGGACGGCAAAACCGTCCCTTAAATTATGTCTGAAATTAAAGCTCAACTGGCTCAAATCTGATACGGATATTAGGAAGCTTCTTGATCTCTGTGTAGCTGTTCATAAGTCCGTCCTCAATAGACAGATCATTCTCACCGCTTGCAGGAGGAGCAAAAAGTCTGAGAGTCAGATCAGCCTCACCCTCCAGCGGCTTCTCAAAGAAAGCTGCCATAAGGTCGATCGTCTTTGCCTCAGGTGACTTATAGAACCACTTGCCGTTTATCTCCATCATGATGTTTGAATCATCATCAAATATAACCTCGCAGAAGTGTGGATTCTTTTCAAAGTGGAGAGGGATCTCAAGACCCTCTGCGTCCTCAGAACCGCCCCAACGAAGCGTGCATGGCAGTGTCACCTCGTCGCCTCTTGTCATTGCAGGCTTGAAGAAATCATCGTGGATTATTTCCTTGTATGTTTTCATAACAGGCTGCTCGATACCGCAGTCAGCATAGTTAGGGTCCTGAATCTCAAGACCAAGACGTCCTCTGTCTCTGAACTGATAGAAAGTAAATCCTGAGAACCAGCTCTCGCCGTCAGCTTTGAGCATATCGCAGAATTCCTTTACCATTGCTGCCTGATCGTATGGACCTGTAACATCACCGTCAGCGTTGAACTCGCTCATTACCATTGGCTTTGTAACGCCGCCGTTTATCTCCTTGAATCTCTCAAAAGAACGCTTTGTCATATTGTATATGTCCTTGACCTTGCTTCTGCTGTGGCTTGTTCCGCCTCTTTCAGCAACGTCATAAGGCCAACCCCAGTGAAGAGCCATGTACTTGTCAACAGACCAGATGTCTGTCTCCTTGACAGCCTGTGAAAACTCTGCTTCCTTTTCGATCTCGTTCTTGTTAAGATCTTCAATGCCACCGATACAAAGAATAGTAGAAACGTTTGGTGCATATTCCTTAAGTATCTTATTGAAACGGCAGTAGAAATCAGCAACTTCCTGATAAGTACATCTCTTGTTGAATGAGAACCAGTTGCCTGTAGCTTCATGGTTTATTCTAAGAAGAAGTCTGCCGAAAGGTCTAAGGTCATTTGCGATAGCGATAAGCTGTTCGTCTGAAACGTGTGGGTCAACTGTGAGTGTGAGTGTAACGTCCTGTCCATGACGTCTTACATCTCTCATGAAGGTAAAAGGCTCGCCCTCTGTGTTGCCCTCAAGACCGCCCTTGTATGTGAAATAATCATCATATGGATAATCCCATGCAAAAGAAACATCTTCGTCTTTCATTACCTCAGAAATTCTTCCAGGGAACTCCTTATCCAGCGGATAGTAGCAGTACATAAGGCTTATGCTTCTGTGTGGTCTGCCCATTTTGTTGAGAATGTAATCCTGATTTACATACTCTCCACGCTCAGAGCCATCGCCCAAATCAACAGCACATTTTGCCTTACCCATATGCAATGAGTAGATCTTGTATTCGCTCATAAAATTTCCTCCTATTTTAAAGACAGGACTTTCCTGCCTATTCTGTTACTAAAAAAATTCGTTAATATCGTCCAACACCCTTGCAAGCTCAACCCCCGGCTCAACGCACATAAAATCCGGGCACTGCCGGTATTTTTTCACACATGGACTTGGTTTTAAGTTTACCACAATAACCTCATAAAGTCAAGAACTGTGGCTCGGCTAACGTTATTAATGTAATTTACAATATAAGCCACCATGTCTAATATAATAGCATTTGTGTTTCATATTCTTATATTAAGTATAAGATCTTCTGATTTTAAGCCTTGGTTCATACGAAAACAATGTTAAAATCTTTATGTTCTAAAGAGTAGTATAGCAGAGCTTAATACAAATTTATAGTGAAATAAACAAATAAATAATGAATTTTCAGTGAATATAAAAAGCGAACAGGCATACACCCGTTCGCTTTAATTGATATGATTAATTTACATCTCCGAGCTTGTGTCTGCACTGTCGACCGCACTCTCAGAAACCTCAGAACTATCCGCACTGCCTGCAAAAGCATTGCTGTTTTTATTCTCTCCGTAGGTAGACATATACACCTTTGTGAATTGTATGTCCTCCCTAGGCTTGAGCGTCTCAGAGTCAGCCACATCAGTACCGCATATCTCGTCATAAATATCCAAACCATCATATACCTGACCGAAAACAGTATACTGCTGAGAGAAATTCAGCACACCGCCATATTTCTCAAAAGCATCGGTAATATCTTCAGGGATATTGTTGCTGTCTGCAAGCTTGCTGTCAAGCTCCGCCTGCTCCTCCTCGGTAAGGTCATAGTTGTCAACAAAAAGAAGATAGCTGTTTGAAACCTTCTTCTTGCTGAACAAGTGACCTTGCTCCTGCGTGTATGCACAAAGCGCACCTTTTAAAGGCCACAGGTTTTTTGAATACTCCGCCTCGATAGTGGTGGTGTCAGTGTCAGAAGTTGTCTGACCGTCAGCCTGCTTTGTTCCGCCTATAAAATACACACCGTCCTGCACCATGCTCACATAAGTGCCGTCATAATAGCCTTTTTCCACAAGTCCAGTGAAAAACTTGCAATAGTTCGGTGCTTCATCAGGGAAAAGCACAGCCTTGAAAGTTCCCTTGTTTGTTTCAAAAACCACCACAGGGCTGTCATCGGCAGGTTCGTCCATCTGTATCACCTTTGCATCAGTATAGTCTATATCGTTCTTGCTTCTGCCAGTACAGGCGTAAAAGAGAACAAAGATTATAACAAAGCAAATTGCTATAAGTGAAAACTGAAAATACGTCTGAAACTGTTTTCTGCGGTATGGACCCAGATCCTGTTTATTTTTGCTCATTTAACGCTCCTTTACTTTTTCTTTATCTTTGTACCCTGTCTTGTTTCCTCAACGATATAGCCAAGCTCGCCTATCTTATCTCTCAGCTCGTCAGCCTTAGCAAAGTCCTTTGCCTTTCTTGCAGCCTTACGCTCCTCAACAAGTGCCTTGACCTCCTCAGGGATATCCTCTTCACCGTCAGCACTGAGCTTCTTTGCAGCTTCTATCAGACCAAGTGAAAGCACCTTGTCAAAATCCTCGATAAGGGCAAGCTTTGTTTCATTGTTAGTGTCAGCTTTAAGAACGTCATACAGAACAGTGATAGCATTTGAAGTGTTTATATCGTCATCAAGCGCCGCCTTGAAGCTACCCTTGAACTTCTCAAAATCCACAAGCTCCACCACCTCGTCAGGCTTCTTGTCAGCCATAAGCTGTGCTATCCTTGCAGTGAGCTTGTTGTATGCTGTCTTTGCATTGTCAAGGTTTTCGTATGTGAAAACAAGTGACTTTCTGTAGTGTGACTGCAAGCAGAAAAATCTGTATACCAGTGGGTCATAGCCCTTTGACTCCAGCAGTGAAACAGTAAGGAACTCGCCCTTAGACTTTGACATCTTTCCGCTGTTCGTGTTAAGGTGCAGTATATGGAACCAGTAGTTGCACCACTTATGACCAAGATAAGCCTCAGACTGTGCTATCTCGTTTGTGTGGTGTGGGAAAGCGTTGTCGATACCGCCGCAGTGAATGTCAAGTCTTTCGCCAAGATGTTTCATTGAAATGCAAGAGCACTCGATATGCCAGCCAGGGTAGCCCACACCCCAAGGGGAATCCCACTTAAGCTCCTGATCATCGAACTTAGACTTTGTGAACCACAGTACAAAGTCAGCCTTGTTGCGCTTGTTTGTGTCCTCCTCAACGCCCTCACGAACGCCGACCTCAAGATCTTCCTCATTAAAGTTGTGGAAAACATAATACTCTTTCAGCTTTGAAGTATCAAAATAGATGTTTCCACCTGCCTCATAAGCATAGCCCTTGTCCATAAGAGCAGATATCACCTTGATAAAATCACCAATACAGCCCGTTGCAGGCTCAACAACGTCAGGTCTTTTGATATTTAGCTTCTTGCAGTCCTCAAAGAAAGCGTCAGTGTAGAATTTTGCGATCTCCATAACAGTCTTATGCTCACGCTTTGCGCCCTTGAGCATTTTATCATCGCCTGTATCGCCGTCAGAAGTAAGATGACCAACGTCAGTGATGTTCATTACTCTCTTTACGTCATAACCGTCATAGCGGAGATACTTTTCCAAAACGTCCTCCATTATATAGCTTCTCAGATTGCCGATATGGGCATAGTGATAAACTGTAGGACCGCAGGTATACATTGACACCTTGCCCGGCTCGTTTGGTACAAATTTTTCGATCTTGTGAGTAAGCGTGTTATAAATGTTCATTTATCTTTACCTCTTTCCTTATATTTTACTGTTCTTTCTTTCCGATCTTTTCAAGCTCAGCCACTCTCTTTTCCAGCTTAGCTATCTGTATTCTTGTCTGGCAAAGCTCCTGAGCCACAGGATCAGGGATATGCACCTGATCGAGGTCGCAGGTGCGCTTGCCGTTCTGCTTAACTATCCTTGCAGGCACGCCCACAGCCGTTGAGTTTGCAGGCACAGGCTCAAGAACTACCGCATTTGCGGCTATCTTTGCATTGTCCCCCACAGTGAATGGTCCAAGCACCTTTGCACCGCACCCTACCATAACATTGTTTCCAAGGGTCGGGTGTCTTTTACCGTGGTCTTTACCTGTTCCGCCAAGGGTACAGCCCTGATACAGCAGGCAGTAATCGCCTATCTCAGCGGTCTCACCTATAACAACACCCGAGCCGTGGTCGATAAGCAGACCCTTGCCTATCTTAGCACCTGGGTGTATCTCGATACCTGTCAACATTCTTGCAAACTGCGAAATACATCTTGCGATGACCTTGTGCTTGTGAACATAGAACCAGTGCGACACCCTGTAAAAAGCCACAGCGTGAAGCCCCGAATATGTGAGGATCTCCAGCGTGCTAGTTGCCGCAGGATCTCTGTCCTTTATAGTCTGAATATCATGCTTTATATTTTCCAAAATCGTCATATCTATCTCTCCCTTTCTAAGAAAAAACCTCCGGAATGGCGTTTCACCACTCCGGAGGCAGATTATGATCTACGGTCCCACTCCGATTTCCTGTACAAAATTTTGTACAGCTCAATATCTTTAACGCAGACCCTACGGAGAGGAATACTAAGCTTTCGCCGTTGTTCGCTCCCTGCTGTCAGCCGCACTTCACTGAAAGTCCTTGAAGCCTTGCACCAAACGGCCCCTCTCTGAAAATTACCTCACAGCTACTCTTGCTGATACGCATTTATATATTAAGTTATCATATGCCGCAACACGTCGGCAGGCCACATTATTTGCCCGAATCTATATACTTCCAGTATCCCTTGAGATAAACTGCACCAGAAATGACTGTCAGCACAACAGCAATCCAAATGAGTATCTCGTTTGCGATAAACACAGGTGTTCCCCAGTTAAGGTCAGGGCTGCCTTTTTCCGCAGGCATGACGATCTGCAAAACCATTATAGCAATAAGCGCAACCATAGTGAAAGCAGTTTTGAGTTTACCCCATATTCCTGCAGCGACCACAACGCCCTCGCTTGCCACAACAAGTCTAAGACCCGTTACCATAAACTCTCTCGCAAGTATCAGTACCACCGCAACAGGGTCTATCCAACGTTCAAATGTGAAGCAGATAAGCGCCGTCATAACAAGAAGCTTGTCTGCAAGCGGGTCAAGAAACTTTCCGAATGTTGTAACAAGATTGTGCTTTCTTGCTATCTTGCCGTCAAACCAGTCTGTAATTGAAGCCGCAGCGAACACGATAAGCGCAAACACCATGTGATGCGGTATCTTGAAAAGCAGCACGAACAGCAGGAAAAACGGTATCAATATTACTCTAAGCACTGTAAGTTTATTTGGCAGGTTCATATCAAATTCCTTTCATCTACATTTTTGAGCCGATAAGGTCATAATCCATAGTATCGTCAATTTTTACCTTGACATACTCGCCGACCCTAACTTTATCCTCGCTCAGGAAGAATATTTTTCCGTCTATCTCAGGTGCGTCCGCCTGACTTCTGCCGTAGTAACACTCGGCATATCTGTCAAAGCCCTCGCAAACCACCTCGACTTCGCTGTCGAGAGCAGCCTCATTAAGGCTGTCGGAAATAATCATCTGTTCTTCCATTATTATCTCCGCTCTGCGCTCTCTGTCCTTTAAAGGCACCTGATCTTCAAACTTCTCCGCAGGCGTACCCTCCTCAGGCGAGTAAGCAAAACAGCCGAGCCTTTCAAAGCGAATTTCCTTTACAAACTCGCAAAGCTCTTCAAACTGTTCCTTAGTTTCCCCTGGGAAGCCTGTGATAAGAGTTGTCCTCAGCGTAACGTTCGGTATCTTTTCTCTTATCTTCTTTATAAGTGCCGTAAGGGTCTCTCTGTCCCCATGGCGGTTCATTCTTTTAAGTATGGTCTTGTTGCAGTGCTGTATAGGCATATCAAGATACTTTACAAGCTTGTCCTCTTTAGCGATAACGTCCAGCAATTCGTCCGTTATCCTCTCAGGATAGCAGTAAAGCGTTCTTATCCACTTGAAGCCGTCTATCTCACAAAGTGCCGTGAGCAATTCAGGGAGCATAGACTTGCCGTAGATATCCTCACCATAGCGTGTTGTATCCTGGGCCACAACTACAAGCTCCGTCACGCCGTTCTCAGCCAGCCATCTGGCTTCCTTGACGATATCCTCCATGCGTCTGCTTCTGTATTTTCCTCTTATAGACGGGATAGCGCAGTAAGTGCAGTTGTTGCTGCAACCCTCGGCTATCTTTATATACGCATAGAAAGGCTCAGTAGAAATAATTCTTCCGCCCTCCATGGAAAGCTCAGTTTTTGCGCCATAAGAACAGACTGCCTGCTTATCCAGCAGTATCTCTCTTATGATATCACAAATTTTTCCGTTAGAGCCTATTCCCACAACAGCGTCAAGCTCAGGGATCTCCTTTTTCATTTCGTCACGGTATCTTTCAGCAAGACAGCCCGTAGCTATTACCGCCTTTATCCTGCCCTCCTGCTTGAGAGTACAGAACTCAAGTATAGTGTCTATAGCCTCCTGTTTAGCCGACTCGATAAATCCACAGGTATTTATAATGACCACATCAGAAAGGGCTGCGTCAGAAACTATCTGAAAACCCTCTTTGCGCAGATCATAGAGCATATGCTCAGCGTCCACCTGATTTTTTGGACATCCGAGAGAAACCATTCCCACTCTAGTTGCCATGAAAAAATCTCCAATCCTACACCGCCAACGGACGGCATAAAGTATCACAATAATCTATCTTATTATCTCACTTTTGCACAGTTTTGTCAAGCCCTTTTAGTCACTATTGTATGACAAAAATCAAAATATTTATGAATTTTCCACAAAGTCCGCAGCCTACAGTCAACCCGTCCTGATTTAGTAAAAATATGTTGAAGTCAGGCAGAATATGTGATATAATATGCTTGTCGGTCTTCTCCGTCAGGGAGGAGGTGGAAACTGTGATATACATAATCGATCTCGTGCTTTCTGTCGTGGGTAGTGTGGTTGGTAACCTAATTACCAAGTGGTTTGGCAGAAAGAAATAGTACCGACAAGCCCGAAGAGAAACCCCCGAAAGCTGCAACTTTCGGGGGTTTCATTTGTGTGTCACTGTGAACACAATCAATCTCGTGGTTACCTATATTATACACCACGCCATTTATTTTGTCAAGCACTTTTGTGCCGTCAGTTTTTCTTCTCAGGGTAAGTAACAGTTATCTCTGACTCTGCTTCCTGCGACCAAACAACATAATCAAGCTTTCCTTCATCAATAAAAACAGTGAAATATGTATCCTTAAGCTCATCAGGAAGCTGTTCCTTTATCTTTTCTATGAACTTGTCCGTCTCTGTGGAAATGTAGTTCATGTACTCAAACTTGTAGCTTTTGTCTTTTGAAAGCTCCGTGACCGCCTTTTCTGCCGCCTCATATACCGCCTGAGCGTTAGCCTCTGCCTTTTCCGAGTTTTCGTCAGTTATAATTCCGTCTGCATACGCCTGCGCCTTTGAGCCTGCAAAGCAAACTTTCCAATCATTGTCCTTGTCAAGCACCATAAGAATATACTGCGATGACGTGACCTCTCCCTCAGAGCTGTCATAAGCTATGGTCACATAAAGCTCCGCCGCCTTTGAATACTCCTCCGAGATGTTCACCTTGTCGATAAAGCCGCACTTATCTTTGTCAAAGCTATATCTTACTCCGCTTATCTGCTCGTCCTCACCGTATTCATTGTCGCCGCCCATGTTCTTTTTCATATATTCATAGTCAGCGGCATAATCGTCTGTCATAAGCTTAACCATTGATTGGTCAAACTCAGCGTTTGCGGCTTTAAGATACATTGCCGCAACGTCCTTTGCCTCTTCAAGCGGGTCAGCGGCTTCTTCGCTTTCCGTATCAGTTCCCTGCGTTGTCACAGCGTTCTCACTGCCCTGAACATTTTCCGCAGGCTGAGAGCTGTCTGTGCCGTCAAAGCTCAGCGAACAGCCTGTCATGACCGCCGCACTCAGTATAGCCGCCGCAAAAATGATCTTTTTCATTCTTTGCTCCTTTATTCGTCGCCGTACTCCTGTTTTATGTCAGCAAGCACCTCTTTTATTATGTCGTATGAATACCCCAAACGCACAAGGGCGTTTTTTACCTTTATGTCACCCTTTTCTCCGTCAAGATATCTGAGATACTTTCGCTCCACAAGCTCATACAGCCGCTCGTATGTACCCTCACTGTATTCCTCCAGAGCTTCCTCTATTATAGGCTTCGTAAGCCCCTTCTGTCTCATCTGCTGATAAGCACGGTAATATCCGTATTTACGCACTTCCACATAAGTCCTCGCAAGCCCCTGAGCATACCGCCTGTCATTGACCGTCCCAAGCTCCAGCATCTTATCCATTACAGCGTCGCATATCTCCTCGCTGTAATTTTTCTCAAGCTTCTTGTAAAGCTCCACATAGGAATAGTCCCTGTAGTCAAGGAGATACAAAGCCCTTTCCTTAGCCTTTCTGAACTCGTTGTCAAAAACTATCTTCTCCCAAGCAGACTCAGGCATATCAAGCCCTGCTCTCAGACCATAGGCAGACACTATCTCGTAGTTGAGGAAAGCCGTTTCGCCCTCCTCAAACTCTATCATGTATGTGCTGCCCTTGTATTTTGAAACGCCCGTTATTTTAAGCATTTATCAGTCACCAAGCTCGCTTATGTCAACAGGAGCGAACTCCTCGAAGTCCTCCTCAGGCTTTGCCACAACAGACTTGTCGCTTGCCGCCTTGCGTATCTTCTTCTCAGGCTTGTCAGCAGCCATATCCTCATTTGCACTCTGAGCCGCCGCACCCGCGTTAGCCTTTTCTTCGAGCTTCTTGGCCTTTTTATCTTTCTGCGCCGCAAGCACAAGCTCCGCCTGATGTTCCTTTATCTTGGCTTCTATCTCGTCCATGATATCAGGATTGTTCAGCAGGAACTCCTTAGCGTTGTCACGTCCCTGACCAAGCTTCATATCGTTGTAGCTGAACCAAGCTCCGCCCTTCTTAACGATATCAAGGTCTACCGCCATGTCAAGCACCTCGCCCACACGGGAGATACCCTTGCCGTACATGATATCGAACTCGCACTCCTTGAACGGCGGTGCTACCTTATTCTTTACCACCTTGCACTTTGTTCTGTTACCAATGACCTCAGAACCGTTCTTTATCTGCTCTCCACGTCTGACCTCTATTCTTACAGAAGCGTAGAACTTCAAAGCACGTCCGCCTGGAGTAGTTTCAGGGTTTCCGTACATAACGCCTATCTTTTCACGGACCTGATTGATAAATATAGCCGTTGTATTGGACTTTGCGATAACAGATGTGAGCTTTCTCATAGCCTGGGACATAAGTCTTGCAAGCTGACCAACGTGAGTGTCGCCCATTTCGCCGTCTATCTCAGACTTTGTTACCATAGCCGCAACCGAGTCGATAACGATACAGTCGATAGCACCGGAACGAGCCAGAGCCTCGGCTATCTCCAAAGCTTGCTCACCACTGTCAGGCTGAGAAACAAGCATATTGTCGATATCAACGCCAAGCTGACCTGCATAAACAGGGTCAAGAGCATGCTCAACGTCGATAAAAGCTACCTCGCCGCCCATTTTCTGCGTTTCTGCGATAACATGAAGTGCGACCGTTGTCTTACCTGATGACTCAGGTCCGTATATCTCAATAATTCTTCCTCTCGGAACTCCTCCAATACCAAGCGCCATATCAAGGGTCATTGAGCCTGTCGGTATAGCCTCGATATCCATAGCCTTAGCCTCGCCAAGCTTCATGATCGCACCCTTGCCGAACTGCTTTTCAATATATGCTATCGCTGTGTCAAGAGCCTTTTTCTTTTCCTCTGCGTCTGTTATTTTTACTACCGTCTTAACGGCTTCTTTTTTCTTCTTGTCTATCGCCATTTTATATGACCTCCCTATCTTATCGGTGTTTTATCCGTATCTATATCATATCACACTAACTGTCCGTTTGTCTGTACAGTAACCGTAATTTATCTATCTGTACAAATTTTAGTACTATTTCTCATAAATGCCCGAAACACAGCGGTAAACACCGCACAAGTCTTTCCTGCATCTCACGTTCTTAAAGCCGTGCTGTATCATCAGCCGCATTACCTCGTCCTCCTGACCGATACCGATCTCAAAGAGCATAATGCCGCCGCTTTTAAGCTTTTTCTTCCACTTGCGAACTATCTCACGATAGAAGTCCAAGCCGTCCTCACCGCCGAAAAGAGCTTCCGCAGGCTCAAAAGTGACCTCACGCTGTAAAGCGTCCATGTCCTCTGTTGTGAGATAAGGGGGATTGCACACTATAAGGTCAGCCTCAGGCATATCCTCCACAAGCTTTTCGTCTGTAACGTCGCCCATGACTATCTCAGTCCCCGAGCCGTTCAGACTTATATTCTCACGGAGATACTCTGCCGCCTTTTCAGACTTTTCCACACACACTGCCCGACCGCAGTCAAGTTTCCTTTCAAGGGTGATACCAATACACCCCGAGCCTGAACAAAGGTCTATAACAGTGATATCCTTCTTGCCTGCAAACATCTTCAAAGCCGTGTCAACAATAGTTTCCGTGTCCTGACGTGGTATCAGCACGCCCTCGCCCACCTTGAAAGGCAGACCATAAAACTCCCACTGTCCAAGGAGATACTGCAAAGGATAGCCTTCACAGCGACGTGTGACAATGTCGCTTATACGCTTTTCCTGCTCAGGAGTGATATTCTCCCCCTCAGCCACATCTTCAAACACCCATGTGACCTCGCAAGCAGCGTTCTCACCAAGACCGCTCTCCTCAAGCAGTCCCACACATTTATCAAACAGTTCTTTCCTTACCATTTGTCATCTTCCTTATTTTCAGGTATACAAGCTTTCAGTGCTGCGATCGCACATTCTATCTGACTTTCATCAGGCTCGCTTGTAGTTATCCTCTGTATCCACAGACCCGGTGCAGAGATTATCTTAGTGAAAATATTGTCATATTTTCCCGCAAGCCTTATAAGCTCGTAAGCAATACCCGTAACAATAGGCAGAAGCGCTATCTTTATAACAACTCTCAGAAAAATGTTTGCCCATGATACTCTGAATATTGTGTTTACAAAAATGCTTATGAACAGCACAAGGAAAATAAAGCTCGTTCCGCAGCGAGGGTGAAAACGTGTGTATTTCTTCACATTCTCAACCGTCAGTTCTTCTTCATGCTCATAGCAAGCGATAGTCTTGTGTTCAGCACCGTGATACTCATATGTACGCCTTATATCCTTAGTAAGAGCAGTCAAAGCCGTGTAGCCAATGAATATAGCTATCTTCAAAATACCCTCAATAAGGTTTTTGCCAAAAGCCGACAGGTCAACGAACTTGCTTATGAATTTAGACACCAGCGACGGCAGATACATAAACAGCAATATCGCCAGACCCACACCCAGCACCATAGATATCGCCGTGATGATAGGACCGAGCTTTTCCCCAAGCTTATCGTCCAACCACTGTTCAAACTTGGTCTGCTCCTCCTTATCGTCCTCCGTCATCTGCTTTTCAGCCGATCTTGTAAGGCACTTGTAGCCGTCTATAAGAGAAGTAAGGAAGCTGAAAATGCCCCTCACAAAAGGCGTTTTCCTGTACCAAGGCGTATCTTTCCCGCCCTTTATAGCCCACTCCTCCAGGTCTATGGTGCCGTCAGGCAGACGGCAAGCCATAGCCGCCTTATCGATGCCACGCATCATAACGCCCTCGATAACAGCCTGTCCACCGATCTTTGACTTAAATTTTTCCTTGCTTTGTGCTTTACTGCTCATTTTCTTTCCTTTCAAGGCGGTGTGTGCGTCTACTGCACGTTGTCGTTGTTTTCGATAGGCTCAGAAGAAATAAGCTCCACGTCTACAGTTGCCTGATTGTCAGGCTTTTTCTTCTGCTCGATACAAGGGAGCGTTATCATTACTGTTGTACCTACTCCCTGCTCACTGTTTATCTCCAGCGTACCGCCATGCCGCTGAATGATCTCGTCTGCCACCGCAAGACCTATTCCCGAACCACGTCTTGTGTGGTTTGCCTTAAAGAATTTCGTCTTGACCTTTGGCAGGTCTTCATTTGATATTCCCATGCCCGTATCGGAAATGGAAATACATACCTCATTGTCCTCCTCATAAGCCTCCACCGATACAGTGTCGCCCTTGTTGGAGTATTTGATAGCGTTGTCCACAATATTTATGAATACCTGACGAAGCCTGTTCTTGTCGCCGTAAACAAACGGCAGCATTTTCGGCTCGTAGTAATTGAGTGTTATACCAAGCGCCTTGGCCCTCTCCTGATAGATAAGCACAGTTTCCCCAAGCTCCGCAAGAATATCTATAGTATCCATAATAAGCGTGAGTCTGTTGTCCTGTATCCTCGAAAAGTCAAGAAGCTCCTCGACCATTTGCGAAAGCCTCTCCGTCTCACTTGTGATGACCCTCATACCCTTCTTGAAGGTTTCCTTGTCCTCATACATACTGGTAACAGTTTCCGTCCAGCCCCTTATAGCGGTAAGCGGAGTTCTCAGCTCATGAGATACAGAGGATATGAACTCATTCTTCATCTGTTCTGTATTAGAAAGCTCCTGCGCCATGTAGTTGATAGAGTCGCAAAGCTCGCCAAGCTCGTCATTTCGTTTCTTTTCAAGACGTTCGCTGAAATCTCCCGTAGCATACCGCCTTGTTATGCTGTTTATGCTTCTTATAGGCAAAACAATAGATTTGATAAAAAACATTCCCGAGAAAAACATGAGCATTATGACAGCCACAACGATAGCCGTGATTATCATAGACATAATAAAGATCTGATGGTCGATATTTTTCATGGAAGACAACATTCTCAGTGCCTCATATTCGCTTCCCTTCGGAGATATAACTGACGTTATCGCCATGACCTTTTCCCCTGTTGACAGCTCATATATCTGTGTGCCTATTCCCGTGTCGGACTTCTTTGCGTCCTCATAATCGGTCATGTTGTCATTCTCCGAGGGAGAGAAGCCTGATGATGTAACATCGACCTCACCGTCGGTCTTGATAGCCATAAGCTCTATCTTGTCTTTCTCGTCATAGCTTTCCACAAGGGAGCGTATCTGAGAATTATAGTTAGTCTGCTCGTCACCTGAAGCGTTCACTACCGCTGTGGTGACTATCTTCATTTTAGATGTAAGATACTGCCTTGTGGAGCTGTAGTAATAATTTCTCACCACCACGATAAGCAGTATTTCAAGCACCACAAGTATTCCCACGACCACCCCGAGATTGTTTCTCAGCCAGTGCTGTGTGATACTGAGTCTGCCGCTTTTTCTTTTTTTTCCGCTCAACTGATAAAAACTCCGTTCATCATGTTTTCACAGCTCAGTTAGAGCCGCCTGCCCACTTGTAGCCAAAGCCCCATATAGTAAGGATATACTTAGGATTAGAAGGCTCGTCCTCTATCTTCATTCTTATTCTTCTGATATTCACGTCCACTATCTTATCGTCGCCGTAATAGCTCTCGCCCCATATGTGATTGAGTATACTTGAACGGTCAAGTGCAGTATTCTGATTTTTGAAGAAATACTCCATTATCTGATACTCCACCTGTGTAAGGTCTATCTGCTCACCGTTCTTGAAAACGGTTCTGCTCTTAAGATTAAGCGTAAATGGACCTGAAACTATCTGTGAAGCCTCCTCAGGCTTAGAGCCTGAACGATTTACACGCCTGCAAACAGCGTCAACTCTTGCAATAAGCTCAGAAATAGAGAACGGCTTTGTGATATAATCGTCAGCACCGCTCATAAGGCATGATATCTTATCCATTTCCTGTGATTTTGCCGAAAGCATGATAATGCCGATAGTGTTGCTTTTCTCTCTTATCTTCTTGCACACCTGCATTCCGTCGATGCCGGGCATCATAATATCAAGCAGAGCAACGTCAAAACCGCCGTCCTTTTCGTCATAGGCTTTGAGAGCGTCCTCACCGCAGTTTACGTCAACTACCTCGTAACCGCTTCTTACAAGGTTTATGACCACAAATTCTCTAATTGAATCTTCGTCCTCGCAAACCAAAACTCTTTTCATTACATTTACTCCTCTCCAAGATCAGTTTATTATGTAAAAATTATTCTGAATTTCGTCAATAGTCGGTATGAGCTTTTCACGCCTGTCAAGAGGAAGCTTCACAAAATAATCAAGCTGACCCTTGCTGTCGATAAGCTCATATCCGTCAGAGATATAATCCTCCGAATCATTCTTTGAAGACACAGCGATACGCATTATCTCCTCGTTGCTCTCGTTTATATCTCCCGTGTATTTATAGAAAACAAGCTCGTTTGTGTCGCTGTCCTTTTTCACCGTAACAGAACTGTTCCAGCGTTTTGGGAACGTTACAAAATATCCGTCAGATATGGCATAATAGCCTGTGTATTTTGTTTTCAGATCATAAAAATCCTCGTAAACGCTCCATGTAGTCATATAGAGCATTTCGTCTGCCACAGCGTTTTCATAACCCACCATAGGCGAAGTTGACGGTATCTCCACATCACCGTCGCCGTCCATGTCCTCACTGTAGTAGCCCGCAGGTCTTGTGCATAAAGGCAGCAGCTTTTCGCTTCTAAGCTGCATAGGATTTTGAAGCCCCGAATATCTGTAGTATATTATCTCCGTCTGCAATTTTCCGTCAGCAGTCAGTCCGTCAATAAAAATAGCACGCCTGCCGCTGTCAAGCATTCCCGTCTTTGATGACACATAAGAAGTCACATTATCGCACATATCAACGTTCTCGCCACGGGTTATCTCATTGTTTTTCATGTTGAGCATAGAAGCCTTTGCCGTCACCGCACCTGTATCATTATTGGTGCTTCTCTGAATGGTGATAAGCTCTATATAACCATCATTGTTTATATCCAAAGGCTCCAGCACCGAATAAGTATCAAGCGCCACACGCTTGAAATCTCCGTCGGTATAGCTGTATATCTCCATAGTCTTTTCATCATTAGTAAGATTTTGATATCCCACAAAAACGTCCGTCTGGTTATTGCTTCCCATAGGCGAGATAATGACCTGATCTATGTCAGTGCCTGCGCCTGCAAGCTCTTTCACAGAATACCACTTGCCGTCCTCGTCCTTGTCGAGAATGTTCACCCTCAAGCCGTCCTCCTCAGATCCGTTTGAAGTGTACTCATAGAAGACCATAGCCTCGTCCGTAGGCTCATCGTCAATATTTGCGATAACATAAGCCGAGCGGTATTCACCGTTTTTAGGATATTTCAGAGTTATATTACTGCCCACGCTCTCGATAAGCGCCTGATGTATCTCGCTTTGCTCAGAGGTAAGCTTCGGGGCGTTTATAAGTCCCTCAACAGAAAAATTCAGTGCCGAACAGCCTGTCATAGTAAGACAAGAAAGACAAACAGCAGCCAATTTAAGATTTTTCAAACGATCCCTCCTGATACACCAAACAAAAAAATAGAACCGGGCATATACCCGATTCTATTATATCATATACACAAAAATATTTCAAGCCTTTTCCGTCCATTAGGAACAGGTAAAAATTATTTTGCTTATCTTTCGTCCAATGGGATATACTTCTTCTCACCTGAGATAGCCTTGTATGCAGGACGGATTATCCTCTTGCCTGTTACAAGCTCTTCAAATCTGTGTGCGCACCAGCCTGCCATTCTTGAAACAGCGAACATAGGCGTATAAAGATCCTCAGGAATACCCAGCATACTGTAAACAAAGCCGGAGTACATATCAACGTTAGCGCACATCGCCTTGTCACTGCCCTTGATCTTCTTGAACAGCTCAGGAGTAAGTCTTTCCACCGCTTCAAGAAGCTTGTATTCTCTCTCAAACTCAGTGTTCTCAGCCATTTTCTTGGCATTCTCTCTGAGTATGACAGCTCTAGGGTCAGACAATGTGTAAACAGCGTGACCCATGCCATAAACAAGACCAGTGTGGTCAAAAGCTTCCTTGTTGAGTATCTTTGTAAGGAAATCAGCGATCTCGCCCTCGTCCTCCCAGTTCTGAACGTTGTCCTTTATGCACTGGTGCATTGCCGCCACCTTAAGGTTAGCGCCACCATGACGTGGACCTTTCAGCGAACCGATAGCCGCAGAGTATGCAGAATAAGGATCCGTTCCGGAAGATGTAAGCACACGGCAGGCAAAAGTCGAGTTATTTCCTCCGCCATGCTCAGCGTGGAGCATAAGTAACAGATCAAGTATCTTAGCCTCTTCCTCAGTGAACTGTCTGTCCGGACGCAGTGCCGACAGTATCATCTCCGCAGTAGAATGTGTAGGTATCAGAGGGTGCATGAACAAGCTTTCACCGTCATAACAGCGTTTCTTTACCTGATAAGCCGAAACCATGATGTTAGGCAATTTAGAGATTATAGAGATAGCCGTAGCCATTTCATACTCAGGCGAGCGATTCTCAGGGTTATCGTCATAAGAGTAAAGAGCCAGAATTGCTCTCGCCATCTTATTCATGATGTTCTTTGACGGAGCTTTAAGTATCATGTCCTCAAAGAAGTTGTCAGGGAGAGGTCTGTTTTCAGCCATCATTTCTCTGAACGCATCAAGCTCCACCCTGTTAGGCAGATCGCCCATGAGCAGCAGATACACTATCTCCTCATAGCCGAAACGTCCCTCTTTCTGAGCGTTAGTGACCAGATCATTTATGTTGTATCCACGGAAGATAAGCTGACCTTGAATAGGAGATTTCTCACCCTCGTTTACCACATATCCGTGTACGTTACAGATATTAGTAAGACCTGCCATAACACCTGTACCGTCAGAGTTTCTCAAGCCTCTTTTTACCACATATCTGTCATAAAGCTTAGGGTCAATAGTATTGTTTGCTATAAACTGTTCGCATAAAAGCGACCTTGCTGCATTATTTATCATTGAATAGATCATCTCACTTTCAAGTATATTATAAATATAAGTTATATTATACACCTTTTTCAGATTTTTGTCAAGTATTAAGATAACCTGTCAAATTAAAACCGCATATCTCCGCCATTGAAAAATTTGCAGTACAAAAATTCGCCCTGTATGAATATTTGCTACACTGCATGAATATAATATAGTACCCCAAAAAAGAAAGGACAAACCATATGAAAGACCTGATACAGATAATGGCAGTATTTGCTGTTATCCTTACAATAATACCGACCATAGTATTTCTTCGCCCAAACGAGTCCGCATCGAAACCTGCATTTTCAGAAAAAGAAAAAATAGCCGTATATTTCACCGAAAGCGGCAAGACCGAAGACTTCACCCTTGAAGAATATATGATAGGCTCAGTGCTTGCACAAATGCCTGCGGACTTTGACGAAGAAGCCCTGAAAGCGCAAGCCGTCCTCGCTCATACCTACATATGCCGCCGACAGCTCTCCGAAGCCCAGTCGCCTACTCCCGCCTTAAAAGGCGCACTCATCAGCGATGACAGCACCCTCTACCAAAGCTTTTTCACCCTGAAAGCCGCCAAAGAATATTACGGCAGCGACTATGAAAAGGCATACAAAAAGGTAAAGTCAGCCGTGCAGTCAGTGGAAAACGAAATACTCACATATGACGGCGAACCGATAATCGTCGCCTTTCACGCTGCTTCAAACGGTCATACCCAATCCGCCAAAAACGCATGGGGAGAAGATATCCCATATCTTCTGTCAGTAGACAGCTCCGCTGACAAAGACCTTGTCGCCACAGAATGTACCCAGACACTCACCGCCAAGGATTTTCAAGACAAGCTTCTTGACCGCTTCCCCCATATTAATTTCACTCCCCTCGCCAATGCTGATAGTTGGCTCAAAACAAAATCAGACGGCATAGGCTATGTAACGAACCTGACCATCTGTGGCTATGATATACAGCCCAACACATTCTGCGATATCCTCGATATCTCCTCGCCATGTTTCGAGTTCACTTTTGCCAACACAAAATTCACTTTCACCTCTCACGGCTTCGGACACCTCGTAGGAATGAGCCAGTACGGTGCAAACGCCATGGCAGAAAAAGGCTCAGACTACAAAGCCATTTTGACCCACTATTTCACAGATACAAAGCTGCAAAAATCTACTGAGCTGGCACAACTGCAATAAACACAAGGTCGCTGTCGCCGTCATTGATAAAGCTATGCTCATGACCCTCAGGACAGTAATGGAAATCTCCTGCCGACAGTCTTTCCTCACCGCCGTCATAAAGCATTTTGCCACTGCCCTCAAGAACATATATCATCTCGCAGTTGCCCTCATGTCTGTGCAGACCGATAGAAGCCCCCGGCACAAGCCTGCCTTTCATCATCTTGTTCTTGCCGTCAGAAAAAGCCCTGCTTGCAAAGCTTTTCTCGCCGCCCTTGAAATTCGGTGCAAGGCTCTCTTTAATATCATCAAAAAATATACGCATAAAAAACACCTCCGCAGTTTATAGATCAATTATACCACCACATCGATAAAAAAGCAACAAAAAAAGACCCGTCCCGAAAGACAGGTCTTTAATTATTCTAAGTAAGAACTATCTGAATTACAGATTACTTTCTCTTCTTAGTAGCAACTACAGCAGCACCAGCAAGTGCAACACCTACAGCAGCAAGAGCAGCAGCACCTGTGCTTGGGTTTGTATTAGATGCGTTGTTAGCAGCCTTAGAAGATGTAGCAGCAGAGTTAGTCTTAGAGTCTGAAGAATCTACGAGAACACCCTTTGACTCGTCAGAATCTGTTGAATCAGCTGTTGACTCAGAAGGATCTGTTGGCTCAGCATCACTCTTGTTGAGAACTACAACCTTCTTAACAGCCATCTTAACAGCAGGATCTTCGCCGTCTGTACCAGCGAGGTCTGTAGCAATGTCAAAGAACATATTATTTGCGTCCATTTCAAGAGCTGCAGGGAACTTAACGATAAATGTGTATGTGCCGTCAGCGTTTACTGTAACAGCAGGGTTGTTATCAGAAGCTTCCCAATAACCAATACCGTTCTCAATACCATTTGTGAAGCATGGATAAGCTGTGAAAGCGTCAGTTACATTTGAGATATCAACTGTAACAGCAATAGCGTCAGCACCTGCAAATACGCTCCAATCATCAACAAGGTTGAAATCAGCCTTGTGTGCATCGTCACACCATGGGTGCTTAATGTTGATTCTTACCTTATTACCGTCAGATGTAGACTTACCCTCACCGTTAAGTGTAACCTCAGTCTGCTTCTTGTATTCGCTAAGGTCAACAGTGTTTCCGCCCTGTGCCTTGTCAGACTCTACAACAAGGATAGGATTGCCGTCCTTGTCAAGAAGTGTGAACGCATTGAATGTGAAGTCCTTTGTAGACCAGTTCTGGAGCCATACCTGAGCATATGTATCTGTATCAGCAAATACAGGATCTGTTCCCTTCAGAACAAAATCATAAGAACCGTCAGCAGCCTTAACGCCTGTTACGTCCTTAGCACCCTCCTGGAATGACCACTCTTTTGAAGCCCAACCAGTTGACTCAGAGTTGTAACCAAGTCCACCGCCTATCCAGTCTCCAGCCTCAATCTTTGCAGCTGAGTCTGCACCAACTGTTACATTAATATCAACACCGCAAACATCTGCAAGCTCAACGTTTGTTCCTGTAAGAACACCTGTCTTTTTAAGATCACCGTTATCGTCCTTCTCATCAATGAGAGAGATAGTACCTCCAGTGAGGTCTGCCTTAACAGTAGCTGTTTCATCAGCAAATGCTACGAGTGACATCATTGATGCAGCAAGAGCAGCAGCTGACATACCAGCGAGAATCTTAGAGATTTTCATTTGTTTTTCCTCCATTTTTATTAATAATTTTTTAGATACATATTGAGCGATATCTCCTCAACATACACCTTACCTTTATTGTAACACACATTTACAAGTATTTCAATAAACGTTTTTCACAAATTAACCACATATCTTTAGCCATTTTTCACAAATCTGTATATTATTTTTGCTATATATAACCAGATGTGTTGCCATAGTATGCACAAGCATTTTACATAACGTTAATATTTTTATATTTATTCAGATTTTGTTGTAATCGTATTCAGCCTTTCACGCTCTCTTTTTGAGAAGATACAGCCGCAGTAATCCTGCCTGTAAAGCCCGTATTCTGCTGAAAGCTGAATGGAACGCTTGTAGCCCTCACGTTTCTTGAAATCCGCAGGAAGTGCCTTTACATCATATATCTCCCCAAGTTCCTCCGATATCTCGTTGAGCTTCTGAGCATTCTTGTATGGTGAAATAGACAGCGTTGTGGTAAAATAATCCACACCAAGCTCCTTGGCAAGCTGAGCCGTCCGTTCAAGCCTGAGCCTGTAACATCGAAAGCATCTCTCCCCGCCCTCAGGTATATCCTCAAAGCCCTTAACAGCCTGAAAAAACTCACCCTCGTCATACCCACGCTCCACGAACGTAACAGGGTTTTTTATAGGCATTTGTGCTATGAGCCTTTGAAGCTCCGCCACACGCTTATCGTACTCCTCACGGGGATAAATGTTCGGATTGTAGTAAAACACAGTTATCTTAAAATACTGCGACAGATATTCAAGCACATAAGACGAACACGGCGCACAACAGCTATGCAAAAGCAAAGTCGGCACTTCGCCCTTTTCCTCGTGTTTTTTTATAATGCCCTCCAGCATTTTCTGATAATTTACCTTCTGCATTCCTGCCGCTCCCTTTTCGCAAAAAAATCGTACCTGACACACTTCCGTAGGGGCTGGCGTCCTAGACAGCCCATTCCCATTGTTTTTGCACCCCTACAGTATCATACTATATTATATAGTATAGCACATTTCCGCAAATTCCGCAACAGGTCAGATCTTCACCTTGAACTTATTTGCACAGTTAGGGCATTTCACAGTATGTTCACCCTTTACCTTTGGAAGCCTTAACGTCTTTTTGCATACACCGCACTTTATATAAACATGGGTCTTTCTGTCAGCAAACTTTCTCTTCCAGAATGAAAATTTCCTGCCAATTCCCCTGAAAGCCCTCTCAAACTTCATGTTCTCCTCGTATCGCTTCTGGCAGTTTCTCGACATCGCCCTCACTACCGCCAGCACCAGCACAGCGTATACCATAAGCTGTAAAATAAGCGACCTTACAAACAAATTCGCCGCACTAAGCACCACAGCCACTCCGCAAATGCCGTAAAAAAGCTTGTCTATACCATATCTGCCCTGAAAAAATCTCGCTACCTTATACATAAATCCGTTCATAGCTTTTACCTCTTTTCTTTTTTTATATTATAAATAGTACACCCGAAATTTAAACTGACTATTAACTTTTATCAAATTTCACCTACCTTTCACAAAACTTTCAGCGTTCACCCTCAAACAGTGAACGGCATATACTGAAGTGTATTCGTAAAAGCGTATACGGACAAGTACAGCATAAAGGAGCAACAAAAATGAAAAAGAGTCTTATAGCCATGACTTCCATAACCTATGCAATGAAAGCAAAAAACTTGCTGAACAGTTTAAAATACTACTGCGAAATACAGCGCACCCCGAAGGATCTTGGCACAGGCTGCGGCTACTCCATAGCCGTCACCGCACCCCCGGAAGAAATAACCGCCATACTTGAAAAAGAGCGCATACCATTCAGAAACGTGATATTCGAGCAAAAGAGGTGAGAAAAATAAACACCCGAAGCATAATAAACTTTGATAACTCAGCCACCACCTACCCCAAGCCCCCTGCCGTAGCAAAAGCCGTTGCTCAGGCAGTAGAACGCTATGGTGGCAACCCGGGCAGAAGCGGTCACAAGCTTTCCATGCGAGTGTCTGAAAAGATATTCGCCGTAAGACAGCAGGCGGCAGAAATGTTCGGCGCACAGACCGAGAACGTGGCTTTCACCGCCAACTGTACCCATGCCCTTAACATGGCGATAAAAGGTGTCATGCAGTACGGTGGTCATATGATAATCTCAGACCATGAGCATAACGCAGTAGCAAGACCCGTCTATGCCCTTTCAAAAACAAGAGGCGTGAAATATTCTATTGCCCGAACAGGGGAAACAGACAGCGAAACAGTAGAAAACTTCCGCCGCCTTATAACCCCCGAAACTAAGTGTATCTGCTGTACAGTGGCTTCAAACGTCACAGGCAGGCTCATGCCATACCGTGAATTAGCCGTCCTCTGCAAAGCCCACGGCATATGCTTTATAGCCGACGGCGCACAAGCCTGCGGGCTTTTGGAGCTTTCTCTCTCAGACGGCTTCAACTTTCTCTGCACCGCAGGTCACAAAGCCCTCTACGGACCAACAGGCACAGGGCTTCTTATCTCAGACGGCGAGTATTCTTTGTCTACCATAATCGAGGGTGGCACAGGTGCGACCTCCGCCCTGCTTGAACAGACTCCTTTCCTCCCCGAAAAGCTTGAAAGCGGCACAATCAACACAGTGGGCATAATTGGTCTTGGCGAGGGACTAACGTTCGTCCGCCAAAAGACCCCTGCCGTAATAAAAGCCCACGAAGAAAAACTCTGCAAACAGCTCTACGAACAGCTTTCAGACATAGATAAAATAAAGTTCTATGAAGCAGACCAAAAGAAAGTCCCCATACTTTCATTTAACATCGGTGATATCCCTTCCGCTGAGATCGCCTCCTATCTCAGCGAAAAAGGCTTCGCCCTCCGTGGAGGACTTCAGTGTGCCGCCGTCACCCATACCACCCTCGGCACGATAGAACAAGGCACAGTGCGTTTCTCACCCTCTGCATTCAGTACCCCTCAGCAGGTAACAGCACTTTCACGAACAATAAAAATATTTGCCGCAAATAACTAAGCATAAGTGGCAGGTCTGATGTAAAATATCACGTCCTGCCGCTCATTCTATTGCAAAAAGCACCTTTAGGTGCTATAATAAAGCATGAGCAAACAATTTTTTCACGAAAGAAAGTGGTATTATGTGGTTCGTGTTTGCGCTTCTCTCCGCTGTTTTCGCAGCGCTCACCTCTGTCCTTGCAAAGGTCGGCATTGAAGGAGTAAACTCAAATCTTGCCACCGCACTGCGTACCTGCGTTGTGCTTGCTATGGCATGGCTCATGGTGTTCATCACCCACACACAAAGCGGCATAGGCTCTATAGGCAGAAAAAGCTGGGTATTCCTTATCCTTTCAGGACTTGCAACAGGTGCTTCGTGGCTATGCTATTATAAGGCTATCCAAATGGGCAGCGTTTCAAAGGTCGCCCCCATAGACAAGCTCAGCGTTGTCATCACTCTTATCCTTGCAGTGATATTTCTCCACGAGGACTTCACAGTAAGATCAGCCATAGGTGCGGTGCTTATCACTGCAGGCACAGTATTAATGGTACTATAAGGAGAACGCCATGATAATAAGAACAGTTACCGAGAAGGACGCTCACGAGCTTCTTGAAATATACCGTCCCTACGTTGAAGACACCGCCATAACATTCGAGTATGACGTCCCCTCCGTTGAAGAGTTCGCAGAGCGTATCCGCCGCATATCCGCAAATTATCCCTACATAGCCGCAGTAGAAAACGGCAAAATAGCAGGCTACGCCTATGCAGGCGTTTTCAAAAACAGAGCCGCCTATGATTGGTCGGTTGAAGTCACAGTTTATGTAAATAAAGGGCTTCACCGCAAAGGCATAGGTGCAAAACTCTACTCCGCCCTTGAAAAGCTCCTTGCGGCACAGCATATAACAAACCTCTATGCCTGCGTCGCCTATCCCGAAAAAGAAGACGAGTATCTCACCTTTGACAGCGTAAAGTTCCATGAAAAAATGGGCTATACTATAATAGGTACGTTCCATAGATGTGCCTTTAAGTTCAACAAGTGCTATCATATGGTTTGGCTCGAAAAAATACTCACCCAGACCGATATCACCCCTCTGCCCGTTATCCCGTTTTCTCAGCTTGATAAAGCCTTAATTAACAAAATAGTTCTTGAATAAAGGCAGAAAATATGATAAAATAATACCATTCTGTCTGTTAAGGAGCGTAAAAATGGATCTTCAGGAATTAAGAAATGAAATAAACGATATAGACAGCCAGCTTCAGGAGCTTTTCAATAAGCGTATGCAGATAAGCTTCAAGGTGGCTGAGTATAAGATAGCAAACAATATGCCTGTTTTTCAGAGCAAGCGTGAAAACGAGATACTTGACCATGTAACAGAAAGCTCACCAAAGGGCTTGGAAAGTGCGTCAAGAGTGTTCTTCCAAAACATCATGGATATTTCAAAGTGCCGTCAGTATCAGGAGTTTTTTGCAGACTCAGATAAGATAGAGTACAAAAAGTTGGACTTGACAGGTCATAAAAAAGTCGCTGTACCGGGTACCACAGGCTCATATTCACATATAGCCTGCAAGCAGATATTCAGCGACTTTGAGCCAATGTTCTTTGAAGATTTTGAGGACGTTTTTTCATCAGTTGAAAACGGCTCAGCGGATTTCGGCATACTTCCCATAGCAAATTCCACCGCAGGCTCAGTTGGTCAGACCTACGAGCTTATGAAAAAGCATGACTTCAAGAT
>ENA-OZGP01000064-OZGP01000064.1-human-gut-metagenome-genome-assembly--contig:-NODE-64-length-31472-cov-6.190725_pt1 | contig 31472 bp, 23 predicted proteins | sample MGYA00245122_ERZ653669 | MGnify/ENA primary metagenome ERZ653669 (study PRJEB26926, sample SAMN06165247) | human gut metagenome | biome: ENVO:00009003; feature: ENVO:2100002; material: ENVO:00002003... | reverse complement strand
ACGAGATTACTACGCGTCTCGTGGGCTCGGAGATGTGTATAAGAGACAGCATCCGTCTTGGCATGCTCCGCCAGCATCGGTTCAAACCGGGTTGCAGAGAATAAAAAGATATGCTCCGAACGGATTTTTGCCTTTTCCATGTTCTGATACAGTTCCTCGCACATCTGCGATGTCAGCTGTGGCTGATCCCAGTTACATAGTCCCACAATATTTCTGCGGTCTGTGCTCTGGGCAATAATATCAATGTTTCCTGTCTTTCCAACCCAGGTTCCGATCTTATGAACTGGAAACGGCATGCGTCCCATCTGATTCAAAAGCATCATATACTCCATGCAGACATTCCGGAAATAACGTTTCAGATACGTGCCAAGTTCCGGCGCAATGTAGCGGTCGTAAAATTCATGCGGTTTCAGTAGATAAAGATCTGACATATGCGGAAATACAAATTTAAACCAGAAATTAATAAATGTATCTTTGATCTGGTATACCCCTTTTTTGGCATTCTCCCAGCCGCCGGTCTGAAATGACTGCACTTTCTCTACAATATCAAAATGGCTGAGATTTTTCATATAAACACTGATCTTTGCACGGGAATATCCGGTTTTTGCATACAGGTCATTCAGTTTATTGTATCCCTGTGCAATTGCAGATAAAATTGTGTTATAGACGGAAAGTTCACGCAGTTCTGCCGAAATTTTCTGTTCTGCCATATGAAACAGATATCCCCCCTCCGTCAGCACAAGCCGGTAAATATTCTCCCTGTATGAAATTTCCGGATTCCATGCTTCCATAAATCCCGGCACCCCACCGATGGTTCCATAAATACGGATACAGTCGCTGACCGAAAGTGCCGGAAATGTCCGGACAACTTCCAGAAAATTCAGATCTTCCACTTTATGCAGCACATCAATACGACGGAATCCGTCCCCGAACGCATCTTTTGCATCCTGCGTGGCCCATACAATGGAAGAAGACGCCAGAATGATCATCACCGGTCCCGGATAAAGCCGTTTCATCTTCAGTTTTAAAATACTTTTGACAAATTCCGGATCTCTTTTAATTGCATACTGTGCCTCATCAATCACAATCACCAGTTTTGATGCATCTCCGCTTTTTACCCGGTTAAAAAATTCATCATAGGAATATCTGCTCAGCTTCATCTGAAAAGCATTTTGAATTTCTTCTCCCATTTTCCGCATCTGTTCCTGTGCGGAAAGCTGTCTGCACCGATAATAAAAATGTTTTTTTCCCTTACAGAATTCTTTGATCAGCTGCTCTTTCCGGCAGTCCATCCCACCATACAAAAGCATCAGCTGGTTTCCTGATTTTTCATACCAGCCTTCCAGTTCTTTAAGATCTGTTTTTTTTGCGTTCATCCCGATTCCTCCGTACAAAATTCCTTCTGCTAAAAGAAATTATATCACTGATTAATATCTCTCACAAGGTTTTCGGCAAAAAGAAAGAAGTGCAGTTTTTGCACTTCTCTCCAAAAATCCGTATTTCAATTTAATACTTATTTCTTTGTGATATATCCCTGTGCCTTTAACAGCTCTGCACATAAAACTGCACCACCGGCTGCACCACGAACGGTATTGTGGGATAATCCAACGAATTTCCAGTCATATACGGTATCCTCTCTCAGACGTCCGACAGAGATTCCCATGCCATGCTCAAAGTTTACATCCAGACTGACCTGCGGACGGTTGTCCTCTTCCAAGTACTGGATGAAATGTTCCGGTGCACTCGGAAGCTTCAGTTCCTGTGGCACACCACTGTAATTCTTCAGTGCTTCGATCAGCTGCTCTTTGGTAGGTTTCTTCTTGAATTTAACAAATACAGCTGCTGTATGTCCGTTTAATACCGGTACACGGATACACTGGCAGGTAATGACTGGTGAAGTTGCAGGAACAATCTGCTTCTTCTCATCATCTACATGCCCCCAGATACGCAGAGGCTCTTTCTCAGACTTTTCTTCCTCACCACCGATGTATGGAATAATGTTTCCAAGCATCTCTGGCCAGTCCTTGAACGTCTTTCCTGCTCCGGAAATAGCCTGATAGGTAGTGGCAACTACTTCATACGGCTCAAACTCTTTCCATGCAGTCAGAACCGGCGCATAACTCTGGATGGAGCAGTTTGGCTTTACTGCTACGAAACCGCGCTTTGTACCAAGACGCTCTTTCTGATACTTGATAACTTCCATGTGCTGTGGATTGATTTCTGGAACTACCATCGGCACATCCGGTGTCCAGCGGTGGGCACTGTTGTTGGAAACAACCGGTGTCTCTGTCTTTGCGTAATCTTCCTCGATCTTTTTGATCTCTTCTTTGGTCATGTCTACAGCAGAAAATACAAAGTCGACCTGAGAAGCTACCTGCTCTACCTCATTTACATTCATTACTACAATATTCTTTACAGCTTCCGGCATTGGAGTATCCATTTTCCAACGATCTCCTACTGCCTGCTCATAAGTCTTTCCTGCACTTCTTGGGCTTGCTGCAATCGTGGTAACCTCAAACCATGGATGATTCTCCAGCAAAGAGATAAATCTCTGTCCTACCATACCTGTTCCGCCAAGGATACCAACTTTTAACTTCTCACTCATTTTTCCAATCTCCTCTGTTCTTTTCTTTATACGCGGACACCTGTCTTTTACAGAAAAACATTTTTGTTTTTTGTCCGCGTTACACGAACATGTGTCTTTATAGGAAATATATTACTTGAAACCAGGTAAAATTACAAGGAACAAATTGTCCTAAATAAATAAAATATTCCTCAAATATATGTAGGACTTGCACAATCTGAAATAACGACTAAGCGGTATTTCATGCAATATATCAGAGATGTACCGCAATTACGTACATCGCATCGACAAGCGATTCTGCATGCGATGTGCTCCTTTTGTCTCATTTTTTCTCCAGATATGCTTCTTCGATTGCGATCACTTTCTTCATCGCCTCTTCCCCTGGTGCACCGATCGTCAGACGCTTGTTGACACAGTTTTCCATGGAGATTGCATCATAGACATCCTCCTCAAATACCGGAGAAAACTGTTTTAATTCTTCCAGACTCATATCGTCAATCGGCATCTGTTTGTCCAGACAGTACAAAACAATACGTCCGATAATTCCATGCGCATCGCGGAACGGAACCCCGTGATTTACAAGATAATCGGCAGCATCCGTCGCGTTGGTAAAGCCGTGTGCGGCACTCTTTCTCATAACATCCTTATTGAATTTCATGGTATCAAGCATGCCCGTGAATAACGCAATACAGCCTTTCGTTGTGTCGATGGCATCAAAGGAAAGTTCCTTGTCTTCCTGCATGTCTTTATTGTAAGCAAGCGGAATCCCCTTCATCGTGGTCAGAAGCGACATGAGCGCGCCATACACACGCCCGGTCTTGCCTCGGACAAGTTCTGCAATATCCGGATTTTTCTTCTGTGGCATGATACTGCTTCCGGTACTGTATGCATCATCAATCTCTACAAATTTGTATTCGTTGGAATTCCAGATGATGATTTCCTCGGAGAAGCGGCTTAAATGCATCATAATGGTTGCCATGGCAGACAGATATTCGATCAGGTAATCGCGGTCGGAAACACCGTCCATACTGTTTAAGGTCGGTCCGTAAAAGCCAAGAAGCTCTGCAGTATATTCGCGGTCAAGCGGATAGGTTGTTCCTGCCAGTGCGCCGGAACCGAGCGGGCAGTAATTCATGCGCTCGTAAATATCGTGCATACGGGAACGGTCACGCTTAAACATTTCAAAGTACGCCCCCATATGATGTGCGAGTGTGATCGGCTGCGCTTTCTGCAAATGGGTAAATCCTGGCATAATCGTCTGCGTATTTTCTTTCATAATGCGAAGCAGTACCTGCAGCAGCTGTTCCAGCAGTTCATCCGTCTCAAGAACCTGCTGCCGGGTATACAGACGCATGTCCAGTGCCACCTGATCATTTCTGCTTCGTCCGGTATGCAGTTTCTTTCCGGTATCTCCCAGACGGTCAATAAGGTTTGCTTCCACAAAACTGTGAATATCCTCATATTCCGAAGTGATGGCAAGCTTTCCGCTCTCCACATCCGCAAGAATTTCCTGTAAACAGGAAACAATCGCCTGCATCTCTTCCTGTGTCAGAATGCCCTGCTTTCCAAGCATACGCACATGTGCAATGGAACCCTCAATATCCTGCTTGTAAAATTTCTGATCAAACGAAATGGATGCATTAAAATTGTAAACCAGCTGGTCTGTCTCCTTCGTAAATCTTCCGCCCCATAACTGTGCCATATCTAAATTCCTCTCTTTCTTAAATTCTTTGTTTTTTATAAAATCTGTTCTTCCTGCTGTCTGCGCAGTACGATTTCACGGTCGCGGTCACGCTTGGAATACACACACCCACAGTAGTACTGCCGGTACATGTGATACTCCTTAGAAATTTCGGTCGACTTTTTATAGCCTTCCTTCTTTTTAAAATCCGAAAACAGATAACGGACATCAAAGGTATCTGCCAGTTCTGCTCCGATCTGATTTAACTTTTCCGCATTTTTCAGCGGACTGATGGATAATGTTGTCGTAAAGAAATCAAATCCGTGCGCTTTTGCATAGGACGCAGCCTCGGAAAGCCGCAGCCGGTAACAGGCAAAACAGCGCTCTCCCCCTTCCGGGATCTCTTCCATGCCCTTTGCCATATCGTAAAACCGCTGTGTATCGTATGCACCTTCCACAAAAGTAACCGGATATTTTGTAGGAAACTCAGCAATAAAACGTTCCTGCTCCTTTGCCCGCATATGATATTCTTCCGGCGGATAAATATTGGGATTGTAATAAAATACCGTTACATGGAAATGTTCTGCAAGACATGCAATACAATAAGAACTGCACGGTGCACAACAGCTGTGCAAAAGGAGGCTTGGAGCCTCCCCTGCCGTACAGTTTTCACGGATCAGATCTTCCATTATTTTCTGATAATTTTTTTTATTCATCTTTCATCTGTATACATCTGATTAAAAATTTCTTTTCCGGTCTGCGTCCGGAAAATTTGCTGATATGCCTGTTCAATTCCGTGACGATTGATGTCATCTTCATATAAATTGACCAGAAAATCTGCCTCCACCAGAATCTGATAATCCAGTCCTTCGATATTATCATATGTATGATGATGTCCGATCAGATAGCAGATACGGTCGATCAGATAATTTTCAATTCCCACATCGGAAAGCATTCTCTGTGCCACAATCGGTCCTTCCTGCTCCTGCAGCTTTCCGTCACACCGTCCATACTTTTCTTCTGCCGGACGGATTCCAATGTCATGGGTATAAGCGGCTGCTTCCAATATAAAAAGGGATGTCTCGTCAAGCCCTTCTTTTGTTCCGATGATTCTTGCGAAACTATGCACTTTCATGAAATGCTGAATCCGTTTCGGATCTCCGGAAAAAAAGGCGATCATCTGTAAAAACAGCTCATCCAGCTGTTGCCTGCTGTAATAACTACTGTCACTACTGTCCATTGTGTGTTTCTCCTTTATCTAACATCTGCAGTGCAAACGTCGCTGCAATGTAAACAACTGCACATAAAATAATCAATACTGTTTTTTTCCCGGCAACACCGGCACAAAGTTCTGCCAGAATAAGAAGTCCATGCACCCAGAGTTCCGCATGATGCAGCATCACTGCAATAACTGCCTCAATGATAACAAGCAGACACATAGGAACTACCGGAACGTTAAGGACTCTCACCCCTACAATCACCATAATTGCAACAATTGCTGCAAAGGCCAGTAATGTCGGTACCTGAAACGTCTTTTTGTTCTTGTCCATTTTTTACCTCAACCTTTATTCTTATTTTCTTTGTCTGCGCCCATTATACCAATTTCATGCCTAAGAAACAAGCACTTTTTAAAGTAAAAAAGACACGTTTTGTATCGGATACCCGATACAAAACGTGTCTGAAACGAAGCCAATAAGGGGACTCGAACCCCTGACCCACGCATTACGAATGCGTTGCTCTACCAACTGAGCCATATTGGCAAAACGTACTTGTATATAATACCAAAACCGATTCAGAAAATCAACTGTTTTTTCATAAAATTTATATTAAAAAAAGATTGACTTTTCACATGGATTCTGTAGAATAGAAACTGTTGAGTTTATAATCAGTAAACAAAAAATCAACTAACAATCATGTTTCATAAATTTACGGGAGGCATGCCATGGACATTGGACACCGCATGAAAGAACTGCGCATCCAGTACGGACTGACGCAACAGGAGCTGGCGGACCGTGCCGAGCTGACCAAGGGCTTTATCTCACAGTTGGAACGAAACCAGAACTCTCCGTCCATCGGAACTCTTCTGGATATCATCCAGTGCCTTGGTACGACACCAGCAGAATTTTTTACAGATGAAGAGCCGGAACAGATTGTTTTCAAACAGGAAGATTATTTTGAAAAAACCGACGAAGAAAAACACTGCTGTATTGAATGGGTCGTTCCCAATGCACAGAAAAACCAGATGGAACCGGTTCGTCTGACTTTACACGCCGGTGGACGGTCAGAAGTTTATCAGCCCCATGAGGGGGAGGATTTCGGTTATGTAATCACAGGAAACGTCCGTATCCACTATGCCGGACAAAACCAGACGGTACATGCCGGGGAATCTTTCTATTTTAAAGCAGGAAAAAAGCATTATCTGGAAAACACCGGTTCGAAAGATGCCGTCATCATCTGGGTTACTACCCCACCAAATTTTTAAGAGGACAAACGTATGAGTAAACATTTAATTGATTTTATTGGAATTTCCAAATCCTACGATTCCAATCTTGTGTTGGATGATTTAAATCTGTATATCCGGGAGAATGAATTTCTGACCCTTTTAGGTCCGTCCGGATGCGGAAAAACTACAACCCTGCGTCTGCTGGGAGGCTTTGAAAGCCCGGACAAGGGACAGATTCTGTTTGACGGACAGGATATCACAGCTCTTGCAGCCAATGAACGGAAACTGAATACCGTTTTTCAGAAGTATTCTCTTTTCCCGCATATGTCCATCGCCGAAAACATTGCATTCGGCCTTAAAATAAGTAAGAAAAGCAAAGCATATATTCAGGATAAAATCAAATATGCCTTAAAACTGGTCAATCTGGAAGGATTTGAAAACCGTTCGGTCGATTCTCTCTCCGGTGGTCAGCAGCAGCGTATCGCCATCGCCCGTGCGATTGTAAACGAGCCAAAAGTCCTTCTTTTAGATGAACCTCTCGGTGCACTTGATTTAAAACTGCGTCAGAACATGCAGTATGAGCTCATCCGTCTGAAGGAAGAACTGGGAATTACTTTTGTATACGTCACCCATGACCAGGAAGAGGCTCTGACCATGTCCGATACCATCGTTGTCATGAATCAGGGATATATCCAACAGATCGGTACTCCGGAAAACATTTACAACGAACCGGAAAACGCATTTGTTGCCGATTTTATCGGACACAGCAATATCATTGACGGAACCATGATAAAAGATGAACTTGTAGAGATTCTCGGTGCCCGTTGGGCATGTGTCGACAAGGGATTCGGCAATAACAAGCCGGTCGACGTTGTCATCCGTCCGGAAGATGTAGAACTGGTCGATCCTTCGGAGGGAACGCTGCAGGGCGAAGTAACCTCCCTGATTTTTAAAGGCGTTCACTATGAACTTGATGTCATGGCCGGCGGCTATGAATGGCTGGTTCACACCACCAGATTTGTTCCGGTCGGCACCAAAGTCGGCATCAAAGTAATCCCGTTCAATATCCAGATTATGCATAAGCCGGAATCTTCCGATGAAAAGGCGGTGGAGATCGATGCGTAAATTCAAACAGCAATTTCTTGCCGGTCCATACCTCATATGGATCATTGGTTTTATCCTCCTGCCGCTTATCATGATTCTTTACTATGCATTTACAAACGGCGATGGCAGTTTTACGTTATCCTATATCACAGCGATAGCAGATGAAACCAACCGCAAAGCCATGGGACTTTCCCTGAGACTTGGAATTATATGCACCATCGTGTGCCTGGTTCTTTCCTATCCGCTGGCAATGATTTTAAATAATATGAAAATCAAAAATCAGGGACTGGTTGTTTTTATCTTTATGCTTCCGATGTGGATGAACTTTATGCTCCGTATCCTGGCATGGAAACTTCTGCTTTCCAAAAATGGTGTAATCAACTCCATTCTCACAGGTTTCGGGCTTTCCCGCATCAATATCATAAATACACCAACAGCAGTTGTCCTTGGCATGGTATACGACTTCCTGCCATTTATGCTGCTGCCAATCTACAACTCCATGACACGAATCCGTAAAGACTGGATTGAGGCGGCCCGTGATCTGGGTGCCGGAAATGTAACCATCTTTTTAAAGATTATCCTTCCGCTTACCGTATCCGGAATCATCAGCGGAATCGTCATGGTATTTGTCCCGTCACTTACCTCGTTTGCAATCTCGCAGGTATTAGGCGGTGGTCATGTTCTTTTAATCGGAAATGTGATCGAACAGGATTTTATGCAGGGTATGCAATGGAATGCCGGAAGCGGTCTTTCCTTTGTTCTTATGATTTTTGTGATTGCAAGTATGACTATTGTAAATATATTTGATAAAGAAGGGGAGGGAACATCCATATGTTAAAAAAATGTGCATCCCGGATCTATATGGTCCTGATTTTTGCCTTCCTTTACCTTCCGATTATTGTGTTGATTGCTTTGTCTTTCAACGATTCCCGTTCCAAGGTAAAATGGGGTGGCTTCACGCTCCGGTGGTATACCGGCTGTTTTCAGGACGAAAAGATTATGACTGCATTTGTCACAACTTTGCAGGTCACTTTCCTGTCCGCAATTATTTCCACACTGATCGGAACACTTGCCGCGCTCGGCATAGCCGCCATGAAAAAACGGCACCAGACCATTTATCTCGGCGCGACCAATATTCCGCTTCTGAATGCGGATATCGTAACCGGTATCTCCATGATGCTTTTGTTTGTGAAATTTATCGACCTCGGATTTGTGACGGTTCTTCTGGCGCACATTACTTTTAGTATTCCTTATGTTATTTTAAATGTGCTTCCGAAAATGAAACAGACAAACCGCAGCACCTATGAGGCGGCACTTGATCTCGGAGCAACGCCGCTGTATGCATTTTACAAAGTCACCTGGCCGGAAATCCGTCCCGGTGTGTTCTCCGGATTTATGATGGCAGTCACCATGTCACTGGATGATTTTTCCATCACCTATTTTACCAAAGGAGCCGGGGTCAATACCCTCTCCACCATGCTCTACACAGAACTTCGCAAAGGAATCAAACCGGAATTGTATGCACTTTCCACGATTCTGTTCTTTGCCGTTCTGCTCATTCTTCTTGCCGGAAATGTTTATCCGGGGAAGAAGCGTGTTGCAGCCAAATAAATTTTCCATTGGAATTTTATTCCAGCCGAAAGGAGTCCTATTATGAAAAAAAGAATTTTCTCTGCCCTCTTAATTTCTGCTCTGGCAGTCAGTGCACTCACTGCCTGTGGGGGATCTTCCTCTGCGAAAAAAAGCGGACAGACCTTAACCGTTTTAAATTACGGAAAATATATCGATGAGTCCGTAGTCAAACAGTTTGAAAAAGAAACCGGTATCACCGTCAAATACGAAGAATATGAAAGTCCGGAAGAAATGTATACCAAATACAAAGCCGGTTCCATCAACTATGATGTAATCTGCTCTTCCGAATATATGGTTGAGCGTCTGATCAACGAGGGCGAAGTTCTCGAAGAAGATTACGATGCCATGGACAACTACAAAAATCTGGATCCAACGATCCTTGATATGTCTGCTTCCTATGACAAGAATCACACCTATTCCGTTCCATATTTTTACGGGACTCTTGGCCTTCTCTACAACAAAACAACCATTGATGCCAAAACCGTATCAAGCTGGAACTGCCTGTGGGATCCTACCTATGAGGATGAAATCATCATGGAAAATTCCGTCCGTGATACGTTTGCCCCTGCACTGATCTCCAAAGGGTATTCCTTAAACGATACCGATGAAAATCATCTGCGGGAAGCCCTCGACATATTAAAAAAGCAAAAAGATGATAAAATCGTATATGCCTACTATGTAGACGAGACAGCCGATGCCATGATCGGAGAAGAAGCCTCCATCGCACTGTGCTACTCCGGCGAGGCTGCACTGGCCATGGCAGAGAACGACAATCTGGATTATTCAGTTCCAACAGAGGGATCAAACCTCTGGATCGATTCCTGGTTCATTCCAAAGTCCTGCACTAACCAGACCAACGCTTTAAAATTCTTAAATTTCCTGTGCAAGGATGATATCGCAGAAAAGAATTTCGAATATGTGCAGTATGCCTCTCCGATTACATCTGTGGTAGAAAATCAGGACGCTGACGTAAAAAATAACGAAGCTATCAATCCTTCCAGTGACACGATAAAAAGATGTGAAATCTATAAAGCATTAAGTGATGATGATTCCGCCAAGTACACAAAGCTGTGGCAGGAACTTCTCTCTTATTAAAAAACCGAGAAAAATGATTGCAATTTCAGTCAAAACATGCTAAAGTAAATCCACGGTGTCTGGTTAACACCGTGGATTTTTCATCTTCGGAAACGGTCATTCCGAAATTTCCCATATATACATTTGTTTTCAATTACATATGAACTATCAGGAATTTTTAACAACGATCCGTACACAGCTTTCTCTGCGTATCGAGACAGGTGTCACTTTAGACATTCGTTCCTTTACCAAAAATAACGGAACACATTACGATGGTCTGGTACTTCTCCATCCGAAGAAAAACGTGTCACCTGCGATCTATCTGATGCCATACTATCATCGCTATCTGGAAGGGGTATGCCTTGAAGAAATCTGTGAAGATATTCTTCATACCTATCAGGCGCATGCCCCGGAAGAAAATTTTGACACGTCCTACTTTACCGATTTTTCCCGTGCCAGCGAGCACATCGTCATGCGTCTTGTAAGCTTTGAAAAAAATCAGGAACTGTTAAAAGAGGTTCCGTTTTTCCGCTACCAGGATCTGGCCGTAATCTTTTACTGTCTGCTCCATGCAAGTGCCGAAAACCAGGCAAATATTCTGATCCACAATCATCACTTAAACCTTTGGAAAACCGACAAAGAAACGCTTTACCGACTTGCGAAGAAAAACACGCCACAGCTTCTTCCCCCACAGCTTACCCCGATGAGCAGTCTTCTCAAAGAAATGCAGCTCGTCGCGGAAACTCCACTCCCGGAAGCAGCCCCGCCACTGTATGTTCTGACCAATACGTACCGGACCAACGGTGCAACCGTTCTCCTCTACGATGACATCTTAAAAGAACTGTCCGATTTGTTTGAAAAGGATCTGATCATTCTGCCAAGCAGTATTCACGAAGTACTGATTCTTGCCACCGATGAAAACGACAGGCAGAATCTCGACCATTACACCGCAATGGTAAAAGAAGTGAATGCCTCACAGCTTCAGGATGAAGAAATTCTGTCCGACCATGCCTACTATTACTGCCGGCACAGCCATCTGCTGACCATGCCGCAGCCGGTCTGCACTTCATAGATTATATTTCCAGACACAAAATCCCCGCAGAAAAAATTCTGCGGGGAACATCTATTACATTTCTACCAGTTTATCATATAGCTTCTCATATGCATGTGCCGAAACATTCCAGGAAAAATTGCGATCCATCGCACGATAGATCAGTTCTTTCCATGCGGCCTTTTGTTCATGCTCCACACGATACGCATACCGGACAATATCTGCCATTTCCTGTGCATTAAAATTCGCAAATGAAAAACCACATCCTGTATTTTCATATTCATTGTATGGTTCTACCGTATCCCGGAGTCCTCCGGTTTCACGTACGATCGGAAGTGTTCCGTAACGCATGGCAATCATCTGTGCCAGCCCGCATGGTTCAAACATGGAAGGCATCAGCAGCACATCACTTGCCGCATATATATGGTGCGAACGCTCCTCGGTAAATCCGATATGTACGCTTACCTTGTCCGGATACTTACTCTGATAATGGTGGAACATATTTTCATACTGGCTCTCTCCGGAACCAAGAACCACCAGCTGTATATCCATTTCGGTTAAAAGTTCATCCAATACGCAGCCAATCAGGTCAAATCCTTTCTGGCTGGTCATACGCGATACGATTCCGATCAGGAAAGCATCCTCCCTGACTGGAAGCCCAAGTTCTTTCTGTAATGCAACTTTGTTTTCTTTTTTCCCACTCACTGCATCTTTTTTCGAATAATTTACCGAAATATAAGGATCTGTCTGTGGATTATATTCTTCATAATCAATTCCGTTTAAAATACCATAAAGGCGATCCTTTCGGGCAGTCATCAGGCCACTTAAGCCCTCTCCCCCTTCTACGGTCGTAATCTCATTTGCATACGTCGGGCTGACGGTAGTAATATAATCCGCATATACCACGCCACCCTTTAAGTAGTTTGCTTCGCCATAAGATTCCAGTTCATATGCATTGAAAATGTGTGCCGGGAGTCCTGTAATATCCATAATCTCCTGAATTCGCCAGCGTCCCTGAAACTGCAGGTTATGAATCGTAAACACGGTTTTGATTCCCGCATAAAAATTATCATCTCCAAATACCGTATGCAGAAACACCGGAATAAGTCCTGTCTGCCAGTCATTGCAATGGATAATATCCGGGGCAAAATCAATATACGGCAGACTAGCAAGTACTGCCTTGGAAAAATATGCAAACTTTTCCACATCTTCATAGATATTGTTGTATGGAGATTCTCCTGCAAAATAAAATTCATTGTCCACAAAATAAAAGTGAACACCATGATATTCCGACTCGAAAATTCCAACATACTGCCTGCGCCAGTTCAGGTTTACATAAAAATGGCACAAAAATTTTAAATTTGGAAGAAATGAGCGATCCATGCAGGCGTATTTCGGAATAACTACCCGCACATCATACTCTTTTTTATCAAAATATTTCGGAAGTGATCCGACAACATCGGCAAGACCCCCGGTTTTCACATATGGCACTGCCTCTGATGAAACAAACAGAATCTTCTTCATACACAACACTCCTTTACTTACCCTTCATCTGTAATCGTATTTTGTCCGTAATAAGAGCGATAAATTCCGAGTTGGTCGGTTTTCCTTTTCCATTACTGATGGTATATCCGAACAGATCATCCAACGTATCCATCTTGCCACGGCTCCATGCTACTTCAATTGCATGACGGATGGCACGCTCGACACGGCTTGGTGTCGTATCAAATTTCTTTGCGATCCCCGGATATAAAATTTTCGTAATAGAATTTAACATGTCCATATTCGTCACAGACATGATGATTGCCTCCCGCAAATACTGGTATCCCTTGATATGTGCCGGAACCCCAACCTCATGAATTATCTCTGTGACATCCTCTTCCAGTGTCTGTAACGAGTACTTTTCCGATTTCTTTTCCATCTCAACCGGTCTGCCAATTTCTTTTCGTACTTTGTTTTTTCGACGGTTGAGTGTCTTGATCCGGTCCAAAACAATATTCCGGTCAAACGGCTTCATAATATAATAATCTGCTCCCCGCTCAAACGCATCTTCGGTAATTTTTTCATTGCTGATTCCGCTGATCATCAGAAATGTCGGCCGGTTTTTTAGCGTGTGATCTGCCCTGATCCTGTCAAGGACTGCCAGACCGTCCAATTTCGGCATAATAATATCCAATAATACAACATCCGGTTCTTTTTCCCTGATCAGATGACAGGCTTCTTCTCCATCCTTCGCCATCCCGATCAGGTGCAGTTCATCATCACTGGTTACCATTTCTTCCAATAAGTCACGCATAACCTCGTTATCATCTGCAATTGCGACATTTAGTTTTCCCATGTAGGCCTCCTAGAATGTCAAATTCAGTCAAAAATAAGCATACCAGAAAGCACTGTCCGATTTTGTCAAAATTTGTCGATAAATACAGTTAAACTATAGCACAACTGCCAATTTATTTCAATGTCTTATACATTCTCTTCAAACTGGGAATTATACAGATCTGCATAAAATCCCTTTTGCGCCAGAAGCTGTTCGTGTGTTCCCTGCTCTATGATATCGCCATCTTTCATCACCAGAATCAGATCCGCATTTCTTATCGTAGAGAGCCGGTGTGCAATGATAAAGCTGGTACGTCCGCGCATCAGATTATCCAAAGCCTTCTGGATCCGCACTTCCGTACGGGTATCTACCGAAGAGGTTGCCTCATCCAGAATCAGAACCGGGTTATCCGCAAGAATGGCACGTGCAATTGTAAGAAGCTGTTTCTGTCCCTGGGAAACATTACTTGCATCCTCGTTTAACTCCATCTGGTAGCCACCCGGAAGTGTCTGGATAAAATGGTGGGCATGTGCGGCTTTTGCCGCCTCAATCACTTCCTCATCCGTGGCATCTAAACGGCCATACCGGATGTTTTCCATGATAGATCCCTTAAACAGCCAGGTATCCTGCAATACCATACCAAATGCATCCCGAAGTTCCTGACGGTTAAAGTCGCGGATATCATGCCCATCCACCTGAATGGCTCCGCCTGTCACATCATAGAAACGCATAAGCAGTTTGACCATTGTGGTTTTTCCTGCTCCCGTTGGTCCGACAATTGCAATTTTCTGTCCAGGTGTTACATGAGCGGAAAAATCCCTGATAATGATCTGGCCCGGATTGTATCCGAAACTTACATGGGAAAAATCCACGTAACCATCCACATGGTCGAGATGCACAGCATGTTCAACCGTCAGTTCTTCTTCCTCTTCGTCCAGAAATTCAAATACGCGCTCGGAGGCTGCAGACATCGACTGCAGCATATTTGCCACCTGCGCAATCTGCTGGATCGGCTGAGTAAAATTCCGGACATACTGAATAAATGCCTGAATTTCACCAACCCCGATGGTTCCGCGGATTGCCAGAAGTCCTCCGGAAATTGCCACTCCGACATAACCGAGGTTTCCGACAAACTGCATGATCGGCTGCATCAGTCCGGATAAAAACTGGGACTTCCATGCCGATTGAAACAGAATCTGATTGGTATCTTCAAATTTTTTGATGGTGCTCTCCTGCTTATTATATGCCTGCACCACCAGATGTCCGCCATAGACCTCTTCCACCTGTCCGTTGATATGTCCCAGATATTCCTGCTGCTGGCGGAAATATTTCTGCGAATGTTTGATAATAAACGAAATCAGGATGGCAGATACCGGAAGAATCACAAGTGAAATCAATGTCATAATTCCGGAAATTGAAATCATCATCACAAGTGTTCCGACCAGTGTTGCCACACTCGTAATGATCTGCGTCACACTCTGATTTAAACTCTGTCCAAGTGTATCCACATCATTTGTGATGCGGGATAGCACCTCTCCGTACGTGCGGCTCTCGAAATATTTCATTGGCATGCGGTTGATTTTCTCTGAAATTTCCTTACGCATGCGGTAACAGGTTTTCTGCGTGATTCCTGTCATGATCATTCCCTGTATAAAACTGAATACTGCAGAACAGATATACAGGCCAAGTGTAAACAATAACACTTTGGCAATATAGGTAAAATCAATAGATCCGGTTCCCGCGATCTTTTTTCCGAGACCTTCCACCAATGCATTCGTTGCACGTGCCATAACCTTTGGTCCGGCAACGGAAAAGACGGTAGACACCGCCGCAAAAATCATAACGGCAACGATTGCATACCAGTATCTTCCGAGATAACGAACCAGTTTTTCGATAGAGTTTTTGAAATCTTTTGGCTTTTCTCCCGGCATCATTCCTCTGCCCGGGCCGCCCATCGGACCGTGAGGTCTTCTTGTACGTTGTTCTGCCATCTTATTTCACCTCCTCAGAAAGTCCCAGTTCTTTGGCAGACAGCTGGCTCCTGGCAATCTGCTCGTAAACTTCGCAATTGTGCAGTAATTCCTCATGCGTGCCTTTTCCGACAATCTTTCCATCGTCGAGTACCAGTATCTGGTCCGCATGCAGAATTGTACTGATTCGCTGTGCGACAATGATCACGGTCGTATGTTCCGTCTTTGTCTCAAGTGCTCTGCGGAGTGCCGCATCGGTCTTCATATCCAGAGCGGAAAAACTGTCATCAAACACATAAATCTTTGGATTTTTTGCAATTGCTCTGGCAATGGCAAGCCGCTGCTTCTGTCCGCCGGAAACATTGCTTCCGCCCTGTGCAATCGCACTCTCATACCCATCCTGTTTGCTGTCAATAAACTCTGTTGCCTGCGCAATCTCCGCTGCTTCCCGGATCTGCTCATCTGACGCATCCTCTGCCCCGAAGCGCAGATTGCTTGCAATTGTACCAGAGAAAAGAATTCCCTTCTGTGGTACAAATCCGATATGTTCCCGCAGATCCTGCAATGTATACTTGCGGATATCCGTTCCGTCAAGCGTGATCTCTCCGCCTGTCACATCATAAAAACGCGGAAGCAGGTTGACCAGCGTAGATTTACCACATCCGGTACTTCCGATAATTGCAGTAGTCTTTCCCGGCTCTGCAACAAAATCAATGTCCGAAAGCACATCTTCCGTGGCTCCCGGATACCGGAAATTTACATGATGAAAGGCAATCACACCCTCACACTGTTCCATGGCAACCGGCTTTTTCGGATCTGTAATCGTACTTTTTGTGCCTACAACCTCATCTATACGCTCTGCAGCCACACCGGCTCTCGGCATCATGATAGACATCATGGTCAGCATCAGAAATGCCATAACGATCATCATTGTGTAAGTAATAAATGCCGTCATGGAACCAACCTGCATATATCCGCCATCGATCCGTTTTGCGGCAACCCACACGATCAGAAGCGTGATGCAGTACATGATCATCATCATTCCCGGCATCATAAATGTCATAACACGGTTGGTAAACAACTGCGTCTTTGTCAGATTGCGGTTGGCCTCATCAAACCGCTCTTCTTCCCGTTTTTCCCGTCCAAATGCACGAATGACATTTAATCCTGTCAGAATCTCTCTCGAAACCAGATTCAGCCGGTCCACGAGATTCTGCATAATCTTAAACTTCGGCATGGCAAGGGAGGTAAGAAGCATTACAAATCCAAGAATAACAAGCACCGCAAGCGCGATCACCCATTCCATTCCTGCATGGGTCTGTGCAACCTTAATCACACCACCGATTCCAATGATCGGAGCATAAAGAATCATTCGCAGAAATACTGCAGTCACCATCTGAATCTGCTGTACATCATTGGTACTTCTCGTAATCAGGGATGCCGTTGAAAAATGATCCATCTCTGCATTGGAGTACTGTACAACATTGCGGAATGTCTTATCACGCAGATCCCGTCCGATGGATGCTCCCACACGGGAAGCACAATATCCGACAACCACTGCCGCCATAACCATCAGCAGCGCAAAACCAAGCATCTTGGCTCCGGTGGTCCATAAGTAATGTTTCTGAATGGCATCTACATCCACACCTGCATTTTTATCACAGGAGATCGCATAGGTCACACCCATGGATTTCAATGTAGAAGATCCGATCGCATCAATCTGTCCAGACACCTGCTTTCGCATCTCAAGAATCTGCTGATCCGGTACCTGGCCGGCTGCCAGTGCCTGCATCAGCTGCTTCATATCTACCTGCGTCCCATCCGTTCCCATTTTCGCCGTGATAGCCTTCTCGTCAATATCGGACTCCTTCATCTGGGACATCTGATATACCATGACGATCGGCTCCAACAGAGACTCATCCATATCGTCAAGCGTATCCTCTTCACAATTTCTCACATAGTTTCCGTCTTTTTTTTGCTCCTTATAACAGGCGGCAAATGTTTTCTTTTCCCTGCTGGTCATAAAAAGCTGTGCTGACACAAAATCTTCCTGTGTCATTTCTTCCGGAAGAATATGCTCCACTCCGCTGCTCATGATTCCGACATCGATAATATCCGATGTATACTGTGGCAGGGACAGATCACAAAATGCCTGCATCACAAGAAAAGCCACAATAACCAGAATCCATTTCCAGTATGGGAGCATGTTTTTAAATATTTTTCCCATGATTTAACTCCTTTTCATATGCATAGCTTTTATACTATCACGAACTGATTTCCAGAACAATTCCTATTATATAAAACTTTTCTTAAATTAAAATGAAATGTGTGGTGCAACCACGGGCACCACACATTTTATGTTCTGATTTTATACTGCAGGAATTATATAACCGGCCTTCTTCATTTCTTTTGTAAAATCATCGACAGACATTCCTGCTTTCTCTGCACCTGTTTCCACGGGGATGATCCCATCCTGCACCAGGGATGCATATGCACGAATCTGTCCTTCGCGCTGACCTTCTCGCTGACCTTCGATTCTGCCCTCTCTCTGGCCTTCCATACGCTCCTCATTCAATTCATCTGCCATCAAAACACGTAATGCCTCACACATGATCCTTTCACTTCCTTTCCATTTTTGCACTTTCTCCATGTTACTGTTTACAATAACCTGGAGCACAACATCTGCAAGATTCTTCTCTCTTTCCGAAAATGCACTCACCCTCAATAAATACTGACGCATCAACGATTCTTCCAGATGATTCGTCAATGCTTTTAGCTGTACATGCATATCCGTGTCCAATTCCGATGATGCAATGATCTGCACCGGAAACATCACTCCACTGACATAGTAAATCCCTACTGTTTCTTTTTTACATTCATACCCGGATTTTTCCAGTTCCTGCATCAGCTTCACCGGCTTCCGATCACGAATCAGTGTAATGGTAATCTCCTCTGCCGGAATCTCATTCACATGTTTCGGCAACACCTTATACAGGCACGCATACGCAACCGCCTTGTAGAAAGTATCAATATTCAACTCATCCATCGGAGATTTATACTCAAAAATATTATACTTTCGAAAGATCTTCCCGATTTCATTTTTTATCCTGCAGTTTTTCTTTACTTTGACAACCGTGCAGTCAATCTGCAACGGCTTTTCCGTAAGCTGAAACTCATCGGTAAATTCCAGATTCGCCGCATCCTCCAGCAGTTCCAAGCGCAATGCCGAACAAAACGCCGGATGCCACTGCAGCTTTTGGGACTTTTTCTGATTCTCCTGTTGATTCTTCGTTTGTTCTTTTTCCAAATGTTCTCCTTATATTATATGTGGTTTTTGCTTTTATTTCAACGCACAAAAATTGCAGACTGTTAAACCCTGACCGTCAAACTCAGACCGTCAAAACCTGACTGTCAAAACCTGACCGTCAAAGGCACATTAAAGTTCACATCTTTCACTTATACAACAAAACAAATGGGATTTCTGGCAGGAACTGCCACTGAAAAAAGATATGTTTACCATAGCATATCCCCCACCTTCCTGGCAAGGAAAACTTTACGTATACTGCATATATGTAATTGCAAAATGTATTCTACCTATGACCATCATAAAAAAGACACACAATGCGATACTCTCTCACATTGTGTGTCTTTTCTTAAATCCCCATACTAATCAAGCAAAAACAAATTCTGGGATTCCATTTTCACAGTAGTTTTTCCCACCCTTGGTGTTCCATCCGGATTTTTGGACTTATTGTTATAAATTTCAAAAACAATATCCCCTTCCTTCTTTTTGTTTTCCCCTGTTGTATCATAAATAAAGTAATACTCACCCATATTTTTCAGGTTTTCAAACACATATTTTTTAGGATTCTCCTTCGTTGCTTTTCCCTCAATCAACGTTCCGTCTTTTTTGTAAATTTTATCTACGTAAGTTCCATCTTTGTATTGGATCGAACAGGTCAGCTTCGTTCTGACGGTATTCAGTTCGACCGGGCTGAAGCGAATTTTTTCCTTAGTGCCGTCAAGGTTATTTCCATATTCTTTCATCCAGTTCATCTTATACACCAGATTCGGATCACTTCCATTTCCGGACTCCTCTTTTAAAAGCTCCGCCTCTTCATTCAGGATCTCGACCATTGGTGGCTCATATGTGGTACGGTATGCGGCAATCATCGTATTAATGAAAAGTTTTGCCTCCATATCTCCATCTACCGTAGAATGACCTACTCCGGAATAAAAAACATTTCCCTTACTGTAAATATAGTAATTATTGGCGGCATCATTCGGGGAAGCCCCATAGGTGGCACCGGTTCCATCTCCGTTTGAAGCCGTACCCGCCCATGCACATGGATCTCCGTTCTCATTATCCGAAAGACAGTACCAGACCGTAACTTCCGGATCTTCCATGTCCAGCTGATACCACTGCCCATGCGTTGATGCAATTTTAAGTGTTTCGTCAATTTTAAACGGATATTCCGTAATCTGTCCCGTATTTGTCTTCGTTGCACGCGTTGTCAGGTCATTATTATTGTTAAATCCTGTCAATTTCACGTTATTGTTATTCACGCCACAGATATATTCATCATTTTTATAACTTCTGATCATATACCGGTATGGGATTATTTGATCCGTATTTTTCTTTTCCCATCCCAGACGTTTCATGGCATAGTAAGTAAATCCCTGGGTATTACCAAGTGCCGTTGTAGAAAGTGTACCGTCGCTGCCAACTGTTGTCTGGGTCATTGTATCATACTTATGTTTCGCCTGATAAGCCAGCAGTTCCTTTCGTTCGCTCTCGGTCAGCTTCCCACTCACAGCTTTATACCGGTTCATTCCCATGACATCACGCAGATATGTATTGGCAGAATATCCGAAATCCCCACTGTTCACATTATGCATAGAAGTAAAATCATGCGTAAACAAAACACTTTTTCCAGAGGCGATAAAATATTTCAGGAAATCAATCGCACCGTTTTTATTCGACATATTTACCTTATGGAACGTATCGCCAAATCCCAGAATAAACATATTGTACGTATTATACAGTTCCTTTTGTTTTTTTGACATTTTAGCTGGATTTTCGTTTCCTTTTTGGGCTGAAATATCCCTGGAATAATCATACACAAATTTCTCCCCGAAATAATTCTTCTGAAAATCAGAAACCGTAGTCGTTACCACGGAAATTTTATAATCATTCAATGCATTATAATATTTCGTAAACAGCGTATTTTCTTCCAGATTCAGATACCCCTTATTTTCAGTATGCGTATCCGGCATAATCTGAAGCACCTTAATCTCCCGTTTCTGTCCGGTCTGGTTTTTTGCAACCGAGCAGCCGGTACGTGTAAAATGAATGTCCGGATTATCCTTGCGGTATACAACAATCTTCCACTGGATCAGCCCGAAGTACAGTTTGGAAAGTTTTACCGGTGTAATGTTCTGTTCCCCGTCTCCTGCCGTAAAAACATCTCCCTCATAATAAACTTCCCCTGTATCATCCGAATCATCCGCATCCCCGGAGCCATCCACATCTGCCAGCCCCTCTTCAAATTTACCATCCTGATTCTGGTCAATATAAACTTTACACTGATACTGTGCGGATGGCACATCCGTCACCTGAAAACCAAAATCAAGTTTTGATCTGCCAAAACCGTCCACATCCAGATAATTTGCCTGACTGTCATCTACGGAAACAGACGTATCATTTTTTCCCCCAGACGAAGTCGTTCCCTGATATTCATTTGGCAGTTTTGTAAACGTAATTTTCGGACAGACCTCTTTTACCTTTGCAATCAGCCCATTGCTATCTGACGTCTGGTAAATGGTTTTCTTTTCCTTCTTACTCTCCCTGACCAGATCTGCAAGGTTTGAACCGGCATCTATTTTATCGGACAGGCGATAGAGGTCATCAACCGCAACAACCGGATAACCGGCATGTAAAAAGTTCTCCAGTTCCGCTTTCTTAATCTTTGTAATGTCATTTCCCGGGAAACGGAGTGTCGTATCCTCTATAACATTATTTCCGCTTCCAGCCCACAGGAACTTGACCGAACGGCTTATGCCGTCTGACCTGCTATACTCTGCACTGGTCATTTTATCTCCGGTATGGAAATATATTTTTCCGTTCATCGTGGTATCATTCCACACCGTCTGATTCTCTTTGATCCATTTCACGTTGCCATCTGCATCTTTATAGGTTACATCCTTTTCTACCAGATTGTAAGCGCCCTGATCCAGCCCAAGATAAATCATGTTGTACTTGCTGTTTAGATCCTCCGTGGAACCAATAAACTCTGCCGTAGTCATATGGGTAATCTTAATATCCCCGATAAAATTCGGAATCATAAGCTGGATATAACTCTTTTTCAGCGAGTACCCGTTCTTTCGGTCATAGCATGGCTCAATATCCAATATCCGCAGTTCTCCATCCACATGATCCTTTGATGTTTTATATCCGAGAATATAACGGACTGCATCTGCCGGTGTCGCTTTGGGATCATTTCCCGTAAATTCCTTAAAATCCGTAAACTTAGAATTCGGATCCGATGCCGGAACCGTCCCCGTGCCAAATGCCTGTGTGGAAGTTGTATCCCCTTTAAACACAAACAGTCTGCCATTTAAATATCCCTGATTTTCATTGGTAGAAATATTTCCGGCAGTCATATACTTCTCCCATTTATCCTGCTTCGTCCAGTAATGGTACCAGTTCTCGCCGATCACACGTCCATCCACATCGGACGGAAGAAATGTAAACATAGACCAGTATGTCTGCGCATCGCCCGTCTGTGCAGTAAACACACCAGTCTCAACTCCATTAATTTCTTTCTTTTGAATCAAGGCATCTTCTCCATCCAGATACAACCGCTGAAACAGTTCAGAATCCATGGAAAACAGCATGACTGCCAGTTTATACATATTATTGTTATAGCCCGTATCGGTATAAGTATAAATGGTTGGATTCATATTCCAGTCCAGAATATGAAACGTAACCGATTTTCCCCCACTTAAAGATCCCTCTGTATTTATATACACCCCGGAATCCATAAAAATCGGGGCATAGTTTTCCTCCTGATTGATCTTCTTATACATTTTCGTAACAACATCCCAGCTGATATCTTTCGATCCATTAAATCCATTCGTATACGAAGAAACAGACGAATGCTTTCCGTACCTGTTGTGTTTTTTCCAGATCTCTCTGATATTATCACCCCCGGAATGTACCTTTGGGGAAATCACATACAGATCCGCATAATCTGCCCATTCCGGCCGTGCATTCAGCTCTTCCGGTGTAATCGTTTTAATAATCACCGAATAATTGTCTGCTTCCTCCTGTGTTTTACAGCCGATACTGTCCTTTAAAAAATAATCATTGTTTTTATATAGATAGTAATTCTCTGTTACATTGATATTATCCTTTGATTTATCACCGGTACTTTTTCTTTTTGTATAAATCCGGTCGCCCTCATTGGTAAGTTCACGATCCGTCTTTTCATCAAATGTCTGATCTTTATAATCCGATTTTTCGAAATCATTTACTGTATGCCAGATAATATTTCCATGATCCTGTCTGACAAACGATAAGCTTTCATTTCCGTCTTCCCCTTTTACAATTTTTTGGACAAACGTTCCTTCCCCATCTTTGACGCGCTCATAGTATCCGGTATATTCTGCATCTTTCATGCCATCCTCACAGACACGCATATTTCCAGAATATTTTGAAATGTCCCCTTCTGGCTCATCCGGGAAAAAATAAGCCGTTTCCATTTCACATTTTGCACCGGTTATTGTTTTAACCGTATTAATATCAGCATTTCCATAACGCATATCTTCGACATTTACCGGTTCACATCCACTGATCTGGTATCCAAACTCTGCGTATTCTTCATAAGGCACAATTTCAAGAATCAGAAACGGATTTTCCCTGGTTCCAAGCTTTGCCGCTGCGGCATTCGCATCGTAAATGTTGCGCTTCGACTCCGGAATCTGCTCTATCTGATCAACGACCCCTCTTGTCATCACCGGAAGTTTCTCATCCGCCTTTAATTTATTCCGGTACCCGACAACCCCAAGACAGACAACAAGCACCCCCAGCATACAGACTGCGGATGCAATTCTCTTTTTCCTGTTTCCGTTATTTTTTTTCTGCCGATGCCATCTTACCATCTTCAATACGAACGCCCCTTCCTTACCTGAGTACATTTCTCAGCTTGAATTCATTTTGTATCGTATACTTCTGTTCCAGATATTGCATATCAAAAGAAACTGCAACGGATGCCTTTTCCGTGGAAGCATTTACTGTGCCGGTAAATGCCGTAACATATTCGCCGATCAGATTTTCCTGCACCTCATCCGTATCTGCAGAAATCACCGTTGTATCGGTTTTTGGATCTGCCACAGCCATTTTCTTTGTATATAATTTCTTTCCACCTGCAGAAATCCAGATCACCCGCTTGCTTGCAGCCTCCGGGGCTGCGGCACCTGCCGGATTTGTTATCGAAGGTGTCCCCGGAATCTTATATATGACGATTCCTTCTACACCGGATACCGAAGGATCAAGCTTTTCCACCCGGTTTCCCTCCATCACCCACATACCAATCTGTTCCATCAGAATCTGTGACTCCGACTGTAAATCAATCTGTGCGGATGCATGGTTATAATTTTTGTGCGCCATCCCCAGAAAAAGAATTGCAGCGCCAAAAATAATCGTTGAAATTGCAATCGCAATAATCAGCTCCACAAACGTAATTCCACTATGATCTTTTCGCACACTGCCACTCCTTTCCAAAGTTATTTCTCAATAAAATGTTTTCCGGTATCACTTACCAGCTTTACCGTATATGCCGGTACTCCATCAATATAGATGGCACTTACATTCGTATTTGCCGTATCAAAGCACGCCGTTTTCGTGTAGGCAATCTTGATATAATTTCCACCGGCACCTTTTTCCGTCACCTCATTGCCCGTGCTGCTGTCCATCCGGATTTTGATGGTATTGTTACACAACCGCGTACCGTCATCCGTCAGCTTCGTATCATCAAAACTGCTTAAATTATCCGGAAGAATCCGCATATAATAGCCATTGTCCAGTTTATAAACATACATATAGTAATCACCGGTTTTGCTCATCGTTTTCACCTGAAGCGCACTGAGCGAAGAATCAAGGGTCTTTACCACCTTCTGCGTGTTGGCATAATGCAGATGCCCGATCATCATCACCGATGTACTCGCCAGAATTCCCATAATTGCAATGACAATAATGATTTCTACCAATGTAATTCCGTTTTGTCCCAGATGTTTTCGTTTTTTCATTGGCACACCTCTTAATTCTTTTTCCAGTTATCGTAATTCAGATACGAATCCAGATCCAGATTTCCGGAAATATTCGATACCGCCGTTGAAGAACAGTCACGAAAAAACTGCGAAAACAAAGGCGTATCCCGTTTCTGGTCTTCCGCGAACAATTGCGATACCAGAAGTTTATTTCCCTTTATATGACCGGTTCCCGCAGCGCCTGCATTCGAATCAAACGAAATCACCCCGCCAGAAATAATCAGTCCCTCAAAATCACCGGACACTTTGACATCCCCGGTTGCAACCACAAGTCCCCGCGTAACCGTATTTGGAAGCGCATAGGTCCCGGTGTTTTTCACCAGATACACATCTGTGGTTGGTGAATAAACGGTCACACTTTCGGTAGTCGATGTTTTATGTTTTTCCAGTTCCTGTTCGAATGCTTTCCGGTCAATCAGTTTGTCAAACAGCGGATTGACCGTTTTATCAATCACTTCATGACCACTGGCATCTGTACTTGTCAGACGCACCTGATCCGGCGTCACACCCTGCCCGGAATCGGTAAGTCCCAGTTCTAAAGACTTATAGCGGACCGCCAACTTAGAACAATAATCCCAAAACAGACCGTTAGCGTCTTTCCAGTTATCCGGCTGAATCGTCACCTTCTTGACATTCAGGGCATCCGAAGCAGAAGCACGCGAAAGAATATCTCCCTTCAACGTCATAATGGTTTTCTTGTCAATAATCAAAGCATTTTCATCCAGATAGAGATTGGCATACTGTGCTACCTTTCCCTGATTGTTATTGTAATAATTTGCAAAGAAATCATTTGCATCCTGTTCCGTCTTAAAATTCAGGTAATAATACATTCCCTCCGGGAAATAGTATGCCACAAGCGGCTGACTGCTGTTTAGATACCCTTGTAACGTATCGTCAGAAATACCAATATGCGCAGCATACCCACTTCTGTCAAACGTTCCATTTTTGACATACTCTGCCGGCACATAATAAGCCAGCTGATTGGTTCTCGCAGAGATGGATTCTCCCATCAGAACATCCTGATTTTTTGCAGCATCTGTCTTGCGGGAAATAAATGTACGTCCCGCCAGCATCAGATAATTTAAATCTTTGAGATTCAAATTACACGTTCTGCCATTTACCATCATAGCACTGCTGAAATCCGCATCCGAAGATACCGTATCGGAAGTTCCGTAATTTTTCTGGAAATTATAACCATAATAATTTCCTTTCAAAGTCACCTTACTTCCAACTCCACGTAACTCAAGATCATCTGCCACATACGTATTTCCGTTGATCTCCATCGTGGAAGATCCGCTTCCCGAGGTCTTTATATTTTCCGCCCAGATCGAAGAATTTCCGTTTCCGACCGTAAGCGTAGAGCCACTGTCCGTCACGATATCGCCGCGTGTGAGAATCGACTTTCCCTTTAAAGTTCCGCTTCCGCTGCTGTCGGCCAAAATACCATCCGCTCCGGCGTACACACTTCCATCCACCTGCACATTCGATGCATTTACATGAATCTGCCGGTCCGCAATCAGAGCATATTTCATAAACTCCTGGATCTGTCCCTGCCCGGAAAAATTCATCTGCGGAGTAGAAAAAATAAGATCCGTTGTGATCTTTGTCTCATAATCCTGCGCATCCTTATATTTCACCTGCACCCCTTTTAATGTAAAGGTACCCGCACCGTAATCCAGTTCATACTTCGGATCCGCTGCAACAACATAACATCCCTGTTCGGCAGTTTCTTTGATACATCCTTTGACTGTATCGGTGTTATAATCCGAAACCGTATACACGACATTGCCGGATGCATCTGTCGTATTTGTCTTTCCCGCAGATGCCTTTGCAAACTGTCCCTCCAGATCTTCCATATATTTTCGGGAAAAAACATCCTGTGCATTTGCTCCCGATGCGGTATACGTCAGATAATTTTCAAGGACATCCGTATATGCTTTCTCGAGCGATTTTTCTGCAAGTTCTCTTGCACCGGTACGCAGATCATCCATAACTGCATCTGCACTGTAGAAATTTTTCTTCGTACCGCGCTCCACTTCTTTCATCTGGATATTGACAATCGTGATTTTTGTAATCACAACCGCGATCGCACTCACAACCACCATCAGAATCAAAACGGCAAGCAGAGAGGCTCCGCGATTATCCCGTTTCAAAGAAATCTTTTTCATCGCTACTCTCCTTTCGCCGAATTCACCGTAATATACCGATACGTTTCCTTATCGGAGCTGTTGCCTTTTCCCTTTTTGTATACACTAACCTGCAGATTCACCTTCCGGACACCTTCTTTGCTCTCCACCAAAGGTGCGACACTCAGCAAATAGCTATCCTGATAGATGTTTCCCGCATTGGTTGTTGCCGCCGGGTCATCCGGGTACGATTTGTTGCCAAGATTGGACGCAACCGCCGGCATCTTACAGCCGTCTTTCGGTGACACCACCAGCTGATAAGAGAGATGCTTTGCGTTGACCTCACTGATATTCTGACAGACAACGATCAGTTTCGGAACCGCCACTCCAGCCGCACAACGGATTTCAAGTGCATCCCTGTCCTGCTTGACATTGTACATCAGATAAATGTGTTCGATATTCTGCATGTCCTCCTCTGCAAAATCATTACAGGTATAGACTTCTGCCGGGTCCACTCCATCGATATTTTCACAGGCGTAACTGCATGCGACAAGCACATGCGTAGGTTCCACCGTAATGGAAATCGTCCGCTTTAAATTTTTTTCTATTTCACTTTCACTCTGTGCCGGGACATTGTTTGCACCTGCATACTGTGCATTTTCTGCGGAAAAATAAGTAAGTGCTTCCTGTAACTGTCCACCTTCTGCCGCCACAACATCTTTTGTGTCATCAATTCCATCCATTTGAGGCATCAGCGCTGTATTTTCCGGCACATCCGTGCTGACTATTACTTCAACATCATATTTTTGACCAATCGCATCTGCCGCACCGTAATAAGATACTTCTCCGGCGGTCGTACTTCCTCCCGCAGCTGCAGGGGTATATCCCGTCTGCACATAACCGGTCAGATACGGCACGGTAAATCCCCCGGCTGACACAGGCTCCACCAGTTGCGGCTGTTTTTTTAAGTCCTCCATCACTTCCTGCGCCAGATTGGTCGCATGCTGTTTATCTGCCGTCATTGCATTGTATTTCATCGACTGCGTAAAATACGACAACAGCGGAATGGAAAGAATCGCCAGAATCGCCATGGCAAGAATCACTTCCAGCAAAGAAAATCCTCCATTATTCTGTTGTTTTTTCATCCGGAAGCCTCCTTCCCCATGTCAGCTTTTTCTATTGCTCTGCGGTTCCAGAAGAAGAACCGCCAAAAATATTGTTTACCCCTTTTGGCATATTCTCAAATACCGGAGGAACATAATCTTTTCCGGTGTTTTCAAGATAATACATATTGAGTGTCATATCGCCCGTTAATTTTCCCGTAGAATTGTCGAAGCTGGCGGAAAACTGGGCAATCGTTGTACGATCCTTAAACTTGTTAACATAGGCAATCATATCCTTTAATCCTTCATAACTTGCCTCATAGCGGATGCCAATCGATGCATAATACCCTTCCACATTTCCGGTCGGACCTGTCGTGTTTTCCGATGTGCTTTCAGTACTCTGTGTGCTCTGTGTATCCGCAGACTCCGTGGTCTGTGTTTCCTGTGTTGTCGTTGTATCTTCCGTAGTATCCGTAGATGCAGCGGCACTTCCGTCTGCAGCGGCTGTACTGTTATCTGCCCCAATCGGCATATTCATGGCAAATGTCACATCTGTAATATGAAAATTGCTGCTCTTATCCTCGAACTCCTGCAAAGTTTCAATTACTTTTTCGGTTTTCATATCTGCCGGATAAGCCGCAATAATATCCTTTTGCTTTTTCTGCATCGTCTGGATATTTTCTTTTACTTTTGGAAGTCCGGCCTCCATCTGTTCCATCTGCTGCACTTTCGCCCGGTCGGTCGTATTCTGCTCTTCGATCTTCGCCGCCTTGCTCATTCCCTTATTAAAAATAAAGAAATAGGAACATGCTACAATCACAATTGCAAAGAAAATGAGCAACAGCCGCTTATCTGAATCTGAAATTTTTAATTTATTCATTTGTCTGCTCCTCTCCCTCTGCGTTATTGGTATCCGTGTCCGTATCTGTGCCGATATCCGTGTCTGTGTCCTCCGATGTCGGAACCGCCTCCTCGATCAGATGTCCGTCCTCACCGATATCTGCCTGGGTGTAATAGCCATTTAACGTGTATGTCCATGTGCTCACACCGCTTTCGTCGTCTTTTTCCTCCGACATGGATGGAATGGAAAGATCCTGAAGCAGGGTCACATCCGCAAAATTCAAAAGCATCTGTCCAACGGCAATTTCTTTATCTGTTTTCAGATTGATACTGACTAGGTCTGCATCTGTCTGAATACTCTCTACCTTGACATCGTTTGGCAGCGCATTTTCCAGCTGCTCAATCAGCGGATACAACTGCTCATTTTTCGTAACGGTGGCAAGATCCAGCTTCTCATATACCTGTTCCTCTGCCTGTACCCGCGCATAATCATCATAGGTTTCCTGCACATACGAAAGATCATTGATCCGTTTCGTCAAATTGCGATGCTGCGTATATGCCACCAGCTGACGCACACTCGATCCAAGAATCAACAATACACTGACTAATACCGCTCCCACAAAAATGACATAAGCCGTGTGAAGGTCATTCTTTTTGGAATCTGCCACAAGCATGTCCTTCGGTTTGGCATCAATCGGATGCACCGCCGCACCGATGACCGAAAGGAAACCGACAGCCGTTGCCGCCTTCGGTCTCGTCCCGGAAGATGCCGCATCCAGTGTTACCGTCCCCTCAGCCGCCTTGTTTTTTCCGCTCCGTAAATCGATGACCTTCGTGAAATCAATTTCCTGCAGCGGAAGCGGAAGTTCCTGTGCAAACAGTTTGTGCATGCCTGCAAAACGGGAACCATCGCCAACCAGATAGACATTCCCGACAAATTCCTGTTTGACCTGGTTCTGATAATACTCAACCGCCGTGTTTGCAATGCGCAGATGATACCGCAGGGACTCCGCCAGATCCTCATATGCCTCTTCTGCCAGAGCCTGCTGACGCTTCATCTCCTCCTGGTTTCCCATCTCCGGAACCGTCGGACGGTTGTATATCACATTGTGGTCTAAAAGGAAATCAAGTGCTTTCTCCTCATCATCAATCCCAAGCACCGGATGGTCAATCACCGCCGTAATCGTAGCGCCATAGCCGTACGGTGTCACACGCTGAAAGACCAGTTTTTTATTTTCCAGAATACTGATCACCGTTGCCTGCTCTTCCAGCTGCACAACCACAGCATTTTCCAGAAAACTGTCACACAGAAGCTGTACCGTTCCGTTTCCGATATAATCAAACGTTTCTACCTTCAGTCCTGCCAGTTCTGAGAACGTCACATAGTTATTCAGAAGATTATCGGGAATTGCCACTAAAAGCAGCTTGAGCATTTTCTTCCCATCTTCTTCCTCCACATCCATCTTGCTGTAGCTGATGGTGTAATTGCTCACATCCATCGGGAAATAATCACGGATCTGGGATTCAATGATTCCCATGATCTTATTGTCTTTGACAAATGGGATCATGACTTCACGGGTCACGACTTTTGAGGAAGAAAGGGTAAATACGACTTCTTTCTCATGGATATCGCGCTTGCTGAGTTCGACTTTCAGTGCAGACGCAAAAGCTTCCTTGTCGCGGATATAGCCATCTTCCACCGCATGTTCCGGGGTGCGGAACGCAAACGCTTTATGTACCGGCGGATTTTTCTTGCGGTAATCGGCCAGTGCGACTTTTGTCCACCATACACCGGCCTCAATACTTACTACTCTTTTGACCATTTTCATTTTCTCCTTTATATTTTCTAGCAGTTGTGCTGGAAAATGTATGAAAGACAATTATCCCCCGCTCATGTTCTCTTCGGGAAGAGGCTGTAAGAATTTTGGCGAAAGATTTTGCGTGCCGGACGCGACTTGGAATCGCTGGGTACTGACAAAATTCTAACGGCCTCTAACCCTTGAGAAAAATCGCGTGTGCTAATTGGCTTTCATACATTTTCCATCGTTATGTTGTGATGTAAAATTTAGATGGCGAATAGGAAGGATGTTCAAAATTCGCCACAGGAATAAGAAAAACTTTACTTTTTTTAATTATGCCATACGTAGCAGTTCATGCCACGTTTTAATCTGTCTCTTATACACATCTCCGAGCCCACGAGACGCGTAGTAATCTCGT
>ENA-OZGP01000037-OZGP01000037.1-human-gut-metagenome-genome-assembly--contig:-NODE-37-length-38858-cov-9.440430_pt1 | contig 38858 bp, 30 predicted proteins | sample MGYA00245122_ERZ653669 | MGnify/ENA primary metagenome ERZ653669 (study PRJEB26926, sample SAMN06165247) | human gut metagenome | biome: ENVO:00009003; feature: ENVO:2100002; material: ENVO:00002003... | reverse complement strand
GGTGCCGCAACCCGTCCGCCTGCGGCGGAAACAGGGAGGCGAGGCTGGGGCAGCGCTCCGATTTTTTAAGGCCCCGCCAAGGGGTTGCAGAAAAATCGGCAAGCGCAACTCGTAAGGCCCAGCGCTTTGCGTCCCGCCGGTAGTTTCGCCAGCGGCATACAGACCGGGAATGACATTTCCCTGCGTATCAAGAATCTCTGCGTCTGCGTTGATCTTCAGACCGCCCATAGTGTGATGGATCCATCAAGTTGATGGAACAGGTATAAAAAGCGCAGGAACATTCTCAAAATGCTCCTGCGCTTTCTTTGCTTAATCTTCTAATCCATGGCTACCGGTCACATTCCTCAAATATTTCTCCGGATCACCGTTCAAAATCAAATCCGCGTAGCCCAGCGGGTCGTTATAGATAAGGTAGTCCAGTTCCGTCTGCTGCGCCATAGTCACATCCAGTACATCCTCGACCCCGGTGCAGCAGTTCCACGCAGCCGTTGTCCATGTTGAAATGGCAGGCTCTTGCATCGTACTTCATGTTTGTGTCCTCTCTGCCTTACGGTACCTTTACAGTTGTAACCTTTGTGATACGGTCTTTCTTCTGATAAGGTTTCGGACACACAGCCGTTTGGAACAAGCCGGAGCTTGTCGGGGCAAGGCCCCTCCATCTTGCTTGCGCAAGACCGCTCTGCCGCTTAAAAGCCCCACTGGGGCTTTCATTGCTGCGCAACCGCGGCATTCTCATTTCCGAAGAAAACGAAAAATCCGAACCCTTCTCCTATCGAGAAAAGGTTCGGATTTTCATTGTTTGGTGCGGATAAGAGGACTTGAACCTCCACCGAGTTGCCCCGATTAGAACCTGAATCTAACGCGTCTGCCAATTCCGCCATATCCGCATATTCTGTTTTGTTCGCTGCCGTTCGGCTCGGAACGATAGTTATTATACCACGGAAAGCGGGAAAGTCAAGCGTTTTTTCAAAAAAGTTTTTGCATTCTTTTCCGCATATTTTATCTTGCGTCCCTGCGCGCAAAAACACAGGCATCTGCCCCGGTGATGCCTACTGCCGGGGCAGATGCCTGCCAGACCACGCTTCTTATTTTGCAGTTTTTCCTGAATTTTCTCAGATGCCCCAGAACAGCCAGAGGCTCCCCGCCCCCACGAGGACCGCTGCCAACGTGAACGGCACACCGATGCGCAGGAAGTCCCGGGTACGAACAGTCTCACCGTTCTTGCGGAGAATACCGATGGCCGCGATGTTGGCTGACGCGCCGATGGGGGTCAGGTTGCCGCCCAGCGTCGCGCCGGTAAGCAGACCGAAGTAGAACAGCTCCGGCTCAATGCCCGCGCCGCCGTTCATGAGGGCGGCGACGCCCTGCACCACCGGCAGCATAGCCGCCACATAGGGGATGTTGTCGATGAAGGCCGACAGCCCCACCGACGCAGCCACCAGCAGCAGATAAAGATGAAGCGGCTCGTCTCCGGCTGCGGAGTGGAACAGCTGCGCCGCCGCGTCGATGACTCCCGCCCTGCTCACTCCTTCCAGCAGAATAAAGAGGCTGAAGAGCAGCAGCAGGGTGTCATAATCCAGTGCCTGGAACGTCTCGGCCAGCGGCTTCAGGGAGCGGCTGCGCCAGCAGGCGCGGGCGGCACCGAAGAGGCACAGCCCCATGCAGACGAGCCCGCTGCGCAAGGTATAGAGCAGATGCAGCACGCCGCCAGAAGGCTCAGGCAGGAAGGACGCCGCGATGAGCAGACCTACCGTCAGCAGGAGAAGCGCCGTGGGGACGTCGTCCTCCACCTCCGTTTCCACCGTGACATGGACGGGCTGGCGCTGGTCCCGGAACAGCCAGAACAGCACCCCCAGCGAGGCCAGCGCTCCCAGCTCCACGCTCCAAAAGATGCCGGGCCGACCCTCCATCCAGAAGAAATCGAAGAAATTCATCCCCGCAAAGCCGCCCAGCAGGATGCTCGTGGTGTCCCCCACCAGCGTTGCCGCGCCCTGTAAATTGGACGACACCGCAATGGCGATGAGCACCGGCACCGGCGATAGTTTCAGCCGCCGGGCGATGGCAAGCCCTACCGGAGCCACCATCAGCACGGTGGCCACATTGTCCACAAAGGCACTGATGAACCCCGCCAGCAAAGCCAGCACCGACACGGCCCACCGGACATCCGGCACATGGGCAATGAGCTCTTCGGCCAGCCGGGCTGGCATCTTGCTCTGGATAAAAAGAAAGACCGTACCCATCATTCCCGCCATCATCAGCAGGACATTGAAGTCTACGGCCCGGGCGGCGTCCGCCAGCGTGAAATCATACACGCCCAGCTTTCCCAGCAGCAGGAACGCCCCGGCCCCGCCCAGCGCGACCCAGGGGCGGTACTGCTGCACCGCCAGCATCAAAATATAAAACAGGACAAACAGGCTCAGCGCCAGTGTCATTTCGTTTCCTCCGCAGGTTCCAGAGGCTTTGCGTCTTCTTCTATCATCCGATAGCCGACGCCAAGCTCGTTGAGGATATAAGTATTGCTGCCCGGGCGGCTGCCCAGCTTTTTGCGGATATTGGCCATATTCACCTGCAGCTTCTTGGTACTGCTGGCGTCCGTGTCGCCCCAGATGGCCCGGACGATGGCCGCATAGGTCATCACGCGCCCGGCGTGCTCGGACAAAAAAGCCACGATGTTGTATTCCGTCTGGGTCAGGCGCACCTCCTGCCCGTCCACGAACACCTTGCGGCGCTCGTAGTTGATGGTGAGGCCCTGTGCGCTGAACACTCCGCCGGGCAAGCTCCCGCCGCCATAGCGGTTCACCCGCAGCGCAGCCCGCACCCGGGCCAGCAGCTCACCGGTGCCGAAGGGCTTGGTGATATAGTCGTTGGCACCGAGGTCGAGGGCCTCGATCTTATCCTGCTCGGTGGTGCGGGCCGACAGGACGATGATGGGGGTCAGATACTTCTGCCGGATGGAGCGGATCGCGTCCAGACCGTCCCGGTCTGGCAGGCCGAGGTCCAGGATGACGAGGTCCGGGTTATAGGAGATGAACATGGTCATGCCCATCACGCAGGTCTGGGCCACCAGCGCCTGATAGCCATTGGTCTCCAGCAGGGTCTGGATGAAGCTGCAGATGTTCGCCTCGTCCTCAATGATAAGTACCTTGAATTTATTATTGCTCATCCTCTGTTTCCTCCGTATCCACTTCTTCGGTCTCCAGCCAGAACCGGATGGTCGTACCCTCGCCGGGCGTGCTCTCGGCCTTTATCTCGCCGCCGTGGGCTTTGATGATGGCCGCGCATACCGACAGCCCGATGCCCATGCCGTGCTTGCCGCCCGACGAGGTATCCTGCGTCAGGGTCGTGCCGGTGAAGAGGGTCTTGAGCCGCTCTTTCGGGATGCCGCAGCCGTTGTCAATGACTTCAAACACCGCCCGCTGCCCCAGCGTGAACACCCGCAGCGTCAGGCAGGTCATCCCCTTGGCGTGGAGCACCGCGTTTTCCAAAAGGTTCGTCAGCACCTGCTGGATGAGCATGGAGTCCATCGGGATGACGATGAAGTCATCCGGAAGCTTTACTTCCACCGGTACGCCGGGGTGGAGCTTCTGGAACCGCACCAGCACCGTATCCACCAGCTCTTCCAGCACGGTGGGCGTCTTCTGGATGGCGACGCCGTCGGCGTCGATGCGGGTGACGGAGAGCAGATTCTCCACCATCCGGTTGAGCCACTGGGCGTCGGCACAGGCCTCGGAAAGGAGCTTTATCTTCTGTTCCCGGCCCAGCGAGTCGTAGTTGTCGATGACCGTAGAGCAGGCCCCGTAGATGGACGTCAGCGGAGTGCGCAGGTCGTGGGAGACAGCCCGCAGGAGGTTGGCTCGCATTTTCTCTGTCTCGCTCTCCATCCGCAGCTGCTCCTGCTTTTTGATGCGGGTGGTCAGGGTGCTCGTCATAAAGGAGACCACCAGCATCACCACGCCGGAGAAGATGTTCTCCGGGATGGTGAAGTTGAAGGCAAAGTAGGGCGTGCGGAACGCGAAGTTGACCGCCAGCACGCTGATGACAGAACCGGCCACGCCCCACCAGTAGCCGTCGGTGTACATGGAAACAAAAAACACCGCCAGCAGGAACACCATCGAGGCCACACCGTCGATGCGGCCGCTGATGAACTGGATGAGCGTCACACAGGCGAACGCCCCGATGAGCGCCGCCAAAAGTACCCAGACGTCCTTTTTCCGGAGCATCTGCTTCATTTGCTGTCCCTCCCGATATATATTCGGTTATACTGTAAAAGTATACCACAAATAAATTAAAGATACAGCAAAGGGTGGGCATTTTTCCGTGGTTCCAAAGGGTTGACAAAAGTGCGTTTCTGGCTCACAATAGAATCATCTTCTTTATCGTAATAAAGGAAAGGGAAAGAATATGTTGTATTTTGAGAACGACTACTGCGAGGGTGCGCATCCCGCCATCCTGCAGAAGCTGACGGAAACGAACTTCGAGAAGGTGTCCGGCTACGGCACCGACCCCTACTGCGCCAGCGCAAAAGAGAAGATTCGCGCCGCCTGCGCCTGCCCCGAGGCAGACGTCTTCTTCATCTCCGGCGGCACCCAGGCCAACTCCATCGTCATCGCCTCCATGCTCCACCGCTGGGAGGGCGTCGTCGCCGCCGCCACCGGCCATGTGGCCGGTCATGAGGCGGGTGCCATCGAGTTCACCGGCCACAAGGTCATCGGCCTGCCCCAGAAGAACGGCAAGCTGGATGCCGCCACGGTGGAGGATTTCTGCAAGACCTTCTACGCCGACTCGAACCACGACCACATGGTCTTCCCCGGCATGGTGTATATCTCCCACCCCACCGAGTACGGCACCCTGTACAGCAAGGCTGAGCTCGAGGCCCTGTCCGCCGTCTGCCACACCTACCATATGCCTCTCTTCGTGGACGGCGCACGTCTGGGTTATGCGCTGGTGAGCGAAGGCACCGATGTGACCCTGGCAGACCTCGCCAGGCTCACCGACGTCTTTTACATCGGCGGCACCAAGGTGGGCGCACTCTGCGGCGAGGCCGTGGTCTTCCCCCACGGCGCACCGGCCCACTTCATGACGATGGTCAAGCAGCAGGGCGCTCTGCTGGCCAAGGGCCGCCTGATGGGCATCCAGTTCGACGTTCTCTTCACCGACGACCTCTACACCCGCATCAGCCGCAATGCCATCGAGACGGCCAACGCCCTCAAGAAGGGCCTCGCCGCAAAGGGCTACCGCTTCTTTATGGACTCCCCCACCAACCAGCTCTTCGTCGTGCTGGAAAACACCCAGCTGGCCGCGCTGGAAGGCAAGGCAAAGTTCGGCTTCTGGGAGAAGTTCGACGACAGCCACACCGTCGTCCGCATCGCCACCAGCTGGGCCACTAAGATGGAAGAGATCGAGCAGCTCATCGCTCTGATGTAACTGCCAAAACTTTTCCCTCCATTTTATGCGAAACGCCGGTTGCTTTTGGGGCGTCAGTATGCTATCTTTGAAAGAAACATGAGTGGAAGGAAGGTTTTCTCTATGGGCTTTTTGGACAGGCTCTTCGGCGGCAGGGCAAAGACTGCGAAAGAGACGCGGTTCCCCGGTGAAAAGATGGTCGTCAAAGCCCCCATGGACGGCATCGTTCTCCCGCTGGAACAGCTCCCGGACGAGACGTTCGCCGCAGCCATCCTCGGCCCGGGCTGCGGCATCGAGCCCACCGGCGGCACGGTCTACGCTCCCTTCGACGGGAAGATCACTTCCATTGTCCCCACCCTCCACGCTGTGGGGCTGGAAAGCACCGAGGGCATCGAGCTGCTCATCCACATCGGGATGGACACCATCGCCCTGCGGGGCAGCGGCTTCACCCCGCTGGTCAGGGAAGGACAGGCCGTCAAAGCCGGAACGCCCCTGCTGAACGTGGATCTCGACGCCATCCGCGCCGCCGGGCTCTCCACCGAGAGCGCCGTCATCGTGACCAACGCCGACGACCTGCCAAAGCTCCATATCATCGCGGGCGGCATCGTCTCCACCGGCACGCCGCTGTTCAAATTCGAGTAAGATACAAAAAAGACATCTGCCGCCGGCAGATGTCTTTTTTGTTATGCTCATGCTTTTTCGGGCTTATACTGCAGGACCCGCTCGGAGACGAGGCCGTTGAAGAACTGGATGAAGGGTCCGAGGCAGAACGCGCAGATGAGGGTACCCAGACCCACAAGACCGCCCAGGAGCCAGCAGAGCAGGGCGCAGAAGGCGTCGGTGAAGACGCGGCAGCCGAAGTACTGGAAGTGCGTGTAGTCCCGCAGACCCAGCGAGAGGTAATCGTAGGGCGCGATGCCGAGGTCAGCCGTCTGGTAGAGGGACGCGCCCAGCGCCGTCACAAGGACGGCCAGCACCACCCACACCAGCTGTTCCGGCAGGGACGCTGCCGGGCCGAAGGCCGCGGCAATGGGGTCGTAGAAGAAGGTTATGATGAACCCCATGCCGATGCCGTTGACGAAGGTGCCAAGGCCGATGTACTTGCGCCCGAACCAGAATTCCAGCGCAAAGAAGAGGATGTTGGTGGCGACGTTCTGCACGCCCAGCGAGATGCCCAGCAGCTCGGCAAGGCGCATATTCAGCGCGCTGATGGAGTCGTTGCCGAGATGGGACTGCTTGAAGAGGGCGATGCCCAGACCAATAATGACAATGCCCACCATCATACCCACGATGCGGCGGGTGGTCGGCTTTTGGGTGGTCGAAATGCTCATGAAACGGCCTCCTGATTTATTTTTCTCTATTATAACGCTGCAGGAGGGTCAGCGCAATCAATATTGCACAATTATCTGTTTCATTGTGGAAAACTCATTGTCTCAAGTCTTCTTCCAGCCGGGCCTTGTCCAGCCCCTCGCCGATGACGATGAGCACCTGCTGTCCCTGCGGGATGGGGGCCGCCGTCAGACCGGCGGCGGCAGCATTCAGCTCATACCACTGGCCATCATCCTCCACGAAGCCTTTCACCCGGAGGACATTTCCGCAGGCAGGGTCGGTGAAGAGGGACGGGATGTTCTTTTCCAGCTGAGCACGGGGCAGATCCAGCTCGAGGAAGTAGGCCGAGGTGAAAGCATCATGCGCGTCGAAGTGGAGCTTTTCGCAGCTGGCCTGCCGGCAGCCGCACTTTGCGATGCGGGCCATATCGTCGCCGGTCAAATCGGCCCAGTCCTTCGCAATAATTTCCTTCGGGCCGAACTTCCGGGAGCACTTGCAGGCTTCCAGCGCACGGGCCAGATGGGCTTCTGCCCCCTGCTTCTGCGCGTCAGAGGCCAGCTGACAGCGGCTCAGGAGGACACTGCCCGCCCATGCACTCTCGGAAGCGAGGATATATTCTGCCTGCGGGGAAAGTTCTTCCGGCAGAAGGGCATCCACGATGGCGATGACATTGCCCAGCTGATACCAGCAGTCCAGCGGCTCGTCCCGCAGCACGTCGAAGAACTCGTCCACGTCAAAGATGCCGCTGGGCTCCACGATGACCCTCTCAAAGCCCCGCATGGCCATGGAGATGAGCTTTGTCCGCATCCGGCGCTGGTGGGTGTCGCAGTCGCAGCCGCCGCTGATGGTCTCCAGCTCCACGCCCTGCGCCTCGAGGTCCTGCAGGAGCATGGCGTCCACGTTCACCGCGCCGAAGTCGTTTTCCAGCACACAGACTTTGACGCCCTGCCCGGCCCACCATGCCGCGTATCTGCGCAGGAAGGTGGTCTTCCCTGCCCCGAGAAATCCCGTGATCAAATCTACCTGTACCATATTCCGTCCCTCCGTCGGTTTCTTTTTCCGCTGTCAGTATAAGCGAACGAGGCCGGATTGTCAAACACAAGAAACGGCCCTTTCCCGGTCTGGGAAAGGGCCGTTCCGCCGCAATGCTGGGAGTTCCTTACAGGAATTCGACGCTGCCGTCCTCGATGTGGTACATCGCACCGACGACCCGCAGGCCCGTTTCCGCCTTGATGTCATGGATGCACAGGCTCTTTTCGATCTCCTGCACACTGTGCCGGACATTGAGACAGCTGGCCTTGTAGGGGTCTGTTTCGTCCCCGATGGCCTTCTTTATCTCGTCCGTGATGTAGCGGATATAGCCGGCGGGCTCGGAGTTGATGGCGGCATCCACTGCACCGCAGTGGGTGTGGCCCAGCACCACCACCAGCCGACAGCCCAGATGGCCGGCAGCGTACTCGATGCTGCCCAGCTGGTGGTCATCGATGATGTTGCCCGCCAGCCGGATGACGAACAGCTCACCGATGCCCGCCGAGAAGATGTTCTCCGGGATGACCCGGGAATCCGAACAGGTGACGATGATGGCGTAGGGCGACTGGCCTTTCGCCCAGGTGGACATCCGGATACGGCGGGAAATATCGCCGCTCCCGTTTTCCGCGTTCAGGTATTTCAGATTGCCCGCCGCCAGCTTGTAGATGGCATCGGCCGCGGTGCAGACTGGGGTCTCACGCATTGCAGCAGCCTCCTTGGAAAAAAGTGGTAAAAAGTATCCTGCAAAAATGCCCGGCCGTCCAACGAAGGGCAGCCGGGCGGGAGCTCAGTTTATCAGAAGTGGATGACGCCGAGGATCAGACCAGCGACGAGGCAGACGATGGAAACACCCCACTGCCAGCCGAAGCAGTACTTGATGTGGTCCTTGATCTCGACACCGGCCAGACCGATGCCCAGATAGGTAGCGGGAGCCACCGGGCTGATGAAGGTAGCGCAGTTGCGGCAGACGACCATTGCGATGGCGATGTGAGCCGGGTTGACGCCGAACTGGTTGCCAACGCTGACCAGAACGGGCAGCAGGCCGTAGAAGTAGGAGTCGGTATCGAACAGCAGAGCCAGAGGCACACTCAGGATGCCGATGATGATGGGCAGGAAACGGCCCAGAGAGGTCGGGATGAAGCTTGCCATGACGACTGCCATCTTCTCCATGATGCCGCTCTTGCTCAGGACACCGAGGAAGACACCGGCGCACAGGATGGTGGAAGCCATGCTCAGGCCAGCGGAAGCGTGGCTCTTGATGATGGAGCTGTGCAGCTTCTTGCCGCGGTAGTTGACCAGAATGCCCAGAGCGCAGCCGACCATGAAGACGTAGTAAGAGGGGAAGATGTCCAGAACCAGCACGATGATGACGGCCAGAGTCAGGATGACGTTGAAGATGAAGTTCTGGGGACGAGCCAGAGCCTCATCCTTTTTGCCGTCGTCGGAGTCGTCGTACTTGCCGGCGTCCTCAGCAACGATGGCATCGCCGAGCTTTGCGATGCGCTTCTTCTCCTGCAGGCCCCAGAAGATGGCGGTGCCGACAGCCAGCACCAGGCCGACGATCTGCATGGGCATGAGCTGGAACCACAGGTCGTTGGGTTCCATCTCGATGACGCTTGCAGCACGCATGGTGGGGCCGCCCCAGGGCATCAGGTTCATGACGCCCATTGCGGTGACGCAGATGAGCAGCAGGGTCTCACGGCGCATGTGCAGGCGCTTGTAGACGGGCAGCATGGCGGGGATGGTGATGAGGAAGGTGGAAGCGCCGCCGCCGTCCAGATGGCCGATGATGGCGATGAGGCAGGTCATCAGAGCAACGCCGACGACGTTGTTGCCGACCTTCTTCATCAGCGCACCGATGATCTTGTCGAACATACCTGCATCGGTCATGACGCCGAAGAACAGGACGGAGAAGATGAACAGGACAGCCGTACCGTGGACGCCCTTGACGCCCTCCTTGATAAAGCCAGCCATTTCATCCAGGGTGAAAGCACCGGTAGCCACCAGAATGGCTGCGGTGATGGTCGAGACGCTGACGAATGCCAGTGCAGGGACCGTGACATTGCGCAGCAGCAGGACGATGACCGCAATCACCGTTGCAAAGCCGAGCAGAGCGAGGATCGTATCACTCATGGGTTTGTACTTCCTTTCCTTTTTTCATTTGCCGGGGATGCATTCCGTTTTATCCTCCAGAATCATTCCCGTTCGTTATGGTTCAAGTATACAGACTCAAACTTACAGCCCAAAGCCCTTCTCGTTACGGTTTGTTAAGAAATTCCTTAATATCCTGTAAGATTCCGTATGGAAGGTTGGATACAATAGAGTGCAACACAAAAGGCGTCCTTTCGGACGCCTTTTGCGTTGTTTATTCTTTCCGGCTGCTCCGTATCTGGGCCAGCAGCGTAGACGCCGACACAGGTTTTACCACATAGCCGTCGATGACGCCGTGGCTGCGGGCGTCCACGATCTCCCTTGTAGGGGCATTGGTCATCACGATGCGGGTCATGCCCGGGTAGCGGCCCCGGATGGCCATGCAGAAATCCACGCCGCTGCTGCTCATCAGGCTCTCGTCGATGGCAAGGACGTCGAAGGGCTGCTGCTCCAGCAGCTGGCGCAGCTCGCCCCGGCGGGAGCAGGTGGACACGCTCAGGCCCAGCGCGCTGAGGTCTTTGTCCAGCAGGTCGAGGACCTTGTTGTTGTCGTCCGCCGCAAGGATGCGCAGCTTGCTGTCCACGCCCCACTGCAGCTGTTCCCGCTCCTGCTGTTGCTCCAGCACCGGCAGATAGACATAGAAGGTCGTGCCTCTGCCGATGGTGCTCTCCGCCCGGATACGGCCCCGGTGGGTGCGGATGATCTGGTCCGCCAGAGCAAGGCCGAGGCCGGTGCCTTCGCCGGTCTTTTTTGTGGTGAAGAAGGGCTCGAAGATGTGCTGCATCGTCTCCTTGTCCATGCCGCAGCCGGTGTCGGTGACGCTCAGGCAGACGTAGCTCGACCATTCCTCGGAAATCTTCTCTTCCGGGAAGAGCGCCGCCAGCTCACTGCGCGGCACGACACTGCCCCGGATGGTCAGCTTTCCGCCCTCGGCGCCGATGGCGTGGATGGCGTTGATGCTGATGTTCAGCAGCACCTGCTGCAGCTGGGTCGCATTGCCCAGAACGCATTCGCCGCTCAGCTCATTTTCTTCCTTCAGCTCCACGTTCTTCGGGCAGTTCGTCTCCACCAGCTTCCGGGTTCGATGGAGCAGTCCCTCCACCGACACGGCGTCGTAGACCGTCTCCACGTTTTTCCGGCTCATGGAGGAGATCTGTTTCACGACCTCCTGTGCCTTCTGCGCCGCCTCGCTGATCTCCATCGCGTTGTCATAGATCTCGCTGCCCGGGTCGGCGTCGGCCATGATGAGGTCGGCATAGCCGGTGATGGGGGTCAGGAAGTTATTGAACTCATGGGCGATGCCGCCGGTGAGGGTCCCCATCATCTGCAGCCGCTGGCCGTGGGCCAGCGACTCTTCGCTGCGGTGGAGCTCTTCGAGGGTCTGGTTCAGGGTCTTCAGATCGCTGATCTCGGTCGCGCTGCGGCGGTCGCGCTCCTGCAGCCGGAACATCTGGAACATGAAGAGCACCAGCACCAGCGCCACGCCGCCGAAGATGAGGACCACCTTCACGAAGCTCTGCTGTACCGGCTCGTAGAAATCGTCGTAGTCCACCACGGCGCTGACGATCCAGAAGCTGCCCCCCACGTCCAGATGACGAAAGGCGCTTATCTTATGCACCCGGGGCAGATCCGGGTCGGCCCACCAGTAGGAGTAGTAGTCCAGTGTGCCGGATTCCTCTTCCTGCTGAGCGCGCAGCAGCTCACTCAGACTGCTCATGTCCAGTTCCTTCCCCTGATAGATGCGCTGGCGGCCCTCCACGACCTTGATGCCCCACTGAACGGCTTCGGGGTGCATGACCACAAGGTTATCGTCATTCTTTATCATGATGTAGCCGTTCCTGCCGACATGGATCTCCGAGATGAGCTGCTGATACATGACCGTGGAGTCTACCACGAGGCAGGCTGTCTCATCCCCGGCCTTCTTCTTCATCACAAGATAGTGCTCGTCGCCGCTGTGGTACTGCCAGTAGGAGATGTCCTCCGTCCGGGTGATGAGGACATCGCAGACGGCGCTGATGCCGTAGCAGCTGTAGATAACCTCGCCGTTGCTGTTTTCCAGCCAGACGTCCCGGATGGTATCGCTCCGGGCCACCGTGGGGCGGAACGCTTTGCTGGCCTCCGCTTTTCCGGCGATGGAGTCCAGCCGGTCGGCGTATTCTTCCAGCAGGACGCGGATGCTGTCGGCGGTGCTCTGCACCACCAGCTCCATCTGCCTCGTCTGGCTGTCCATCATGGCGGTGCGGTAGTCCTTCCACACCATACCCACCACGACAGCCAGTGCGGCTACCGTGACGACGCCGATGGCCAGCGGCACCCACAGGGTGCGCAGCGTCTGGAACCATGTCTTTTTCGGGGCGGTCTCCTTCATATCGAGTCCTCCTTTGGGGCGGTCTTGCTCTTCCTGTCTAAAAATGTTATAATTTTATTTATCGCAAGTGAAACAAATTTTTCCGGTCAGAAAAGTGCAGGGAGTTATCATGTCGTATCATGTTCTTATTGTAGACGACGATCCAGCAATTTGCAAACTTTTATCGAAAGTTATGATAAGCAATGAGATGGACCCTCTCGTCGTCAACAGCGGCGCGGCGGCGCTGGACCTCATCGCGCGGCAGAGCAGCACGCTGGATATGATCCTGATGGACATCACGCTGGGCGACATGGAGGGATTCGATGTCATCCAGACCATCCGGCGCAACGGCGTCACCACGCCGGTCATCATCATCAGCGGCCGCAACGAGGACTATGATTTCATGTACGGCCTCTCGCTGGGCGCCGACGACTATGTCACCAAGCCCTTCCGTCCCCAGATTTTGGGCGCAAAGGTCAAGGCCCTTATCCGCCGCAGCAAGAGCTTCTCGCAGGAGAACAACCAGCAGATCAGCTGTGGCCCCTTCCTCTGCGACACCACCACCATGCGCTTTTATAAAAACAATGTAGAGCTGAACCTCTCCGAGAAAGAGCGCAGCCTGCTGCTGCTCTTTGTCCGCCACCCGCAGCAGGTGTTCACCAAGGATATGATCTACGAGCAGATATGGGGCAACCTCATCGCTGTGGACGACAACGCCATCATGGTCTACATCAACCGCCTGCGCAGCAAGATCGAGGACAACGCCCGCACACCCCAGCACATCATCACCATCCGCGGCGTCGGCTATCGTTTCGTGCCGTAAGAGCGTCATTTATTTTTTCATAGAAACAAAGAAGAGCAGTCAACTGCGCGCGGTGCAGTTGACTGCTCTCTGGTTTTATGCCGGTATAAAACACAAAACCTTGAAAAAGGAGAATCGCATGAAGTTTGTGTGCATATTTAGCCGCAAAAACGGGGGTGAGAAGAGCGAAGGAATCTCCGTGAATCCATTCCGAAGCGTGGTTGGCAAGCCACAAACCCGTTTTTACGCTATATCACTCAATCTTCGCGGAAGGAGAAAGGCTTGACTTCGCGGACGACGTCCATGACAGTGCCGTCGCGGGCCTCGATGATGCCCACGATGCGGTCGCCGAACTGGACCTTCTCAGGCTCGCCGACGATGGAGTAGGCGATGTCGCGCAGCTCCTCGATGGTCTTCAGAGGCACGCAGTCAGCGGCCTTCAGAGCTTCCAGCAGGTCAGGACGGCGGGGGTTGACGGCCACGCCGTAATCGGTAACGACGATGTCCACGCTCTCGCCCGGGGTGGTGACGGTGGTCACGTCGGTGCAGATGGCGGGGATGCGGCCCTGCAGCAGGGGTGCGATGACGATGGTGCACTTTGCACCCTGTGCGGTATCGGGATGGCCGCCCTGTGCGCCGGTGATGATGCCATCGGAACCAACGACGACGTTGCAGTTGAAGTGGGTATCCACTTCCAGAGAGGCCAGGATGACGTAATCCAGCTTGTTGACGAAAGCGCCCTTGTTCATCGGGCTTGCATACTCGCCAGCAGAGATGGGGAAATGGTTGGGGTTGGTGCGGACGTTGTTGACAGCGTCCAGGTCGAAGTCCTGCGTATCGACCAGCTTGCGGGCCAGACCGCGGTCCAGCAGCTCGCACATGGGCTTGGTCAGACCGCCGACGCCCAGACCCATGTGGATATTCTTCTCTTCCATGATCTTGGACAGAGAGATGGTGGAGGCGATGGATGCGCCGCCGACACCGGTCTGATAAGAGAAGCCGTCCTTGAAGTACGGGGTGTTTGCAACGACCTGAGTGCAGTACTCGGCCATCAGGATCTTGCGCTGGTCGGTGGTGGGCTTTGCAGCGCCGGTAGCGATCTTCTCGGGGATGCCGATCTGGTCCACGACGCAGACATAGTCCACCTTGGTCTGGTTGATCTCTGCGGGGTAGTTGGGGTAGTCCACGAGGCAATCGGTGACAGCGACGACATAGTCAGCCATCTCAGCGTCCACGTAAGCATAGCTCAGGACGCCGCAGTTGGTCTTGCCGCCCATACCGGAGCAGTTGCCGTACTCGTCGCAGGAGGGTGCGCCGATGAAGGCGATGTCCACATGGGTCTCGCCGGTCTCAATGGCGCGGACACGGCCGCCGTGGCTGCGCATGGTAGCCAGGCCCTTCAGCTTGCCATGGGAGATGGCATCGCCGATCTTGCCGCGGACACCGGAAGACTCGATGTTGACGATGGTGCCGTCCTCGATCATGGGGACGAGGGCGTCATGAGCCTTGCCCAGAGAGCTGGCGCTCAGGGTGATGTTCTTGAAGCCCATCTTGTGGATCTCTTCCATGACCATGCAGACCACGAGGTCGCCCTCGCGGAAGTGGTGGTGGAAGGAGACGGTCATGCCGTCGTGGGCATTGCACTTGACCAGAGCCTCGTGGATGTCCTTGACCATCTTGTCGTGGTCATTGCGCATCACGGGGGTGACCTTCGGGCTGGCCTTCTGGAAAGCCTTGCCGTCTTTATAATTGTTGCCCTGGAAGACCTCTTTGCCGGTGCGCTCGAGGATCTCTTCGGGAATTTCTCTGCCGACTGCGTTCAACATAATTACAAATCCCCCTTATACACGCCGGATGCCTTTGCCAGATCGATGGTGCGCTTTGCACCGTCGTAGAAGGCGATGTCGATCATCTTGCCGTCCACAGTGAAGACGCCGATGCCCAGAGCCTTCTTGGAGTCGATCTCCTTGACGACCTTCTCAGCGAAGATGATGTCCTTCTGGGTGGGAGTAAAGATCTCGTGGACGATGGGGATCTGACGGGGGTTGATGATGGACTTGCCGTCGAAGCCCATCAGGTGGATGTTCTCGACGTCCTTGCGGAAGCCGTCCATGTCCTTCAGGTCGGTGTAGACGGTGTCGAAGCACTGCACACCTGCGGCGCGGGCGGCAATGATCATCTGCTGGCGGGCGCCCATCAGCTCAATGCCGGTGCCGGTGATGTGGGTCTGCAGGTCCTTGGTGTAGTCGCCGCCGGACAGTGCGATGCCGAACAGACGCTCATCGCTCTCGCAGATCTCCAGAGCGTTCATCACGCCGCGGGCAGACTCCAGAGCGGCGATGATCAGCACCTCGCCCTCGGGGCGGCCGTAGGTCTTCTCGTCCTCGGCGATGGCAGCAGCCACGCGGTGGACATCCTCAGCGTGCTCGGTCTTGGGGATGCGGATGGAGTCGCAGCCGCCGGCCACACAGGCACGGATGTCTTCACGCCAGTAGGGAGTGTCCAGACCGTTGATACGGACGACCCGCTCTGCACCGCGGTAATCCACGGTCTTCAGGGCGTGATACAGGCTGAAACGGGCGACATCCTTCTGGTTCTCGGCCACAGCGTCCTCGAGGTCCAGCATCAGGGAGTCGGCCTTATAGATGTAAGGGTCTTTGATGAGGCCGGGCTTCTGCGCATTCAGGAACATCATCGTGCGGCGCAGGCGCTTCTTGTTCGGATTATTCATCGAATGGCACCTCCCCAAGGCAGATTCTCATACTGGTCAACAGAGCGGAACACCGCGCCCTCGATGCGGGCCTTCAGGGTGCAGTCCAGTGCGCCCTTGTCCACGATGGTGATGCGGACGTTGTCGATGTCCAGATTCTTCAGGGTCTCCAGTGCGACCTTGCGCAGCTGGTTGCCGTACTGATGGATGACGGAGCTTTCGAGGGAGAAATCGATCTTGCCCTCACCCGGCTCGACGGTCACCATGCAGTCGCTGGATTCCAGAGTGCCAGCCGTGGCTGCTTTCTTGATCTCCATGCTTTTTTCCTCCTTGACAGGTGGTTTCTTCAATCGTTATACCGTACTTGCGGAGCAGCGCCTCACTGCGCCGCTCCTGATGGTTCTATCATAATCGGACAATCTTACAAAAGGCATAGCGCCAGTCTTAATATTCGTTAAGAATCGCCAAAAATTTCTCTTGTACACAAGACATATTCCATTTTGGCATAGTTTCCGAGCCACCACAATGCCGATCCACCGTTCCCCGGTTTCGGAGAGCAGCAGACCGACTCTGAAACTATGATACCTTAAGACCGGACGTTTGTAAAATCGTCAGATCCAATCTTGAACCATTCTCTGGGAGAATGGTTGCTTACTGGTTGTTCCGATAGTAGTTGATGAGGCAGCCGTCGGCGATGATCTGACGCTCCGGCTCGGTGAGGGCACCGGTGGAGACCGGGAAGGCGGTCACGGTGCCGTCCGGTTTGACGGCGTAAGCAGTAAAGCTGGCCTTGTTCTCGAGAACGGCCTCGCGGATGCCGGGCACAAAGATGTAATCGCCCAGTTCAAACACCTCGGGGTTCTCTACGAGGAAGGGCGTCATGCCCCAGTTGATGCAGTTGGAGCGATAACGCTTGGTGGCGTACTGCTTGGCAAAGTTCGCAGATGCACCCATGACACGCTGGCAGGAAGCGGCCTGCTCACGGGCGGAACCGTCGCCGGGCATATTGGCGAAGATGGTGGAGCCGATGTCGGTGTGGGCGGGATCGTTCTTCACACCAGCCTTAGTCAGGGCAGCATAGACGTTCAGGACTTCCTCGGGCAGGGCCTTGCCCGCCTCGCGGTCGCGCTCGATCTGGCGCATGACCTTGCTACGGGAGACGTACTGAGGATCGCGGCGGCTCAGAGCGAACTCCGACAGACGTTCGGGGTTGGAGCGATAGGAAGAAGTCTCACCGGAGGGGATCAGCTCGTCGGTGGTGGTGACGGGGTCGGTGATGTAGGAGCAGACCTTGACCAGCAGATCGTCGGTCAGGGCAGGCATCTCGGGCCAGTCCTTGATGTTGGGGCCGAAGCGCAGCTCTGCGTCCGGCTCAGCCTTGCCCCAGCCGTTGTAGACGCGCTTTTCGTACAGGGAGGCGTTGTAGTGGTACTCGGGGTTCGTATACTCCACGTCCAGATCGGTGGCAGCGGTCAGCTTGCCGCCGTTGGCTGCGGTGGCGGCGATGGAACGTGCGTCCATCAGTGCCACGCTGGACATCTGACCCTCGCCCGGCTTGGAACCCTCGCGGTTCGGGAAGTTGCGGGTGGTGTGGCGGATGGAGAACTCGCCGTTGGCCGGGCAGTCGCCTGCACCGAAGCAGGGGCCGCAGAAGCACTCGCGCATGATGGCACCGGCGTTGACAAGGTCGCTTGCGCGGCCATTCTTGTACAGCTCGGCCAGGGCGGGCATAGAACCCGGATAGATGCTCAGGGTGAAGGCACCGTTGCCGCAGCTCTGACCCCGCAGGATGTCGGCAGCGGCGCAGATGTTGTCGAAGGTGCCGCCGGCGCAGCCTGCGATCTCGCCCTGATCGACCCAGATGGCACCATCGTGGAACTTGCTGTCCAGATTCATCTTGGCACCCTTGATCTGCTTGTTGGCCTCTTCCTGTACAGCGTGCAGGATGTCGGCAGCGTTGGCCTGCAGCTCGTGGATGGTGTAGGTGTTGGAGGGGTGCATCGGCATAGCGATGGTGGATTCAATGGTGCTCAGGTCGATGTAGACGCAGCCATCGTAGTAAGCCACCTCCGCAGGCTGCAGCTTCTTGAAGTCCTGCGGACGGCCGTGGATAGTGTAGTAACGCTGGGTCTCCTCATCGGTGACCCAGATGGAGGACCAGCAGGTGGTCTCGGTGGTCATGACGTCGATGGCGTTGCGATACTCGATGGGCAGGCCAGCAATGCCGGGGCCGACGAACTCCATGACCTTGTTCTTGACATAGCCCTTCTTATAGACGGCACCGCAGATGCTCAGAGCCACGTCGTGGGGACCGATTCCCGGGCGGGGCTTGCCGGTCAGGTAGATGGCGATGACCTGCGGACGAGCGAAGTCATAGGTGCGGCCCAGAAGCTGCTTGGCCAGCTCGCCGCCGCCCTCGCCGACCGCCATGGTGCCCAGTGCACCGTAGCGGGTGTGGGAGTCGGAGCCGAGGATCATCTTGCCGCCGCCGGCCATGGTCTCACGGTTGTAGCTGTGGATGTTGGCCATGTTGGTAGGGACGTAGATGCCGCCGTATTTATGAGCGGCGGACAGGGCGAATTTGTGGTCGTCCTCGTTGATGGTGCCGCCAACAGCGCAGAGGCTGTTGTGGCAGTTGGTCAGGACGTAGGGCAGCGGGAACTGCTTCATGCCGGAAGCGCGGGCCGTCTGGATGATGCCGACATAGGTGATGTCGTGGCTGGTCATCGAGTCGAACTTCAGTTGCAGCTGGTCAGGATCACCGCTCTTGTTGTGGGCCTGCAGGATACCGTAGGCCATAGTGCCTTTCTCAGCTTCCTTTGCGTCCACGGTGCGGCCGGTCTTCTGGGCCACTTCCTCAGGACAGGAGCAGATGGTCTCGCCGTTTACAAGGTAGATCCCGTTATCGTATAATTTCAGCATGGTACTCTCCATTTTTCACACATTTGCGTTCTTATACTCTCTCAAAAAGGCACTCCGGAAAAGGGGAGCCTCCCCTCCCCGGAGTGAATCAGACTTTTACAGAACCATAGAAACGATGAGGTTGAATATAGCTGCAACACCGATGCTGATAGGCGTTGCGACGAACAGCAGACGGTTGAACAGGCTGCTGCGCTCTTCCTCATTGCCACAGGAACCCAGAATCAGGGAACCGCCGGAAGAGAAGGGGCTGATTGCACTGCTCTGCGCGCCGAGAACCGTGCAGGTGAACAGATTGGCCGCGCCCAGACCCGTCGTTGCGGACAGACCGGGGATCAGCGGGAACAGAGCCGGGCAGACAACACCGGTGGTAGAGCTGAAGAAGCTCATGATTGCGCCGACCAGACTGAATGCGATCGGAACCAGGAAGGTCGGAACGTTGCTGCCGATCCAGTTGGACAGCAGGTCAATGGTTCCAGCCTCAACTGCAACGGCGATCAGCATACCAGCTCCGGCGATCATCAGGATAGTATTCCAAGGAACACGAGCGATGATCTCCTTCTGCGGAGCAAGCTTCATCAGCAGCGCAATGACAGCGAAGACGAATGCGACCAAGCCGACGTCGATCTTTCCTGCAACCAGCTTGATGACCGCATTGCCGGGGATCAGCAGCTTGAGCAGCGGGAAAACCAGAACGACTGCCATCATCGCGACCATGAGATAGAGCGTCTGCTTCTGTGCGGTGGTGTATGCTTCCGGTTTTTCAAACTTGATATCTTTGCCGATGTTGCGGTTTGCAGGCAGTGCAAAACGGAAAATCGTAACGAGGATCAGAGAGAACAGGACTGCCAGACCGAACATTTTCAGGCAGGTCACGAAAGAATCAATGGCTTCCAGTTCGGGAGCTGCCTCATAGGAGCTGTCCATCAGACCACGGAAGATAACGCCAAGCGCAGCCGTCGGGAAATCACCGCCCGCCAATGCGCCGCAGTTGATGGCGACTGCACCGGTCAGCTTGTCCATCTTGGACTCTTCGCAGATGAGCAGCGTGATGGGAGCGAGGAATGCCAGAACCGTGAAGTATGCTGCACCCATGACCGACAGGATGACAGCAACGGCGAACAGTGCATATGGCAGCATTCCCGGGAATTTACGGCAGGCATACAGCAGCGAGCGGGAAATCTTTTCCAGCGTGCCATTGGCTGCTGCAACATTATAGAACAACGAAACGGAGATGATGACGAACATCGTGTTCGTCGGCCAGAATGCAATCAGAGCTTTCGGCTTGAGATCCAGCCAGAAACAGCCGATAAAATATGCAAATACAATGCAGAAGAAACCCGTATTGATCTTGGTTTTATAGCCAAGAAAGACTGCCAGTGCGATGGCAGCGATAATAACAGCACTTTGCATGGAACATCCTCCTTATTCCACTTCTTCGGCGTTACTCGATGCCGAGCAAGCCTGCCGCAATGGTGTGCGACATATAATAGATCTGCTCGTCCGGCACACCATGATCCGACAGATATTGGAGATACTGCTGCATCGCGATCTCCCAGTGAGGATTCTCGGTCTGACCGCCGTCTGTGCTGATGAGCACGTTCTTATAGCCGACCTCACGGATGACCTCGAGGTTTTCGGGCAGATTGCTCTTGTACTTGCCGCCGCCCATGTTCTGTGCATAGCAGCGTTCCAGCAGAACATCGTAATCCTTGACGATCCGTTTCTGGTCTTCGATGCTCATGTCGACGACCCACCATTCCGGATGGGTGACGACCAGCTTCTTGACACCGGCAGCGCGGGCTGCATCGCAGACGATGAAGCTCTCTTCGGGGGAAATATGCGCCGTGCCGAGTACTGCGTCATAATCCTTGACCAGCTGGAAGATGTCCTTCATCTCGGGAACAATTTTTCCATTCTCGGTCACCTTCACGCCATCGTCCGGGTTCTTGCCGAACTTTGCCAGATGGTTCTGGGCGTGCTGGGTCGGCAGCCAGACCACTTTGGCTCCCAGCTTCAGCGCGACCTCGACCGCCGCCGGATTCAGGCCGCCGACCGGATGGTTCAGGGTGATGCTGCCGAACATGGTAAAGTCGTTGTCGCCATGGACGATCTTGTTATAACGGTTGCACAGATAAGCCCGATCCATCGTCGTACCCTGATGGGTCTTGATGACAATGGCTCTTGCGCCCACCTTGACCGCGGCATCCGTCAGCTCCAGATCGTCATACGCTCTCAGTCGAAGATCCGGATTGGTGTGGACGTGCATATCAATAACGCCCTTCATTGGATATACGCTCATGTTTTACCTCTTTTCCATCATGATCCTGTACAAAAGAATCCTCATCTGCAGTTGAAGTTCTGGTGATTTCAGTATATAATCATTTCTGTGATTGGAAAAGTCCTGTTTTTATAATAGCCCCTATAGGCAAAACCGATAGAAAAAAAGAAATTTCTGTCGTTTTTGGAGGAATTGTCATGGATCTCCGCGAACTATACTATCTGAACGCCCTTGCCGAAGAGCAAAGCATCTCGAAAGCCGCCGAGCGGCTGTACATCGCGCAGGCCAGCCTGAGCCAATTCCTGCGCCAGTTCGAGGCGCAGCTTGGCTCCCCCATCTTCGTGCGCACCAACAAGGGTATCCGCCCCACCCCTTCCGGCAAGGTTTTTCTGAGTCACGCTAAGCACATCTTAAAAGAGTACCAGCAGGCCCAGCAGGAGTTCTGGGACAACGAGAACACCGTCGGCGGCACCGTGTTCTTCGGGGTCAGCTCCTTCCGCGGCAGCTATGTCATCCCGCCCATCCTGAAAAAATTCTACGACCAGAACCCTCGGGCCACCATCAACATCTACGAGGGCAACAGCATGAATCTGGTGGAGAAGATCCGGGAGGGCGAGCTGGACCTTGCGCTCTCCGCCTACCCCATCGTCAGCACCGAGGGCATCCAGATGGAATACCTCTACCGGGACGAGGTGCTGCTGGTCGCCACCAAAGACCACCCGATCTTACGGCAGGCCCGCATGGACGAGACCGGGCGGCTCCGCGTCTCGATGGAGGAAGTCACCCGCCATGAGTGCATCCTCAGCGGCAAGGATACCATGCTGGGTCACCTGATCCGAAGTGCGTTCGAAGCCTACGGCCTGCGACTGAAATCGAAGCACGACAACATCACCGCCGCATTTGCCGCATCCATGGCACGGGTTGGCCTTGCTCTGGCTTTCACCTACCGCTCCTGCATCGTCGAAGAGCCGGATGTCGTCTATCTCTCGCTGGGATCGCAGGGGCTTTACCTCCGGCTGGCCCTGCTCTCCCCCACCACCGACTACCGCTCCAAGGCGACGCTGGCCCTGACCAAGCTGCTCCGCGAAGAGCTGAGTGGCAAAAACGCAGATAAAAAGACACCCTCGCCGTCCAATCAGATCAACGAAGGTGCCCTGTAAGGTTCGATTCTGTTTATGCGTGGTTGAAGCCCTTGCCGAACACCTCGGTGGTGCTGAGCATCGAGATAAAGGCGTTGAGGTTTTCCTTATGGATAAATGCCTGCAGCTGCAATGCCTCGCGGTGGGTGAGGGTCGTATAGATCATGTAGTGGGGCCGGTCGGTGTAGGCACCGTAGCAGGGCGTATAAGTCGCGCCGCGCACCAGCTTGCGCATGACGAAGTCGCAGATGGGGTCTTTGTCGTCGCAGATGATGAGGATGGCCTTGCACATCTTCATCTGCTCGAGAACGGCATCGACGACGAGGCTCTTGACCGTCAGACCCACGAAAGAGTAGAGAGCGGTGTAGAGGTCGAAGACGAAGCAGGCTGCCAGCACCATGGCGAGGTCGGTGATAAAAAGCGCCTCGCCGGTGTTCTTCATATGGGCGTATTTTTTCAGGATGAGGGCGACGACATCGGTGCCGCCGGAAGACGCGCCCACGTTGAAGAGCAGAGCCGACGCAATGGCGGGCAGGGCGATGGCGAAGACCAGGTCCAGCATGGGCTGGTCGGACAGGGGGCCGCTGAGGGGAACATATTTTTCAAAAAGGGCCAGCTCTGCCGTCATGACGACGGTAGCCCAGCCGGTGCTGATGGCAAAATCCTTGCCGAGGAATATCCAGCCCAGAATGAGCAGGAGGATATTGGCGCAGGATGAAAAAGCTGAGGCCGACAGGGGCGTAAGCTTTGCCACAAGGGCCGCGCCGCCGGTCACGCCGCCGAAGACGAAGTTGTTGGGGAATTTGAAGAAGTATACGCCGATGGTCATGATGCTGATACTCAGGGTGATGATAACGTATCGGCTGACGATCTGCAAGGTCTTTTCCCGCGTGCTGATCTCCATTTGACTGTTTCCTTTCGCCGTCCGCGCGGCACTCTCTTCTCACACGAAGGGCCGTTTCTCTGCCCATTACTTGTGTTATTGTAACACTGCCCACCGCGCCGTTCAAGAGGAAAAAACTTTCCGCACAAAAACCGCCCGCTTCGTTTTCCACAAAGCGGGCGGCAGATGTTGAATTTATGGAAGTGCTTACAGCTTCTTGCCGGTCAGCATCTCGTAGGCTTCCTCATACTTGGCGATGGTCTTGTCGATGACGTCCTGCGGCAGGTCATAATCACTGTCGGGGTTGGCCAGCAGCCAGTTGCGGACGAACTGCTTATCAAAAGAGGGCTGACCGTGGCCGGCCTCGTAGCCCTCCAGCGGCCAGAAGCGGGAGGAATCGGGGGTCAGCATCTCGTCGCCGAGGATGACGTTGCCCTCCTCATCCAGACCGAACTCAAACTTGGTGTCGGCGATGATGATGCCGCGGGAGAGGGCATACTCAGCGCACTTCTTATACAGAGCGATGGTGTAGTCACGCAGCTTGGTGGCGTACTCCTCACCCTTGCCGGGGAACAGCTTTTCCAGCACGTCGATGCTCTGCTCGTAGGAGATGTTCTCGTCGTGGTCGCCGATCTCAGCCTTGGTGGAGGGGGTGTAGATGGGCTCGGGCAGCTTCTCAGACTCCTTCAGGCCCTCGGGCAGCTGGATGCCGCAGACCTTGCCGGTCTTCTGGTAGCTGGCCCAGCCGCTTCCGGTGATGTAGCCGCGGACGATGCACTCGACGGGCAGCATGGTCAGCTTGCGGCACATCATGCTGCGGCCCTCGTACTGGGGCTGCTGGAAGAACTCGGGCATCTCCTTCACGTCCACGCTCAGCATATGGTTGGGCAGCAGGTCGCGGGTGTAGTCGAACCAGAACTTGCTCATCTGGGTCAGCACTTTGCCCTTGTTGGTGACTTTATTCTTTAAGATAACATCGAATGCAGAGATGCGGTCGGTGGCGACCATGATGAGGCTGTCGCCGTTGTCGTAGATCTCGCGGACCTTGCCTTCCTTGATGGGCTTGAACTCAGTCATAGCAAAACTCTCCATTTCCCTTATTCCGTAGGTATCTTTCAGCGTAGGAACAACCTCTCAGTCTCGCTATCGCTCGACAGCTCCCCTAGCGAGGGGAGCCTCTGGCGAAGAGATAAAGCTTTACGGAATGCCAAAGCCTCCCCTCGATAGGGGAGGTGGCACGCCGTAGGCGTGACGGAGAGGTTTCACCGTTTACACTATAATCTTATCACAGGAATTGTCCGTTGGGAAGAAACAGATGGGAGAGAAATGGGCCGATTTTTGGTTTTTTCTCGTGAAAAGTGCTAAAATCCAGCTTAAATTTTCGTCGTTTTGACGGTAAAAGTCGTACTTTCAGTCCATTTCCGCCTGCCTTGCTGACCGAAACGCCGTCATTGACGAAATTTGTGAAAACGTGTATCATGGGTAACGGCATCGCATTTTTCAACTTTTGTCTTTTAAGGAGGTCCATGCCATGCGCCCTCTCATCATCGCCCATCGCGGCGCGTCCCATCTGGCCCCCGAAAACACGCTGACCGCGTTCCGTCTGGCAAAGACGCTGGGTGCGGACGGCTTCGAGTGTGACGTTCAAATCACCAGGGACCGTCATCTCGTGGTGGCCCACGACTACCTCACCGACCTCAAGACCGGCGTCCACGGCAACATCCCGGATATGGACTTCGACGACCTGCGCCAGCTGGATTTCGGAAAATGGAAACGCCCGGAGTTCGCGGGCGAAAAGATTCCCACCCTCGAAGAGGTTCTGGAAGTCGCGCAGGACTTCAGGATGGTACATATTGAGTTGAAGCCCTACTTGGACCGGGACGAAGAGATCGTGGACCGGATCATCGACGCCGTCCTTGACGCCGGGCTGGAAGAAAAGGCTGTGCTCACCTCCTTCGAGTACGGCGCCCTCCGCCGGGTGAAAGAGCGGATGCCCCAGATGGCCACCTGCGCCATGACCCTCAGCCCCGAATCCCAGCTCAGCCAGCCGGCCACCTTCTGGGAGAAACTGGGCCTCAAGAAGACCGACCCTCTCGTGGAGAAGCTTTCCAGCCCCCAGGCCCTCAGCGAAGCGGCCGCTCTGCTGGAAGACCCCAGCAGTCTGGACGAAGAGAACAGCGTCCTCATCTACTACCTGAAAGACCGTCTCGATTTTCTCCACTCCATCTTCCCCGGCATGAACCTGGCCGAAATTTTGCAGCAGTATTATTATCAGACAGATTTTGTGAACTATGTGGCCCAGTTCGGCTTCCCGGTGGATTACGTCGGGCCGGAGTACCACGCCTTTTTCCGGGACAAAGACCTTATCCCCAATGCCCACGCCCGCGGCTTCAAGGTCGCGCCCTGGCCGGTGGGCGTGGAAAGCCGGGACGACCTGCGCCAGCTGTTCCGGCTGGACCCGGAGCTTGTGGTCACGAATAAGCCCGAGGTGGCCGTTTCCATCCTTACCGGGCTGGGCCAGTGGGACGAATCATCCAAAGAGGGTTGACAGCCCTCTTTTTTTGGAGCATAATAGTCCTGTATCGAACAGTTTTATGTGAAACAGTTCGGCGTTCAAACATTCACAGCAAAAGTCAAACCAGAAGGATGATACTATGAACCAAGCCTTTGAACCCGCCTGCACCCCCATCGCGCCGCCGTGGGAGGCGCCGCAGGTCATCCCGGCCCAGCTGCGCCGGGTGAACAACCTTATTTTCCGCAAGATCGGCCAGATTGCCCGCACCAATGGCGTGGAGGCCGTGACCCCCATGCACGGCTGGATCATGGAGTATCTTTACCGGCACTCCGAGACCCCGGTGTTCCAGCGGGACATCGAGCGGGAGTTCTCCATCACCCGTTCCACTGTCACCAACATCCTGCAGCTCATGGAGCGCAAAGGCTACATCACCCGCCAGAGCGTGGAGCAGGACGCCCGCCTCAAGCAACTGGTCCTCACCGAAAAAGGCCGCCAGTTCCACGAGGACACCATGCGGGCCTTCCACCAGACCGATGAATATGTGGCCGGTCTGCTCACCGAAGAAGAAAACACCGAGCTGCTGCGGCTGCTGAATAAACTGTATCTGGGACTAAAGTGAAACAAATATGAACTTTTTCCGAAACTTTGGAAAAAGCATTGACTTTAATATTGTTTTGTATAAAATTGTTCCGTACCAAACAATTTATCAAAGGAGGCTCAAAGTATGATAAAGAAGCTTGCTTCCCATCTGGGCGAATACAAACGCGCCGCTATCCTGACGCCGATGTTTTCCGCACTGGAAGCAGTCATGGACATCCTGCTGCCCACCATCATGGCGTTCATCATCGACCTTGGCATTGAAAAGGGCGATATGAACGCCATCGTCAAATACGGCCTGCTCACCTTCGCAGTGGCGGCCATCGCCCTGCTGCTGGGCATTCTGGCCGGCAAGTACGCCGCCGAGGCGTCCACCGGCTTTGCCGGCAACCTGCGCGATGCGATGTATGAGAATATCCAGCATTACTCCTTCTCCAACATCGACAAATTCTCCACCGCCGGCCTCGTCACCCGTATGACCACCGATGTGACCAACCTGCAGAACGCTTTCCAGATGATGGAGCGCATGTGTGTGCGCGCCCCGGTCCATCTGGTGTTCGCACTCATCATGGCGTTCAGCATCGGCGGCCCTCTGGCCCTCATCTTCGTAGTGGCCATCGCCTTCCTGCTGGCCGTGCTGGCAAGCATCATGGTCCCCACCTTCAAAATTTTTGACCGTGTTTTCAAGAATTACGACAACCTGAACTCCTCTGTACAGGAGAACGTCTCCGCTATCCGCGTGGTCAAGAGCTTCGTCCGCGAGGGCTTCGAGAACGAGAAGTACACCAAAGCCTGCGAGGGTCTGTATCAGCAGTTCGTCAACGCAGAGAGCCGTCTGAGCTTCAACAACCCCGTCATGCTGACGGCTATTTACGGCTGCAACATTGCCCTGAGCTGGTTCGGCGCAAAGTACATCCTGCACGGCGCACTGACCACCGGCCAGTTGAACGCTCTGTTCGGCTACATTATGAACATCCTGATGGCTCTGATGATGCTGAGCATGGCTTTCGTCATGATCTCCATGTCCGCCGCTTCCGCAAAGCGTATCGTGGAAGTTCTGGACGAGAAGACCGACCTTCCCCCCGCCAAGGCTCCCGTGCAGGAAGTCAAGGACGGCAGCATCCGCTTCGACCACGTCACCTTCAAGTACAAGCACGGCTCCGGCCAGCCTGTCCTGAACGACATCACCTTTGACATCAAGCCCGGCGAGACACTGGGCATCATCGGCGGCACCGGCAGCGCAAAGTCCAGTCTGGTGCAGCTCATCCCCCGCCTGTACGACGCCGAGACCGGCACTGTCAGCGTGGGCGGCGTGGATGTCCGGGATTACAATCTCGACGTCCTCCGTCACGAGGTCTCCATGGTGCTCCAGAAGAACGTCCTGTTCTCCGGCACCATCCTCGACAACCTCCGCTGGGGCAGCGAGAACGCCAGCGAGGAAGAGTGCATCCGTGTGGCGAAGCTGGCCTGCGCCGATGAGTTCATCGAGCGCTTCCCGGACAAGTACAACACCTGGATCGAGCAGGGCGGCTCCAACGTGTCCGGCGGCCAGAAACAGCGTCTGACCATCGCCCGCGCCCTGCTGCGCAAGCCGAAGGTCCTCATCCTCGACGACTCCACCAGTGCCGTGGATACCGCCACCGACGCAAAGATCCGGAAGGCGTTCCGTGAGGAGATCCCCGGCACCACCAAGATCATCATTGCACAGCGCATTTCCTCGGTGCAGGATGCCGACCGCATCCTCGTGCTGGACAACGGCCAGATCAACGGCCTCGGCACCCACGAGGAACTGCTGAAGAACAACGCGATCTATCAGGAAGTCTACAGCAGCCAGACTCAGGGCGGCGGCGACTTCGACAAGCAGGGAGGTGAGCAGTAATGGCAGAACAGAAAGCAAAAGTCGTCCATGGCCCCGGCCCCCGCGGCATGGGAGGCCCGCGTCCGAAGGTCGAGAACCCGGGCAAGCTGCTCAAGCGCATCATGGCAGAGGTGTTCCAGCACTATCTGCCTCACTGCATCCTCGTGCTCATCTGCATCGTGGTCAGCGCGCTGGCCAATGTGCAGGCAAGCCTGTTCCTGCAGACCCTTATCGACGACTATATCATCCCCATGACCCAGCAGCAGGACCCCAGCTTTGCACCGCTGGCCGGTGCGCTGGTGCGCGTCGGCTGCATCTATGTGGTGGGCATCCTCGCTGCATGGCTCAACGCCCGCATCATGGTCAATGTCACCCAGGGCACCCTGCGCAACCTGCGCACCCAGCTCTTTACCCACATGGAGAGCCTGCCCATCAGCTACTTTGACACCCATCCGCACGGCGACATCATGTCCGTCTACACCAACGACGTGGATACCCTCCGCCAGATGCTCAGCCAGAGCATCCCCCAGCTGGTATCCAGCGCCATCACCATCGTTTCCGTCTTTGCCAGCATGTGCATGCTGAGCTGGCAGCTCACCATCGTCACCATGCTGATGGTAGCCCTGATGCTCTTCTGCTCCAAGAAGATCACCCAGCAGAGCGGCAAGTACTTCATCGCACAGCAGCGCGACCTCGGCAAAGTGAACGGCTACATCGAAGAGATGATGGAAGGCCAGAAGGTCGTTAAAGTCTTCACCCACGAGCAGAAGGCCCTCGAGGGCTTCCGCGAGCTGAACGACAAGCTCAAGGACAGCGCCAAGCAGGCCAACAGTTTCGCCAACATCATGATGCCCGTCAACGCTCAGCTGGGCAATATCAGCTACGCCATCTGCGCTCTGGTGGGTGCAGCCATGGCCGTCACCGGCATGGGCGGCGTCACGCTGGGTACTGTCATGGCGTTCCTGTCCCTGAACAAGAGCTTCAATATGCCCATCAGCCAGGTGTCCATGCAGGCCAACAGCATCATCATGGCACTGGCCGGTGCAGAGCGCATCTTCAAGATGATGGATGAGCCCAGCGAGACCGATGAGGGCTATGTCACCCTCATCAACGCCAAGTACGACAAGGACGACAACCTCGTGGAGGCCAACGAGCGCACCGGCATCTGGGCCTGGAAGCACCCCCACCACGACGGCACCACTACCTACCACAAGCTGGAAGGCGACATCACCTTTACGGACGTCGATTTCGGCTATGTGCCGGGCAAGACCGTCCTGCACGACATCAACCTCTATGGCCGTCCGGGCCAGAAGATCGCCTTTGTCGGCTCCACCGGCGCCGGCAAGACCACCATCACCAACCTTATCAACCGCTTCTACGACATCCAGGACGGCAAGATCCGGTACGACGGCATCAACATCCACAAGATCAAGAAAGCCGACCTCCGCCGCTCTCTGGGCATCGTGCTGCAGGATACCCACCTGTTCACCGGCACGGTTATGGAGAACATCCGCTATGGCCGTCTGGAGGCCACCGACGAGGAGTGCATCGCCGCAGCCCGTCTGGCCAACGCCGACGGCTTCATCAAGCGCCTGCCCGAGGGCTACAACACCATGCTGACCGGCGACGGTGCGAACCTGTCGCAGGGCCAGCGTCAGCTGTTGGCCATCGCCCGTGCAGCCGTTGCTGACCCGCCGGTGCTCATCCTCGATGAGGCTACTTCCTCCATCGACACCCGCACCGAGGCTCTGGTGCAGCGCGGCATGGACGGCTTGATGTACGGCCGCACCAGCTTCGTCATCGCCCACCGCCTCTCCACTGTCCGCAACGCAGACTGCATCGTGGTCCTGGAGCAAGGCCGCATCATCGAGCGCGGCAGCCATGACGAGCTCATCGCCAAGAAAGGCAAGTATTACCAGCTCTATACCGGTAATCTGGCCGAGAACTAAAGAATAACGCAAAGAGGCCCCGGCAGCTGCTGCCGGGGCCTCTTTGCGTTATATCAATTCAAATCGTGCTTCTTACAGAACTTCCTGCTCACCCAGTACATCCCGGCCCAGATAGCGATGGCGAGGATGAGATACACCGGATTTTTCAGCGAGCTGACCAGCGACTGGCCGAAGAGCGCCATCATGGCCACCATAACAGCCTTGCCCGCCAGAAGGGTGAGCAGATAGCGCTTCTCGTCAAAATCTGAGATACCAAAGGCCAGATGCAGGAACGACGTGGGCGTGAAGGGCAGGACGGCCAGCATGAAGAGGCTGGCCGTGTCCACATGGCTGACCCACTGCTGGGCCTTTTTCAGCTGTTCGGAGCGAGAGGCCAGCTTCCAGAAAAAGCGTTTGACCACCCGCCGCCAGAACAAAAACACCACCGTGCCGCCTGCGGCCACACCGAGCCAGCTGTAGACGAAGCCAAGAAATCCGCCGTGGGCCGCGATATTGAGGGCCACGATGGCGATGAGGGGCAGCGGCGGAAAAATGGATTCCAGCATCGCCAGCAGGATAGGGACCAACGGCCCCAGCCCTTCAAAGCCCTCTAACAATGCCTCCCAGAATTCCAGCGTACCCAGCTGGTGGAGCCAGTCGATGAGCGTCGTTTCCATCGTGCTCGTACCTTCCCTTTCGTTTCTGCCTGATGTTTCTTCTTAGTATATCCAGCATCTATGACCGGGATATGAACAAAATCTGAGCATTTTTGCCTTTTTCTTCCTGTCTCTCCTTACAATACGAAACAGCGTTGTTCTTTCCTGCACGATATTTTATTCTTCTGCCTCAGAAGATGTGCCGGGCGGCCTCTGCTTCGGCGGCCTGCCGTTCGGCCTTGAGGCGCTGACGCTCCAGATACTGGGCCTTCTGCTTTTTCCAGCGGACCAGGCTTGCATCGTCCGGCATCTGGACGCAGCGGGCGAAGGCCCAGTGCAGGCCGTCCCGGCGCGACATCCGGTATTTCTGGAACACGCCCCGGCCGGCCTCACCGCCCCGGCCCTTACAGACGGGACACTGGGACAGCGTGTACCAGCCGCTGCTCCCTTTTTTCAGCCATACGTCATCCGGCTGCAGGGCCGTGCCACAGACCGGGCAGGCCATCGTGCCGATGACGGGGTCCAGCTTCCACATAGACTGGTCCAGATAGCCTTGGAAGACCCTGAAATCCCGGTAGTCGCCCGGCGTGGGGCAAAGGCTCTGGCGCAGGGTGTCCTCCTCGCTGGGGTAAGCGGCCAGTCCGGCCCGCAGGTCGAGCATACGGCAGAGGTCGGCGGTATAGAGGGTGTCGGACAAAGCGTCGTGGAAGGGGCGTTCCAGCGGGATGCCCATCCGGGTGACGACATTTTCCAGCTTCATCCCCTCGCCTTCCTTGCGGGGGTACTCCCGCAGAAAGAGCTGCTGCAGGTCGTACCAGACCGTCGGGCGGCTCTCGTCGAGATTGCAGAGGAAAAGGTTCTGCTTGAGCACCGGCACGTCATCCATGCCCCACTCGGCGAACTCGGCGTCCGGGCCGCACCACTTCATAAAGCGGCGGAGGCCCTGGATGATGGGTTCACCCTTGTCGAGGTCCTCCTGCGTCAGACCGGTGACTTTGGCGATGTGGTGCTGCAGGCAGCGGAAGATGCGGGGACGCAGGTGGATGGAGAAGGTATCCAGCACGTTGGCGTCCTCGTCGATCTTGACGGCACCAATTTCAATGATCTCCCCCCGGAGCGTCTGCTGGACGCCGTGATAATTAAAGATAAACGGCTGATAGCCGATGTTCCACTCCAAATCGAATAAAACTAAGTTGCGCGGCATTTGTGTCTGGTATCCTTTCAAAAAATGAACTTTTCAATGGCCTCAGCCACGCCGTCATGGTTGTTGTCGGCGACAGTTACATAGTCCGCTGCCTCCTTGACGGGGGGCTCTGCATTCTGCATGGCGACACCCACGCCGGCAAAGCGTATCATGGAGCGGTCATTGAGGCCGTCGCCGCAGGCCATGAGGTTGTCGCGGGTCAGACCCCTGCTTTCCAGCAGACTGCCGAGGCTCACGTCCTTGGCGACACCCAGCGGCACAGCCTCGATGAAGAAGGGGCTGGACGGGTAGAGGTCGATCTCGCCCGCAAACTGTTTCCGGCCTGCCTCCAGCACCTCGTCGCGGCGGGCGGGGTCGAGGGTGATGAGCATCTTGCAGATGGGATAATCCACATAGGCGGCAAGGTTCTCCACCTTCTGCATGGGCAGCTTGCAGGTAAAGCACTCCTTCAGCGCCCACTCGTCCTCGGGGTTCTCCGAAACGACACCCTGTTTATTATAGGTAATGATGGCCACGCCCTGCTCCCTGGCGAAGGAACAGAGCTGCGGCACATACTTTGCATCCAGCTGCTTGCGGTAGAGCGTCTCGCCGGTAGCACAGTCGATGATGGCACCGCCGTTATACGAGAGGATGCAGCCGCCCTTTTTATCCAGTCCCAGCTCCTTTGCCAGCGGCATGATGCCTGCCGTGGGACGGCCCGAGGCCAGCACGATGGTCACGCCCTTGGCAGCAGCTGCGTCCAGCGCTGCGCGGGTGGCGGGGGTGACGACCTTCTGGTCATTGGTCAGGGTGCCGTCGAGGTCGAGCGCCAGCACACGAATATCTTTCTTTTCCATATCCAGCCTCACTTATTTTTACAGGCCGGAACGTCCCGGCCCTGTCGATTTTATCGCACACTTTTTTATTGTACAATGAATGCACCTCTCAGCGCAAGACTCTTTGTTATATTTCTTCGGCACTTTGGAGTTTGTTTGAAAATACAAACTGTAGTTTGTACCAAAAAACACGTAAAAATAGACATTTCTAACTACTTATCGTAAAATGTTAGCAGATGTAAACATCATCAAAATCCCTTGAAATTTCCAAAAACCGCGTTATAATAACGGCAGAAACACTTATCCCATGCCCTTTGGGGTACATGAGGGAATAAAAAGGAAGGTATACTACTATGGTCGATATTAAGAAGATTGCTCTGTTCGCTGCCGGCACCCTGTTCGGTTCCGCTGGTTTCAAGCTGCTGTCCAGCAGCGATGCCAAGAAGGTCTACACCCAGACCACCGCTGCTGTCCTGCGCATGAAGGACTCCACCATGGAGACCGTCAGCAAGGTCCAGGAGCAGGCCGGTGACATCCTCGAGGATGCAAAGGCCATCAACGAGGCCCGCGCTGCCAAGGCTGAGGCTGAGGTCATCGAGGACGCTGCTGAGGCAGAGACCGCCGAGACCAACGAGTAATTTTGCAGTCTCTGAGCCGCCTGCGGGCGGCTCTTTTTATGGTTATTTTTTGCAATACGCAGAGGATATTCTGATATGAAATGTACTATTCTTCATGAGAGCCGCGGCCGCCTGCGGGTACACGTCTGCAATGTGCGGATGACCCTTCACCGGGCCGATGTGCTGGAAGCCTATCTGAACCACCACGACGCTGTGAGCAAGGCCAAGGTCTACGAGCGGACGGGCGATGTGGTGGTGTATTACACCGGTGCCCGCAAGGATGCCGTCGCCGCCCTGAGCACCTACCGTTTCGATGACCCCGATCTGGACGCACTGGTCACCAGCGCCGACAGCCGCCGCATCAATCAGGAATATCAGGAAAAGATGTATAACCTCTTGGCAGGCCGGGTGCTGCGCGAGCTGTTCCTGCCCGCCCCGCTCAACGCCGCCTACACCGTGTTCCGCTCCATCAAGTTCCTCTGGAAGGGTGTGTGCTGCCTGTGGCGCCGCAAACTGGAAGTCGAGGTGCTGGATGCTTTGAGCATCGGCGTTTCCATCCTGCGGGGCGATTTCGCCACCGCAGGCTCCGTCATGTTCCTGCTCAACGTCGGCTCCCTGCTGGAGGAGTGGACCCGCAAGAAGAGCCTCGACGACCTGGCCCGCAGCATGGCCCTGAATGTCGATAAGGTCTGGGTCCGCGCACAGGGCACCGAAGTGCTCATGCCGCTCACCAAGGTCCACCCCGGCGATGAGATCGTCGTCCGCTCCGGCAACATGATCCCGCTGGACGGCACCGTCATCGAGGGCGAAGCCATGGTCAACCAGGCCGCTCTGACCGGCGAGTCCATGCCGGTGCGCAAGACCATCGGTGCCACCGTCTACGCCGGCACTGTGGTGGAAGAGGGCGAGTGCGTCCTGACCACCAAGGCCGAGGGCGGCGCAAACCGCTACGACAAGATCGTGGCCATGATCGAGGAGTCCGAGAAGCTGAAGTCCAGCACCGAGAACCGTGCGCTGGCTCTGGCTGATCGTCTGGTCCCCTGGTGCCTCGGTGCTACCGTCGTCACCTACGCCCTGACCCGGAACGCCACCCGCGCCATCTCCTGCCTGATGGTCGATTTCTCTTGCGCCCTCAAGCTCTCCATGCCGCTGGCCGTTCTTTCTGCCATGCGCGAGTGCGGCGCAAGCCATATCACCGTCAAGGGCGGCAAGTACCTCGAGACCCTGTCCCAGGCCGACACCATCGTCTTCGACAAGACCGGCACCCTGACCCGCGCTACCCCCAAGGTGGTCAAGGTCGTCCCCTTCTCCGGCTGCAGCGAGAGCGAAGTTTTGCAGCTGGCCGCCTGCCTCGAAGAGCACTTCCCCCACTCGATGGCCAACGCCGTCGTCCGGGAGGCCAGGGAGCGCGGCATCTCCCACGAAGAGATGCACTCCGAGGTGGAGTATATCGTGGCCCACGGCATCGCCAGCCGCGTCAGCGGTGAGCGGGTCGTCATCGGCAGCCACCACTTCGTCTTTGAGGACGAGCACTGCACCATCCCCGAGGACGAGCGCGAGAAGTTCGATAACCTCGAGCCGGAGTATTCTCACCTCTATCTGGCCGCTTCGGGCCGTCTGGCCGGCGTCATCTGCATCGCCGACCCGCTGCGTCCGGAAGCTTCCCGCGTGCTGCGCGCTCTGCGCGGCCTCGGCATCACCAACACCGTCATGATGACCGGTGACAGCGAGCGCACCGCCGCCGCCATCGCAAAGCAGGTGGGTGTGGACCAGTTCTTCGCCGAAGTCCTGCCCGAGGACAAGGCTGCTTTCGTCCAGAAGGCCAAGAGCGAGGGCCACACCGTCGTGATGATCGGCGACGGCATCAACGACTCCCCCGCCCTCTCTGCCGCTGACGTCGGCATCGCCATCAACTCCGGCGCTGCCATCGCCCGCGAAATCGCAGACGTGACCATCAAGGCCGACAGCCTCGAGGAGCTGGTCATCCTCAAGACCATCGCCAACTCCCTGCAGCGCCGTGTCAGCGCCAACTACCACTTTGTGCTGACCTTCAACTCTGCCCTCATCGCGCTGGGGGCAATGGGCATCCTGCAGCCTGCGTCCTCTGCTATGCTGCACAACCTCTCCACCATCGGCATCAGCCTCAAGAGCATGACCAACCTCATCCCCGAGGAAAAGGCTCAGAAGGCTCTGGCCGAAAAGAACTAAATCCCATCAGATACAAAAATACCGGCTGTGCATCCAACACAGCCGGTATTTTTATGTTCAGATATTACTCAAGGCCGATCTGCTGGGCGTACTCTTCCAGCAGCTCCCGCTCGAGGAAGGGGGTCTTGACGCCCTCGCGGTCACGGTAAGTCTCATGGCCCTTGCCGATGACGGCGATAAGGTCGCCCTCCTGTGCATGGTCAACAGCATAATGCAGGGCGTCGAGGCGGTCAGGAATCTCCACGAACTTTGCGTCCGGGTTGCCCTTGTTCATGCCCACGCGGATGTCGGCGATGATGTCTTCCACCTTCTCAAAGCGGTTGTTGTCCTCCGTGAGGATGGAGAAATCGGCCATCTTGGCACAAATTTCGCCCATGCCGTAGCGGCGCAGCTTGGAGCGGTTGCCGCCGCAGCCGAACACCACCACGAGGCGGTGGGGGGCGTAGGCCCGCAGAGTAGTGAGCAGGCTCTCGGTGGAGACTTCGTTGTGGGCGTAGTCCAGCAGGATGGTGAACTTCCTGCTGATGGGGACCAGCTCCACGCGGCCCTTGACTACACAGCGGCCCAGACCTTCGTAGATGGCCTCATCAGGCAGGCCCAGCACCTTGCCCACAGTGAGAGCGGCCAGCGCATTGTAGACGCTGAACTCGCCGGGCATATTCACCTTGACGTCCATATCATCCTTGCCGGAGACATGGAACTGGACGCCGAGGAAGTCATGGGTGCGGAGCAGCTGGTAAGTACCGGCGCGGTAGTCGGCCTTCTCGCTGCAGCCGTATGTCACCAGCTTGCAGGTGTGGCCTTCCAGCAGGGCCTCGGTGTTCTCGTCGTCGATGTTCACGACGCCGGTGGTGCAGCGCTTGAAAAGCTGACCCTTCCAGCTGCGGTATTCTTCAAAGGTCTTGTGCTCGCCGGGGCCGATGTGGTCGGGAGAGAGGTTCGTGAAGACGCCGATGTCGTAATGGATGCCCGCCACGCGGTCCATCATGAGGCCCTGGCTGGACACTTCCATCAGCGCCGTGTCGCAGCCGGCGTCCAGAAACTCCCGGAAAGTCTTCTGCAGCTCGTAGCTCTCAGGGGTGGTGTTGGCCGTCTCCTGATGGTGGCCGAGGAAGTAGATGCCGTTGGTGCCGATCATGCCCACTTTGCGGCCTGCGGCTTCCAGCACGCTCTTTATCATGTGGGTGGTGGTGGTCTTGCCCTTGGTGCCGGTGACGCCGATCATGGTCATCCGGCGGGAGGGGTTGCCGAACAGGTTGCCGCTCATGAGTGCCAGCGCATAGCGGCTGCTCTCCACCTTCAGCACGGCAGCGCCGGGGACGGTGGAAAGGTCGATGTCGTGCTGGACCACCAGCGCCGTCACGCCGTCGGCCACGCACTGGGCGGCGTAGTCGTGGCTGTCCCGCTGGGTACCCACGATGCAGACGAAAAGCCGGCCCGGGGCCGCCTTGCGGCTGTCGTAGATGATGTCCTCGATGTCAAGTTCAAGGCTGCCCTGCACCAGCGTATAGGACACGCCCTCCAACAGTTGTTCCAGTTTCATCGTTCAAATGCTCCTTATTGCTGTTCTGCCGCTGCGGCAGTGGGGTCTTCGGCGGGCGCGGCTTCCGCGCCCTCAGTATCGGGTTCGGTGCCGGAGGCTTCCTCCGGCTGGCTCTCAGCTTCTGCCTCCGCCGGAGCGGCTGGCTCTTCCGGGGCCGTCCAGCCCGAGGGCAGGGTCGGCTCACCCTGTGCGAAGCGGAATTTGCGGCTGGAAGAGGCGCTCAGGTGGCTCAGATCCAGCATACCGGTGTCGGTGGGCGAGCAGCCCTTGCCGTCCTCGTTGAGCAGGACATACTTTGCCAGCCGGAGTTTGTAGTCCAGCTCATTCAGGGTACCCAGAAGCACGCTGATGCGGCCCTGATACAAAAACGCCATCTGCTCCGGGTCCTCGAACTCGATGCGGGTGACATCCGCCCCCAGCTCACTGCTGTCCAGTGCGGTCAGCAGAGTGTTCAGGGACTCGAGCCGCTTATCCGTGGGCGGTCCGGCCTCGCTGGATGCGGCGCTGTCAGACGCCGCGCTGCCCGAAGACGGGCCGGACGGTCCTGTCTCAAATTCCAGCTGTGTACCCGGCGTCGTGGATACCGGCTCGCCGCCGCAGAGGATGATAAGGTCCGGCTGGGCCGAATCCTTATCCAGTATCTTCAGCCCCGCAGAAAGGCTCAGCCAGCCGCTGGACGTCTGCATGGCGTAGACGGCAGTGGCTGCGTTGGTCCGCACCACTACGGTGTTAGGGTAATCCCGCTCCACCCGGATATTTTCCAGCAGCGGGAACTGCTTTTCCAGCGCAGCGGCCTTTTCGGCGGGGTCGAAGCTGAAGATGTTCTCTTCCGCGTGGACGCCCAGCGCCTGCAGGATCTCAGCGCTGGAATATCCGCCCACCTCCTGCACCACCTCTCCATCGACCGCCACTTCTAAGGTGTTTATCTTGAAGAGCATGGTCACGGTGAGGTAGACGCCCACCCCGATGACGCAGAGCAGCAGCGCCAGCGCCGTCAGGCGGCGGATGGCCCTGCGGCGGCGGACAGCGGCACGAGTCAGACGGCGCTTTTTTCTGCCCTCCCGCCGGGCCGGGCTGCGGAGGTTCGCCTCCGTGGGGCGGTAGCGCCCGCCGCTCTGAGGCCTCCGGGCGCTCTGGACGTTCTGGGGCCGCTGGCCATTGCGGGGGCGGCTCCCATTTGTGGGGTAGGCGGTCGTGTTCTGACGGGGCCGCTGGCTTCTCTGCTGGCCCTGACGGCGGCTCTGGTTCTGGTTATTGGGCCGTCGCGCCGTCTGCTGGGGAAACTGGATGCTGTTGTCCGCATATCCCGAGCTGTGGTTTTCGAACGTCACATTGCCGCCCGAGAAGTCCAGCGTCTGCTCCTGATAGCCCTGCGTCCGGCGGCGGTTCTGATTCGAGGGACGCCGGTCCTGCGTCCAGTCGTAGGCTTTGCGGGACTTTCCCTGCCGCCGGGCGCTGTTCTGCTGGATCGAACTGCTGGGGCGTCGGCTGTTGTTCCGATCCTGCTGCATGGTGCGGCGTCGCCTCCTTTCCGTCTGATTATTTTATCACAAGAGTGCTGCCGAATCAATCACGGCGTCTTGACCAGTTTCATCAGGGCGTCGGCGATGCGGTCGAGGCTGTCGTCCACCGAAAGGGTGCGGGCGTTCTTGCCCATGGCAGCCAGCTTGCCCGGCTCGGCCAGCAGGCCGGAGACGGTCGAGACCAGCTTCTCGCCGGTCAGATCCTTTTCCTCGATGACCACAGCGGCACCGGCCTTCTGCAGCTCCATGGCGTTGTAATACTGGTGGTTCTCCGCCACATTGGGGCTGGGGATGAGGATGGCGGCGCGGCCCTCGGCTTCCAGTTCGGCCAGCGTCAGCGCACCGGCACGGCTGATGACGAGGTCGGCAGCGGCCAGCAGCTCGGGCATATTGTTGATATA
>ENA-OZGP01000027-OZGP01000027.1-human-gut-metagenome-genome-assembly--contig:-NODE-27-length-42715-cov-7.928364_pt1 | contig 42715 bp, 39 predicted proteins | sample MGYA00245122_ERZ653669 | MGnify/ENA primary metagenome ERZ653669 (study PRJEB26926, sample SAMN06165247) | human gut metagenome | biome: ENVO:00009003; feature: ENVO:2100002; material: ENVO:00002003... | reverse complement strand
CAGCTGCGCGCTTCTATGCTAAGATGTTTGTAGTTCATACGTGTCTCCTTTTGGTATTTTGTTTTTGTGGTGATTACATTCTACCAGAGATTCGTATGAACTTCTTTTCTTTTTTCTATTGCACTTGATCGTATAATTCACCGCTTGTGCCCCGCGCGGTTTTGTGCTACATTAAGAGAACATACACAGCGTGAATTTACACAGAAAGGCGGGAGCCCCATGGATGTTCTGCGTTTCAAACAGGCCAATTGCAAAAACTGCTACAAATGCGTCCGGTTCTGCCCGGTCAAGTCCATCCGCGTCTATCAGGGTCACGCACAGATCATTTCCAGTGACTGCATTCTCTGCGGCAACTGCGTGTCCGTCTGCCCGCAGCATGCCAAGGAGGACATCAGCGACGTCGCGCAGATCCAGAAGCTGATCGCATCCGGCCAGCAGGTCGTTGTGAGCGTCGATTCTTCCTACATTGCCTATTTTGACACCCCCGGTTTTTCGGGCATCGAAGAGCCGCTGAAAAAGCTCGGCTTTGCGGCGGCACATGAAACAGCGGAGGGCGCCTATCTGGTCAAGAAGCAGCTCGAGGAGCTCGCGCGTCAGCCGGGCGATGCGCCGATCATTACATCCGGCTGTTCGACGATCGTGCTCTATGTGGAAAAGCATCTGCCGGAGGCGCTGCCATATTTGGCTCCGGTGCTCTCCCCGATGCAGGCGCATGCCGTGCTGCTGCGCAAGCGTTATCCGGGCGCGACCATTGTATACATCAGCCCGTGTATCTCCAAGAAGGAGGAGACGACGCGCTTTGAGAGCGTCGGTGCCGATTACGACATCACGTTCACGGAGCTTGAGGACTGGATGCATGAGGCCGGTGTTGCTGTTAACCCCAACGTCCCGGCCGATGAGCCGATGCTTTCGCGCGGTTATACGATCACAAACGGCGTTCTGCACTCCATGTCGCTCAATTCCGGGCGCGATTATCTGTTCCTTGACGGTCTGGATGACAGCATCCAGACGCTCAAGAGCGTCGTCAACGGCAATCTGCGCAACTGCTTTATTGAGATCGCTGCCTGCCACGGAAACTGCGTCGGCGGTCTCGCTTTTCGGCAGAAGCACACAAACCTGCTCGAATCGCGCCGCCGCGTGATCAAGAGCGCCGGCGGCGAAAGAAACTTCGACATTCAGGAGCCGGTGGATATGCACCGCGCGCTCATAGACAAGAAGCACCCGGTCGACTTACCGCCAGACTCTGTTATTAACGGGATCCTGCGCAAAATGGGCAAATTCAGCCCGGCGGATGAGCTCAACTGCGGTCTGTGCGGCTACCGCACCTGCCGCGACAAGGCCATCGCCGTCTATGAGGGCCGCGCTGAGATCAGCATGTGCATGCCATATATGAAAGAGCGTGCAGAGACCTACTCCGAGAAGATCATCAACGTCTCCCCGGAGGGCATTGTCACTGTCGGCAAAAAGCTGAAGGTCAAGCAGATCAACAAAGCGGCTTGCAAGATTTTCGGCATCAAGGATCCGGCGGACATCATCGGCTATCCGGTCTCGCGCATTATGGATGAGTATGATTTCGTGAAGATGATCAGCCAGGAGGAGACGCAGGTCACGGACGAGGTGTTCCTTGCTGATTATAACGTCTACCTCGAGCGTATTTTCATCTGCGACCCGGAGCGGACGCTTTTCACCTGCATCATGCGTGATGTGACGAAGGCGCGCCAGCGCCGCAACAAGATCCAGAAGACGAAGATCCACGCGGCCGATCTGGCAGATGACATCATCGCCAACCAGCTGCGCATCGTCCACGAGATCGCGAGCCTGCTCGGAGAGACGGCAGCGGAGACCAAGGTGGCGGTCCACGACCTGAAGGAGGCCATCATGCTCGATGAGGACGGCGACGATGATGCGTAAACGAATCAATCGCTGCAGGAACACGGTCTGGGACATCAGCGTCATCAGCCGCAACAAAAACGGGGAGACGCTCTGCGGAGATCAGTGCGCGCTCGAATGGGACGGAAACGATGCGACGGTCATCCTCTCCGACGGCCTCGGCAGCGGCGTCAAGGCCAACATTCTCTCCACGCTGACAACGACCATGCTCACGACCATGCTCAAGGGCAGCGTGCCCATTGACGAGTGCGTTACGACCGTGGCGGAGACGCTGCCCATGTGCAAGGAGCGCAAGCTCGCCTATGCGACCTTTACGATCCTGCAGACGGCCGGCACCCGCGTGCGCCTGATCCAGTATGATAACCCGAACGCCGTATTTGTGCATAACGGTGCGATCACAAAATATAACTATTCCGTCAACTTTATTCAGGAAAAGGAGCTGCACGAGAGCTACCTGCATTTTGACGTGGGAGATATGCTCGTGCTCTTCAGCGACGGGGTGTCGGAGGCCGGACGCGGCGTGACGACGGACGCCGGCTGGGCGCAGCAGGATATTGAGGATTTTATCCTGCGTAACTATTCGTCTAACGTCTCCTCGCAGCGCATGGCGGCCAGCATCCTTTCGACCGTCAAGACCCTGGACATGGACGCCATGCATGATGATACGACCGTTGTTGTCGCGCGTCTGCGCGAGCGCTGTCCGGTCAACGTCATGATCGGGCCGCCCGAGCGCAAGGATGACGATCTGAGCACGATGCGCCTGTTTTTCGGCAAGGATGGCAAGCACGTTGTCTGCGGCGGCACCACAGCCAACGCTGTCGCGGCATATCTGGGCGTAAAGGTGCACACGCTGCCAGGCAGCGGCACGGAGGAGGTTCCGCCGATGAGCGAGATCCACGGCGTGGATCTGACCACCGAGGGTATCGTAACCGTCAATGTGACGATGGAGCGCATCAAGGACTACCTCGCCGACGGCATGTACACACTCGAGCTCGCCCGCATGAAAGATGGCGCGTCCAGGCTTGCGCTCATGCTGCTCGAAGAGGCAACGGAGGTCAATGTCCTCTTTGGCAACGCGAGCAACCTCGCCCAGCAGGATACGGAGTTCAGCTTTGAGCGCAAGCTGCAATTGGTGCAGGAGCTGCGCGATATGCTGACCTTGGCCGGTAAAACAGTCAAAATGAGCATCTGCTGACAGATGCCGATATTCACGGAGTGACCCAAACGAATGAAGATCCGAACTATTTTTGCAGTATTGCTGTGTAAACTCGCGCGCGGCCTGCTGCGGCTGCTGCGCCGCGGCGGCACGGCGTTTCCCGGCCGGGTGGCGCTGAAGGTATATCCGCAGGTGCTCGGCGTGCTCTCGCAGGGCGTGCGCGTGATCCTCGTCACCGGTACGAACGGCAAAACGACCAGCTCCCGCATGATCGAGCAGGCGTTCGCCGACGCGGGGCTCAATTACTTTGCCAACCGCTCCGGCGCGAATCTCATCTCCGGCATCACGGCGGAGTTTGCCATGCACAGCACCCTGACCGGACGGCCCAAGTGCCAGTTCGCCGTCATCGAATGTGACGAGGCGGCGTCCAAAACGGTGCTGAAGTATCTCAAGCCGGAAGTCATTGTGGCCACGAACGTGTTCCGTGACCAGCTTGACCGCTACGGCGAGATCACGCACACGCTCAACAACATCCTCGAGGGCATCCGTCACACACCGGAGAGCACACTATGCATCAATGCCGACTGTTCGCTTATTGCCTCCATCCCGGCACAGGTGCCGAATCCGGTCGTGCGCTTCGGCGTGAACGTGCCGCTCGGCGGCGACGACCTGACGGAGATCTCCGACGCGCCGCACTGCATTCACTGCAAAACGGAGTATATCTATGACTACCGCACGTACGGCCATCTCGGCGCGTTCCGCTGCCCGAAGTGCGGCTATCACCGTGAGGAGCCGCAGGTCGCCGTTACAGCTGTGCAGGCGCTCGGTGTGGATACGAGCGATGTCACCATGTCCATCGGCGGGCGGGAATACGCCGTGCACATCAACCTGCCGGCGGCGTATAACGTCTACAATGCCGTCGGGTCGGCGGCGGCGCTGTACGCATTCGGTTTCGCGCCAGAGGCGATCGTGCATGCGCTCGGCGCGTTCGGCTGCGGCTTTGGCCGCATGGAGAAGTTCGACCTGCGCGGCACGCCCGGGCGCATGATGCTCGTCAAAAACCCGGCCGGCTGCAACCAGACCATGCGCTACCTTGCCGGGCTGAACGAGGATGCGACGTTTGTCGTCTGTCTCAACGACCGGGACGCCGACGGCACGGATATTTCATGGATCTGGGACGCGGACTTTGAGCGGCTCGCCGCCATGGGCGAGCACCTGCGGCAGGTGTTCGTATCCGGCACGCGCGCCGATGAGCTGCGCCTGCGCTTGAAATATGCGGGGGTGGATGAGGCAAAGATCCAGGTATTTTACGACTATGGCCCGCTGATCGACGCCATGTGCACGTCGGAATACCCGGTGTTCATCATGCCGACGTATACGTCCATGCTGGACCTGCGCGGCCGGCTGCAAAAGCAGCTCGGCGGAAAGGAGTTCTGGGAATGAGCGAGAAGACCCTGCGCATCTGCCACCTGTACCCGGACCTTCTGAACCTCTACGGCGACCGGGGCAACATTCTCTGTATGCGCCGCCGCCTGGAGTGGCGCGACATCGGCGCCGAGGTGACGGAGGTCACGGTCGGCGAGCAGGCGGATTTCACGCAGTTTGACCTGTTTTTCATCGGCGGCGGTCAGGACTTTGAGCAGGAGGTGCTCCTGTCCGACCTGAAAGCCGGAAAAGGCGGCGAGATCAAGGCTGCCATCGCCGACGGCAAGACGTTTCTGACCATCTGCGGCGGCTACCAGATGCTCGGCAGCTACTACCGCACGTGGGACGGCAAGCAGTGTGATTTCATCGGCGCGATCGATTATTACACCGTTGGTTCGAAGGAGCGCATGATCGGCAACTTCCTTTTTGAATGTCTGCCGGAGTCCGGCGGCAGCACGGTCGTCGGCTTTGAAAACCACAGCGGCAAGACCTACCTCGGCAGCGGCGTGTCACCGCTCGGCAAGGTGCTCGCCGGCGGCGGCAACAACGGGGAGGACGGCTTTGAGGGCGTGCGTTATCAAAACGTCTTCGGCACGTACAGCCACGGTCCGGTGCTGCCGAAAAACCCCGCGTTTTGCGACCATCTGCTCACAACGGCGCTGCAGCAGCGCTATCCGGAGCTGGAACTCCAGCCGCTGGACGATGCGGCCGAGCTCGCCGCGCACAACACCATGCGCGACCGGCTGCTGAAAAAATAACTGCACGGGAAATGGGCGCATCCGTCTGGATGCGCCCACCGTGTGTTTTCGGTTAAAAATCCTCGGGTATCGGAATGTCAGCGCGTGGCACCTTGTCCCAGGAAAAGTCCGCCGCCAACTCCGCAGCCGTCACCGGCGCGTCCGTCGGCCGCAGTCCGGCGAGCTTTGCGAGCTTGCCGGTCAGCTGCTCCGGCGTATATTTTTGCCGCAGGGCCTCCATGTTCAGGTCGCCCTCACGCTTGGAGAGTTTGCGCCCGTCCGGCGCAACGAGCAGCGGCGCGTGCGCATACTCCGGCGCGCGGCCGCCGAGTGTTTCAATCAGCCAGATCTGCCGGGGCGTGGAGTCGAGCAGATCCCGTGCGCGCACGACGCGCGTGATGCCCATCTCCAGATCGTCCACGCTCACGGCAAGCTGGTAGGCGAACACGCCGTCCGAGCGCCGGATGAGAAAATCATCGCGCCCGCGCCGCAGCTCCATTTTCTGCGGGCCGTAGTGCCCGTCGATGAAGGAAATGTCCGCATCGGTCACTTCCAGCTTTTTCGCCGCGTTCCGGCCCATGCGCAGGCGCGCCTGCACCTCCTGAACCGTTAGTGTCCGGCAGGGGCAGCCGGCCTCGCGCGGCTCGCCGGGGTGCGGCGCGCTGGCGGCCAGCCGCTCGGCGCGGCTGCAGTAGCAGTCATATACCATCCCGCGCTCCGTCAAAGCGTCCAGCGCGGCGGTGTAGCGCTCCGTGCGCGTGCCCTGACGGCTGTCCTGCGAGCCGGGGCGCCAGCCCTCGTCCCAGTCAAGCCCGAGCCAGAGCAGGTCGTCGGCCATGAGCTCTGCGTAGTGCTCCCAGCTCCGCTCCGGGTCGAGATCCTCAAGGCGGAACACCATCGTCCCGCTGCGCGCGCGCACATCCAGCCATGCCAGCAGAAACGTCAGCACATTGCCCAAATGCAGCCGCCCGCTCGGGCTGGGCGCAAAGCGGCCACGGATTGTGTTATCCGGCATCGGTCATCCCTCCGGTCATTTTCTGAGTGCATTATAGCATACCTACGCTCGCGTGCAATGCTTTTAGGGTCAAATCCCTTGAAACCATGCGGGAAATCGGATATAATAAAGTGTTATTATCAGCGGAGGGATGTCTCATGGCGAAATCATCCATCGAAAAAACAAATGTCATGCGCCTGCTCGACCAGAAGAAGGTGCCCTACACGCCGCACACATATCCGCACGGCGACGATGCGGTGGACGGCGTGACCGTCGCGCAGATGACGGGCATGGACCCGGCGAAGGTGTTCAAGACGCTGGTCGCCCGCGGCGCGAGCAAGACGCCGTACGTGTTCGTCATCCCGGTCGCGTGCGAGCTTGACCTCAAGAAGGCGGCGAAGGCCGTGGGGGAGAAGTCCGTCGCCATGCTGCACGTTTCCGAGCTTACGCCCCTGACGGGCTATGTGCGCGGCGGCTGCTCGCCGGTCGGCATGAAAAAGCAGTTTCGCACGGTCTTTGCCGCGCAGGCGCTCGCGCAGGAGACGATCCTCGTCAGCGCCGGCAAGATCGGCTATCAGGTCGAGACCGCGCCGCAGACGCTCATCGCGCTCGTGCGCGCGACTACGGCGGATCTGACCATCGAAGAATCCTAAGCAACCACGGAGGCACCCATGCGGGATCATATCGTTATCAAAGGCGCGCGGGAGAACAATCTCAAGAACATTGATGTGGAAATTCCGCGCGATGCGCTGGTCGTCATGACCGGCCTTTCCGGCTCCGGCAAGTCGAGCCTTGCGTTCGACACCATCTTTGCCGAGGGCCAGCGGCGCTATATGGAGAGTTTGTCCTCCTATGCGCGCCAGTTTCTCGGCCAAATGGACAAGCCGGACGTCGATTCCATTGAAGGCATGAGCCCGGCCATTTCCATCGACCAGAAGACTACCAGCAAGAATCCGCGCTCGACCGTCGGCACGGTCACGGAGATCTACGACTATCTGCGTCTGCTCTGGGCGCGCGTCGGCGTGCCGCACTGCCCGAAGTGCGGCAAGGAGATCCGCCGCCAGACGGTGGACCAGATCGTCGATCAGATTGCGGCGCTGCCGCAGGCGACGCGTGTGCAAATTTTAGCGCCGGTCGTCCGCGCCAGAAAAGGCGAGCACCAGAAGGTGTTCGACGATGCCCGCCGCGGCGGCTATGTCCGCGTGCGGGTCGACGGCAGCATCTATGACCTGACGGAGGTCATCCCGCTCGACAAAAACCGCAAGCACAATATCGAGATCGTGGTCGACCGCGTCGTCATCCGCCCGGACCAGAATCGCCGCCTGACGGACGCCGTGGAGATCGCGTCCGCGCTCTCCGGCGGCCTCGTGCTGGCGGACATTCCGGAGGAAAATCGCGAGATCCTCTTCTCGCAGAACTATGCCTGCGACGACTGCGGTATCTCGATCGAAGAGCTCACGCCGCGCATGTTCTCGTTCAACAGCCCCTATGGTGCCTGCCCGACCTGCGGCGGCCTCGGCACGCGGCTGCGCATCGACCCGGCGCTCATCATCCCGGATCCGTCGAAGTCGCTCCTCGAGGGCGGCGTTACGGCCAGCGGCTGGAACAGCGTCAAGGGTGACAGCATCAGCCGGATGTACTACGAGGCGCTGGCGGAAAAATATCACTTTGACCTCACCACGCCGATCGGCGACCTGCCGGAAAACGTGCGCCAGGTCCTGCTCTACGGCACTGGCGGCGAGGAGCTTACACTGCATTATGACACGAACCGCGGCACCGGTGTGCTGCGCCGCCCGTTCGAGGGCATCGTCTGCAACCTCGAGCGCCGCTATCAGGAGACGCAGAGCGAGGCCATGCGCGCGTCGATCGAGTCCTGCATGGCGGAGACCGCCTGCCCGGACTGCCACGGTGCGCGGCTGCGGCCGGAGGTGCTGGCCGTCACAGTCGGCGGGCTGAACATTTCGGAATTCACCGCGCTGCCGATCACGGAGGAGCTGGCGTTCCTGGATAAGCTCGCCCTGAGCGAGAAGGACGCCAAAATTGCCGACAGCATCCTGCGCGAGGTGCGCTCGCGGCTGCATTTCCTGCAGAGTGTCGGTCTGCAGTACCTGACGCTCGCGCGCTCGGCGGCAACGCTGTCCGGCGGCGAGAGCCAGCGCATCCGGCTTGCAACGCAGATCGGCTCGTCGCTCATGGGCGTGCTGTATATTCTCGACGAGCCGTCCATCGGTCTGCACCAGCGAGACAATGAAAAGCTGCTGGCCACGCTGCGTGAGCTGCGCGACCTGGGCAACACGCTCATCGTCGTCGAGCACGACGAGGACACCATGCGCGCGGCGGACTATCTCATCGACATCGGCCCCGGCGCGGGTGTGCACGGTGGGGAAGTGGTCTGCGCCGGCACACCGGAGGAGGTCGCGCGCTGCGAGCGCTCCATCACCGGGCAGTATCTGTCCGGAAAAAAGAAAATTCCTGTGCCCGCACAGCGCCGCACCGGAAACGGCCATGCGCTTGTGATCCGCGGCGCGGCCGAGCACAATCTCAAGCACGTGGATGTGGAGATCCCGCTGGGGGTCATGACGTGCGTGACCGGCGTGTCCGGCAGCGGAAAATCTTCGCTCGTCAACGAGGTGCTGTATAAAACACTCGTCGGCAAACTCAATCACGCCAAGGAGCGTCCCGGGAAATGCGATGGGATCGATGGAGTGGAGTATCTCGACAAGATCATCAACATCGACCAGAGCCCCATCGGCCGCACGCCGCGCTCCAACCCGGCGACGTATACCGGCCTGTTTGACGATATCCGCGCACTCTTCGCCTCCACACAGGACGCAAAGCTGCGCGGCTATGGCGCCGGGCGCTTCTCGTTCAACATCCGCGGCGGCCGCTGCGAGGCCTGCTCCGGCGACGGCCTGCTGAAGATCGAGATGAACTTCCTGCCGGATGTCTACGTGCCCTGCGAGGTCTGCAAGGGCAAGCGCTACAACCGCGAGACGCTCGAGGTGCACTACAAGGGCAAGAACATTGCCGAAGTGCTGGACATGACCGTCGAGGAAGCGCTCGCGTTTTTCCAGAACCAGCCGAAGATCCGCGACCGGCTGCAGACGCTCATGGACGTCGGCCTCGGCTATGTCAAGCTCGGCCAGCCGTCCACGACGCTCTCCGGCGGCGAGGCACAGCGCATCAAGCTCGCGACGGAGCTCTCCAAGCGCAGCACCGGCCGGACGATCTACGTCCTCGACGAGCCGACGACCGGCCTGCATGTGGCGGACGTCGCACGTCTGATCGATATTCTTGACCGCCTGACCGATGCCGGCAACACGGTGCTGGTCATCGAGCACAACCTGCACGTCATCAAAGTGGCCGATCACATCATTGACCTCGGCCCGGAGGGCGGCGACGCGGGCGGAAACATCGTTTTTACCGGCACACCGGAGGACTGCGCGCGCTGCACCGAGAGCTATACCGGCCAGTTTTTGAAAAAAGAACTCGAAAGTTAACGGCCAAGCCCCCTTTCTCATAGGCTGAAAGGAGAGGGGGCGGGGAACATGGTCATTCAGATCACCTTATGCGTCCTGCTGATCCTGGGCTTTGCCTGGCTGCTGTGGATGCTCAGCGGCGCGCTGCTCACGCCGGTGCGCTCCGGCCGGAGCACGCGCATCACGCTCGTCGTGCGGGCGCACGGGGACGCACCGGAACTGGAAAATCTCCTGCGCGGTGCTCTGTGGCTGCGTGACAGCGGCACGGTCGCGGCGGACATTCTGCTCATGGACTGCGGCCTTACGGAAGAAGCTGCTGCGCTGGTCGAGCGCCTTGCACGCCGGTGCGGAGATCTGAAGCTGTGCAAAACGGAGGAGTTTTGCCGATGGATGCAAACACCAATCCAATAGAATTATGCGGCACCGTCGCGGCGGTCATCTATCAGAACGAGGAAAACGGCTACACCGTCCTCAAGTTGGACGTGGACGACGGCAGCCAGACGATGGTCGTCGGCTGCATTCCGTACGCCGTGCCGGGCGAGTCCATGATCGTCACCGGCAGCTGGATGACGCACCCGGTGCACGGCCAGCAGTTCAAGGCCGAATTTGCCGAGCGCACCATGCCGGAGACGGCGGACGCGATCTATGCCTACCTCGCCGGGCGCGCCGTGCACGGCATCGGCCCGGCGACGGCGTCGCTGCTTGTATCGCGCTTCGGCGCCGACACGTTAAATGTACTGGAGTACGAGCCGGAAAAGCTCACGGCCATCAAGGGCATCAGCCTTTCCAAGGCGAAGACCATGTCGGCCAATTTCCGCCGTCAGGCGGGCATGCGCCGCTTGATCGAGTTTCTGGCCTCGGCGAATATCCGCCCGGTCATTGCCCTGCGGATGTACCAGTATTACGGTGACGAGGCCCTGCAGCTCGTGCAGGATAACCCCTACATACTCGTCTCGGACGCCATCGGCGCCACGTTTCAAGAGGCGGACGCGCTGGCGCTCGGCCACGGCTTTGACGACCAGAGTGCGGAGCGTGTCGCCGCGGCGACGCTGTATGAGCTCGCTTATAACGCCATTCGCGGCCACTGCTTCATCTCGTACCGCAATCTGCTGGCAGCGACGTCGCAGCTCAGCGGCGTGCCGGACGAGCTGGTCGCCCAGAGCGTGGACACGCTTGTAGAGAGCGGCGAACTGGTGCGCGAGCGCGTCGCGGGGTGCGATGGGTGCTATCTCGCACGCCTGCACGAGGCGGAGGCATACACGGCCGAGCGGCTGCTCGCTATGGCGCAGAATGAATACCGCCGCATGCCGGATACGGAAAAAATCGCGGCACAGATTGAAGCGCAGCTCGGCCTGACTTTTGCCGAGCAGCAGAAGGAAACGCTCCACCTTGCGTGTCAGCACCAGGTCATCGCCATCACCGGTGGCCCCGGCACCGGCAAGACGACGTCTATCCGGGCGATCCTCGCTCTGTTTGATGTGCTCAAGCTCGACACCCAGCTTGCCGCCCCGACCGGCCGCGCCGCCAAGCGCATGAGTGAGCTGACCGGCCGGAGCGCGCAGACGATCCACCGCCTGCTCGAGGCCGGCATGAGCGACGATCACCAGGACATCGCCTTCCGGCGCGACGAGGACGACCCGCTTGCGTGCGACGCCGTCATTCTCGACGAGTGCTCCATGGTGGACATCTCGCTCATGTGCGCGCTGCTGCGTGCCATGCGCCCGGATTGCCGGCTCATCCTTGTTGGCGATGCTGACCAGCTGCCGTCCGTCGGCCCGGGCAACGTTTTTTCCGATATCATCCGCAGCGGCGTCATCCCGACTGTGCGCCTGACGGAGATCTTCCGCCAGGCCGCCGGGAGCAGCATCGTCGCCTACGCGCACGCCATCAACCGCGGCGAGCACCCGAACCTTGCGCAAAACAGTGGGGACTTTTTCTTCCTCCGGCGTACAGATCCGCAGAAAGCGGCCGATACGGTCGTGGAGCTGTGCAAAACACGCCTGCCGAATAATATGAAGATCCCGCCGTCGGACATTCAGGTGCTCACGCCGACGCGCAAGTATGACACCGGCATGGCGGCGCTGAACGTGCGCCTGCAGGCGGCACTTAACCCGCCGGCCGACGGAAAGAAGGAACGCCGCTTCGGCGAAATTATTTTCCGCGAGGGCGACCGCGTGATGCAGATCCGCAATGATTACGACATCGTGCTCAAAAACCCGGACGGTACGACAGCCGGGACTGGGGTCTATAACGGCGACGTCGGCCAGATCACGGCCATCGACCCGCAGACGGAAACGCTCGCCGTCTGCTACGACGGCAAGACCGCGACCTACGGCTTCGAGATGCTCAACGAGCTCGAGCACGCGTGGGTCATGACGGTGCACAAATCGCAGGGCAGCGAGTACCGCGCGGTCGTGCTCTGCATCGGAAAAGCCGGGCCCATGCTGCTCACGCGCAGTGTGCTCTATACGGCCATCACGCGCGCCAAGTCCCTGCTCATCGTCGTCGGCGACGAGGGTGTGGCTTATCATATGATTGACAATCAGGCACAGACCCGGCGCTACAGCGGCCTGCGTGCCCGGCTCTGCGGGGAGTGCGGTGAAGCATGAAAGTGATCTCGTTCCTGCTCGACCTGCTCTATCCGCCGCGGTGCGCGTTCTGCCATGACTTTCTCGAGACCAGCCGCGAGGGTGTCTGCGCACACTGCAGGACCGGTCTGCCGTTTGCACAAAATGGTGGACGGCAGCACTTCCCGTTCATTCCGGCATGTGTCTCTCCGCTTAATTATGAGGGCAATGTGCGCGAATCGCTGCTGCGCTATAAATTTGGCGGCGCGACCGGGTACGCAAAAGTCTATGGTCGACTCGTTGCCGAAACGGTGCGCACGGAGCTTCCGGGAGCGTATGACATCATCACCTGGGTGCCGCTGAGCCGCAAGCGCCTGCGCGAGCGCGGCTACGATCAGGCGCGCCTGCTGGCGAAAGCGACGGCAAAGACACTCGGCATGCCGCTCACGCCGACGCTCTATAAGCAGCGCAACACGCAGCCGCAGTCCGGCACCGGCGACGCTGCCAAGCGCCGCGCGAACATTACCGGGGCTTACCGCATGAAAAAGGGTGCGGATGTGACGGGAAAGCGCGTCCTGCTCATCGACGACATTGTCACAACCGGATCCACGCTCTTGGAGTGCGCGCGTGTGCTCGGCAAAGCGGGTGCGGAGCAGGTTGTCTGCGCCACGGTCGCGCGCGCGGCCGACTAAAACAGCCGCGAGACGGCTACGATTGACTATAACATCCGCTGCGCGGATGATACAGGAGTTTTGCTTTATGATGATTTTTGAACGTGACATTGCCATCGACCTCGGCACGACCAACATCCGCGTGTTTGTGCGCGGCAAGGGCATCATGCTGCGCGAGCCGTCCATCGTAGCGGTCGATAAGTACACCGGCCGGATGCTCAAGGTCGGTCAGGATGCGCAGAAAATGCTCGGCCGTACCCCGGCGAACATCGTGGCCATCCATCCGATCAGCGCTGGCGTCATCTCAGACTATGACATGACGGCGCTCATGCTCAAAGAGCTGCTCTCACGCGTGACGTCGTTCAGCCTCTTCAAGCCGCGTGTGCTCGTCACGGTGCCGAGCAGTGTGACCGGCGTGGAGGAGCGCAACGTTATTGACGCCGTCATCGAGGCCGGCGCGCGCAAGGTGTACCTCGTGGAGTCCGCCGTGGCCACGGCGGCCGGCGCGGGAGCGGACATCTCCAAGCCGGACGGCCATCTGGTCATCGACATCGGCGGCGGCACGACGGAGGTCGCGGTCGTCTCCCTCGGCGGCGTGGTCGAGAGCGAATCCATCAAGACCGCCGGCGACGCCTTTGACGAGGCGATCGTGCGCTACGTGCGCCGCAAGCACAACATCCTCATCGGCAAGCGCACGGCCGAGGAGCTCAAGATCGGCATCGCATGCCTCGTCCCACGCGCAGAAGTGGGCATTCAGGAGGTCAAGGGCCGCTGCCTGACGACCGGTCTGCCGAAGTCCATGAAGATCAGCTCCGTCGAGCTCGTGGAGGCCATTGCCGAGCCCGCGCGCGACATTCTTGAGACCATCCACATGGTGCTCGAGCGCACGCCGCCGGAGCTCGTGGCCGATCTGGCGCAAAACGGCATCATCATGGCCGGCGGCGGCAGTCTAATCTACGGCTTTGACCAGCTCGTGGAGAAGGACACCGGCATCCGCACGACGGTCGTGGACGACGCACTCTCGTGCGCAGCGTTCGGCAGCGGCAAGATGCTCATGAATCTCAACGACATGCAAGACGGTATGGTCAATCTCGCGCGCAAGCGCCAGATGAAGGCATAAACACAAAGGCCGGACATCCCCGGCCTTTTTCTGCTATGTATTATCACACTTTGAACGAGGAGCTGCGCCGCCGCTTTGGCTGCAAGGTCTATAAGCTCGCGCTCGACGGAGGCTTTACCTGTCCGAACCGGGACGGGACCATCGGCGCGCGCGGCTGCATTTTCTGTGCCGGGGACGGCTCCGGCGCCTTTGCCGCTGACCGTGCACTGGACGTCCCGCAGCAGATCGAGGCGGCCAAGGTGCGCGTGGCCGGTAAAAACGGCGGCGGCAAATACATTGCTTATTTTCAGAACTTCACGAACACTTATGGCAGTCTCGCGCACATGGAGCGCCTGTTCATACAGGCGCTTGCGCCGGAGGACGTTGTGGCGCTGTCGGTCGCCACGCGGCCGGACTGCCTGCCGGATGCCGTGATCGCGCTGCTGCAGCGGCTGAACACGGAAAAGCCCGTCTGGGTCGAGCTCGGCCTGCAGACCATCCATTCGCAGAGCGCGGCCTATATCCGCCGCGGCTACGATTTGCCGGTGTTTGACGATGCGGTCCGCCGCCTCCGCGCGGCCGGTCTGGAGGTCATTGTGCACCAGATCCTCGGCCTTCCGGGGGAGACGGATGCGCAGATGGTGCAGACCGCGCGCTATATCGGTCAGAGCGGGGCGCAGGGCATCAAGCTGCACCTGCTGCATGTGCTGCGCGGCACGGATCTGGCGGCGGACTACGCTGCCGGAAAGTTCGAGGTGCTCACGCCGGAGCACTATATCGACCTGCTCGAGCAGTGTCTGCGCGTACTCCCACCGGAGGTGGTCATCCACCGCCTGACCGGCGACGGCGCCAAGCGCGACCTCATCGCGCCGCTCTGGAGCGCGGACAAAAAGCGCGTGCTCAATGCGATCCGCGCCGCTTTCGCGCGCGACGATCTGGTGCAGGGCTCGGAACTGTAACGTTATTTCAGGTGCCGACTATGAGAAGAGAAATAGATTTCATTCATGGAATATGCGAATTCTGCAGGCGAATGGATTCGGCATATCCAGGCGCTCCAAAAGATGATATTGAAGTTAAACTCGTGGAGCATATTTCGTGCCGGGAGTTTCTCGCCTTGCGGAGTTTTGCGCGAGATTTGTGCATTGGCATTTCGAGATTTTTGACATATTCACGCGAAAACGAAACTGTCTCCATCGCCATGCGTATCAAAGACCACGGACTCTATTTGTGCAATTATTACGACCGACAAAAGCCCTACGGAACGATTGCCGCGGCTGATAGAGAAAAAGCTTTCTCAAACGTGAAATGGCTTTTCAGAAGGAAGCTGTGCGCATCACATTCGACCGCTATCTCAGGTTTGTTCCGGACATTCTCGCAGCTTTTGCATTATCAAGTGCTGACGGATGCTGCCGGGAATGAACTGCTTTGTTTATGCGATGACCATAGAAAGACCATTCCGCTTTCCGTAGAGGGCAAAACGGCATATGAGGCTGGAAACAACCACGAGCACTTGTTGGATGATATTTCGGACGAAGCGTTTTCTGAACTTGTTGCAGACGCACCTGTTCTTTGCCGGCTCATCTATTGCAATATCAAGATGCAGTATCCGCGGAGAAAGCTTGCAGTTTATGCTGCAGTAAACCGCCATGATTCCCTCACGGTTCGTTTCCATCAGGTGTGGACGGGAGAACCTCCGTACTATGATCCAGAAGATTTTTCATCCGGGGATGAACGCGTTTTTTCTGTCATCGACTAAGCGCTTTATAAAAATACTGCGGGCGGTGCTGATGCACCGCCCGCAGCTTATATAACTTGCCGTGATGAACTGTGGTAATGGTATCGACCGAGAAAATCAGATCTTGCTGTTGAGCCAGTCGAGGATGTCTGCATAAACCTCATCCTTGTTGAGCTCGTTGAGCATCTCATGGCGGCCGTCCTTGTAGAGCTTGAGCTTCACATCCTTGCAGCCGACCTTCAGGAAGCGGTTGTAGACCTTCTTGACGCCCTCGCCGTAGTTGCCGACCGGGTCGCCGTCGCCGGCCATGAAGTAGACCGGGGTGGCCTTGTTCATCTTATTGAGATTTTCCGTCTTCCAGATATACTGCAGGCCGCCCATCATATCATGGAACATGCCGGCCGTCGCCATCGCGCCGCAGAGCGGGTCAGCGATGTACTGATCCACGATCGCCTCGTCGCGCGTCAGCCAGTCGAGGTTCGTGCGCACATGGTCGTACTTCTTGTTGTAGCTGCCGAAGGCGAGCTTATCGAGCTTGGGGCTGTGGTACATCGGACCATTGTCGATCATCTCGAGCTTGGCCACGAGCTTACCGGCGGCGACGACGGCGGCCGGGTTCTGACCGGTGCCGCTGATGATGACGCCCTTGAGTCCCTCCGGGTGGTCAATGATGTAGGTGCGGGTCAGGAAGCTGCCCATGCTGTGGCCGAACAGGAAGTAGGGGACATCGGGGTACTTGGCGGCGGTCAGCTTGTGGAGCTGGTCCATGTCGCTCACAACATCGTTCCAGCCGTCCTTTTCCGCAAAGAAGCACAGCTCCTGCTCGTTTTCGGCGGTCTTGCCGTGGCCGAGGTGGTCGTTGGCGACGACGACAAAGCCGTTGTCGGCCAGAAACTCCATAAACGGGGCATAGCGGTAAATGTGCTCGGCGACGCCGTGCGCGATCTGCAAAACGGCGCGGACTTCGCCGTCGGGGGTGCATTCTCTTGCAAATACCTTGTGTTTCCCGTCAGTGGACAAAAACCTGAAATCATGAAAAGATGGCATAGCAATACTCCTCCAGTTGTGATATACTAAAAGCTATCTGAATTGTATTCCAATTGACGGATTCCGTCAAGTCTATGGAGGTTAATGTGAATTATGAACGGCTACATCATTGCACTTGACCAGGGTACAACCAGTTCCCGCTCGATTATTTTCGACAGTAAGGGCAACATTGTGTCTCTGGCGCAGTATCCCTTCACGCAGATCTACCCAAAACCGGGCTGGGTGGAACATGACCCGATGGTCATCCTTGAGAGTCAGATGCTTGCCATGAGCGAGGCGTTTGAAAAGAGCGGCCTGTCGCCGACGGACATCGCCGGCATCGGCATCACGAACCAGCGCGAGACGACGATCGTCTGGGACAAGAACACCGGCAAGCCCGTCTATAACGCAATCGTCTGGCAGTGCCGCCGCACGGCGCCCATCTGCGACCAGCTCACGGCCGACGGTCTCGGCCCGTATGTGAAGGAAAAGACCGGCCTGCTCATTGACGCCTATTTCTCCGGCACGAAGATCAAGTGGATCCTCGATAACGTTCCCGGTGCGCGCGAGCGTGCCGAGCGCGGCGAGCTGCTGTTCGGCAACGTGGATTCGTGGCTCATCTGGAATCTGACCGGCGGCCGCGCCCATGTGTCGGATTACTCCAACTGCTCGCGCACGATGCTGTTTGACATTGATAATCTCTGCTGGGACGAGGAGCTGTGCGCACGCCTCGGCATCCCGATGAGCATGCTGCCGGTGCCGGTGCCATCGTCCATGGTGTATGGGCAGGTGACGGCGGGGCTTCCGGGGCTTGAGTCGCTCGAGGGCATACCGGTCTGCGGCAGCGCCGGCGACCAGGCGGCCGCCCTGCTGGGCCAGGCATGCATCGTGCCGGGCCAGGCAAAAAATACGTACGGCACCGGCTGCTTCACGCTCATGAATACCGGCAGCAAATCCGTGCGCAGCGTCAGCGGTCTGGTCACGAGCGTTGCGTGGTCGGTCAATGGTAAGACGACCTATGCGCTCGAGGGCAGCGTGTTCAATGCCGGCAGCTCCATCCAGTGGCTGCGTGATGAGCTCGGCCTGATCGGAACGGCACACGAGTGCGACATTCTGGCCGAGAGCGTGCCGGATAACGGCGGCGTGTACCTCGTGTCCGCGTTCACCGGTCTCGGCGCACCGCGCTGGGATATGTACGCCCGCGGCGCGATCGTCGGCCTGACGCGCGGCAGCAACAAGGCACACATTGCCCGCGCTACGCTTGAGGGCATCGCCTATCAGGTCAAGGACCTTCTTGATGCCATGCAGGTTGACGCCGAGAGTCCGATCTCTGTCCTGCGCGTGGACGGCGGCGCGTCCGTCAGCTCGTTTTTGATGCAGTTCCAGGCGGATATGCTGCGTGTGCCGATCGACCGGCCGAAGCTGGTCGAGACGACGGCGTTCGGCGCGGCGTTCCTCGCCGGTCTCGCCTGTGGCGTCTGGGAGAGCGTGGACGATATTGCGCTCCTGCGCCAGTCCGACCGCATTTTCAAGCCCGAAATGGATGCCGATCAGGCAAAGCAGTATCACGATAACTGGCTGCGTGCCGTCGGCAGAGCAGAAAAGTGGAGCCAGGAATGAACCGAAACCTGTTTTTTACCCCAACGGATATTCTATTGCCGGCGCATGCGGATATGCGGCGCTGGAGCGTCATCGCATGTGACCAGTTCACGGCGGATGCCGGCTATTGGCAGACGGTGCAGAACACCGTCGGCGACGCACCGTCCACACTGCGGCTGATGCTGCCGGAGTTTTACCTCGGCAAGTGCGATGAGGGTGCGGCAACGCGCGAGATTCAGCAGACCATGCATCGTTATCTCGACGGCGGTGTATTCCGCACCGTGCCGCACAGTCTCGTGCTCGTGCAGCGCACGCTGCCGGGCGGCGCCATCCGCTGCGGTATTGTCGGCGCACTCGATCTGGAGGCGTATGATTACGCGCCGGATTCTGTCACGCCCATCCGCGCCACGGAGGGCACGGTCGCCTCGCGTCTGCCCGCACGTGTGCGCATCCGCGCGGCCGCGGCGCTGGAGATGCCGCACATCATGGTGTTTTACAGTGATCCGGATGATGCGATCTTCCGGGACGCGCTGGCGGCTGCCAACGAAACGCTGTATGATTTTGACCTCATGTCCGGCGGCGGTCACGTTCGCGGTCTGCGTGTTGCGGGCATGGATGCGGATGCGCTTGCCGCGCGCCTGTGCGCGACCGGTGTCGGCACGGACAGTGCGCACCCCATGCGATTTGCCATCGCCGACGGCAACCACAGTCTGGCGGCGGCCCGTCTGTGCTGGCTGGAAAAGAAACAGTCGCTCACGCCCGAGCAGGCAGCGGTCGATCCCGCGCGCTATGCGCTCGTCGAGCTCGTGAACCTGCACAGCCCTGCCGTGACGTTTGAGCCCATCCACCGCGTGCTCTTCGGCACCGATGCGTCCAAGTGGATGCAGACAGCGGAAGCGGCGCTGGCATCCGCGGACGGCAGCGGCTACGCGATCTCCCTGATTGCCGGGAGCGAGCGCCGGGATATTCTCGCCAAAGGTGCGTCCCTCGGCGAAGCGATTGCCGCGATGGACACGTTCTGCGCGGCCTATCTCGCGGAAAGCGGCGGCACGGTCGATTACATCCACGGTGACGATGAGGCGCTCGAGCTTGCGGCCGGCGACGGCTGCTGCGGCATCCTCATGCCGCGCATGGATAAGGCGGAGCTCTTCACGTCGGTGCTGCGCTCCGGCCCGTTCCCGAAAAAGAGCTTTTCCATCGGCCTCGGCGCGGACAAGCGCTACTACCTCGAGTGCCGCAAACTGTAATCCGCAAAAATACCACAGAAGAGACAGCCAATGCCACAGCCCACTAAGGCGATAATTTCAAACGAACAGAAAAGTGGCATTCGCAAAGGCAGCAACAGGGCTTCAACCGGCAAGGTTGGAGCCTTGTTGCTATCAGTATATATATAGTATAATCGCATCTTTGCGTTTTTGGCAACTGCCGGAGTATAATGGAAGCGTCAGGAGGTGCCGGACAATGAAAGAACAGAAGTATCACATCTATCTGACCGAGCAGGAACGGTCGGAGGTTATCAAATCCCTCATAGACCTGAAAAACGCGCTTATCCGTCAAGGCAAATACACGGATGCCGTTGACGATGTGCTGGTGAAGCTGACCGGCGCAAAGCGAAAAAAGCTGAAGGTCGTATACATCTGAATAGAGTTCGAGCCGCTTATTCCCAATCGGAGTAAGCGGCTCTTTTCATTTCAGGTATAGCTTTCCGCCAAAGAGTTTTCCTTGAAATGGCGGTTGTTTTCCAGCAGCTCATCAAAAGTTACAGGCTTAAAGCTGTTTATATCCACACCGGCATTCAAAACATTCTCCCGTGCGGCAATCAGCGGCCAGAAGTCTGCCCTCGTATCATTATGAATATGCCCGTGGATCATATATGACCGCTTCGCGTGCTTCCACGAAAGCATCGGGTAATGGCATAGCGTTAAAGAGCGCTTTCCGTCCGAGGTTTCCAAAAACCTGTCCACGCTGAAAAAATACCTTGCGTAGTCAAACTTCGTCATCCACGAGCCGTCGTGGTTGCCGACGATCAGCCGCTTCTTGCCCTTCAACCGCTTCAGGATTCCCTCCGCATTGGTGCTGCGGAAAAACATATCCCCAAGAATATATACCGTATCGTTTCCGGTCACTCTATCGTTCCAGTTTTGAATCATCGCCTCGTCCATTTCCTCGGCGGAGGCAAAGGGACGGTCGCAGAACCGGATGACATTGTAGTGACCGAAATGCGTGTCTGCCGTAAAATAAATCATCGTGTATCATCTCCCATATATAAAGTAAAAGCAGAACTGCTCACCGAACAGCCCTGCGCGAAATCAGGATAGTCCTGTACTATCCCCGTTTTCGTCTGAACTGACCGTAATTCGTTATGAAGCAAAAAGTCCGGGAGGACAAACCGAGCCTGCTTATTATCTCTTTGCTTCTGTTGCTGCCGTTCGTCATAGCTCTTGCCCTCCTTCCATAAGCCTGACCACAGTATACTATATAAATATGAACAAGTAAATCATTCAAACGCAAAGCCGCTTTTCCGTTCTCGGAAGGGCGGCTTTTTTGCTTTCCAAGGGGCACGAAAAATTTTTTCAACTTTTTTTGAAAAACACCCTCAAAAATCGCTTCCTTATTCAGAGTAAGTGAAGGGGTTCTTTCCCAACCACAATCGGGAGCCGCTTCGTGAACCTTGAAAATTGAATATACAGGCACTTGGGACATTACTTCTGATGATTAGCCCGAAGATGGGTACGCCGTGACTCCTCCATATCGGAGGACGAGCGAGAAGCCCCGATCTGAAACCCGGATTGCCACCGGGACGGCGATGACAGTCAGAAGGATAATGATACTTCTCTACGGAGCTGGCGGAGAACCCGGCAGAGGTGAAAGCCCTATGACACGGTGCAGCACACCGTGACCCAAGTGTTTCCCGGAAGGCGAAAGCCGCCGCAGGGGGCGTTGAGGACAAATACTGCGGACATATACATAGCCGTTCATTACAGGCGGCTATGAAATCTACAAAGAAGGAGGAAAACGAAAGATGCCAAACTGTAAAACCATAGCGATATGCAATCAAAAAGGCGGCGTCGGGAAAACCACCACGGCGGTCAACCTCGGAATCGGGCTTGCCATGCAGGGCAAAAAGATACTCCTCATAGACGCAGACCCGCAGAGCGATCTCACGGCCTGCCTCGGCTGGCGAGATTCAGACAGCCTGCCGCAGACGCTGACCAACAAACTGGCGGCGGTAATGCGTGAGGAAAGCCAAGACCCATTTGCCGGGATTCTCAGCCACGAGGAAAAGGTTGACCTTGTGCCGTCAAACCTTGAGCTGTCGGCGCTGGAGATGAGCCTTGTGACCGCAATGAGCCGGGAAAGCGTGATGAAGAACTATCTCAGCCAAGTAAAGGACAGCTACGATTATGTCCTCATAGATTGTATGCCGTCCCTCGGTATGATTACCCTCAACGCACTGACGGCTGCGGACAGCGTTATCATCCCCGTGCAGGCGCAATATCTGCCGGCAAAGGGAATGACGCAGCTCCTGTCCACGATTGCCAAGGTAAAAAAGCACACCAACCCGAACCTTGCCATCGACGGAATCCTGCTGACCCTTGTGGACGGCAGAACGAATCTCGCCAAAAGCACCGTGGAGGCGCTGCGGGAGAACTTCGGCTGCCGGATCAGGATTTACCGGACGACCATTCCCGTTGCCGTGAAAGCCGCAGAGGTTTCGTCCAAGGGAAAAAGCATATACGCCTATGAGCCGAACAGCACCGTGTCCAAGGCCTACGCAGATTTCACGAAGGAGGTGTTAGCCGATGGCAGGCAGAAAGAGCGACTTCACGCTTCCCACGAACACGCTCGATGACCTGTTCTCCACGCAGGAGGAACGGGACGACGCAAAGCTGGCAAAAATCCGGGACATCCCCCTGACGGAGATCGACAACTTTCCCGACCATCCCTTCAAGGTGCGGGACGATGAGGATATGTTGCAGCTTGTGGAAAGCGTCAAGGAGCGCGGAGTCATTACCCCGGCGACCGTCCGGCAGAAGGAGGACGGCAGATACGAGCTTGTTTCGGGACATCGCAGAAAACGAGCCTGTGAGCTTGCCGGGTTTGAAACGCTACGCTGCGAGGTGGTAGACCTTGACCGTGACGCCGCTACCATTCTAATGGTAGAGAGCAACTACCAGCGGTCGCAGATACTTCCCTCGGAAAAGGCGTTTGCCTACAAGATGCGCTTGGAAGCGATGAAGCGTCAGGCAGGCAGACCGAGCAAAGAAAATGGGGCAACAGTGTTGCACAATTATGAAGGGCGCAAAAGCCGAGAAATTCTTGCCGAAGAAGCCGGTGAAAGTCACGAGCAAGTTCGAAAATATATCCGCCTTACCAATCTTGTTCCCGAACTGCTTGACCTTGTGGACGAAGGCAGAATCAAGATGCGCCCTGCGGTGGAGCTTTCCTATTTGGACGAGGATAGCCAGCGGGCAGTGGTTGATGAAATCGACCTGAATCAATGCACCCCTTCTCACGATCAGACCATTCGTATGCGGAAGTTCTTCACAGATGGAAAGCTCACGCCGGAGGTGGTGTCCGCCATTATGTGTGAAGAAAAGCCCAACCAGCGGGAAAAGATCATCCTGCGAGGGGACAAGGTGCGAAGCCTGATCCCCAAGAATATTCCCATCAGCCAAACGGAGGACTATGTGCTGAAGGCCTTGGAGCATTACAGCCGCTTTCTCCGTCAGCGGGCGGATCGTGACAGCCGGTAACGGCAGGCGGAGTACGTTTTTTCGCTTCCCCTTCCTCACACTCCAACCCCTTGAATACTAACAGACTAACCGAAAAGAGGACATCTATCTCTCTTAAATAAACTCTATCTCCTTTGAGTATAGCTATCTAAGAGAGTTGGTGGAAACAGCGTAAAGTTCCCGAAAAAGCCGATTTGCGGTATCATTAAGGGTTCTGCCGTCATCGCAGGCTTGATTTTCCCTTCTCTTTTCGGCAAAATGAGTGCGAAAAGGAGGTCGCACAATGAAAACGAGGGTTTTGAGCATATTTCTCATTCTGCTTTTGTGCCTGACTGCCGGGTGCGGCAAGGCTTCACAGAACACCGAAAAGCCCGACGGGTTTTCTTTTTCGGAGAGCCAGACAGAAGAAGCTGCCGGAAAAGATACCTCTCAGGCAGAACAGACAGCCCCGGCTCAGCCACCCGAAGCACAAAGCGCACAGACAGCAGATGAGGAAACGGAAGGAAGCACGGAAAGCGAACGCCGACCGGTTCCCGAACATCCAGTAAGCAGCACAACGCCGCCGCAGACAAGCGAGCCGCAGCAAAAGAAGGACGAGTCCGAGCGCCGGTCGGAAACCACAGCTTCACCGGCTCCATCCGAAACAGAACAGCCCATCTCTCCGGCAACCGAGGAACCGAAGCCGTCAGAACCGCCTCAGCCGACACAACCATCCACGGAGCCGCCCGCCGAGCCGTCCTTTGACATCGGCTACTGGGTCAACTTTGCCAAGAGCTATGCCGAGAGTGTCGGTCTTACGCTGAACAGTGAAGCGGTGTACTGCTGGGACAACCCCATTGATGCGGATGCCGGCTGTATCTATCTGGAACGGGACATACAATCCCGACTCAATCGCTATGCGGCAGATGCGGACATCACCGATGTGTGGGTCTGGTATGAGTCCGTCTCCGCTGGCAGTTATCTGATCTACATCGGATACGCATAAATCAAACATTTTGAAATCAGCATCGCAGCAATGCGGTGCTTTTTTCGTATCTACAAGGAGGTACGCAAATGAAAAAACTCTATCGCAGAAGCATTTCAGGGCTTATGGCGCTGCTGATCTGCTTCACAACCATTCTCGGCGGGGGTATCACCGCCTTTGCCGCTTCTTCTTCCGGCGAAGTGGCAAAATCCTATTCCATTGGTTTTCCTCGAAGCGGGGATGCCAACCTCGATTACAGCGGCACTTGGGGGCATGATGAGCTGCATTATATGAACGGCTGGACCTCCGGTGAGGCAACATGGATGACCACACTGCACACCATCGGTTCCTTCGATGGCCCTGCCTGCTACTGCATCGAGCCGGGGGTTCCCCGTCTGCTGGAGAAAACCTATACAAGATACGGCGAGGATTATTGGAAGAACTATCCATCTGATTACAACAGCACCATTGATGCCGATACCATCAAGACACTGCTGGGCAGAATCATGCAGTATGGCTATCAGGGTGACTTGTCCCTCGATTGGCGCTCGCAGAATGAATCCGATGCTGACAAAATGGCGCACATGATGGCTACGCAGGTGCTGGTATGGGAAACGGTTGTCGGAGAGCGGGATGCAAACTTCAACCATGTTGACCCCGGCAGTGCTGATGCCGTGAAATCCATGTACCGCACCGCTCACCCGCTGTATAGTCGCTTCTCTGCTTACTACGACAGCATCGAAGCCAGCGTTCAGAGCCATACGGTCATTCCCAGCTTTATGAGCAAGACCCCCAACAAGGCGCAGACTGTCGAGCTGAAATGGGACGGTAGTCAATACACAGCTACCTTGACCGACAGCAATCATGTGGTATCGGACTATACCTTCAGCAGCAACCTGTCCGATATTGTCTTTACGAGCAATGGAGACACACTGACCATTACCGCTAAGACTGCCCCTGCGGAACCTGTGACCATCTCCGCCAGCAAGAACAATATTCGCAAGGGCGTTGTCGTATGGAGCGACGGTCACTATGGGCCTGACGGAACCATGCAGGATGCGGTCACTTACGCAGCCACTGTTATGGACCCCGTGCAGGCGTTCCTCAATCTGAAGGTGTCCTACGGCTCTGCTAAGATCGTCAAAACCTCGGAGGACGGCAAGGTGGATAACCTCACCTTTACCCTCACCGGCAACGGCATCAATCAGACCGTCAAGACCAACTCCAAGGGCGAGATTCAGATCGACAACCTGATGCCCGGTGTCTACACCGTGACCGAGATGGATTACGACAAGTATGAGCCGCAGGAGTCCCGCCGTGTGACGGTGGTTTCCGGTCAGATTTCAACCGTGACCTTCAACAACAAGCTCAAGCGTGGAGATTTGCAAATCATCAAGTCCTCGGAGGACAATCTCAACGAGGGCGTGACCTTCCACCTTTACGGCACTTCACTCTCCGGCATTGCCGTGGATGAGTACGCTGTGACCAATTCGGACGGCGTGGCGACCTTTGAAGATGTCCTCATTTCCGGTTCCACACCTTATACTGTAGAGGAAGTGGACACTGCCGTTCGCTATGTTGTTCCCGAAGCACAGTCTGCGCCTATTCGCTGGAACGAGGTCACGAACCGTAGCTTCCTCAATATTTTGAAGAAGTTTTCCGTGACCGTTACCAAGAGCGATGCCGAAACCGGCACAGCGCAGGGTGACGCTTCTCTTGCCGGTGCTGTTTACGGCATCTATAAGGGCGAAACTCTCGTGGATACCTACACCACCGACAAAAGCGGACAGTTCGTAACCAAGGAATATATCTGCGACGATGACTGGACGGTGAGAGAAATCACTCCCTCTGAGGGGTATCTGCTTGATTCCACCGTTCATAAGGTCGGTGCAGAGCCGCAGCTTTATACCGTGGAGCATAATCAGACGGCGAACGATGTGACCGAGCAGGTTGTAAAGGGCAATATCGCTATTATTAAGCATACCGATAACGGTGAAACGCAGATTGAAACACCCGAAAGCGGAGCTGAGTTTGCCGTGTACCTGAAAGCCGCAGGCAGCTACGAGGTTGCCGAGGACACCGAGCGTGATTATCTCACCTGTGATGAAAACGGCTTTGCCCAGACCAAGGATATGCCTTACGGCATCTACACCGTCCATCAGGTGTCCGGCTGGGAAGGCAGCGAGCTGATGCCCGACTTTGATGTGTTCATTTCTCAGAATGGGGCAACTTATCGCTACCTTATCAACAATGCACCCTTTAACAGCTTCATCAAGATCGTGAAGCAGGACGCAGAAACCGGCAAGACTATCCCTTATGCCGGTGCAGGCTTCAAGATTTATGACCCGGACGGCAACCCCGTAACAATGACCTTCACTTACCCGACGCCCACCACCATTGATGAGTTCTACACCAATGCAGAAGGTTCTCTTGTCACGCCGGAAAAGCTGCCCTTCGGAAAGGGGTACTCTATTGTCGAGGTACAGGCTCCCTATGGCTATGTTCTCGATGAAACGCCCGTGTACTTCGATGTCACGGAGGATAATTCCACAGAAGAAAGCGGGGTTACGGTAGTAAAAGTGGATAAGCCCAATATGGCACAGAAGGGCACCATCACCGTGGAAAAAACCGGCGAGGTGTTCTTCGGCGTTTCCGTCATCGGCGGCGCAGATGAAAGCGGAAACGAACTGCCCACCATCTATCAGCCGCAGTATGAAAAGCGTGGACTTCCCGGTGCGGTCTATGAGATCGTCGCCGCAGAGGACATTACTACGCCGGACGGCACTGTCCGAAATCAGAAGGGTGAGGTCGTGGACACCGTAACTACCGACGAAAACGGTGTCGCTACCAGCCGGGAACTCTATCTCGGCAAATATGAGGTGCGAGAGATCACAGCACCCCACGGGATGGTGCTCAATCCCGAACCCCATTCCGTTGAGCTTGTCTACGCCGGCCAGAGCGTTGCCGTAACAGAAACGGCGACTTCGTTCGAGAACGAGCGTCAGACGGCGGAAATCAGCCTTGTGAAATCCCTTGAAGCGAATGAGCTGTTCGGCATCGGCACAAACGGCGAGCTGAAGAACATCTCCTTCGGTCTGTATGCCGCCGAGGAAATCGTCAGCACCAGCGGCACATCCATTCCCGCAGACGGACTGATTGAGATCATCACGCTGAATGAGGACGGCACGGCAATGGCCAAGACCGACCTGCCGCTTGGCAGCTACTATGTGAAGGAGCTTGCCACCGACAGTCATTATCTGCTGTCCGATACTAAGTACCCCGTGACCTTTGAATACGCCGGTCAGGATATTGCCGTTGTGAAGATTAGCGCCAATGACGGGAAAACCATCGAGAATGACCTGATTTACGGCTCCGTTTCCGGCAAAAAGGTCGATGAGAACGGCAACGCCCTCGGCGGTGCGCTGATCGGTCTGTTCCGCACAGACGACGGCGAGTTTACAAAAGAAACTGCGATTATGACTGCCACTTCTGCCGAAGATGGCAGCTTTTCTTTTGAGGGCATCCCTTACGGCACTTGGTATATCCGTGAGATCGAACAGCCTGCGGACTTCGTGCTGGACGATACCGTCTATCCCGTCACCATCGGCAAGGACGGTCAGGTGGTGGAAATCAAGATCGTCAACAAATATATCCGTGGCAACATCCATCTGACCAAGGTGGATGCCGAATATCCCGACAATAAGCTGACCGGAGCGACCTTTGAGGTCTACAAGGACAGCAACGGAAGCGGCAAGCTGGACGACGGTGACGAGCTGCTCGGCACACTGACCGAAAAGGAAATCGGGTCCTATGAGATGAAAGACCTGTTCTACGGTCGTTACTTCGTGAAGGAAACCAAAGCGCCGGAGGGCTTTGTCCTCGACACCGGCGTGTATGAGGTGATGATCGACACGGACGGAAAAACCTGCGAGGTGGAGAACAAGGCGGGCGTGGGCTTTATCAATGAAGCGATGCGAGGAAACCTGAAGATCGTCAAGACCTCCTCGGACGGCAAGATCAAGGGATTTGCGTTCCGTATTACCGGCGCAAACGGCTATGACATTATCCTTGAAACCAACGACAAGGGCGAGATCGTCATTGAGGGCATCCGCATCGGGGATTACACCGTCTCCGAGGTGAGCAACTCCGCCTCTGCGATGTATGTCCTGCCTGCTGACAAGAAAGCGACAGTCAAGACCGGCTCTACCACCATTGTGGAGATGCACAATGTACTGCGTGATACGCCCAAGACCGGCGACGCCACCAATCTGCCACTGCTGTACGCACTTGCGGGATTGTCCGCAGTGGGCATTGCCGTGACAGCATTTGTTGGCTTTAAGAAAAAGAAGAAGGAGGGTAATGACTGATGGAGCCTAAAACCATCGTGGCTATCGTGCTGGTAGCCTTTATTATCGGCGGCTTTATCTTCTTGCAGGTAAGAAAGAAAAACAGGAAGTGAGCCAATCACCTATGGGGCGGAGCGATAAACTCCGCCCCTTTTCTACTACCCGAAGGAGGGAGAAAATGAACCGAATCAATACCGTTGAAAGCAGAGTGCTTCAGATCCTGCGGGATTCGCCGGAAACACGGTATGAGGATATGAAGCTGTATTACCGCTACTACAACCGCTATGCCGATGATCTCCGTGCCGGCGAGCTGCCGCTGGGGGACTTGGCATACAACTACAAATTTTACGGACTGCCGTGCTTTGAGTCCATCCGCAGGGCAAGGCAGCGTGTGCAGTCCCTTTTCCCCGAACTGTCCCGAAAGGAAGTCAGGGAGAGTGACGGCGGCGTTGTTATCGTCATCAATATTATTTGAGGTGGCGGTTATGAAAAGTGAAAAGCGTATGGTGGGCGATTACACCGTCCTGTGTGCCGTGAATATCGGCTCCCGTGAAATCATCCTTGCCGAGAATGAGCAGAGTACCAACGGAGAACGCTTCCTCTGCTGTTACGGAGAGCGCAACGACATATTTGAGAAGTTTACCGAATGTGCCGTTGGCGACGACTATATTGATGCAGCGCTGTTCTTTGCAGAGCGCATCAAGCAAGACGCCGAGAGGTTTCGGGCAGAGGTTGAAAAGCTGGATATTCCCGTGACGGTTATCACCCAAGCGGACTGCATCCCCGACCACTATAAGAACGACATCAACGGCAAAATCATCGCCATCAACCCGGCAATCCTCAAGCCGGAGTATCAAAGAGCAGATCGACAGCTTTTCCTTGTGACCGGTGGCTTCGGCGCTTCAGCAAATGCCCGTGGCAGCGCCGTATTTTGCAAAAATCTCTATGACGGCAAGAATACCCGTTATGAGCGTATGGATGTGCTGGGTGAAGTAAAGCCGGAGCGTATGCCTGATTGGGCAAAAGAAAAAGCGGCTGCTTTTAGCCGCACAATTCAAGGAAAAGACCACGAGCGATAAGGAGGCAGATTTCTATGGCAACAAAGAAAACAGCAGCCGAACAGGGCTTGCAGCAGAAAATGAAGGTGCTGGCAAAGCTCTTTGACGCAGGCTGTAAAACCGAAAAAGACTTGAAGGCGCTGACCCTGCCGACGATCCTGAAAATTCCCGATGTGACCGTGCCGGATATGACGGTCATCACCGAGCTTCAGGAGCAGGTCGCAAAGAATCGTCTTTTCTCATATTTGGGAGGTGGATCAGATGAGCCAAGCGACACGACCGAATGATCGCCACATCATTTGGAGCAACCAAAACCTTGATGTGGACGACTGGCGAGAGGACTACAAGGAGTTCCTTGAAGCCAACGAGCTGGACGACGACCCGAATGATGAGCAGGCACTCTATGAGTGGATGGAGGAAACCAATTACGACTATCTCTCCGATGAGCGAGTCAATCTGAATGTTCAGCTTTCCCAGCCAATCATTGTCATTGGCGACATCGGCAGATGGAACGGCAGAGTGATGGGCTACAAGGACATTCCCTCCGGCAACATCCGAGATTGCCTGTATGCCGACACCGACTATACCGAATGGTATGTAGACAAGTACGGCGATCTTCGTGCCGATGCAACTCATCACGACGGTACAAATCATTATCTCTACCGTGTGTTCAAAGACGGCGTTTCCGAAACGCAGATGGAGAACCTGAGAGATAAAATCTATCACGGCAAAGCCACACGAGCCGATATTACCCGGCTGACCCGGCGACTTGGGGATGAGATCGCCGCCGTTTACGGCTTTGACATCCCGAAACAAAGAGTATCTCAAGAGAGGAGTGAGCGATAATGGTAGATTTCACACTGCGCCCAATGACCATTCCCGAACGCAAGTACAGCTATTCCCAAAGCTCTCAGCTTCAAGGACAGACAGGCAATATCGGTTATCTGCGTGGGGACTTCGGCTCAAGCGGCGATCAGTTTTATACCACTTGGTTTGATACCCGACCGCAATGGAAAAGCGATGAGTTCAAGCGGGACTTGGACGATGTAATCAACGCCCTGCGCTCCGAGGAGTACGGACTGCTTCAAAGCCGTTCTCAGATGGTGCGTTATGGGCGTGAGAACAAGGAAAGCGAAATGCAGGGTGCTTATACCACTGAGTTCGGCTTCCGAGCAGATACCGAGAAATATGCGTTCGTGCTTCGCTGTAATCCAACGAGGGGCGACTATAACTTCTACTGCCTCTGCTATGTAAAGGAATGGCTGGACAAGCACATCGAAGAAGCCAACCGGGATATTCGCTTTATTGACAGCCACTATCCTTGTTTATTCCGGAAATTCGGAAAATCCGTATGGCCATGTTGGCATTTATGAGTCGGATTATTGCACATATAATCAGAACTTCAACTATGAACAATATGTGCAGCGTGTAACTATTCGCTATAATCACTTTTCAAATCCGTACTGGGGTGTGATCCGCCCTGACTTTTCAACTGCACCTCTCACAGCAACTTGGGAAGGCCCCACGGCGGCGAACATCACAGAGACTGGCGCACACATTATTTCCAGGGTCACATTTCCGCAGAAAGTCGTTTTCGCACAGGCGGGTATTCGCGTCTACGATGAAAGCGGCAAAATGGTTGGGACGCGTGATGAGCTGGATCCAATTACAAGCCCGTATCTGAAATTCGACTATGATATTAACAGCGAACTTGGTATTTCGCTTCAGTCCGGAAAAAAATACAGCTCGAGCCTCTATGTTATTGTGAATGGCAAAGAGTATTGGTCGCAGCCAGTGACATTTACGACCGCGCACACCCATTATTACACGGCGACCGTGACCGCTCCAACCTGTACGGCCAAGGGCTACACGACGCACACCTGCGCCTGCGGTGATAGCTATGTGGATACTTACACGGACGCGCTCGGCCACGCATGGGACAACGGCAAAGTGACCAAGCAGCCGACGGAGACCGAGACCGGAACCAAGACCTTCACCTGCACGCGCTGCGGCGAGACGAAGACGGAGACCATCCCGAAGCTCGCGCACGAGCACAGCTACAAGGCTGTCGTCACCGCTCCGACGTGCACGGAAAAGGGCTACACAACCCACACCTGCGCCTGCGGTGATAGCTATGTGGATACTTACACGGACGCGCTCGGCCACGCATGGGACAACGGCAAAGTGACCAAGCCTGCCACCGAAACCGAGAACGGTGTGAAGACTTTCACCTGCACCCGCTGCGGCGAGACAAAGACCGAGACCATCCCGAAACTCACGCACGAACACAGCTACAAGGCCGTTGTGACCGCCCCGACATGCACCGAAAAGGGCTACACGACGCACACCTGTGCCTGTGGTGACAGCTACGTGGATTCCTATGTGCTTCCGCTGGGACACGACTGGGGAAGCGGGAAGGTGACAAAAGAGCCGACCGCAACGGAGAATGGCATCAAAACGTACATTTGCGCCCGCTGCGGCGAGACCAAGACGGAAGTGATCCCGGCGGGCGGCTGCCCGAGCGCCGGGTTCACCGACGTACCGGGTGAAGACAACTGGGCGCACGCCGGCATTGATTACTGCGTGGCAAACGGCCTGATGTCCGGTGTGGGCGGCAATCTGTTCGCACCGAAGAAGACCACAACGCGCGCGCAGATCGTGCAGATCCTGTATAACCTCGAGGGCGAGCCGAAGGTGAGCGGCACGACGCCGTTTACCGATCTCACACAGGACTGGTATCAGGACGCCATCCTCTGGGCATATCAGACCGGTGTGGTCGCCGGCACGTCCGGCACGACGTTCGACCCGGACCTGCCCGTCACGCGCGAGCAGATTGCCGTCATTCTCATGGAGTACACGAGCCGTGTGCTTGGCCTGAAGAATCTCTGTACGCCCGCTGACCTGAGCACCTTCCCGGATGCGGGCAGCGTGTCCGACTGGGCGAAGAACGCGATGGCGGATGCCGTGGCGCTCGGCCTGATCTCCGGCGCGAGCAACGGCGGCCAGACCTGTCTCGAGCCGCAGGGCAGTGCGACGCGCGAGCAGGTCGCAACGATCCTGATGGAGTTTTGCAAGAACGTGAAAAAGTAATACAGCTTTCCGGATGCACCCTGCAAATATTGCGGGGTGCATCTTTTTGCCGGACGGGAAACATTTTTCTTTCTTTTTGCCGCCGCGCGTGGTACACTATACTGTACAATTTTATCAGGAGGTATTTTTCTATGCCGGAAAATTATATTACTTGCCAGGATGAAAAGGGCAGCATCAATATCTCTGAGGACGTCGTTGCCGCCATGGTGCGCGCAGCGATCACGGAAGTGGACGGTGTCGCCGGTGTTGCAACATCTACCGGTACGGAGCTGGCCGAGCTGCTCGGCATCAAGTCCGCTGCCAAGGGCATCAAGGTGCAGATCGTGGACGGCACGATGACAGTCGATACGATCATCACGGTGCGCTATGGCTGCAGTGTCGTGGCGGTCGCGAAGGCCGTGCAGGAATCGGTCACGAGTGCGGTCGAGTCCATGACCGGCATGGGTAAGCCCATTGTCAACGTACACGTGTCCGGCGTGGCTTTTGACAAATAAAAAGAAGCGGGAGAAATCACTATGACAAGAACGGTTGCGCGTGAGATCGCAATCCAGCTCAGCTTTGCAGCGCAGCTCGCCGGGGATGACGCCCGCGAGACGGCGGACACCTTCTTCAGCCGGGAGTATTTTGCGACGCTGGCGGAGGAGGATCCGCTGTTTCAGGAATATCCGGACGAGAAGCAGCTCGACTATATCCGCCGTCTGACCGGCCTGGTCTATGACCATATGTACGAGCTCAACCACATGATCGAGAAATATGCCCGCGGCTGGCGGCTGGAGCGCATTTCCCGCGTCGCTGCGGCGATCATGCGCTGCGCCATGTGCGAGATTCTGTATATGGACGACGTGCCGAACGCCGCCGCGATCAACGAGGCGGTGGAGCTGGCCAAGGGCTACGAGGAGCCGGAGACGGTCGCGTTTATCAACGGCGTGCTCGGCAGCTTCGTGCGCGGTGAGGTCGAGCCGGAAGCCGAAGAGGAGCAAGCAACTGCCGAGGAACCGGCTGCCGAGCCCGAACAGGTGCCTGAGAACGGCGCCGAAGGCTGACATGGCGCGTACATCCTTTACCGTAACGGAGCTCAACGCCCACATCAAGCAGCTGCTGGATGCGGATGCGCTGCTCGGCAACGTCTGCGTGACAGGGGAACTGTCCAACTACAAGGTCTATCCGTCCGGACATCATTATTTCACGCTCAAGGACGCCGAGAGCAGTCTGCGGTGCGTGATGTTTCGCAGCAGCGCGCAATCGCTGCGCTTTCGTCCGGCGAGCGGTATGAGCGTCGCGGCAGTTGGCCGCATCGCGGTCTATCCGCGCGACGGCGCGTATCAGCTCTACTGCACGCGGCTCATCCCGGGCGGTGTGGGCGACCTGTATGCCGCTTATGAGCAGCTCAAGGAGCAGCTACAGAAAGAGGGCCTGTTTGACCGTGCGCACAAAAAGCCGCTGCCAGCATTTCCGCAGCGCATCGCTGTGATCACATCGTCGGCGGGCGCAGCCGTGCGCGACATTATCCGCGTGCTCGGCAAGCGATGGCCGGCCAGCGAGGTTGTGCTGCTGCCCGTGCGCGTACAGGGAACGGAGGCGCCAGCGGAGATCGCTGGAGCGCTCCGGTATGCCAATCGCTATCAGGTCGGGGATCTCATCATTACCGGCCGCGGCGGCGGTTCGATTGAGGACCTGTGGGCGTTTAATGATGAGCGGGTCGCGCGTGCGATCTATGATTCGGACATCCCGGTCATATCCGCCGTCGGGCACGAACCGGATGTGACGATTTCGGACTTTGTGGCCGATCTGCGCGCCGCAACGCCGTCGAACGCGGCGGAGCTGGCTGTGCCGAATGCGGAGGACATCCGTGAAACGCTGCGTGGATATGACATCCGCATGGCGCAGGCGATGCGCAAGCAGATGACACAGCGCCGGGCCGCGCTGGAGAATCTGGCCGGCCGCCGTGTGCTGCAGTCACCGGCCGCTTATTTTGATCTTCGGCGCGTGGAGCTGGACTACACCCGCAGCCGCCTGACGGCGGCGGGGGAGCGCTGGCTCGCTGCGCGCAGACATGATTTTGCACGGTGCGCAGCGGCGCTGGATGCGATGAGTCCGCTGAAAGTACTTGCCCGCGGCTACGCCGTGGCAACGGATGCCGACGGTGCGGTGCTCCGCTCAGCGGCGCAGACACAACCCGGCGACACGATCCGCGTGCAGCTTCAGGACGGTGCGCTGCACTGCACCGTGAACAACAGGGAGGGTGCCCATGGCAAAACAGAAACTGACCTTTGAAGCGTCCATGCAGCGGCTGGATGAGATCGTCAAGCAGCTGGAAAAGGGCGATGTGCCGCTCGATGCGTCGCTGGCGCTGTTCGAGGAGGGGTCACATCTGCTCGCGGCCTGCAACGAAATGCTGGATACGGCGGAGCAGAAGGTCGTGCAGCTCAAGAAAGGGAACGACGGTGCGCCTGTCGAGCTCCCGTTTGAAACCGAGGAATGATACATGGATTATCAGGCACAGTATCAGGAATATAAAGCGCTCGCCGATGCGGCGCTCAATACTTATTTTGCGGACACGGCCATGTCCTATCACCGCCTTCTGGAGGCGATGCACTACAGCCTGACTGCCGGCGGCAAGCGTCTGCGCCCGGTGCTGGTGCTTGCGTTCTGCGCTGCGTGCGGTGGGGACGTACGGGCTGCACTTCCGATCGCATGCGCGGTCGAGATGGTGCATACTTATTCGCTCATCCATGACGATCTGCCGTGCATGGATAACGATGACCTGCGCCGCGGCAAGCCGACGAACCACGTGATTTACGGTGAGTGCACGGCGACGCTTGCAGGCGACGCCCTGCAGGCAGAAGCGTTCCGCACGATCCTTTCGACGGACCTGCCGGTGGATGTGCGCGCCGAGTGCGCGCGTCTGCTTGCGGAAGCCGCCGGTGAAAGCGGCATCTGCGGCGGTCAGCAGCTCGATATGGAGGGCGAGGGCAAGGTCCTCACGAAGGAGGAACTGATGGACATCAATGACCGTAAGACATCAGCGATGATCCACGCCGCTTGCCTCATGGGTGTGACCTGCGGCGGCGGCAACGCGCAGCAGCGCGCGGCTGCGGCGCAGTATGCCAAGGCGCTTGGCCTGGCATTCCAGATCCGTGATGACATGCTCGATGTCATCAGCACGGAGGCGGAACTCGGCAAGCCTATCGGCTCGGATGCACGCGAGGGGAAGAACACCTTCATGGCGCTCTATGGTCTGGAGCGCTGCAGCGCCTATGTGCACGAGCTGTCCGAGGAAGCGGCTGCGGCCGTGGACGGTGTGTTTGCGGACAGCGCTTTCCTGCGGCAGCTCGCCCGCTCACTGGCGGATCGGAAAAACTGAATCCATAAAACCACCGGACTTCCGGTGAAAATGCAAAAAGTGCCGGCTTACTCTTGTAAAGTCCGGCACTTTTTGTTATAGTATATCATGTATTATTATGCGTGAGGTATTCTGTTTTGAGTATATTAGAGCGAATCCATTCACCGGCCGACCTGAAGGCGCTGCCGGCGGAAGAAATTCCGGCACTGTGTGCGGAACTTCGTTCTTTCCTGGTCGAGAATCTTGCAAAGACCGGCGGGCATCTGGCGTCCAATCTCGGCGCGGTGGAGCTCACGGTCGCAATCGACCGTGTATTTAACACCGAAAACGACCGGCTCGTGTTCGACGTCGGTCATCAGAGTTACGTGCATAAGATTCTGACCGGACGAAGAGAGGCGTTTACCACGCTGCGGCAGTTCGGCGGCATCGCCGGCTTTCCGAAGCCGGACGAGAGCGTGCACGATGCGTTTGTGGCCGGCCACGCCTCCACGTCGATCTCCGTCGCGCTGGGTATGGCCCGGGCGCGCACGCTCACGGGAGCGGACTATGACGTCATTGCCCTCATCGGCGACGGCGCACTGACCGGTGGCCTGGCATATGAGGGCCTGTCGGACGCCGGACAGAGCGGTGAGCCAATGGTCATCGTGCTCAACGATAACGGTATGTCTATCAACAAAAATGTCGGCGGTATGGCGACGCTGCTGTCCAAGCAGCGCGTGAAGCCGAGCTATCTGCACTTCAAGCAGTTTTACCGTAGCACCGTCGGCAAGGCGCGCGGGCTGTATAAAGTACTGCACCGTGTGAAGGAGCGCGTGAAAGACCTCGTACTGCCGAACAATATGTTCGACGATATGGGCTTTTACTATATTGGTCCGGTGGACGGGCACGATGAGCCGCAGCTGGAGAAGATGCTGCGCTGGGCACGCGATCTGCGCCAGCCGGTGCTGCTGCACGTCGTGACGCAAAAGGGTAAGGGCATCCCATATACGGAGCAGGCGCCGGAAAAATACCACGGCGTCAGCTCGTTCGACCCCGTGACCGGTGCGCTGCCGGCGTCCAAACCGGACTTTTCACACGTATTTGGTGAAACACTCTCTCAGCTTGCGGATGAAGACCCGACGGTCGTCGCCATCACAGCGGCCATGCTGACCGGTACGGGCCTGACAGCCTTTGCCGCGCACCACCCGGACCGGCTCTATGATGTCGGCATTGCAGAGGGGCACGCGATCACGATGGCCAGCGGCATGGCCAAGCAGGGGCTCAAGCCAGTCGCGGCGATTTACTCGAGTTTCCTGCAACGTGCGTATGACATGCTCATTCACGACACGTCGCTGCAGCGGCTGCATCTGGTGCTCGGCGTTGACCGCGCCGGCATCGTCGGTAATGACGGCGATACGCATAATGGCTGCTTTGACATCAGCTATCTGAGCTCCGTGCCGTATATGCGCATCCTCTGCCCGGCAAGCTTCGCCGAGCTGCGCGCAATGCTGCGCAAGGCGGTGCTGGAGCTGGACGGCCCGGTCGCCGTGCGCTATCCGCGCGGCGGTGAGGGCGCTTATCGTGACTGTCATCCGGAGCCCGTCACGGTTTTGCGGGAAGGCAGTGATCTGACGCTCCTGACCTATGGCATCGTCATCAACGACGTGCTGCAGGCGGCAGAGCAGCTTGCGCAGCAGGGCATTTCGGCCGAAGTTGTCAAGCTCGCGCAGGTCGCGCCGCTGGAATGGGCGCCAGTACTTGCGTCCTTACACAAGACGGGGCAGCTGCTGGCGGTCGAGGATGTCTGCGCGGCAAACTGTGTTGGCGAGCAGGTGCTCTCGGCTGCGGAGCAGGCCGGTATCCCGCTGAAAGCAGCACGGCTGCTGAATCTTGGCAACGGTATCATCCCGCACGGCGCGCCGGATGTGCTCAAAGCGGCATACGGTCTGGACGCACGGGCAATCGTCGCCGCCGCGCGGGCGATGCGCTCCGGCGAGAGAGAGGGGAACGGCGCATGAAGAAAGTACGACTCGATCAGCTTGTCTTCGATCAGGGCCTGAGCGAGAGCCGCGAGCGCGCGAAGGCGATCATCATGAGCGGTGTGGTCTATGTCAACGGCCAGCGCGCGGACAAACCCGGCGCACAGGTCGCTCCCGATGTGAAGATCGAGGTGCGCGGCAACACGCTGCCCTATGTCAGCCGCGGCGGTTTCAAATTGGAAAAAGCCCTCAAGGTATTTCCGATCGATCCAACCGGCCTGACGTGTATCGACTGCGGTGCCTCGACCGGCGGCTTCACGGATGTGCTGCTGCAAAACGGCGCGGCAAAGGTCTATGCCGTCGATGTCGGCTATGGCCAGCTGGCCTGGAGCCTGCGCAATGATCCGCGCGTCATTTCCATGGAGCGCACGAATGTGCGCTATATCACGAGCGATCAAATCCCGGAACCGCTGGATCTCGCGGTCATGGATCTGTCGTTCATCTCCGTGAAGCTCATCCTGCCGGCGGTCTGTCCGCTGCTGAAAGACGATGCTGCAGTCGTCTGCCTCATCAAGCCGCAGTTTGAGGCCGGGCGCGAAGAGGTCGGTAAAAAAGGCGTTGTCCGGGATCCGAAGGTGCATCTGGAGGTGCTCGAGAGTTTTCTGGACTTTGTGCCCGGGGCGGGCTTTACCGTCATGGGGCTGGACTATTCGCCCATTAAGGGCCCGGAGGGCAACATTGAGTATCTCGGCTACCTGTGCAAGGGGACGCCCCCCGCACCGGAGCTGGATCCGGCAGCCGTTGTGGAGCTGTCGCACGGTGCGCTGGCCCACGGAAAAGAGAGCAGTGTATGAAACATATTGTCATTGCGGCCAATCCATATCGGGACAGCGGACTGCAAAAAGCACTGACGGTTTATCGGATGCTCACGGAGCACGGCCATCAGGTGGTCGTTTCTCCGGTGTTTGCGCCGAAAGCCTATCTGCCGGAAAACATCCCGGTACAGCTGCTGAAGCAGGCGGCGCAGGACGCCGCACTCATCATTGTCATGGGCGGCGACGGGACAATCCTGCATGTTGCAGTCACACTTCGCGACCACGCGATCCCGATCATCGGTGTGAACTTCGGCGGCAAGGGATTTCTGGCCGGTCTGGAGGAAGACGAGCTGGACATGCTGCTCGAGATCGCGGACGGGAAATATACCATCAGCCGGCGCATGATGCTCGATGTGGAGCTCGTGCGCAATGAGCGGACCATCTGCACGCAGTCAGTGCTCAACGACGTGGTCATTCACGGCGGGCACGTAGACTGCATCGGCGTGACTGCTTATGGTGACGGCGTGCCCATCACGCGCTTCAACGGTGACGGCATCATTGTCGCCACACCGACCGGCTCCACGGCCTACTCCATGTCAGCCGGCGGCCCGCTCGTCGAGCCGGAAAATGAAAATATCATCATGACACCCATCTGCGCGCACAGTTTGGCCGGAAAATCCTTTGTACTTGCGCCCGGGCGACAGATTACAATCGTTCCGGAGCGGATCCACGACCGGCCGGCCATTCTTGTGGCGGACGGCGGGGACAGCATTGCACTCATCCACGGCGATCAGATCCGCATCCGCAGATCGGACAATTACACGCTGCTGGCCGATACCGGCATCCGCAGCTTTTATGAAACGGCTTTTGGCAAGCTGACAGACAGACTGTGAGGAGGGACGACGTGAAATCCACCAGACAAAACATCATTTTGCAGATCATTGCAGAGCAGGAGATCGAGACACAAAACCAGCTCATGGATGTGCTGGCACAGCACGGCGTTCCGAGTACGCAGGCGACGCTGTCACGCGATATCAAGGAGCTGCATCTGACGAAAACGCTCTCGCCGAGCGGGAAATACCGCTACGCTGCACCGGCAGCGGACGAATTTCCCGGCTACGATGAGCGGCTGAAAAAAATTTTCCGCGAGTGCGTGACTTCCTATGCCGAGGCACAGAACATCATCGTCATCAAAACGCTGCCAGGCCTTGCCTCGGCTGCGTGCTCCGCGCTTGACAGCATGCGCATCGACACGCTCGTCGGTACGCTGGCAGGTGACGACACGGCGTTTCTGCTCATGAAAGACAATACGTCCGCCGATGAGTTTTTCCACGAGATCGAAAAGCTGCTTTGACGACGCCGCAGGAGGTGAAGCGCTTTGCTGCGAGAACTGCATATTGAAAACGTCGCGGTCATTGAGCGGGCCGATCTGGAGCTCGGTCCTGGCCTGAACATTCTGACCGGCGAGACCGGCGCAGGCAAGTCCATCCTTGTGGACGCCATGCACGCGATCCTCGGCGCACGTGTCTCACGTGAACTGGTGCGCACCGGCGCGGAAAAGGCGGTCGTCTACGCGGCGTTCGACCCCGACCCGTGCCAGGCATGGTGCGAGGAAAACGAGATCGAGTGCGACGATGAGCTCATCATCCGCCGCCAGATCACGGCGGAGGGCAAGACGTCCTGCCGTGTCTGCGGCGTCCCGGTCACAACGGCGCAACTGCGCACGCTGGGTGCGCTGCTGCTCGATATCCACGGCCAGAACGACGGCCAGCATCTGCTCGACGAGCGGGAGCACCTGCGCAATCTGGACCGGTTCGGCCAGCTGGAACCGGAGCTTGCGCACTATCGCGAGCAGTACCGTGCCTATCAGGAGCTGTGCAAGGAGCGTGACACGCTCTCGACCTATGAAAACGAAAAAGAACTGCTGACCGAAAGTCTTCGCCGCCAGATCGAAGAGCTGGAGCGCGCGGAGCTCAAGGCCGGGGAAGAGGCGGAGCTCACGGAGCGGAGTGACCTGCTGCGCAACTTTGAAAAGCTCTCGGAGGCGGTCGATCAGGCATATGATTTGCTGGCCGGGCGGGACGATTCCGCATCCGCGCTGGCGGGTGAGGCCCTGTCGGAGGTCGAGCGTGCCGCGAACTACGCGAGCGAGCTCGTGAGCCTGCCGGAAGCGGTCAAGGGTGCGGTGTTCACGCTGCAGGACGCAGCGGAGACACTGCGTGACTTCCGCGACGGGCTAGACTTTTCCGACGAGGAGTTTGACCGCATTGAAACGCGCCTGTCGCTGCTCCGGCGACTGGAACGGAAATACAACACGGACGAGGCTGGGCTGATCGATACGCTCGAGGCGGCCCAGACCCGGCTCGATCAGATTGAATACGCCGGCGACCGGCTGCAGAAGCTTGAATCGCTGATTCAAAAGCAGGCCAAGCAGACGCGCACCGCGGCGGCGAAATTGACGCAGGCGCGCCAAGCTGCCTCCGCTGCACTGGAGCGGCAGGTCGAGCGTGAATTGCGCGAGCTGTCCATGCCGTCGGCACGTTTCCGCGTGGAGATCACGCCGCTCGGCGGCGCTCCCGGCTTTCAGGCCTCCGGGGCGGACAATGTGCGCTTTCTGATCTCGGCAAACACCGGCGAGGCGCTCGGCCGCATCAGTAAAATCGCATCCGGCGGCGAGCTGTCGCGCATCATGCTGGCGCTCAAAAACGTCTTTGCCGAGCGGGACGATGTGCCCTCCATGGTCTTTGACGAGGTGGACGCCGGTGTCTCCGGCGTGGCCGCGCAGCGCGTGGGGGAGAAGCTAAGTAAGCTCTCTGCGACCAAACAGGTCATCTGCATCACGCACCTGCCGCAGATCGCTGCCATGGCCGATCAGCATTACCTGATCGAAAAGTGCGAGCAGGACGGCCGCACCCGCACAACGGTGCAGCCGCTTGACAGTGACGGCCGTCAGCGCGAGATCGCGCGGCTTTACGGCGGCGACCATATCACGCCCCTGACGCTGGCCAGCGCGGCCGAGCAGCTTGCCTCTGCCGCTGTCTATAAACAATCGCTTAAGAAAGGTGAGAGAGAATCATGAGTATTCAGGAATCCGCCATTGCATATCACAACAGCGGCTGCAACTGCGCACAGAGCGTGCTTGCCGCGTTGCAGGAGGAGACCGGTCTGGACGAAAACACCGCCAAGCGTGTCGCTGCCGGTTTTGGCGGCGGTGTCCGCTGCGGGGAGATCTGCGGCAGCATCACCGGTGCCGTGATGGCGTTCGGCCTCGCGGCTGATCAGGCCACCGCCACCGCCATGACCAAGCAGATGACGCAGAGCTTCCGTGCTGAATTCGGCTGTCTGCGCTGTCAAGAGCTCGTGGCGAAAAACGGCGGCAAGGGCCACTGTGCCCACATGATTGCCTGGGGCGCGCAGCGTGCCGAGGAAATTCTCGCTGAAAATAAAGTCGAAGAATAACGCAAGGGAGAGAAAACGATGACACTGTATGATGAACTGATCGCCCGCGGCCTGATCGCGCAGGTGACGAACGAGGACGAGATCAAAAACATGATCAACAACGGCAAAGCCACGTTTTACATCGGCTTTGACTGCACGGCAGATTCGCTGCACGTCGGCCACTTCATGGCCCTGTGCCTCATGAAGCGTCTGCAGATGGCGGGCAACAAGCCCATCGCCCTCATCGGCGATGGCACGACCCTCATCGGCGATCCGTCCGGCCGCACGGATATGCGCCAGATGCTCACCGAGGAAACCATTAAGCACAACGCCGAATGTTTCAAGCGCCAGATGGAGCGCTTCATTGACTTCTCGGACGGCAAGGCGCTCATGCTCTACAACTCCGAGTGGCTCAAGCCGCTCAACTACATTGAGCTCCTGCGCGAAGTCGGCGCGTGCTTCTCCGTGAACAACATGCTGCGCGCCGAGTGCTACAAACAGCGCATGGAAAAGGGCCTGAGCTTCCTGGAGTTCAACTACATGATCATGCAGAGCTATGACTTCTACTACATGTTCCAGCACTATGGCT